>Ga0126377_10002611_pt1 | contig 12464 bp, 11 predicted proteins | sample PanSoiMetPlot_22_FD_92647 | JGI IMG/M metagenome (GOLD analysis project Ga0126377, IMG submission 92647) | Tropical forest soil microbial communities from Panama - MetaG Plot_22 | ecosystem: Environmental > Terrestrial > Soil > Tropical forest > Bulk soil | place: Panama | collected 2016-02-17
ATCGTCGATTTGAAGGAGATCACCAAGCCGGAGATCGTCTCGAAGTGGTGGCTGCCGGGCATGAACCGCGCGGCGGGTGAGACCTCGAACCTGCCGCAGGGCAAGCGCTACGCGCTGCATCACATGATCACCGCTGGCGATCGCGGCTACGGCGCCTGGCGCGACGGCGGCATGACGGTGCACGACATCAGCGACCGCAGTGCCCCCAAGCTGCTGGCACACGTCAACTGGTCTCCTCCGTTTGCCGGCGGCACGCACACGACCCTGCCGCTCCCCGGGCGCAACCTCGTTGTCGTCGCAGAGGAAGCCAACGCCGAGATGTGCGCGAAGGGGACGTTCTATACCTGGGTGGTCGACGTGCGCGCGCCGCAGAACCCGGTATCGATCTCGACGCTGCCGACGCCGCGCGATCGCGACTTCTGCGCGCTCGGCACGTTCGGCCCGCACAACCTGCACGAGAACCGGCCTGGCAGCATGCGCAGCGAGGAGACGATCTTCGCGACCTACAACAACGCCGGCGTCCGCGTGTTCGACATCCGAGACGCGTTCGCGCCGAAAGAGATCGCGTCGTGGGTGCCGCCAACGCCGGCGAAGCTGATCGACCCGCGGCCGAATGTCTCGCTGGCCGCGAAGACGGCGGACGTGTTCGTGACTACGGAAGGCCTGATGTACGTCAGCGATTGGAATGCTGGCGTTCACGTGTTGCAGTACGAAGGCTGACGGACATCAGTGAATTCGAAGCGAGGTAACGGAGGACTCGGAGGGAACGGATTTAACAGGAGAACGGAGGAACGGAGATCGGACGGAGAGCGCCACGTAACTCCGTTCGTCCTCCGTTGCTCCGTTCCTCCTGTTAATCCGTTCCCTCCGTAACCTCCGTTGCCTCTACTCGGGCGAAAGCGACGACACGTACGCCGCGATGTTGAGGATGTCCTCGTCCGTCAGCTTGGCGGCGGGCCTGTTCATCAGCGCGGAGTCGGGGCCCTTGCGATCGCCTTCCTTGAACAGATGCAGCTGCCGGACGATGTAGATCGGGTGCAGCCCCGCAATGCGCGGCACGTTGGCGAGTCCCTTGAGCCCGTCGCCATGGCAGATGCTGCACGCCACCGACTTGCCGTTGCCACCGTTCTCGACGAGCGTTCTCCCCTTCCTGATGCTGCCCGGCGGCACGTACGCGACGAACCCCGACTTCGGATCGCGCAGCCGCGCGCGGGTCTGGTCTTCGGGCAGGATGATGATGCGGCTGCCGATCGGCTCCATGCCGGTGGTCTTCGGGTCGACGAAGCGCATCCGACCCTGCCCGACGAACGTCTTCGGCACCATCGCGGTCTCGACGACTCGGATCCATTTCCGGCGCGGCAGCGACGCGAACCATTCAGCGGCCTGACGCGCCTCGTCATCCGATACCGCCTTCGAGATGCCATTCATGCGCGCGTAGTCCTTGCGAGTCCCGGCCCTAAAGTCCGCCATCTGCTGGACGAGGTAGTCGGCGGTGAAGCCGGTGAGGTCGGCCGACTCAGGGTGACCGACGCCCGACATCAGGTGACACGATCCGCATGCGAGCGCGTCGCCCTTTCCCTTCTGGACGATTGAGGGCGCAGGCTTGTGCTCGTCGGGAAACCAGTCGGGCGGGTTCAGCAGGTCGTCGATCTGTGCCGGCGTGTATTTCTTCGTGCTCCCGGGCAGCGACTTCGGCTCGGCCGCTTCCGCCGGCAGCTGTCCCGCCTGCACCGGAAATGCCCACGACGGCTCTCGCGCGGGAACCGATGGCAGCACCGTCGGCGTGCCGGGCTGCGGCGGCGCCTGCTGAGACTCGAGCGCAGCCGACACAACCGCCAACATAGCAATGACGAAGATCGAGGGGTGTTTCTTCATCACGGTCTCCTCATATCGTGGGCATTCGCTGCGCCTCGTAGAGCGCGAGCCCCCGAGAGAATAGCGCAAATGATGTAATGGGGTCGGGAGTCATTTCGTTTTGCGAAATGACTCCCGACCCCATTTGCCTGCGTCATAGATAGAGACCCGATGTCCGCACTCCCGCCCGCCTCAATCACTGTCATCGATCCGGTATGCGGCATGACGGTCAATCCCGACCGCGCCGCCGGACAGACTGAATACAGGGGGCGGACCTACTACTTCTGCGCGAAGAGCTGCCTCGAGCGCTTTCGCGCTGATCCCGAACAGTTCCTGAACCGCTCCGCGACGCCCGCCGCTCCCGCCCGTCACGACGTCGAATACACCTGCCCGATGCATCCCGAAGTCCGACAGTGGGGCCCCGGCAGCTGTCCGATCTGCGGCATGGCGCTCGAGCCGCTGACGATCACTGCCCACGAAGAAGCCAATCCCGAACTCGTCGACATGACCCGGCGGCTCTCGGTCAGTGTCGCCCTCACGATTCCAGCCGTGCTGCTGGCGATGAGCGAAATGCTGCCAGGCCGTCTGTTCGAGTCGCTCGCGCAGTCGAGTGCACCTGGATGGATCCAGTTGGCGCTGGCCTCTCCAGTGGTGCTCTGGGGCGGGTGGCCGTTTTTCGAGCGCGGCTGGCAATCGATCGTGAACCGCAGCCTGAACATGTTCACGCTGATCGCGCTCGGCGTCCTCGTCGCCTACGTTTACAGCGTGATCGCAGTCGCCTTCCCGGGACTGTTTCCCTCCACACTCCGCACTCACCACGGTCAGGTCGGCGTCTATTTCGAAGCCGCTGCCGCAATCGTCACGCTCGTACTCCTGGGACAGGTGCTCGAGCTTCGCGCACGCGGCCAGACGGGGGCGGCGATCCGCGCGCTGCTGCGACTGACGCCGAAGACCGCGCGACGCGTCAACGCTGAAGGCCGCGACGAGGACGTGCCACTCGACGACGTTCACCCTGGTGATCGTCTTCGCGTGCGGCCTGGCGAGAAGGTTCCCGTCGACGGTGTGGTCATCGAAGGACACAGCGCGGTCGACGAGTCGATGGTGACCGGAGAGCCGATTCCGGTCGAGAAGCGCACTGGCGATCGCGTGATCGGCGCGACAGTCAACGGCACGGGCTCGTTCGTCATGCGTGCCGAGCGGGTCGGCGCCGACACGCTGCTCGCACAGATCGTGAACATGGTGGCGCAGGCGCAACGCAGCCGGGCGCCGATTCAACGGCTCGCCGATGTCGTGTCGGGGTACTTCGTGCCGACGGTCGTCGCCGTCTCGCTGCTGACCGCGATCGTCTGGGGCGCGATCGGGCCAGAACCCCGTCTGGCACACGCCATCGTCAACGCGATCGCTGTGCTGATCATCGCGTGTCCGTGCGCGCTTGGTTTGGCCACGCCGATGTCGATCATGGTGGCGGCCGGCAAAGGGGCCACCGCAGGCGTGCTCTTCAAGAACGCCGAAGCCATCGAAGTGCTTCGCACCGTCGACACGCTGGTCGTGGACAAGACAGGCACGCTCACCGCAGGCAGGCCGGCGCTGACGACGATCGTCCCACTTGATCCGTGGAACGAGCGCGGTCTCCTTCGCCTGGCGGCAAGCCTCGAACGTGGCAGCGAGCATCCGCTGGCGGCGACGATCGTCGCCGGTGCCATGACGCGCGGACTGCTCCTCACCAGAACAGAGGCCTTCGAATCTTTGACGGGCAAGGGCGTCCGCGGTCGCGTCGACGGAAAAGCAGTAGCACTGGGGAACGAGACGTTGATGGCCGAGATCAGCGTGCCGACCGAATCCGTGACGTCGCGCGCCGACGCGATGCGCAAGGGCGGTGAGACGCTGGTGTTCGTTGCCGTCGACGGCGCACTCGCCGGGCTCATCGCCGTCGCCGATCCGATCAAAGAGGGGGCCGTCGACGCGATCTCCGAGCTGCACCGCGAAGGGCTCCGGATTGTCATGCTCACCGGCGACAACCGGGCGACAGCCGAGGCGATCGCGCGAACGCTCGCAATCGATGAAGTGATTCCGCAGGTGCTGCCCGATCAGAAAGCGGCGGCGATTGCGAGGCTCCAGCAGGACGGCCGGATCGTGGCGATGGCCGGCGACGGCATCAACGACGCCCCCGCCCTCGCCCAGGCGCATGTCGGCATCGCGATGGGAACGGGGACCGATGTCGCCATGGAGAGCGCCGGCGTGACGCTCGTGAAGGGGGACCTCCGGGCGATCGTCCGCGCACGGCGGCTCAGTCGCGCGACGATGAGCAACATCAGACAGAATCTCTTCTTCGCGTTCATCTACAACTCGATCGGCGTTCCGATTGCCGCCGGCGTGCTGTATCCGGCGTTCGGGATGCTCCTGAGTCCTATGATTGCCGCTGCGGCGATGAGCCTCAGTTCGGTGTCGGTGATTGGAAACGCCCTTCGGCTCCGTCGTTTATCACTCTGACCAACGGTTTTGCCTATACTGTTGCCGGCCACGGTCCGGCTGAAGCCGGACACTACGTGGAGCCCACGAACGATTCCGGTGTCACGGAGGACGATCACGATGCGAACGACGATCGGTCTTGCCCTGTGCGCGCTGGTTGCCGGTTCCTCGATCACGATCGCCCAGAGCTCGTGGAAAACACCACGAACGCCATGGGGCGATCCGGACTTACAGGGCCAGTACTCGAACAAGTACGAGACGAGCACACCCTTCGAGCGGCCGAAAGAGTTCGAGGGGCGCCACATCGGTGATGTGAAGCCCGAGGAGCTCGCAGCCGCGGTCACCAAGCGGCAGGCGGACACGCTGGAGCGCGCGAAGTACTTCGGGGGCGATCCGGAAGGCCGCATCGGGAACTCGGCCGAGTTCCGCGACATCTACGAGATCACCAAAGGCACCCGTCCGTGGTTCGTGATCGACCCACCGGATGGTGCGATTCCGCCGCTAGTTCCGGTGGCGCGTGCGCGGATCGCGGCGTTGCCACGCACGGGAAGCTTCGGGAGCGGTCCCTTCAACAGCCATCTGGACTTCAGTCTGTGGGAACGCTGCATCACGCGCGGGCTTCCTGGATCGATGCTGCCCGGACAGTACGGCAACTCGTACGAGATCGTGCAGGCGCCGGGCATCGTCGCGATTCGTTACGAGATGGTGCACGAGACGCGCGTCATTCCGCTTGACGGTCGCGAGCACGCGAGCCGCGCGCTTCACATGGACATGGGCGACGCGCGTGGACATTGGGATGGCGACACGCTCGTCGTCGAGACGACGAACTTCAAGGCGCGCAGCGTCTACCGCAATGCGGATCCCGACACGCTGCGTCTCGTCGAGCGCTTCACTCGCACCGGGGCCAACCGCATCGAATGGTCGGTGACCGTCGACGATCCGTCGACATGGACGCGCCCCTGGACGTTTGCGATCCCGCTGACCCGTACCGATCGCGAGCCGGTCTTCGAGTACGCGTGCCACGAGGGCAACCAGGCGATCACGAACATCCTCAACGCGGCTCGCGCCGCCGAGCGGGACCGCTAGGTCGCGCGCGATGGCATCGCCCGTTCTTGGAGAACTGGTCGGCACGCTCGTTCTGATCCTGCTCGGCAATGGCGTCGTCGCGGGCGTGCTGCTGAAGAAGTCGAAGGGCGAGAACGCCGGCTGGCTCGCGATCACCACCGGATGGGCGTTTGCAGTCTTCGCCGGTGTCTTCACGGCGATCGCCTGCGGCAGCTCGGACGCGCATCTGAATCCCGCGGTGACCCTCGGATTCGCGGTTGCGAGCGGCGACTTCACCAAAGTCGTTCCGTATGTGCTCGCGCAGCTCGTGGGTGCGTTCATCGGCGCCATGATCGTGTGGGTTCACTACGCCCCCCACTGGCAACTCACCCGCGATCCAGATCTCAAGCTCGGCACGTTCTGCACCATTCCGGCCGTACGACACGTACCATCCAATCTCGCCAGCGAGATCATCGGGACGTTCGTGCTCGTGCTCGTGGTCGCCGCGATCTTCTCCAAACGCGTGGCGGCGACCGGACTTGCCGCTGGTGTGGGGCCCTATCTCGTCGGAAGCCTGGTGTGGGGGATCGGACTGTCGCTCGGCGGAACAACCGGGTACGCGATCAACCCCGCACGCGATCTCGGACCGAGGATCGCGCACGCGATTCTCCCGATTCCTGCGAAGCGCGACGCTGACTGGGGATATGCGCCAATTCCCGTGATCGGCCCACTGGTCGGTGGGGCGCTGGCGGGTCTGTTCGCACGGCTCGTCGGGATGTAATCAGCGGCTCACCTATACTGTACCGAGATGGCTTCCCGGTTGTGGGTGTGTGCGCTCGCGTTCGTGCTCGCTGCGGCTCCGCTTGCGCCCGTGTTGTGTCGCGCTAACTGCGCGCTTCATGACGCCACTGTCCCGGCCTCACACGGTGAGCGTCACTCTTGTCATGAGGCGTCGAGCGACGGCGTCGCGCTCGTACCCGGCGCACACACGTGCGGCCATCAGAACGACCTCATCGTCGCGCTTCTGGCGATGACGCAGGATATCGCACCGCCCGCACTGATCACATCGACCATGTCGACGACCGCTCCGGTTGAGCAGCGGACGCGACTCGCGCGATCGCTTCGGCTCGAGCACGGCCCGCCCGGCCTTGCGGTGCTCAACGCCCCACTTCGTCTCTAGCCTCGACCCCTCCTCGCCGTTCGTGTCTTCCAGGAGAGAGGGTCCATGTACGCGTTCAGGGTCGGACCGCGCCTGCTCGGCGCGGCTGCAATTTGTCTCGGTGTCGTTGTCTGTTCCACGGCAGCGGCGCAGGATGCTCCCGCGGAGGGAGCGCATCAGCACGACGCGTCCCGGTCTGGCGATCAGCACGCGGGACACGACATGTCTCAGATGCATCACGAGCACGGCGGGGCAGGTGCGCCGATGTCGCGCGAGGGCTCAGGCACGTCGTGGCTGCCTGACGACTCGCCGATGTATGCGATCCACGTGCAGAAGGGATCGTGGCAGGTCATGTTCCACGAGAACATCTTCCTGCAGTTCCTGCACGAATCCGGAGACCGTGGCGACGATCAGCTGGGCAGCATCAATTGGGTGATGGGCGCGGCCCGTCGCAGCCTCGGCCGCGGCACGCTCGGGCTGCGGGCAATGTTCAGCGCCGAACCGTGGACAATCGGCGGATGTGGATACCCCAACCTGCTCGCATCGGGAGAGCGATGCGAAGGGGCGCCCATCCACGACCGACAACACCCGCACGATCTCTTCATGGAGCTGGCCGCAACCTACGACGCCCCGCTCAGGGGATCGACGCGCTGGCAGATCTACGGCGCTCCCGCCGGGGAACCGGCGCTCGGCCCGGTCGCGTTTCCGCATCGCATCTCCGCGATGTCGAACCCGATTGCCCCCATCACCCACCATTGGATGGACTCGACGCACATCTCGTTCGGCGTCGTGACCGCGGGTGTGTACGGCACGCGATGGAAGGCTGAGGCGTCGGCGTTCAACGGCCGCGAGCCTGACGAGGACCGCACCGACATCGACTTCGGCGCGCTCGACTCGGTCTCGGGTCGATTCTGGTATCTTCCCACGTCACGGTTGTCGCTGCAGGTATCGGCGGGTCGGCTCAACGATGCCGAGCTCGCGGAAGGCGGCGACACGAGCGTCGACGTCACCCGCGTGACGGCATCAGCCTCCTATCACCGCGCTGTTGACAACCAGGGCATCTGGGCGACCACGTTGGGTTGGGGCCATAACGATGAAACGGGCCACGGATCGAACGCGCTGCTCGTGGAAACGACCGTCTCGCTGGCGCAGCGGCATACATGGTTTGGCCGATTTGAAATCGTCGTCAAGAGCGCGCACGATCTGGTAGTGAGCGAACCGCCCGAGGGGTTCACCGTGGCCAAGCTGCAGGGCGGATATACGCGATACCTGTCGAGCTGGCGAAGGTTTCAGCCGGGGCTCGGCGCCGGTGCGTCGGTAGGATTCGTGCCTGAGTCGTTGGCCTCGACCTACGGCAGTCGTGCGAACGCCGGCTTTTCGATCTTTCTGACACTGCGACCAGAGGCGGACAAATGAGACTCATCGGCTTTCTCGTCCTGGTGGTCGTCGCCAGCGCCGCCCTCGCCATCGCCTATACGGTGTCGACCGGTCTCGATGCCCGGGCGCAACCGAGCGCACTCGAAACGAGGCTGGCCAGAGCCGTCAGGCATTTCGCCGTCCCGCGAACGATCAGACAGCGTGCGAACCCGGTGCCGATGTCTGCCGAAGCGCTCGCCGATGGGATGGCGCACTACGCCGATCACTGCGCCTCATGCCACGGGAACAATGGAAGCGGCGACACCGAGATGGGTCGTGGCCTCTTCCCGAAGCCGCCCGACATGCGTCAGGCGGACACGCAGGATCTCACTGACGGCGAGTTGTTCTATATCATCGAGCACGGCGTCAGATTCACCGGCATGCCGGGGTGGTCGACCGGGACAGAAAGCGGCGAGCAGGCCTCGTGGCGTCTCGTACATTTCATCCGACGGCTTCCGCAACTGACAGCCAAGGATGTGGCGCAGCTGGAAACGATGAATCCGCGCACGCCCGAGGAGTTCCGGCAGCAGATCGAAGAAGAGCAGTTCCTGCGCGGTGGGAACCCCGCCACGGCGCAGCCGAGTCGTCATGAACATACAGGAGCACATCGATGAAGACATGCATGATCGGTTTCGCAATGCTCGCACTCATTCTCATGGCACCGGCCGTCGGATCTGCCCACGAAGGGCACGCACACAAAGTGATGGGCACAATCTCGAGCGTGCAGGGCAACAACCTCATGGTCAAGGGCACTGACGGCAAGGAAGTCATGGTGATGCTCGACGCCAAGACGAAGATCACGCAGGGCCAGGCGACCGTCGACGCCAAGTCACTCAAGGTCGGCGATCGCGTCGTCGCGGAAGGCCCCGAAGCGAAAGGCATGATCACGGCAACGACGCTGAAGGTCGGCGAAGCGCCCGCTGCCGCGAAGAAGTGAGACCGCGGCCATGAAGAGGTGGATGCTCGGCCTTGCGCTCACAGCGCTCGTGCTAGCGGCGCCAGCCGCGGCGAGTGCGAAAGCTTCTCACGCGCACAAAGTGTCGGGAACGGTCGCGAGCATTCAGGGCAACACCGTGACGGTCAAGGAATCCGATGGAAAGACCGTGACGGTCACGCTCGACTCGAAGACGCAGTACACGCGCGGCAAGGCCGCGACGGAGCGTTCTGCACTCAGAGTCGGCGAGCACATCGTCGCGCACGGTACGAAGGAGAAAGACGCGATCGTGGCGACGACGATCAAAATCTCGAAGTCGTCCAAGCAGTAGCTAGATATAACGCGCCAGGGATCGTGGGCTGCGCGCCTTGAAGGCGGCGTACGCGCGGCACGGAAAGTAGAGCATCGCGATCACCGCCGCCCACACGAGATACAACAGCGGCAGGCTCCAGCGGTCGGGTTCGGGGATCGAGACGTACGGCGCCGTCGAAAACCGTTGTGCGTTCACGACGCCGTCGCGGAGAAACCACACGAGCAGCGCGGTTGCGTGAATGAGCGGGATATGGAGGAGATAGTAGAACAACGGAACGCGTCCGAATGTCTCGAGCAGGCTCCTCACCCATCGGCTCGCGCGATCGGCCAACGGCAACAGCGCAAGCGATGGTCCGAGCGTCATCAACAGGAAGAGCGGCGACGCCGGATATTTCCGCTGATTCAGCAGCTGAAAGAACGTCGGCGTCGGATCGTCTGAGGTCCTCGTGTAGACCACGAGGCTCCCAACGACGAGGAAGAGCACCGTCGCGGCGAGTCCGAGTCTGAGCACCGTACGGCGACGCGCGGCAGGTTCCTGAACGACGACTGCGCCAAACGCGTAGCCGACCGCCATCACACCGATCCACGGCACGATCGTGTAGAGCACCGTGATCGCCGGGCCGCGTGCGCCGAGCGTCACCATGCCACCCGTGTACAGGAACTGCCACAGCCCCTCGAGCGACGGCACCGCGCGCGCGACGACCTCGAACGCGTTCTGCCCCAGGATCAGCAGAGCGCCGACGATACCCACGGCCCATGTTGGCAGCCAGATCAAGCCCGCCATCAGCACCATGCACCAACCGAGCATCCAGATGACACCGGCGAGCGTGAACGAGGCGTAGTCGACGTTGAACGTCCACGAGAATCGAATGACGGTCAGCTCGAGCAGCACCAGCATCAACCCGCGCACGACCAGGTAACGGGCGAGCTGGCCGCGAGCCGCGCCTTCGTAGCGCGCGGGCTGAAGCCCGCGCTCTACGGTCGTCGACTTCATCCCGTGCTCGACGATGGAGAGTTTTTGCAACTGCAGGAATGCGGCCGTGCCGGCGAGAAAGACGAAGACCGGCGCGCAGAAATGCGTGACCCACCGCGTGAAGAACACGCCAGCGGTCGGACCGCCCGCTGGCACGCCCGAATAGACGCGCACGTGATCGATGGCCATCAGGACCATCACGGCGCCGCGAAGGATGTCGATGCCTGCGACTCGCGTCGATGCAGGTGTTGACCCGATGCGTGATCCGGTTTCGAGTGCCATCTGACAGGTGCGAGCGGCCCCGCGGCATCGCAGATCGTGCCAGCTTCGAAGCCGATCGATTCGTCATTATCCGCGTACCTTGGCGCGCCGTGACAAGGATTCCTTTGCAGATCGCATCTGAACCTCGATGGCAGCGAATTCGCTCCTCTGGCTAGAATGAGCCGATGCCCGGGAGCGATCGCGTGAGGCCGTCCAATCCTGGACTGAAGCTCACCTACGACGACTTCGTGCAGTTCCCCGACGACGGGAAGCGGCACGAGCTCATCGACGGAGAGCACTACGTGACGCCTTCGCCGCGCATCCGTCATCAGGCCATACTCGGAACCCTGCATCTCATGATTGCGTCGTGGTTGGAGACCCATCCGATCGGGCGGGTCTTCCTCTCGCCGACCGATGTCGTGATGTCGAACATCGACATCGTTGTGCCCGATCTGCTTTATCTGTCGAACGCGCGGGCCGCGGCGACGCTCACCGAGCTTCACGTGCGTGGCGTCCCGGAGCTGCTGGTCGAAATCGCGTCTCCAGGAACACGACGACGCGATGATGGCATCAAGCGACGACTGTACGAGCGCATGGGCGTGAGCGAATACTGGATCGTCGATCCGGAGGTCGACCGCGTCAGAGTGTATCGGCGAGATGGTGAGACGTTCGCACGAGGGCACGAACTCTCACGTGAGCACGGCGATGTGTTGACTACACAGCTGCTGCCGGGGCTCGAGATGCCGCTTGCCAGAATCTTCCGGGAGTAGAGCCTGACGACTCAGGGCCGCCTGAGGGCGACCCCTATGAGTAAGGCGGCCACTACGTCAGCGTATCGAGCGCTCGGGAGACGTCCTGGATGATGTCATCGGGGTTCTCGCAGCCGACGCTGAAGCGGATGAATCCTTCACCGATCGCGTCGCCGCCCCAGCGTGCGCGTCGCTCGGCCATCGAATGCACGCCGCCGAAGCTCGTCGCTTCGCGCACGAGCGACAGCGATCGCAGGAACTGCTCGGCGTGAGGACGCGTCGCCAGCTCGAAGCTCACCACACTGCCGAACGCGTCCATCTGGCTCTTCGCGATCGCGTGACCGGGGTGATCGCGAAGCCCCGGATAGTGGACGGCGGTGACGCGGCGGTGTGTGGCGAGCACACTGGCGAGCTGCAATGCGGTCGTGCATTGCCGGTTGATGCGGAGCGGCAGCGTCGCGAGCGACCGATGGGCCAGCCAGACTTCCATCGGGCCCGGGATCGAGCCGTGCTGAGTGCGCCACGTGCGCAGTGCGGCGGCCCGCTGAGGATCGGTCGTGGCGACATGACCGAGGATGATGTCGGTGTGCCCGGTCATCGATTTGGTATCCGAGGTCACGACGAATGTCGCGCCGAGCTCGAGCGGGCGTTGCAGATACGGAGTCGCCGTGGTGTTGTCGACGACGGTGAGGGCACCGTGATGCGCAGCGAGTGCGGTCAGGTGTCGAATATCGCAGACGTCGAGCTGCGGATTGGTCGGCGTCTCGATCCACAGCACGCGCGCCCCGTCGACAAACGCCGCCTGCGCATTGTCGCGCGTCGGCGCCAGACGAACCGTCACACCGATCGTCGCCAGCCAGTTCGCGGCAAGCATGCGAATCGTGTAGTAGCAGTCCGACGGCAGCACGATCGTGTCGCCCGGTTTGAGCGTCGTTCCGAGGATGGCCGCGATGGCGGCCATGCCCGAGGCGAACGACACGCACTCGCCGCCTTCGAGTTGAGCGAGCGCATCTTCCCACGCGGTCCACGTCGGATTGTGAAACCGTCCATAGGTGAACGCATGCTCGGACGGTTCACCCGGCGTCGTGAACGTCGACGAGAACTGCGGTCCCGATCGGAACGGACCAGGATCGTGGACGCCCCGATAGCCCGCGTGCAGGATGGCCGTGTCGCGATGCATCGAAGCAGATTATAGGATCGCAGGCGTGGTGCGAGCGGGTGCCTCTCTCTGACGACTGTCGGTGCGATCCTGCCTGACGCTGGTCGGTGCGATCCTGCTGACGACAGTGGGTG
>Ga0126377_10002612_pt1 | contig 12461 bp, 13 predicted proteins | sample PanSoiMetPlot_22_FD_92647 | JGI IMG/M metagenome (GOLD analysis project Ga0126377, IMG submission 92647) | Tropical forest soil microbial communities from Panama - MetaG Plot_22 | ecosystem: Environmental > Terrestrial > Soil > Tropical forest > Bulk soil | place: Panama | collected 2016-02-17
AGGACGCTCGCGCAAAGCATGATGACCCAGGCGACTGTATTGAGTTGGAGGAACCCGTCGGGCGTGAGATGGAACCCCAGATAGCGTGCAGACCAATTGGGAAACCCACCAAAGTACTCCTCGGCGATGTGAACCAAATACGTGAGAGGAAACAGGAGCGACCAGTAACGTGGTAAGACGGTCACTGTTGCTGTTCTCGTTTTGTCAGTAGCCAATTGCATATTGTCTATTTTATTCTTGCTACCGCATGTCTGCCACAGAATACATTGCCTCTGTCATTTGATTCGAATTTTAGCAACGAGTTCGACGCAGTGCTGACCATACTGCATGGGCGCTAGACAAAGCGACGCCAGTAAGTGCAACCCCCGACATTATGAACGGCGGTCGTGCAGAGCGATCTATCGAATCCGCGTACCAGAGGGCCACCGCGCCTCCCGCGAACATAATTGGAATAATGAATGTCACCGTAAATACCACTCGTCGCGAAACCATATTTACTAATGCGTTTATAACGCTTCCGACAAATGAGAGCAATACGGCGAGAAGTGGCATTCGTATCAGACCTTCCGAGGTCGCCTGAAGCATATTTCTTACCAGGAAATCTCCGGGATCGTTCATACCACTCGAGGCAAACGCACCCTTAAGTTGCAACGCCACATTCTTTTCAAATGTAAGATTTAGAAGAAACGCGGCGATAAGCGCGATTAGTATGCCTACAACGGCGCACGAAACACCGGCTATTAGGGCTAACACAAGAGATCGTGTATGCTCCCACCCAACTGAACCGGCTGCGCCAAACAGCGCGAGCATCAAGAAGACTGGAGTGATTATGAGGACGAAGGGGCGGTCAGCTACGAGAAATTCCAGCAGGTGATTTGCGATATGCACACAGCCTAGCAATATCCCCATTTTCGCGCCCACACAAGCTGATAAGATCACTCCCGGAGAGCTTTGCCTCCAGAGCCAAAACGATGCGGCGGCGTACGCAATCAAAAGGCTGATATCTAACCAAAGGAGCCAAGCTCCGTCGCTTCGAACGCTTGCGGGATGGCGAGTGACCGCGACAATAATCAGTAAGAAAACAACTAGGACGCCCATGCTGACTATGCTTCCGAGAAGATGTTGCCTTTTCATTTGTATCAATCCCTCCGTAACTACTTGGTGCTACAGAAAACTGGCCAGTCTTCAATTACGTAGGCAGTGGCGGTTGTGTTCATACGGTTTCCCCGCAGTAACGTCCGACTTCGAGAAAGTCAGCGGCGATTTGCCGCCGCGCCACCTTGATGAGAATGTAGCTTACTTATTTTGGCGACAAATGCTGCGATAGCGTCATCTGCTCGTTTCGGCTGATCTTCCAGAGCGAGTAGTCTGGCCTCTGGAATCTTCACAAGTTCAAACTTCTGGTACTTAGGAACTAGCGATTGCCATGAATCTACGAAGGCTGTCTTCGCAAACCCATTGATTGGCCCAGCCAGAAACTTCTCGTCAAAATCGGGAATCAACGTCAACACCGGTACGCGCAAGCGGTCGAGATTGAGCGTGACATCAGACGCCCAGAATTCACAAAGGTAGCGAATCTTGACCGGGAGCGGCGCAGCCTCGAATTCCTGCCAAGCCTGCTGTGCTCTTGCCGAGTCACCCGAAAACCACTCCGGCAACATGTCGCCGCTGTTCCAGGTTTCAGGCGTGACGTACTTGAACCACTTGGCAGCCCATCCTTCGTCAACCAGGTTCACACGCTCTGGCAGCGTGACTGGACTTTTTCTTGCAGGGTCTTTCGGCGAAGGAAAGAATTGCATCAGGTTCGTGCCGACCAGAATCACGCCCTCGATAAGGTCTGGATACTTCAGTGCCAGTTCCATCGCCGCTACAGATCCCGGATGGCGTTCCGCGACAATCACAGGTTTGCTCATCTTTTCCCCGCGAATCAGCGCCAGAATGTCCTGTTCCAGTCGCCGGGTCCAAGTCAGTTCGCCAAAGCTCACACCTGCAGCAGGCAGCGCGCGTGCAGGCGTTCCTTGCAGGCCCGGAGGCGTCACCAGATAGAATTTGTATTGTACCTGATTGCGCGCGATGAAACCCGCAAAAGTTCGCGTATCGGAATACATCCCTGGAATCAAAATCAACGGTTGCTTGCCTTGCCCCTTCCTGGTGATCACAGGTGGCCGGTTATCCGAAAGTGTTTTGTAGTGAGTGGGAAATGCGAGGTTGTTACGGCGCACGTCTATCTCGGCCAGCCCGCGCTTGGGTCGCTCGGCAGCGAGGTCAATCGTGGTCGATCCGGCATTGGGGACATCGTCATTCCATTGCTGCTTTGTACCGACTGCCCCAATGAGTTTCAGCTTTATCTGGTTGGTTACATCAGTGCGCTTCACCCCGATCACAATCGCCTCGTCCTCAACCTGGATTTGCAGATTATTCTGTTGCAGGTTGTTGAATTGTTTCGCATGTGCCCCTGCCGCGTCGCCAACGCCAATCGTCCCCTGATAACCGTTCTCGCCGCGCGTTACCCAAGCCGTGACAAGTTTATCGAACTGGAAGGACTTGTTGGCGCCCCACCAATTCATTTTGGCGGCATTATCATCGCCGGTATCAAAGGCGAGGTTGATGCCGAATTCCTGCTTATTCGTCTTGCCATAGAGGCTCACTCGGAACCATAAGACATCTTGTTGTTTGTCGTAGCGATAACAGAGTTGTGCGGCATCGGCCACCGCCAGATCGTGGGCATCACCTTGCGGGTCGAAGGCAATCACTGTCCAAACCTGCGCGGTCACACCGATGGATGCGATTACCAAGAAAGCCAGGAGCAACACAGTTTTTGAAAGCAGAGATAACAGACTTTGATTGGTAGTCATTGCACTCCTCAATTCAGAGATGGCGCTGCTCTTCTATGCCTTTCTTGAAGCGCACCCAGCAGCGCAGAGCCAGAATGGCTTGATTCAACACCGAAAGTCACCCCGCACCAACCAAACTAAGCACTCGGCTGTTTAGCTTCTCGCTTGATTTCCGGTTTGATGAACGACCAGTGGCTGTGAATGATCTTCCACTGCCCATCAATCCGACCGTAAACTTCCGTGGAATTCCACCGAGCCAGCACGGTTTCTGGTTGATTTGGCAACTTCCCGTAGTTGATTAGCTTGAAGCTCAACAGCGCGATGTCCCCGTGGCGCTGTATTTTGGGGCCAATCATTTCATAGCGTGGTTCTCTGATCGGGCTTTTGGTTTCCTTCATCGGAGCGAGGAGCGTCTTCATCGCTTCCAACCCGTCAACACGCTTTTCCTGTTCTGGATCGAAATACGTCACTTCAGGCGCATAGATATTCAGGTAGCCCTGCGGATCTCCAGTGATCCAGCGGTCAAGGGCGGAACGCTCCAGAGCGATGATTTCTGCGGAAAGATTATCCGCAGAACCTGCTGCATTCTGAACGGGTGTGCTACACGACCCAGTGAAAATAACCGACCAGAAAAAGACAGCCCAAAAAATGGTTTTTTGCATTAGGTCTCCTTTCGCAATGACATGCTTGTTCAAAATGTGCAATAGGTATTTTGATGGAATCATTCTGACGGCCTGTCATGGCCTCGACAAGCAGAAATCAGTCGGTGGTAGGGTGGGAGCAGTGAGTGGTCATTTGCTGAAACGATTGAGCATTTCCCGCACTCGTGTGCGGCGTCGCCTGCTCACGGGTATGTGATCGCCGTTGGACAGAACCAGCAGCGTCTCTCCCCGTTCGTTGCGCAATTCGCGCACGCGATCCATGTTAACGATGGCCGAACGATGGGCGCGGACGAACCGGTCTCTGTCCAGACGTTGCTCCAGCGATACGAGCGACTCGCGAATATAATGACATTCCTCGCGAGCGTGAATCACCGCGTAATAGTCATCCGCCTCGATCCAATCTATTTCATCTACCTCAATCACGATCTCGCCCGTCGAGGTCGGCGCCAGAATCCGTTGCCTGGCGCGCTCCTGCTCGCGGCTCGCCAGTAACGCCGATAGTTTGCGTGACAGATCAATCGCTTTGGCCGACCGCAGCCCTTCGCGCATACGTTCGAGCGCCTCGGCGAACCGCGCCTCTTCCAATGGCTTCACCAAGTAGTCGAGGGCGTGAGCGTCGAATGCGCGCACCGCGAATTCATCATATGCCGTCACGAAAATTACCGCTGGCATGGACTTTGCGCCGATCTCACGGAGCACGCCAAATCCATCCAATTCAGGCATTTGCACATCGAGGAAGACAAGCTCTGGCTTTAGCTCGCGTAAAATCTTTACCGTCTCACGTCCATTTCGAGCCTCTCCAACGACGGCAATATCACGGTGCGGCCCGAGCAGTTGCCGTATTCCGCGTCGCGCCAATGGCTCATCGTCAGCGATAACGGCGCGAATCTTATCCATCGGTTCGTCTCCTCAATGGAAAACGCACGGTTGCGATTGTGCCGCCGCCATCGGCGTCTTCAACTTGAAGTTGCCCGGCTTCGCCGAAGAGCGTGGCGAGCCGTGCGCGCGTATTGGCAAGACCGACCCCGGCCTCCGACACAGGGCGGTATCCCGGCCCATCGTCTTGAACGCTCAACACCACTTCGCTGCCCGACGCGTGCGCCGTGATGTCAATCAACCCGGCTTCGCCGCGTTTCGCTACGCCGTGACGGATCGCGTTTTCCACCAACGGTTGCAAGATGAACTCGGGCGCCAGCGCGTCGCGGATCGTATCCTCAACAGACCATCGCACCTGCAGCCGATCAGAAAATCGCACTTGCTCAATTGCCAGATACTTCTCAATAAATCGGAGTTCTTCATCCAGCGTCACGGCTTGCCGCGTTTCACTTTGCAACACTTGACGCAACACACCGCCCAATAATTCGAGCATGCGCGACGCATCGCGCGTGTTCTGATCGCGCACCAGCACCGCGATGGCGTTAAGGCTGTTGAAAAGAAAGTGTGGATTGAGTTGCATCCGGAGGGCGCCCAACCGGGCTTCGGCAAGTTGCGCGGCAAGCTGAGCCTGCTGCGACTCGCGTTCACGAGCCTCCCGGTAGTAAGTGAAAGCGTAGATGCAACCGAGTAAGGTGAAGTATAAGAACACCGACCACGGCAGATTGGTCAGAATCCAACCGACATAATAACGTCGAAAAGGTTCTTGCGGAGGCTGGAGATTCAACCGGATTGCGATCAGCACACTCAATGAAGTCCAGGCAATACACAAGACGAATGCGCCGGAAAGATGCGCCGCAACGGTGCGACTAAGCGCATCGTGTCTGAGCGGATAACGCCGAGCGAGAACGTAAGGGATCGGTGTAAACAGTCCAAAGGCAAGCCAGATCGTGGCGGCGATAGCAATCGCATTCCAGTTAGTCATGCCACCCCCGACAAAACGCGAGTTCAGATAAGAAGTGAATGCATTCAACAGCGCGGGGGCAAGCGAGGCCGTGGCAAAGATCAACCAATGCGGACGCGATCTTGAGACAATCTTGCTAAACCTTGAAGACATAGGCCGAGTTTACCCGCAACCCGACCCATCACGAAACATTTCGCAGCCAGCGGTCTTTCTTAGGCAGCCAGTGGAGCGGGCGAGTTTGACGTTAACCGTCTCCCTCGTCATTTATGCGCGGCTCACAACGCCAGCGCAACTCTGGCCGCCACCCTTGTTCAGATCTGGCGCGTCGGCGGCGAGCGCCTCTGCTGCCGAACACGGAGTTTAGGGCCCGGTCTGCTCGACACGCTTTGGTATTAGCGCTTGAATAACTCAGCCAAAAACGTCCAGTTCGGCGGTAAGTGTGCCGTAGCGTTTCTACGCGCAAGTTGCACTTGCGCCATACAAGCAGAGCGCGAGTGTCAGAAAGATTCGTTCGCGTGAATATTGCATCACATCATATTTCGGATGCCGTAACGCAAATCTTTAAACATGTCGTACTCCAAAGCGCGTCCCCAAAAGCGCTCGTGCTGCGCCACAACAAGTCAAGTTTGGTTTGCCAATAGAGTTTGCTCCACTCCTTGAGTTGAAAGGTCAAAAGTTAAGATAGATGTCGGCAACTGCGTGAGCGAGGGGAACCTGATTGATGTTGCTAAGATTGCACAACAAGATCACCGAAAGATGTTGGTCGGGGAAACGCGCTAGGTACGCGTGGTACCCTGCGAAGTCGCCCCCGTGTTCGACCACACGCAGTCCCCGGTACGTCCTGACCTCAAGACCGAACGCGTACTCTAACAGATGCCCGTTATTTAACGCGCCAGGTGTCGTGACCAGCTTAATCAACTCGGCGCCGCCAACCCGGGCGTCGTAGAAGTTCTGATCCCAGCGGGCGAGATCCTCAACCGTCGTGAAGACCCCGCCGGCCCCGACACGGGTCGGCACTGGGGGCGCCAGTCTCAGGCCGCCGCCGGATAACGGCTCGTAGGCGTATGCGCGCCGCTTCACGATCCGCGTCGCATCCGCGTGAAAGTGCGTGTCTTTCATACTGAGCGGCGAGAAGATGCGCTCGTCGGCAAACTCCTCGAAGCGAACACGTGCTGCGCGTTCGACGATCAAGGCCAGGAGTGTGTAGCCCGTGTTGGAATACGCAAACTGTTCGCCCGGCTGGAAACTCAATTGACGCTCTCGCGCCACGATTGCAAGTACGTCCTGATTGCCAAATGGCGCGTCGGGACGCCATCCTGCCCGTGCCAACAAGGGCATGTATTCTGGCAGTCCGCTCGTATGATGAATCAGGTGACGGATGGTGATCGGCTTGTCGTAGGAGGGCAACTCGGGCAGGTACTGGTGGATGTCATCATCAAGGCGGAGCGTGCCCTGCTGCGCGAGCAGGGCGACGGCCATCGCTGTGAATTGCTTGGAGAGGGAGCCAACATAGAAGGCCGAGGCCGGCGTGATAGAGACATCATGTTCCAGATCGGCCATGCCATAGCCGCGCGAATAAATGATCCGCCCATCTCTGACGACCGCCAATGCACAACCGGGGGAACCCGGCTTGTCCCACGGCGCGAATAGCTTGTCCACTCGAGCGTTGAGCGACGAATCCGGCAAGGCGACCGAACGCCCAGTCGCAGTTGGTTTACTCTGATTTGTGATCTGTAGCTGATTATCTTGAGCATAGTCAGTCACTATGCTTGAGCACCCCCACGCAAAAATTGAAAGGACAACTGATGGTAAGCTTTTCATGGTTCGTTTCCGCCGAGAATCTTTGGACTCTGATCTACCTAATCAATCAAAATTGTACATGGCTCTGCTATCTCCATGCGCCAGCCGTCATTTCAAATCCAGCGCCACAATCATCTTGCGATCTCGCTGGTACAGATTGGCGCCTGTTAGCGTAGGAGGCGTCCACGAGGTATGCGCCAGCACGGAAGCTTTTGCGATAATCTTCATCCCCTGCGGCGACATCTTGACCAGCGCCAGATTGCCGTCTTCGTCCAGCAGGATCAGCTTGCCGTCGGCATAGACAAAACTGGTTTTAGGAAAGGTGCGATCCTGCCAGACAATCTCTCCCGTTTTGACGTTTACTGCTGTCATCGGCCTTGGACCAAAATCAACACTTGATCCGAACACCAAATCCCCTAGCCGCAGCATCGTGCTGTGATGGAACGGGACGATTTGCCCATAACTCTTTCACAGTCGTTTGTCGTTGTCTTGATGCAATTCAAGAGCGCGGCTGCCACCGCTGTAGGCCGTGGTTGCGGTCGTGAGCCACATCCCAATGCGAGCGATGCAACCGCGACGAACGTGAATCCCCGGAGTTCGACGCAACGCACGCCAGGCCAGCCTTAGATCATGTGCAAGATCATCAGCTGTGATAGAAAACTTCCTTCGGTTAGCACGGAAGCGGTGAAGGTTACGGCTTAATGATCTGTTCGCGTCCGTTCTTGCTCGTCAATTTCAAGGAACTATCCGCGCCATCTGCTTTCAAGACCACATAGGCCGAGTCGGATTCCCCGATGAGCGCCAACCCCGCGTTTTGCTCCGAGGCCCCCAGTTTCACTGCTGGACGTCCATTGGGGTCAACCAAGCGAAAGATCACAGATTCAGAAACAGGCTTGCCATTCGGCGTCTTGGTGTTTTGCTCTGCGGGTTGCAACTTGAGGCTGGCGCGAATGCGGCCCTGACTATCTACGATTTCGAGCGCCTGACCACGGAGGACGGGCGCAACACTCTGCTGCGATTCGGCGTGGTAGCCTTGTGAAAGCAGGAACGTTAGAAGTACGAGGTTGATTAAGGTGAGTGCGATAACGCATCGTTGTGTTTTCATGCGGGTTCTCCTTCATTTTTAGAAGCTAGCGTCTGATCCATTAGACGTAGCTGGTGCGGAATTTCTTCCATTGAAAGTGTTTCGCTTGTTATCTGTTTAATCCTTATTTCCCGGCTTCGAGCGCCAGTCGACGATAAAGAGGTAAATCCACAATTCTTTTCCACTCGTATCCTTCCAGACCTCACACAGTTTCTCATGCGGCGTGTCTTCGCCCTCGAAGCCCTGGAAATCTGCAAAACCATCGGCGTAGCCTCCAGCAGTTCAATAATTCAATAATATGACGCAGACACCACATGAATACGCTGTGAGAAGCTACACGACCACGACAAATCCGTGAGCTGGATTATCCCATAGTCACCATATAACACAGGTTTGTATCCGACACCCTGATGAAAATCGACAGGGCTGGGTATCTTCCTGTGGGAACCTACCGAGTTTGGTCGATTCAGTAGGCCGCACGAGTGAGCGTCAGAAGGAGGCCTTTCCTGGGTGTTAGGCGGACATTGCATATCCTGTTGCTTAGAGCCAGTTGTGATGGACAACCAGACTGAGGGGCCGCTTGCCGTGGTTGTGATCGAGGTCAGACAAAACTGGCAATCTCTCGGCATTTAAGTGTTAGCCTTTACGCTAGAGGTGAGTTTGATCCAACCTTAACGTATCATGAGTTTAGTCAAAAAACAGGGCAGTCAACTCCGCGGTGATCTCGCTTGATGAGACGCCCAAGGGTACCAGGACTTCGATCAGGGCGCGGCGAAGGAGTTCATCCTCGACCCGCACAGATCAATTGCGGTGTGATTGCGTCGCCGCTCGGGATGGCGATTTTACGGATCGGATTGGAACTTCACTTTTGAACAGGACAAATCCTGGAAGATCATGCAGGTAAGCCACGAGTTAGTTCGGAGGAAGAATGATCATTGACACTCACGCTCATATCTACTCACCTGATGAGAAGCGTTATCCGCCGATTGACAAGCCTTATCGCCCGCCCGCCGGCAAGGGCGCACTCGATCATCTGCGGCGTGAGAGCCAGGCCAACGGCGTCGAGCGGGTCTGCCTGATTCAGACTAGCACTTTCTATCGTTGGGATAACCGCTACATCTGCGACAGCGCGAAGTCAAACCCGTCATGGACGGCGGGTGTATGCACGCTCGATCCGGACGATCCCCACAGCCCTGGCCTGCTCGCCCAATACGCGAGAGACTACCGCATCCGGGGAATGCGCAGCATTCCGGCGCGTGATGGCCGGCTTGATCACCCGGGTGTACGCGCGCTCTGGAAAACGGCGAGCGAACTCGGCCTGGTGATCAACGTACTGATCGATCCAGACAAGGCGGAGGAGGCCGACCGCCTGCTCGCCGATTTTTCCCCGCTCCGGGTTGTGCTCGACCATTGCCTCAATCTCAAAGCCGGTGCGCAGATGGAGACGGTGCTAGCGGAGGTCTTGCGACTGGCGCGGCGCCCGAATCTCCACGCCAAGCTCACTTTCCTGCCTACGGGCAGCGCCAGCGGCTATCCCTGCGCGGACATGCACGACGCGTGTCTAAAAATCATCGATGCGTTCGGCGCCGAGCGCTGCGTCTGGGGCAGCGATTTTCCTTGTGAACTCTGGACACCGCGCGTGAGCTACGCCGAGCATCTCCGCATCTTCACGCACGACCTAGCCTTGAAGGACGCGCAGCGCCGCGCGATTCTTGGGGAGACCGCGCAGAAGTTGTGGTTCTCGTAGCAGCAATCTTATGCCTTTACTCTGCTGGTCATCCGCCGTCAATCACGATCGTCTGACTAGAAATCGATCGCGATCATCTCGCGAAAAGTGATTGTCGAGAAAGGTTCGCCACGTTTGAGAAGGAGGCTTCCTGTTCCTAGGCATTAGCCGCGTGACGGTTCGTTTAGAAACCTCGATTCCGAGTTTGAGAAGTTCGCCGGGGATCCGCGGGGCGCCCCACCCGAAAACTCTGATCGACCAACCTTATGTAATTCGATACTGTATACAGCCTCAGGAGAAAGTTAACATGCATCGAAGAAACTTCATTCATCGAGCTGGAATGTGCCTCACAGCAGGCATGCTCACCGATTCGCTCGCCGCACATGCCGAGGACGTCGCACAGCGCAACCCAGCCAAGTTTGCAGCCCAGCCGCGCAAGGCATTGATGAAGGTGGGGCATCAGAACAACCATTCAACCGAAGCGTTGAACCTCATGGCCGGGCTGGGTGTGAACCACATTTGCAGCGGCTTGCCCTCAGCGAGGTTCGACGAGAATTGGTCGGTCGAAGCGCTCAAGAAGTTCCGCGAGCGCATCGAAGGCTTCGGCATCCGGCTGGAGATGATCCCATTGCCGCTCAGCTCAGCCTACATCACCCGTGCCGAAAATCCGAATATCATGCTAGGTAAAAGCCCGGAGCGCGACCGCGAGATTGACAATATCTGTCAGATGATCCGCAACGCCGCGCTTGCCGGCATCCCTGCGGTGAAATACAACATGAGCATTCTGGGAGTGGTCAGCACCGAGCCGGTCAAATGCCGGGGCAATGCCGTATGTCGCGCTTTCGACTACAGCAAAGCCAGGCAGGAGCCACCGCTGACCGAAGCCGGGCCGGTCGATCCGGAACCCTACTGGGAACGCATTAGCTATTTCTTGAAGCGCGTCATACCGGTGGCCGAGGAGTATAAAGTCCGCCTGGCCTGTCACCCGCACGATCCCGGGATGCCGCTTGACAAAGGATTTCGTGGCGTCCACACCGTGCTGGGCAGCATCGCAGGTCTCAAACGCTTTATCGAAATCACACCCAGCAAATATCACGGGCTGAACTTCTGCCAGGGCACAGTCTCGGAAATGCTCAGCAAACCGGGCGAAAAGGTATATGACGTGATCCGTTACTTCGGCAGCCGCGGTAAAATCTTTAACGTCCACTTCCGCAACATCCGCGGGGGCTTTCTCAATTTCATGGAAACGTTCATCGACGACGGCGAAGTAGACATGCTCAAGGCAATGCGCGTCTACAAAGAGGTCGGTTACGATGGGATGATGATGCCCGACCACGTCCCCAGTATCGCTGGAGACCAGGGAGGCTTGCACGCATTCGCCTACACCTTCGGCTACATCAAAGCATTGATCGCGGCTGTCGCGGCGGAAACTTGAGAAGACTCACACAAAAGTGCACAGAGGAGTAATTTCAGTCGCGCACGCAGCGTAACTCACGCTCGAGCAACTCATTGTGAAAATTGAACTGTGTACGGGGGGAGTGAGCGAAGCGTTGCCACTGATTCTTGCGGCCCTTGGCGAGATATTGCCTACGCCGGCTGCCAGGCCGGTTGAAGAATTGTTGCTGGTTTCGAACGATCCGAAGATTGAGGAAGTCGATGGTAAACGACGAGCCACGGCCACAGCCCAACTGATCTACGAGCCTGTCGACCTAGCGCTTATGCATGTGGCGATGGCTGGAATGACGGGTGACATGATAGATTACCAGGGCATTATAGCAGGCGCGTGGCTGGTCGGGCTCAGCTGATCACCCGCAGTTGTGGTACCCCTTTGGTCAGGATGCGAATCTTTAACTCGACGTATTTTTTGTTGTCTGTTTGGTGTCTATTTCTAACGAGAACTAAATAGATTTTTAGAATCGGAGAGAAATAATAGCAAAGGTGTAACGATCCGAATTTATTTGGTTTAAGTGGCAAATTGTTCACGTGCAGCGGGTTAGTTCTTAAGGCTGGGTCCGAATCCCTCACTCTCGGCAAAACCATCGATATCGACTAGGAGATAGATCGCTTTCGGGAGGAACCCATGAAAACACATACACTGCCTGGCCTGCCTCTGCGGGCATTCATTCAGGCTGCTATCATCGCCGCACTGGCCGTCATTGGCTTGGCCCAAATCACAACCACAGGAATTCGCGTAATCGCCCGGGACCAGAATGGAATTACGCGAAGAAATTTCTGGCTCCTGCTGGCCTCGCCTGTCACGTTCAGCGTGAGCCCGCTCGCTCAACCAATCATTACCGACATCTTCCCCCCCGAAGAATTCGCCGCGCGCCGGGCTAAAGTGATGGCACAGATCGGCGACGGCGTGGCTATCCTGCAAGGGGCGACAGAGCGCCCCGGCGAACAGCCCTTGCGCCAGAATAATCAATTCTTTTATTTGACGGGCGTGATCGAGCCGCGCGCGATCTTGATGATTGATGGGAAAGCGAAGCGCTCCACGCTCTATCTTTACGGAGGCGCG
>Ga0126377_10002614_pt1 | contig 12459 bp, 17 predicted proteins | sample PanSoiMetPlot_22_FD_92647 | JGI IMG/M metagenome (GOLD analysis project Ga0126377, IMG submission 92647) | Tropical forest soil microbial communities from Panama - MetaG Plot_22 | ecosystem: Environmental > Terrestrial > Soil > Tropical forest > Bulk soil | place: Panama | collected 2016-02-17
ACTCGTCGCGAAAAAAATCGCCGCCCGTCGTTTCGGCGGAGTCGGTCTTGGGTCGCGGGTTCGCGTGGCTCGGCGTACCGTTGCAGCGTGGCTCGACGCAAGGCGATCGCCGTTCACGACCCGATCGACGTCCCGCTCGACGAGCTGCATGAGCACCCGCGCAACTACCGCGCGCACTCGGACGAGCAGCTTCGCCACCTCGAGCAGTCGATCCGCGAGCACGGCTTCTACCGCAACGTGGTCATCGCGAACGACTCGACGATTCTGGCCGGCCACGGAGTCGTGCGAGCTGCGCGTCGCGTCGGGCTCGCGAGCGTGCGCTGCGTTCGACTCGACGTCGCGCCCGATTCGCCCGCCGCGCTGAAGCTGCTCGTCGCCGACAACGAACTCGCGCGCTTCGCAGGCTTCGACGATCGGCAGCTCTCCGAGCTGCTGAAGGAGGTCAGCGACTTCGACGTCGCCGGTCTGCTCGGCACGGGCTACGACGAGGCGCAGCTCGCGAACCTGATCTACGTCACGCGCCCGCGCTCCGAGATTCGCGAGTACCAAGACGCGGCTGCGTGGGTCGGCCTGCCCGAGTTCGAGTCGGGCGACGCGCCCGCTCGACTCGTCGTCTCGTTCGCGTCCGAGGACGACCGCGCGACGTTCATGCAGCAGATCGGCGCGACGGTCGTGCAGCAGCGCAACGGGCGCACGTGGTCGATCTGGTGGCCCGAGCGCGAGCGCGAAGACGCGGGCGCCCTTCGCTTCGACGATGCGGCATGAGCGAGCGCACGCTGCCGAAGTACCCGGTCTACGTCCCGTCGAAGGGTCGCGCCGAGACGTCGCAGACGATCCGCTTCCTCGATCGCGACGGCGTGCCCTTTCGCGTCGTCTGCGAGCCGACCGAGCGCGCGTCGTACGCGTCGGTCGTCGGCGACGAGCGCGTGCTCGTTCTCCCGTTCCACGACCTCGGGCTCGGCTCGATCCCCGCGCGCAACTGGATCATCGAGCACGCGATCGCCGAGGGTCACGATCGGCACTGGCAGCTCGACGACAATATTCGGTACGTCTGCCGCTACTGGCGCGGGAAGCGGATCCCGTGCGCGTCGGGCGTCGCGCTGCGCGTCGTCGAGGACTTCGCCGATCGGTACGAGAACGTCGCGCTCGCGGGCCTCGCGTATCGGTTCTTCGCGTCGCAGACGATGCCGCCCTTCTACGTGAACGTCCACGTCTACTCATGCACGCTCGTCGCGAACTCGATCGAGCAGCGGTGGCGCGGGCGCTACAACGAGGACACCGACCTCTGCCTGCAGGTGCTCTCGGCGGGCCTCTGCACCGTCCTCGTGAACGCGTTCATGGTGGACAAGGTTGCGACGATGCTCATGCGCGGCGGCAACACCGACGAGCTGTACGTCGCAGACGGTCGGCTCGAAATGGCGCGCTCGCTCGAACGGGCGTGGCCGGGAGTCGTTCACGTCTCGCGACGCTTCGGTCGCCCGCAGCACATCGTCAGCGCGTCGTGGCGGAAGTTCGACACGCCGCTGAAGCTGCGCGACGACGTGAAGCTCGACGAGCTGCCGAGCGTCGATGAGTACGGACTGAAGCTGACGGGCGATCCGAAGGCCGAGTCGCTGAAGCGTCTCGTCGCCGAGGCGTCGTCGTGACGCAGCCGCTCTGCACCGCGACCACGAAGTCGGGCAAGCCGTGCCGCTCGCGCGCGATGGAGGGCTCGACGCTGTGCGCCGCGCACCTGGGCGTCGCCGCCGGACCGTCGATCGAGCGCGTGACCGACGAGCTGATCGAGCTGCTGGTCGCGATGCTGCGCGCCGGGAACCTGCTGCACGTCGCCGCGCGCGCGGCGGGCGTCCCGCGCTCGACGCTGTACGCGTGGCTCGACGAGGGTGCGCGCACGAACTCGCACGCGAAGCTGCGCGAGCTGCGCGAGCGCGTCACGCGAGCGCGAGCTGAAGGGCAAGTCCACCTGGTCGCGCAGATCGCGAACGCGGCCCCGAGTGACTGGCGCGCGGCGGCGTGGCTGCTCGCGCGCGGCTACCCCGACGAGTGGGCGGCGCGGACCGCGAGCGACGATCGCACGCCGCTCGTCGTCGAGCCCGCTGCTCGCGACGACGACCCCTTCGCCGAGATAGATGAGCTTGCAGCGAAACGGCAAGCGCGCGCCGCGCCCGCCTGAACTCGGCGTCTTCGCGCGCTTCTGCCGCAACGTGCTCGTCCTCGAGGACGGGTCGCCGCTCGTACTCGAACGCTTCCAGCTCACGATGCTCGCCGACTACTTCGCGGGCGCTCGCGAGACGCTGGTGCTGCTCTCGAAAAAGAACGGGAAGACGACGCTCCTCGCCGCGCTCGCGCTGTACCACCTGATCCGCACGCCCGACGCTGAGTGCGTCATCGGCGCGACGAGCCGGGACCAGGCGACGATCCTGTTCGATCAGGCGCGCGGCTTCGTCGAGCGATCGGAGGCGCTGCGCGAGCGCGTCGTCGTGAAGCGCGGGTTCCGCGAGATTCGATCGCGGCGCGACGCCGGTCGCATTCGCGTGCTCGCCGCCGACGTCGATACCGCAGACGGGATCATCCCGACGCTCGCGCTCGTCGATGAGCTGCACCGCGCGCGCTCGACGGAGCTGTACGGCGTCTTTCGCGACGGCCTCGGACCGCGCGAGGGGCAGATGCTCGCGATTAGCGTCGCGGGCGATCATGAGGGCTCGCCGCTCGGCGTCATGCGCTCGACGGCGCGCAAGCTGCCCGACGTCGTGCGACGCAACGGCTACACGTACGCGCGCACGCGCGACGGCGCGTTCGTCCTGCACGAATGGTCGCTCGAAGACGGCGACGACCGCGAGGACATGCGCGTCGTGAAGCGCGTCAACCCGGCGAGCTGGCAGACGCTCGATCGCCTGCGCGAGCGACACGACTCGCCGTCGATGCTCACGTGGCAGTGGGCGCGCTTCGCGTGCGGCGTGTGGATGAGCGCCGACGCGTACTGGCTGACGGGCGAGGTCTGGCACGACGCCGAGCGACCCGAGCTGATCGAGCACGGCGATCGCGTGACGATCGGCTTCGACGGCGCGCGCTACGGCGACGCGACCGCGCTCGTCGCGTGCCGCGTGTCGGACGGTCTGCTTCAGCCGCTCGGCGTCTGGGAAGCTCCGGGCGGCGCGAGCGAGTGGGAAGTGCCAGCGGGCGAAGTCGATGCGGCGGTCGCGAAGGCGTTCGAGTCGTACGACGTCGTGCGCGGCTACTTCGACCCTCCCCTCTGGCAGACGGAAATCGACACGTGGTCGCGCGAGTTCGGCGAGGCGGTCGTGCTGCGCTACTCGACGGCGCGCTCGCGAATGCAGCAGGCGACCGAACGCTTCCGCACCGACCTCGCAGCGGGGAAGGTGACGCACGTCGGCGACGAGCGACTGACCGCGCACGTGCTCGCGGCGCAGATGCGCGAGACGCGCGGCGGGTACTGGCTCACGAAGTCGCGACCCGGCTCGCCCGACAAGATCGACCTCGCCGTCGCGAGCGTGCTCGCGTACGAGGCGCGAGCTGACGCACTCGGTGCGCTGCCGCCCGAGCGGAAGCCCGCGAAGCTGATCGCGTTCTAGGCCGCGTCGATCGCTTCGAGTTCGAGCTGACTGAGCCGCGAGTCGAGGTCGGCGAGACGCGAGCGCATCCGTTCGTGCGCGAGCGAGCCTCGGACGATCCGGGCGAGCGGCGACAGCTCGACGACGTTGCACGCGACGGCGACTTCGACCGCGAGCGCGCGCAGCTCGACCTCGAGCTGTGGCAGTCGCCGATGGACTGAAGCCGACGAGAGTCGTCGTTCGAGCTGCTTCACGTCGTAGGTCTGCATGGCCGCACGGTACCCGCAGCGTCGGCGGTCCAAGCGTCCGTTTAGCCTGTGTTCATGCGGCTTTCGCCTCGATCGGAGTCCTGCTTTCATGGGCCTCGTTAGTTCATTCGACGCGCTCGCGATCGCGAGCGCAGAACGGGAGGCAGCATGACCAGCACGACCCCTCAGACGAACCCGCTCGCTGACAAGCTGCGCGCGGAAGTCGAGTCGATCCCCGGCGCGACGCTCATCGCGTCGCCGAAGGGCAACTACTACACGGTGAAGGTCGGCAAGACCACGCTCGGCTACGTGAACGGCTCGCGCGTGCTTCGCGTCGATCTGCCGAAGCGCGGCGGCACGCGCGAGAAGTTCGTCGTCGCGAAGGCGGGCGACGTCGCGAAGGCCGTTCGCAAGCTGCGCGCGTTCGAGCCGACGATCCTCGATCGCGAGAACGAGAACGAGTCGAAGCCCGCGCCCGCGAAGCGCACGCGCTCGCGCGCGAAGGCCGCGACGAAGTAGCTCGCTCGACATAGCGCACGAACCCCGACGGGCCGCGAAAGCGGCCCGTCGCACGTCTGCGGTTCGAGCGGAGTACCCTCGTCGAGTGGCAGCGAAGACGCCGCCGAAGCAGCTCCCGCAGATCAGCGAGCCAGCGCGCCCGCGCGTGGCGCGACCGCGAGCTGCATCGCTCCCTCGTCGCTCGACTCAGAACGTGCGCGGGTGGGGCGCGACGAGGCGTCGTCGATGAGCGTCACCGTGCTCGACGTCGTGCGCGCGACGCCCGACTCGCTCGACCTCGATCTGATCGAGGCGCAGCGCGATCGGCTGCTCGACCGCCTGCGCGTGCAGCGCATTCACGCCGCCGAGCTGTGGCAGTGGTACGAGGGACGTCAGCCGCTCCCGTCCGTGGCGTCGCGCTACGCGCCCGCGTACAAGCTGCTGCTCGAACTCTCGCGCACGCCGTGGGCGCGACTCGTCGTCGATGCGATCGCCGAGCGGCTGCACGTCTCAGGCTTCCGCTCGGGCAACGCGACGCCCGCTGAAGACGAAGCCGCGTGGAACGTCTTCCGCGACTCGTCGCTCGACGCCGACGAATGGCTCGTCTACACCGAGGCGCTGATAACGGGCGTCGGGTACGTCAGCGTCTCGCAGCGCGAGGGCGAAGCCGACGTGACGATCGCGCCCGAGTCAGCGTTCGAGGTCACGCACGAACCGGAGCCGGGGAACCGGCGCGACGTCGCCGCCGCGCTGAAGCTGTACCCCGCGAGCTGGACCGGCACGACGTTCGTCGTCGAGCTGTACCGGCCCGAGGCGACCTACGTCTGGCTCGGCGAGTCGTCGCAGTCGCTCGGCGACGGAGTGTTCCCGATCGACGAGCCCGCGAAGCGCCACACGATCGAGTGGCAGGACGACGACCCGTTCGAGACGCCGAACTCGGCGGGCATCGTGCCCGTCGTGCCGTTCGAGAACCGCGCGACGGTGCTCGGCGGCGGCGTCAGCGAACTCGAAGACTGCGTGTCGATCCTGCGCCGCATCGACAAGCTCACGCTCGACAAGCTCATGACGTCGGAGTTCGCGAGCTTCCGGCAGCGGTGGGCGACCGGCCTCGAAGTGCCGCGCGACGAGACGGGCAATCCCGTCGAGCCGTTCAGCGCCGCCGTGTCGAAGCTGTGGGTCAGCGAGAACCCCGAGACGAAGTTCGGCTCGTTCGACGCGAGCGATCTCGACCCGTACCTGAAGGCGATCGACGCCGATATCGCCGCGCTCGCAGCGATCAGCCGCGTGCCCGCCCACTACCTGATTCAGTCGAGCCTCGCCAACCCGCCGAGCGCGGAGTCGCTGCTCGCGGGCGAGTCGGGCCTCGTCGCGAAGGTGCGCGAACGTCAGCGGCGGTTCGGGGAGTCGTGGGAGCAGACGATGCGGCTGGCGTTCGCGCTCTCGAACGAGCCCGACTTCGCGAGCGACACCCGCCTCGAGGTCGTCTGGACGGACGCCGAGATGCGGAACCCGGCGCAGGTCGCCGACGCCGCTGTGAAGTTGCAGTCGATCGGCGTCCCGCAGGAAGCTCTCTGGGAATACATCGGCGCGACGCCGCAGCAGATCGCCGACTGGACGATCGAGAACGCAGCGGTGGAGCTCCGTCAGGCGACGCCGCCTGAGCAGCCGTGATTCGCGAGCTGATCGAACTCGCGCGAGCGTCGGGGAACCTGCTGGTCGCGAAGCTGCGAGCGCGCGAGTGCCCGCCGCACGACTTCGACGAGCGGTTCGACTTCTGCCTGCGATGCGGCGAGTACCGGCGCTATGGCGAGGGCTGATCGAGCGCACCGCGCCGCGCAGCGGGCGCTCGACGATCGCACGGGCGCGAAGCTCGGCGACCTCCTGCGAGCACTCGAAGACCCGATGACGCAGGCCGCGTTCGACGCGTACAACGTCGCGAGCGCAGCCGTCGTCGGCGGCGCGCAGCGTCGAGCGGCGCAGCTCGCGATCGCGTACGTCGCGACGCAGGTGCCGACGCGCCCGAAGCGACCGCCGTCAGCAGCTCGCGCGCTCGCGGGCGTCGTCGTCTCGCGCACGTCGCCCGTCACGCGCTCGCCGATTCTGAGGGTGTGGGGGAAGGTGGGTGAAGGTCTGGCAGTCGCCGCCGCGATCGAGAACGCAGCGGCGTACGCCGCGACGCTCGCGTCGAACGATCTGCAAGTCGCGCAGCGCGGCGGGCTCGACGAGGGTGCGAGCGCGTCGGGCGCGAAGATCATCGGCTGGCGCAAGGAGCTGAGCGACGACGCATGCGACTGGTGTCAGACGGTCGGCGAGGATTCCGTCTACTCGTCGCCGGACGGAGTACCGTTCCACGCGAACGATGAGTGCAGCGTGGCACCCGTATTCGAGGGAGAGGAGTAGGCCGTGAACGAGACGCAAAGCGAGCCGACGCCGGACGAGCCGACGCCGGACGAGCCGACGCCCGACGACGAGGGAGGCAACGGTGGCGAAGACGAGAACGAAGGCTGAGTCGAGCGAGCCGGAAGCGACGCTCGCAGCCGAGCCGAGCGAGGTCGCTGACCTCGGCGACGCCGCAGCGATGGGCGAGCACGCGTACGCGGGCGAGCCTGCCGAAGACGTCGCCGACGATCGCGACGAGTCGGAGCTGCCGGGAACGTCGGCGCACCTGGGCGACTCGCCGTACGCGGGGTCGCTGAGCGACGATGCCTGACGAGCCGACGCCGGACCCGAACGAGCCGACGCCCGACCCGACGCCCGACCCCGATCCGAACCCGGACGACGACGCCGCGCTCGAAGGGCTCGACGATCGAACGCGTGCTCTCGTCGAGCGAGCGAACTCGCAGGCGGCTCGCTTCCGCCGCGAAGCTCGCACGGCGCAGGACGAACTCGCGAACCTCCGACAGCAGCAGGAGTCGGATCAGGAGCGAGTCGTTCGCGAGGCCGAGGAACGCGGGTTCGCGCGAGCTGCGCCGATGATCGTCGAGGCGGAAATGGCGATCGCCGCAGCCGGCAGAATGCGCGACCCGTCAGTCGCGGCTCGACTGCTCACGGCTGAGCAGCGCGACGAGCTGCTTCAGATCGCCGACGTCGGCGAGCGACGTGCTCGCTGCGACGATCTGGTCGCCGATCTGCTCGAAGCTCACGCGTACATGGCCGTCGAGCCGACAGTCGAGAACGGGCAGGGCCGGACGCTCGTCACGCAGGGCGGTCGCTCACGGCGTCCCGAATCGACGCCGAGCGATCCCGACGCGTGGCTGCGGGGAGTCGGGCGAGCGGGCTAGAGGGGCGCGAGCATCGGTCGCTCGATCGGCGGGCCGACGTCGATCGTCGGCGCGCCGTTGTGAACGAAGCCGACGCCGTTCGGCCCGCGATCGTTCTCGGGCGTCGATAGCCCGCTGAGCGGCATGTAGAAGTCCATCGCCGGGTCGCGCGGGAAGCGCAGATGCCACGGCGCGACGCCCGCCTTCAGCCGCAGAATCTCGCCCGGAGTGAGCGCGACCGACCAGAAGCCGACCTCGGCGATGCGCCCGGGAAAGAGTGCGTTGCCGCTCGGCGACGTCTGCCACGCCGCGCCGATGTGAAACGATGAGTCGATCGAAAGCGCGGTGTCGGCGACGGGCGATGACGTGCCGACCTGCACGCCGTCGCGATACAGCCGCAGCACGCGCGAGGGTGTCGTCTCGAAGACGGCGGCGACGTGGTACCACTGGTTCAGCGTCAGCGCGACCGTGTCGCGAGCGAACGCCGCCCACGACGAGCCGTTGAAGAAAGAGACGGCGAGGATGCTGCCGATATTCGCCCACCCGGTGTCATAGCGACCGTACGTGAGCGCGAACGGGATCGCGTTGTTGCCGCCGCTTCGCTGCTCGCAGCAGACGATGCCCGAGCGCGAGTCGGCGGCGGCGTTTCGCACGGCGGTCGCGTACACCCACGCGGCGATCGTCCACGGCCCCGTCTTCGACGAGGGGCGCGACCCGTAGCCGGACGCGAGCCACTGGCTCGTCCCGTTGAATAGCCGACTCATGCCAGCCGCGCGTATGCGCCGTGCAGCTCGACGACCCCGGTGTAGGTGTCGTTCGCGTGCGCGCCTTCGCGCTCGACCTCGACGACGATCAGATCGTCAGCGGCCCACGTCTCGCCCGACACCGTGAACGTGACGCGCTTTCGCGTGCGCGCGGTTCCGGGCACGGCTATGTCCTGCGACGTCACCGCGACGAGCGAGGCCGGGTTCACGGAGTCGCCGTCAGCGAACCGCTTCGTCTTCACGTTCATGCGCGCGTTGCCGCCCGTCGTCGAGAAGACGAGTTCGAGGATGATCTGCTGAAGCGACGGCGTGAATCCGGGGCCGATCAGAAAGGTGCCCCACAACTTCCCCGCCGCGTTCGCGAACTCGACGTGCCACTTCTCCCACGCCGTGAGCGCGACGACGTTCGCGTACACCGAGCCAGGGTTCGCCGCCTGCTGCGGGTTGCGGAGGTCGATCGGGACGAGCGTGCGCCCGACGTCGCCCTGCGGCCCGGTGTTTCCCTGCGGGCCGGTGTTGCCCTGCGGCCCCTGCGAGCCCGTGTCGCCCTTCACGCCCTGATCGCCCTTCACTCCCTGCGGGCCTTGCGCGCCCTGCGGTCCCTGAGCGCCGTCGGCTCCAGGCACGCCCTGCACGCCCTGCGGCCCCTGTGAGCCAGTCGAGCCCGTGTCGCCCTTCGGCCCCTGCGCGCCGGGAGTTCCGGGCACGCCCTGCACGCCTTGAGCACCCGCGTCGCCCTTGTCGCCCTTCGCGCCCTGCGGCCCCTGAGCACCGGGCGCGCCGTCAGCTCCGGGTGCTCCCGTCGCGCCGGGGTTCCCCTGCGGGCCTTGCGCGCCGGTCGTGCCCGTGTCGCCCTTCGGCCCGGTCGCGCCCGCAGCGCCGTCAGCTCCCTGCGCTCCGGGCGGACCGGGCACTCCCTGCGGCCCCGCAGGGCCAGTCGATCCCGCGTCGCCCGGATCGCCCTTCGGTCCCTGCGGCCCCTGCGGGCCGACGAGCCCTTGCGAGGCGATGACGAGCGTCACGCGCTGCGCGAGCAGCGGCGACCCCGCTTCGAGCGCGTGCAGCGCGAACTCGACGTAACCCGTCTGGCCCATCGGATCGACCGTCAGCTCGTACCGACCGAAGCGCGTCGCCTCGTCGTAGTCCTGCAAGTAGATGCGATCGCCCGTCTTCGCTCGCATGAGCAGCGCGCGCATATCGCCGCCGCTTCGATCCTGGTCGTCCACGTACATCGCGGTCGCCGAGAACGGGTCGCTCGCGTTCAGTCGAACCGTGCCGTTCGAGGGCGGCGGCGACGTCGCCGTGCCGAAGTCGTAGTCGAGCGTCAGCGCGCCCGCGCCGCTCGGTCCCGGCGGGCCTTCGATGCCCTGATCGCCCTGCGGCCCGATCGGTCCCTGAATCCCTTGCGGCCCCTGCGCGCCAGCAGGCCCGACGTCGCCTTGTGCTCCCGCAGGGCCGGGTGCTCCCTGAGCGCCGTCAGCTCCGGGCGGGCCGGGAAGACCCTGCGGCCCCGCGACGCCCGCTTCGCCCTGAGCACCGGGCGGTCCGGTCGCTCCGGGTGCGCCGTCGTCGCCGTCAGCTCCGGGTGCGCCGTCAGCTCCGGGCGGGCCGCTCGGTCCCTGAGCGCCGTCAGCTCCCGTCGAGCCGACGTCGCCTTGCGGCCCTTGCGGGCCGACGTCGCCGGTCGCGCCGATCGGTCCCTGCTCGCCCTGAATCCCCTGCGGGCCGACGTCGCCTTCGGGCCCCTCCGGGCCGATCGGTCCCTGCGCGCCGTCTGAGCCGTTCGCGCCCGGTTCGCCTTGCGGCCCCGGCGGGCCGGGTGGCCCGACGATCCCATCGACGATGACCTCGACGACGTTCGGCTCGCGCTCGACGACTTCGACGGTCGTCTCGTCGCGAACGACTTCGACGACGCTCATGCCGCTGCGTTCGTGACGTCGCCCTCGACCGTCAGCGTGCCCTTGACCCACGTCGTGACGTCTTCGCCGTCAGTCACTTCGACGTCGTAGGCCCACGCGCCGCAGTCGAGCCCTTCGGCGGGCAGCTCGATCGTGACCTCGCCCGGGTCGCCCTTCTCGACGTTCAGCTCGACGTGCGAGCCGTCGAACGTCTTCGCCCACGACGCGACGGTCGCGTTCGTCAGATCGACCGGCGCGCCCGCCTCGAGGAAGCGGAACGTCTGCGACCACGTGTCGCCTCGGTACGCGGTCAGATCGACGACGGCAGGCAGCGCCACGCTCCGAGGGTACGCCCTTCGGCGCGTAGGCGTACACTCGCGGCAGCGACGTGCAGGCGCAGGACGTCGGCGTCGCAGCCGAAGCCCGAGAACCTCGGCCACGGCAGGACCGAGCCGAGAACCGAATCGTTCGATTCAGGAGGTTCTCGCTTCGTGGCTACCAACTATCTGAACCTCGTTCCGCGCGAGATGGCGGATCAGCTCATCGGGCTCGCGCGCACGCAGTCGATCGTGCTTCAGCTCGGGAACGTCCGGCGTATGTCGAGCGGCCTCGCGTCGATCCCCGTCGTCAGCTTCCTGCCGGTTGCCGGGTTCGTGAACCCCGCCTACGGCGGACGCAAGCCCGCGACGAAGATCGAGTGGACGGCGGCGACGGTGACGGCTGAGGAAATCGCGTGCGTCGCAGCGATCCCGAACGCCTTCGTCGATGACGCTGGCTTTCCCATCTGGTCGGAAGTGTCCGACCAGTTCGCGAGCGCGATCGCTCGCGCGCTCGACGTCGCGGTGCTGTTCGGCACGGGTGCGCCCGCGTCGTTCCCTGCGGGCGGGCTCGCGGGCCTCGCGGGTGCAGCTCAGTCGAAGGTCGGCGACGCGCTCGGCGCGATCGACCTCGCCGCTGCCGAAGTCGAGAAGTCGGGAGCGGTGCCGGACGGCATCGCTGCGGGATCGCAGATCGGTACGGCGCTTCGCGGGTATCTGAAGACGACGCTCGCGCCCGCCGACGAAGCACCCGGAAACTCGATCTACGGCTGGCCCGTCGCCGTGACGCCCGTCTGGGATTCGACGAAGGGCGACGCGGTGGTCGGCGACTGGTCGTACCTGCTCGTCGGGCTGCGGCAGGACATCACGTTCGACCGCAGCGACGCGGCGGTGCTTCAGGACGGCACCGGCGCGATCATCGCGAACGCGTTCCAAGACGACCTGACGGCGTTCCGCTGCTACATGCGGGTCGGCGTCGCGGTCGGTCAGCCGCTGAACGACAAGGGCGCGGCGATCGCTCCCTTCGAGTTCGCTGACTGGACGACCTGATCGTGAGCACGGCGTCGGGAGTGAACGAGTCGAGCCGGTCGCTCCCGGCGCCCGCGATCGACGCGTGCGAACTCGAACGCGTCATGGGCGTGGACGCAGCCGACGCGCAGCGCGCGGTCGTGCTCGCGACGCTCGCAGTCGAGGCGGCGATCTGGCCGAACGAGCTGCCCGACCCGCCGCTGCCCGCACCGCTGCAAGCGGTGCTGCTGACGATCGCGACGCGCATCGCGGGCTCGACGGTGCCGGGTTCGTCGCAGGTCGTCAGCGAGTCGATCGGCGCGTACTCGTACCGGCTCGCGGGACCGCCGTCGCTCGACGACGCGCTCGCGCTCTCCGAACTCGAACGTCGCGCGCTCGCTCCGTGGATGCCTGCCGGGAAGCGCAGCGCGTACCAGCTCGACACGTCGTACCCGATGCCCGCCTTCCCGATCGACTGGTGGCAGCGCGACTACGACAACCTCGTCGCGCTCGCAGACGCGCAGGCGGTCGCATGATCGTCGCGGGCATCGACCTGAACTGGTCGCTCATCTTCGACGTCGCGATCGGCGTCGTCGTCGCGTGGGTCGCGATCACCGTCGCGACGCTGGCGCTCGGGCGCGGGAGGTCGAAGCCGTGACGACTGCCGCGCGCGCGCCGATCGTCTCGCTCGACCACCTGCTGACGCGGCAGGCGACGCTGCTCGTTCGCGTCCCTGCGGGCGAAGACGACGACGGCGACTTCGCCTACGACGTCGTGCGCCGCGACGTGCCGATCGAGATTCAGACGAGCGGTTCGAGCGAGTTCGCCGAGGGCGGCATCCTCTCGTCGCGCTGGCGCGTCTGGCTCGCCGCCGACGTCGAGCTGAGCGGGTGG
>Ga0126377_10002615_pt1 | contig 12457 bp, 6 predicted proteins | sample PanSoiMetPlot_22_FD_92647 | JGI IMG/M metagenome (GOLD analysis project Ga0126377, IMG submission 92647) | Tropical forest soil microbial communities from Panama - MetaG Plot_22 | ecosystem: Environmental > Terrestrial > Soil > Tropical forest > Bulk soil | place: Panama | collected 2016-02-17
ATCGCGAAGTCGATCGGCATCTCGATCACCACGTCCGGCTCTCCGTGCGACCAACCGGTATTGAACACGGGCGGTGCCGGCAGATCGGCGTCGCTGCCGCGGGGCGCGCCGTTGTCGACCCAGGCGGCGATCGTGTCGATCTCCGCGTCGCTCAGGCTGCGGTCGTCCACGAATTTTCCGTAGCGGCGGTCGGCGCCCCACGGCGGCATCTCGCGGGTCGCGACCTTCCGGCGGATCGACTTGGCCCAGGGGCGAACATCCTCGTACGTCAGCAGCGCCATCGGCGCCACCTCGCCCGCATGGTGACAGTTGACGCAGCTCTTATAGAGGATGGGCGCAACGTCGCGGGTGAACGTCACTGCTGGGGGAGCCGCCGGGCCGCTGTCGGACGCATGGCCGGCAAGCGTTCCCAACCCGACAAAGAGACCGACGAGGACGGGGACGACGCGATCCATAGTTCCCCTTTCGTCTACCGGAGAGCTAGCGCATCTTAGGCACTGCTTCCAGCAGGGTCAAGGGCGATAATGGGCCGCGTCGACAAGGAGCGCACGAACAAATGACCGCTGATCTCCTCAGGAAACTCGTTCGCGTCGGGTTGGTGTCCGGGCTGGCGTCGATGAGCCTCGCCGAGCTTGCCTCGCAGGATCGCGCGGCTCGCGAATGGCGCTACTACGGCGCGGACCACGCGTTCACGCGGTATGCGCCCTTCGACCAGATCACACGCGAAAACGTGAAGGCCCTGGCGATCGCGTGGGCGCGCCCGGCGGTCAACCCGGCGCTCACCAACGCCTTTCCCGACCTGAAGGTCAACGCGTACCTCAAGGGGACGCCAATCGTCGTCGACGGCGTCGTCTACACGCAGGATGCACACGGCCTCGTCACCGCCTTCGATGGATCGACGGGCAAGACCATCTGGGAACAGGAGGCGCCGAAGGACGAAGCTGCGGGCGCTCCGACGCGCGGACTTGATACATGGGGTAATGGCGCCGACCGCGTCATCCTCGCCATTCGCGGCGAACAGTTGTACGCGTTGAACGCGAAGACCGGCAAGCCATCGCCGGACTTTGGCGACCGAGGACGCGTGAGCCTGCATTTCAACGATCCGCAGCCGCTCGCCGGGACGTTCACCGACACGTCCGGCGCCATCGTCGTCGGCGACGTGGTCGTCATCGCGGGATATACGAACGGCGCGGGCGACGGCGGCGGCAAGAAAGAGCGCGCCCGCGACGACGTGCGCGGCTTCGACGCCCGCACGGGCAAACTGCTCTGGACGTTCCACGTCGTCCCGCAACAGGGAGAAGCGGGCGCGGAAACGTGGGGGAACGAGTCGTGGAAGTACGCGGGCGACCTCGGGGCCTGGAATCCGCTGAGCGCGGATGACGAGCTGGGTTACGTTTACCTGCCATTGACTGCTCCGACGTCTGCCGCGTACGGCGGGTGGAGACCGGGCGACAACCTGTACTCGAACAGTCTCGTGGCACTCGACGCGAAGTCTGGCCACCGCGTCTGGCATTTCCAGATGATTCATCACGATCTCTGGGAGTACGACAACGTCGGTCCGCCCACTCTTGCGGACCTCACTGGGGACGGCCGACGAATCAAGGCTGTCATCCAGCCGAACAAGAATGGTTTTCTGTACGTCCTCGATCGGACCAACGGCAAGCCCGTGTGGCCGATCGAAGAACGGGCCGTGCCGTCGTCGTCAGTGCCGGGCGAGCACACGTCGCCGACGCAACCATTCCCGACGCGGCCGCCGGCATTCGATCGGCAGGGCTTCACGGAAGCGGACCTCATCGACTTCACGCCGGAGCTGCACGCGCGCGCCGTCGAGGTCGCGAAGCAATACGTCCTGGGTCCGCTCTATACGCCGCCGACGATATCGAAGCCTGACGGCACGAGAGGCACGATGATGTCGCCGGGCGCCTGGGGCGCCGGCAACTGGCACACCGGCGCTTTCGATCCCGAAACCGGCATGTACTACGCCGTGTCGCACACGCTCGCCGCGCCAATCGGCGTCGGTCCCGGCGAAGCGGACGCCACGATGGAGTATCAGTGGACCTTCAATCGTCCGGCGCCAGGCAGTACGCCGCCGCCGAACACGTTGCGCGGACTCGGACCGCAGACCGATGGTCTGCCGATCTGGAAGCCGCCGTATGGCCGGATTACCGCCTACAACCTCCACACCGGTGATCGGGTGTGGCAGGTCGCCAACGGAGACGGACCGCGCAACCACCCGCTGTTGAAGCCGCTCAACCTGCCGCCTCTGGGAATCCCGAACCGCCCGGCGCCGCTCGTGACGAAAACGCTGCTCTTCATCGGCGAAGGCAGCGACGCCATCATCGGTACACCGCAGGTCGACTGGGCGTGGGGGAAAAAGTTCCGCGCGTACGACAAGGCGAGCGGCAAAGTGATCTGGGAAATCGAACTGCCGTCGGGCACGACCGGAGGGCCGATGACGTACATGGCCAAAGGCCGTCAGTTCATCGTCGTTCCGATTGGCGGAAAGGATCATCCGGCCGAACTCGTCGCGCTCGCAGTGCCGGATCCGAAGGCGACGACAACCGGAAACCGCTGACGCCGGGCGGAACGCCGGCGGCCTATCATTGACCCGATGCGCGATGGCAGTCGCGGGCGGCCGCGGGTCTGGTGGTCGCCGCTCGAGAGCGTCCGGACCGCTTCCGGAGTCGATCCGCTCAGTGTCGTCGCGCTCCTCGCGATCGTCGCGATGGTCATTGTCCCGGCGTGCGGGCGGGCGCGCACGGCCACCGAGACGCCACCGGGTGGCAACGCCGCTGGCGCACTGCCGCGCGGCATCACGCCGTCCGATCTCAACCTTCTGATCATCACGCTCGACACCACGCGAGCCGACCGACTCGGCGCGTACGGCTGGCCGCAGAGCGTGACGCCGACGTTCGATCGGCTTGCGCAGGAGGGCGTGCTGTTCGAGCACGCCGTCTCGCCCGCTCCCCTGACCCTTCCCGCGCACGCGTCGCTCTTCACGTCGAAGTACCCGCCTGCCCACGCCGTCCGCGACAACGGCGGCTTCTTCCTCGACGAGCGCGAAACGACGCTCGCGGAGCGCGTGAAGGCGCGGGGGATGAAAACCGGCGGGTTCGTGGGCGCCTACGTCCTGGATCGCCGCTGGGGCATCTCGCAGGGCTTTGACACGTACTACGACAATTTCGATCCGACCAAGTTCGTGACGCCATCGCTCGGCGACGTCGAGCGGCCGGCAAACGAGGTGACCGACCGCGCGCTCGCGTGGCTCGACACCGTGAAGGCGTCGCGCTTTTTCGCCTGGGTTCACTTCTACGACGCGCATTCGCCCTATGCGCCGCCCGAACCGTGGCGCACGCAGTTCGCCGCGCGACCGTACCTGGGCGAAATCGCATTCGTCGACTCCCAGATTGCCCGCATCCGCGAGTTCTTGGAACGGAACCGGCTGCTGGACCGCACCATCGTTGTCGTCGTCGGTGACCACGGCGAGAGCCTCGGCGACCACGACGAGGGCACGCACGGCTTCTTTCTGTACCAATCCGTTCTGCACGTGCCGCTGCTGGTGCGCGCGCCGTACGACGGCCTGCACGGACGCCGCGTCGGCGATCTCATTCGCAGTGTCGACGTGATGCCGACCGTGCTCGACCTGCTGGGGCTCCCCGCAGCGGAACAGGTGGAGGGCCGCAGCGTGGTGACGTTGATGACGGGCGCCACGCGCGAGCTCGGTCTCGCGGCGTACGCCGAGGCGGTGTATCCGAGGTATCACTTCGGCTGGAGCGACCTGCGCAGCCTGACGTCGGGCCGCTACAAGTTCATCGATGCGCCGCGGCCCGAGCTGTACGACCTCGAGCAGGACCCGCGTGAAACGCGCAACCTGTACCGGGAGCGGCAGGCGCTCGCCGAACGAATGGCGGCCGTCCTTCGCTCGATGGAAGCAGGCCAGCCGAGTGACGCAAAGCCGGCGGCGGATGTCGACCCCGACGCACGCGCGCGGCTCGCCGCGCTCGGCTACGTGGGAACCTTCGTGACGACGTCGACGAATGACAGGTCGAAGCTGGCCGACCCCAAGGACAAGATCGCGCTGTTCAACCTCGTCATGGATGCGCGCGAGAAGCTTCACGACCTCCAGGATTCCGACGGCGGGCTGAAAGTGCTCCGCGAGGTGGTGACCAGAGACCCGCAGGTGATCGACGCCTGGGTGATGATGGGGAACGAGTACTCGAAGCGCCGCGATCTCAGGCACGCCCAGGAAGCGTTTCAGCGCGCGCTCGCAGTGAAGCCGGACTACGACCTCGCAGTGTTCAACCTCGCGAACGTGTATCGCACCATGGGGAAGGACGAGGAGGCAATGGTCGGCTATCGCCGGCTGCTGGCGCTCGACCCCAGGAACGCGCAGGCGCACCAGGAGCTCGCGCAGATTCTCGTCGATCATGGACGTCTCGACGAGGCGCAGCAGGAGCTGAACCGGGCGCTCGACCTCACGCCTGCGATGGCGGCGGCGCGCAACACGCTGGGCGCGCTGCGCCTGAAACAGGGCGACATCGCCGGCGGCGAGCGGGAAATCAGGGCCGCGCTTCAGCAGAAGGCCGACCTGCGGCTCGCGCACTTCAACCTGGCAGTCGGCGCCGAACAACGCGGCGATCTCGATGGGGCGATTGCGGAGTACCGCCGAGAAATCGACCTGAATCCCTCGAGCTACATGGCGCAGTTCAATCTGGGCAAGGCGTACGAGCGCCTCGGACGAACCGAGGATCAGTATGCGGCGTTCAAATCCTCGATCGAGAGCAACCCCGAATTCGCCGAGGGCCACCTGTACCTGGCCAAGCTCGAACTCGATCGAGGGCAGCTGGCCGATGCCATCCGACTCGCGACGCGGGGCCTCGACCTGAAGCCGAGGCCCGACGTCTCTCCGCTCGGTCACTTCGTCCTGTCGGACGCGTACGCCAGGCAGGGCCGATCGGCTGACGCCGCCCGCGAGGCTGCCGAAGGCCGCCGGATCGCCAGCCACACATCGAAGCGCTGACGTGCGATCCCGCTATTTGTCAGCAGCCGCCCGATACACGACCTTGCCGTCCAAGATCGTCGCCTTGACGGCCACGTCTGCCCGCGTTGCCGGCGGATGCGAAAACACGTCCGTCGCGAGCACGACGATGTCCGCGAGCATCCCCGGCGCAATCGTGCCCTTCTGCCCATCGTCGAACGACGCGTAGGCGGCCGTGCTCGTGTAGCCGTCGATCGCGGCAGCGATCGTGAGGCGCTGATCGGTTCCCCCGACGCGGGGCGGACGATTGACGATGCCCACGATGCGGCCGATGGCGTCGAGCGTCGCGACGGGCCAGTCGCTGCCGAACACGACCCGCCCGCCGGATTCCGAGATGGACTTCCACATCCCGCCGCGGGCGGCGCGTTCGGGCCCCAGGTTTCCGGCCCACGCGCCCACGGGCGGCGCGGGAGAACCGGCCGGCGGTGCGGGGCGGTTCTGAGGAACGAAGAATCCGCCCACCGGATGCATCGACGCGATCACGTCCAGCTTCCCGAAGCGCGGAACATCTGCGGGATCGATGGTCTCGATGTGCTCGAGCCGATGCCTTCTTCCGCGCAGCGGCGCGGGGTTGACCTTCGCGGCCCGCTCGAACGAATCGAGCGCCATGCGGACCGCGCCGTCGCCGAGGGCGTGCACCATGATTTGCCAGCCGCGGCGGTCGAGCATCTGCACGATGCGATCGAGCTCGGCCGCCGTGTAGTTCGGCTTCCCTCGCGTCGAAGGATCGTTGGCGTACGGCGCGAGAAGGTACGCGGTGTTCGTCTCGATCACGCCGTCGAGGAACATCTTGATGAGGCCGCTCTTGAGCAGCGGCGTGTCGCGATGCGATTTCCAGAAGGCATCGAAGCGGTCGGCATCCTTCTCGCTGAAGCCCGGCGTCACGAGCAGCGAGTAATGCACGCGCGCCGACAACTCGCCCGCCTGCCGCGCGAGGTCGTACACCTGGAAATCGGCGATGCTGCCGGCGGCATCCGTCACGCTGGTCACGCCGAACTTCAGACCCTCCGCAATGGCCGCTTTCAGTGCGCGGCGCTGATCGGCAGCGGTCGGCGTCGGCTCCGCCTTGTTGATGAGGGCCATGGCCGGCGCTTCCTTGATCAAGCCCGTGGGATCTCCCGTCGCTGGATCTCGCACGATTGTCCCGTTCGGTGGGTCGGGAGTGCTCTTCGTGATTCCCGCAGCAGCCAGCGCCTTCGAGTTCACCCAGACACTGTGTCCGTCATAACACCGCATCACGGCCGGCCGGTCCGGCACCGCGGCGTCGAGCTGCGCGCGCAGCGGCAAGCCGTCGCCGAACGGCCCGTAGCCCCACCCGCGGCCTCGTATCCACGAGTGATCGGGATGTGCGGCCGCGAAGGCGCGGATCCGCGACTGCAGATCGCCGAGTGTCTGCGCGCCCTGCAGGTCGACGTCCTCCATCGCGAGTCCACCGCTCAACATGTGCGTGTGGATGTCGTTGAAGCCGGGCAGGACCGCTGCGCCGCGCGCATCGATGACGTTCGTTTCCGGCCCACGCACGCGCTCGATGTCCGTGGTGGTCCCGACAGCCGTGATCCGGTTGCCGACCACCGCGACCGCTTCATGGAACGCCCGGCTGCCGCCCGCCGGATAGACTCTCCCGTTCACGATCACCAGGTCGGCTTTCGGGCTCTGCGCGGCAAGAGCCGCGAAGAACGCGAACAGCGAAACGACAGCGGCAACCACCAAGCGCGAGACTTCTATGGAGGACGAGGCTTCAGCCGAGCGTCTCATCTCTACGTCGCCTTCGCCGCCATCAGCTCGCCGACCGCTCGATATGCCTGATCCATGGCCTGATCGGTGTACGCAGCCGCTGCGGCATCCGAGTTGGCAATCGTGATCCGGCCGAACGGCTTGCGGCCCAGTTCGCACGGCGACTGCCCATCGGGCCAGTCCGGATCCCAGAGCGGGTTGTATTCGTACGCGTAGCCATGCGGCCAGCGATTGACCGTGATCGCGTCGATGTCACGGGCAGGATCGAATCCTGCGCCGCCCAGAATCCTCGCGAGCTGATCGCGAATCTTCAGCTCGAACGTCCGGAACGGCGTCGTCAACAGATCGACGTGGCCGGCGCGGTGCTGATCGCGCGACGGCAGCCCGGGCTTGCAGGGCGTTCGCGTCATTCGGACCAGGATGGGATCGTCAGCGGATTTCGGCGTCGGATTGTAGCCTCCAATGACCGACGGCATCTCGAGCCGGACGCCGTTGTGATACATGCCCGGCGACGTCGCGCCGTTGAGGCCAAGCTTCTGAAATGCGGTCCAGTTCTTCAGGGCAACACTCGTGTAGACGAGCGGTACCTTGACGCCGTACTTCAGCGCCTCCTTCTGCTTGTCCGGCAGTTCCGGGCAGAGATGCGGAATCATGCTGTTCCAGCACGCGAGCACGACACCCTTGGCATGGACGGCGAACGCGCGCTTGTCGCGCGCATAGACGATCTCGACGTCCTTCGCCGATGAAGCCGCGCCGTTGTGGCGGACGCGCGCGACGGTGCTGCTCAAACGAATCCGAACCGCCGACGCGGCTCGATCGAGCTTGCTGTAGTCCACTTTCGCGAGCACGCTGTCCTTTGCGGTCGTGCCAGGCATCGCGTCCGGCACGAGCGCGCGTACCAGCAGGCGCGCGATCGAGGCGTTCCCGTCGGGGAAATGAAAGTTGTAGTCCGGCTTCGGGGTCGCGTCGCCCTTTGCCGTGAAGCTCATGCGGCCGTTGGCGACGGGATCGAGGTTCATCCCGTCGAACCCCGGATAGTGGTACGCCCAGCACTCGAGCGCGCCCACCGCGTCGACGCCGATGCCGTACAGGCCGTGGGTGCGCGTCTGATAGAACGGCACGACCCGCGGATCCACCTTGACGACGTTGAGCAGAAAGTCCTTGTAGCTCATCCTCGAAAGGCGATCCTTCTTCTCGACCGACGACAGGCCCGTCATGTAATCGACCTTCGCGGTCTCGAGGCGCGCGATGTCCTTCTGCACCTCCGGCGCGAACGGCGTTTTCGCGAGGAACGATTCCCACGTCGTTCCAGCCGCGCCACCGCGCCCGCCCCCGCGGCCGCCCGGCATGCCGATGACCAATCGATCTTCGCCAAACGTTTCCTTGTCGAAGAAGAACCCGTTGCGCAGGCCCTGGAACACCGATCGGTCAGCGTTCTTCGACGCTTCATCCGCGAGCGCCACCGGATCGATCCCAAGTGCCTGCATCAGACCCAGCGCTTCTTTGCTGTACGGAAACGGAGACTCGATGCTCGCGGTGCCGCCGTTGGCGATCCAGAGTTTCCCGCCCGGACGAAATTCGTTGCGCTTGGCATGCCCGCCAAAGTCATCGTGGTTGTCGAGGATCAGGATCCGCGCCTGCGGGTTCACGCGCGCGCGGTAGAAGTAAGCGGCCGCAAGCCCGCTGATGCCGCCGCCGACGACAACGAGATCGTAGGATTCGCCGGTGTCGGTCGGATGATCGGCCAGCTGGAAGCGACCGTCCCGCACGAGGTGCGAGACGTCGAACGATCCGTCGTGGCTTCCCCGCATGCCGGTCAGAGCCGGCGGATAGTACCCCGGTGCATCCTGAGCAGACTGCGCGGCCTCGCCGATATCCGGGAAGAGGCGGCCCGCAGCGATCGCGCCGGCGCCGACCGCGACGCCATTCAGGAAATCGCGCCGCGTAATGGCGCGATCCATGCCCAGTGCGCGATCGCGCCCGGCATCCCGATCATCATCGTTCGTCATGGATGTACCCTCACACGTTCGGTCGCACCATCGATGCCGCGACGGCTCTGGCGTCGCGATCTTTTGAACAGACCCCATCCGAGTGCCGTCGGCACGACGACGCCGACGATCAGCTTCAGCTCGAACACGACAACGTTCGTGACATCGGCGGTCGGTAGAAACGCGGCGACAAGGCTCACGAGCGTCGCCGTCAATCCTACGTAACCGGCGCCGCGCGCGCTCACGTTGATGTCGTCCGTTCTGACGAGCGCCAGAAACAGATACACGAACGGAATCAGCTGGATGATCACCGCCGACTTGAGCAGCACCTGGTACGCTTCGGCGACCGACGACCCCATCAACGACACGATGGTCAGGAGCGCCGTGAGCGCCGCGCACGTGCGGAGCGCGATGTACGGCGACCGCCATCGAGGGTGCACACGGCCCAGCGCCGCCGGCAGCGCGCTCGTGAGCCCCGCCACGAACGGCACACGCGACGAACCGGCGAACCATGCGGATGCGGCGCCGCCTGTCGCAAGGCCCATGACGATCGCGAGCGGGACGATGATCGCGCCGGCATGCGCGGCGTTCGCTCCCGCGCTGACGGCCTGCATGATGCCTTGAATCACCCCGAGACGGTCAACAGGCACGAGCGTCAGGACGGCGCCCGTCACGGCCAGGTAGCAGGCCGCCGACACGACGCCGGCGATGGCAATCGCGGGTGCAAGGTCCCGCGCCGGATCGCGGATCTCGTCTCCCATCGTCGATGCGAGCTCGATACCGACGAGCGCGTTGCACATGACGGCGAAGCTCGCCGTCATCTCCCAGCTCGCGCCGGTCAGCGTCGGCGCGTGCGCGCCTGCACCGGCGGACCAGGCAAGTCCTGCCGCCGCGAGCACGAGGCCGACGCTCAGGAACGCACTGATGCCGCCGATGTTCTGAATCCATTTGCCAACGGCGAGCCCGCGGATGTTCGCCGCGGCGATCAACAGCAGCCAGCCGATGGAGACCGTGACGACGAACCATTTCTGGGTCACGAGATCGGCGGCGCGCGCCTCGCCGCCCGCGAACGCGAGGATGCCGGCCATGTAGACCAGAAGCACGGGGACGTAGAAGAGATTGTTGGTCCAGTAGCACCACCCGGACAGGAAGCCGTGGGCGTCGCCGAACTGCTTGCGCGTCCAGAGATAGATTCCACCCTCGCCAGGATGCCGGCGGCTCAGCACCACGACGGCGACGGCTTCGGGCACGAAAAACGTGGCGAACGCGAGCAGCCACAAGCCGAGCGACGTCCACCCGTAGACCGCCACGGGCGGCACGTTGTTGATGTTGACGATCGCCACGATCTTGAAGAGCACCAGGTCCCATCGCCCGAGGGCGCGCGGCATCGAGTGGCTGGCGTCCACGACTACCTCTCGAAGGCCACGCGTCCTGCGACGAGCGTCATGTCGACGGTCAGGCGCGGCAACTGCTCGGGCGCTTCCTCCAGCGGATTGCGCGAAAGAACCGCCAGATCCGCCCACTTCCCCGCTTCGATGCTCCCGCGATTCATTTCATCGCCCGTCGCAATCGCGCCGCCCATCGTGTACGCATAGAGCGCCTCTGATGCGGAAATCGCTTCGCGCGGTGCGATCAGCTCGCCGTCGGCGTCGCGCCTCGTGATTGCCGCCGCCATGCCGCTCAGGGGGTTGTCGTCCTCGACCACCGGCGCGTCCGACGAGAGCGCGACCGTCACACCAGCATCGAGCATCGCCCGCACCGGGTACGTTCTCGGAAGGAACGCCGGGGGCAGATAGCTCCTGAAATTTTTTCCGAGCTCCTTGATGAAGATCGTCTGCGGCGCGGCAATGACGCCGAGCCCCGCGGCGCGCGCGAGTTGCGCTCCGTCCGGGAGCCCGAAGTGTTCGATGCGATGGGTCAGGCCCCGCGGATGCGGTCCCAGAGACTCGTAGATGTCCAGCACCTGGTCGATGGCCACGTCCCCGATCGCATGCGTGGCGATCCGCCAGCCCGCGTCGTGCGACTCGGCGCACAGCGCACGCAGCGAGTCCGTCGAAAAGCGGAGGACGCCCCGCGTGTCCTGATGGCGGTATGGCACGCTCAACGCAGCAGTCGCGCCGCTGAGACCACCGTCGGCCAGGAACTTCACGGTGTCGACCCGCAGCATGTCCGAGACGAACGCCTCCGGGAGCGGAACGGCGGCCGTCGCGCCGTCCAGCAGCCGAAGGGGCATGACGTTGATTCTCGACGGCAGCGCGCCGCCTGCGTCCATCGATCGATAGACCGACAGCAGCTGCGGTGAAACGCCGCAATCGGCCGACGAGGTGATGCCAACGACCAGCTGATGCCGCAGCGCCGCAGTGATCATCGCTTCGTAGTCGCCAGCCGTCGGCTGCGGGATGACGCGGTTGACGAGGCCCATCGCCGTTTCGTGAAGCAGCCCGGTCGGCTCGCCCTGTTCGCCACGTTCGATGACGCCGCCGGCGGGCGGCGGCGTCGACGGACCGATGCCGGCCTGCTCCAGCGCCCGGCTGCTGACCGAGTAGATGTGCCCGCACGTCCGCGTCAGCGCGACCGCGCGTCCCGGGACCGCACGATCGAGATCGGTTCTGGTCGGAGGACGGCGTTCGCGAAGCACGGCTTCGTTGTATCCGCGCCCGAGGATCCACGCGCCCGGAGGCCGCTCGTCGGCAGCCCGCCTGATCGCATCGACCAGCGCGTCCAGCGTCTCTACGCCACGCAAGTCGACCATCGTCGTCAGCAGGTGACCGATCTTCCAGATGTGGGCGTGCGCGTCGTTGAATCCGGGCACGACCGTGCGCCCGCCGAGGTCAACGCGCTTTGTCGCCGGTCCGGCGGCTCGGAGCACCGATTCATCGTCGCCAACGAGCGCCACGCGGCCGCCGCGGATGCCGACGGCTGTCGGCTTCGACGCGTCTCGATGCGCCTGGGTGAGGACGACCCCGCTGTGCAGGACGAGATCGAGCATGCGGGATCAGCTGACCGCGGCAGGTTGTGACGCGACGCTCTCGATGGCCTGGCCGATCGCGCCCAGGCCTTCGCGCAGCATGTCCTCGGGAATCGTCAGCGGCGGCAACAGCCTGATGCAGTTGCTGTAGAGGCCGGCGCGCATGATGATGACGCCGTCGGCGACGGCGAGTCGCACGATCTGCAGCGTGCTCTCGGGCGCGGCGGGTTCCTTCGTGCCTCGATCGCGCACGAACTCGACGAGCCGCATCGGACCAAGTCCGCGGACGTCGCCGACCATGGGCCACCGCGCCTTCCAGGATTCCATCTCTTCGCGCATCGCGTCGCCGAGCCGCCGCGCGTGCGCGAGGAACGCGGGCTGCCGGATCATGGTGATCGCTTCGATGGCCGCGGCGCACGCAACGGGACTCCCGCCATACGTGCTGCCGACGCCGCCGAGGTGCGCGGAGTCCAGGATCTCCGCGCGGCCGGTGACGGCTGCGATCGGCATGCCGGCTCCGAGCGATTTCGCAATCGTGATGAGGTCCGGCACGAGATCGTAATGCTCGACGGCGAACAGCCGTCCCGTCCGGCCCATCCCGCACTGGACTTCGTCGGCGATCATCACGATGCCGTGCTCGGTGCACAGCTCGCGGATCCGCTTCAGGAAACGGGGCGGGATGGGGACGAACCCGGCTTCGCCCTGAACCGGTTCGATGATCATCGCTGC
>Ga0126377_10002616_pt1 | contig 12456 bp, 13 predicted proteins | sample PanSoiMetPlot_22_FD_92647 | JGI IMG/M metagenome (GOLD analysis project Ga0126377, IMG submission 92647) | Tropical forest soil microbial communities from Panama - MetaG Plot_22 | ecosystem: Environmental > Terrestrial > Soil > Tropical forest > Bulk soil | place: Panama | collected 2016-02-17
CCACCAAGATCTCCGACTTCCTCAAGTCGCTGAGCAAGGCGTTCATCTTCGACGGCGGCGGCCGCTCGCTCACCGACTGGATCTTCACACTCAAGGGCATCAGCCCCAACGCGATCCGCACCATCAACATCAACGGCGGTACGTTCCACACCGTCAACATCGGAAAGACGTCCACCCAGCAGATGTCGCCGGAGAGCCTGGAGCTGCTCCAGGCGGTCAAGGCCGACACCGTCGACCAGTTCGTCGCCCGCTACCCGAGCTGGGTCAGCAACAGCTGAGTGGCTGAGCCGGCCCTGTGACCGGCCGTCCCGCCGGTCGGGGATCTGACAGTCTGGAAGCCGGGCCTGTGGGATGCCGCGCATGTCAGATGGGGGTTAGCGCGCGGCGGGGTGGGTACCGCGACATTGGCGACGCTTGCCGGCGGCTCCTACAGTTCGCAGGGCATGCGTTGTTCAGGCGGGAGTTGTCATGACGGGTCACCCGATCTCACCGGGCCCGGCCGACCCACGCCCGCAGTCCGGCGGGCCGGCCGGTCGTGCCGGCGGCTCGACCTACGGCAGCAACTCCGCCGGCCGGCTGCCCACTGGTGTCAAGTCGGTGCCGAGGCCGCCACGGGGCCGCAAGCCCCCGAAGATCGGCAAGAACGGCAAGCCCCGCGGTCCGCTGTGGACCAAGATTATGATTGCCTTCGGCGCGCTCGTACTGGTGGCGGCCGGTACGGCGATGGTCTTCGTGAACACGATCGTCGACGAGATCAACAACTCGTTCAAGACGGTCGACCTGCTCGGCAACACCGGTGCGCAGGGCCACGACATCAACGGCGCGATCAACATGCTGCTCGTCGGCCTGGACACCCGGGCCAACAACCCGAGCCTCGGCTCCCGTGCCGACTCGATCATCATCGCGCACGTCCCGGCCACCCACGACCGCGTCTATCTGATCTCCATCCCGCGCGACACCAGCGTGGACATCCCGCCGTTCCCGCTGACCGGGTTCAAGGGCGGGTCGTACAAGGTGAACGCGTCGTTCTTCTTCGGCAGCCAGAACAAGGGCGGCATCCCGGGTGGCTTCCAGCTGCTCGCGCTCACCCTCAAGCAGCTGACCGGGATCAGTTTCGACGCCGGTCTGATCATCAACTTCGACGGCTTCACCGACATCGTCAACAAGCTCGGCGGCGTCACGATGTACGTCGACGAGGACACGATGTCGCTGCACCACGGGTACGTGACCGGACACCCGAACGAGCCGGCGAAGCCGTGGACGATCAACTCCGACGGCTCGCCGGGACACCGGATCCCCGGCACGACCCCGGTCATCTACAAGAAGGGCACCCAGCACCTGACCGCCTACCAGGCGCTCGACTTCGTACGGTGCCGGGACTTCCTGCCGCACACGGACTACGACCGGCAGCGTCACCAGCAGCAGTTCATCAAGGCACTGCTGCAGGAGGCGTACGACAAGGGGATCAACAACCCGACGCAGATCTCCGACTTCCTCACCTCGCTGGGCAAGGCGTTCACCTTCGACCCGGGCCAGGACAGCCCCGGCCACCCCCGCAAGGTCTCGGACTGGATCTTCACGCTCAAGGGCATCAGCCCCAGCTCGATCGTCACGATCAAGACGAACAACGGCCAGTACGTCCCGTACACCGGGCCCGCTCCGGACGACCGCCAGGCGCTCAACGCCGACTCGATGACGCTGCTGCGGGACGTCACGACCGACACGGTGCAGAACTTCGTCGCGGCGCATCCGGACTGGGTGGCCTGACCCCGCGGGCGTGGCCGGCGGGATTCCCCAACCCACCCCGGTAACCGAAAAAAGTCCATAAACTGGGCACATCACGCGTATCCGCGCGCGGCCCGGGAGGTGGAGACGTGCCCGCCGTCCGGTCCCCGTGGTGGGCGAAGCTGCTGATCGTCGTCGGCGCACTGCTCGCGATCGTGCCGCTCGTCCTGATCGGAGCGGAGAGGGCCCTCACGGCTCGCTACTACGACGCCCTCCACCACGGCAAGCTCCTCGCCCCGGACTCCCGCAACGGCACGTCGTTGTCGGGCCCGCTGAACTTCCTGCTGATCGGCTCGGACGCGCGGGCGAAGAACCCGGGCATGGGCGCCCGCTCGGACACGATCATCGTCGTACACGTGCCGGCGACGCTGGACCGGGCGTACCTCATCTCCATACCGCGCGACCTGCGGGTGGATATCCCGCCCTACCCGGACAACGGCTTCACCGGCCGGGTCGACAAGATCAACTCGTCGTTCCAGTACGGCGGCCAGGGCGAGGGCGGCGTGCAACTGCTCTCCGAGACACTGACCCGGATGCTCGGCGTCCGTTTCGACGGCGCCGCCCTGGTCAACTTCGGCGGTTTCGACAAGGTAGTCCAGGCGCTGGGCGGCGTCCGCCTGTGCATCGACGAGCAGGTCAAGTCGATCCACACCGGCCACGTCTTCCACACCGGCTGCTACGACCTCACCGCCACGCAGACGCTGGACTACCTGCGCCAGCGGGAGACGCTTCCCGGCGGCGACTTCGACCGCCAGCGCCACCAGCAGCAGTTCCTCCAGGCCATTTTCGAGAAGACGTTCGCGAGCGGGCTCGCGCAGAACCCGGTCCGCCTCGACCAGATCATCCGTGGCGTTGGATCGTCGATGACCGTCGACACCAATGGCGTCCCGCTCGACCAGCTGGTCTACACGCTCCGCAACATCCGGCCCGCCTCGCTGGTCGGCGTACGGCTTCCGTCGGTCATCAGGAACATCGACGGCGTGAGCTACGTGCTGCCGGTCCCCGTGACCCCCACGCTGTACGCGGCCGTCGCCAGCGACACCCTCGCTCAGTGGGTCGCCACGTACCCGAGCTGGGTGAACCCGCTCTAGACTGCTGGGATGTCCCGAGGACAGCCGCTGCCCAGCGTCACCCCCGACGAGGTCGCCGAGGACGCGTACATCCTGGACGTCCGCGAGCCGGACGAGTGGATCGCCGGGCACCCTCCGGGGGCGCACCACGTGCCGATGATGACCGTGCCGAAGCACCTCGACTCGCTGCCCACCGACGAGCCCCTGGTGGTGCTCTGCCGGCACGGGCACCGTTCCGCGCAGGTGGTCGGCTTCCTCGCCGCCCGGGGCTTCGACAACGCGGTCAACCTGGACGGCGGCATCGTCGAGTGGGTCGCCGCCGGGCGGCCGATCGTGGCAGACGACGGTAGTGACCCGTTCATCGCCTGAGCCGGGGGCGGCGGACACCGCGGGCACCGGCCCGGTCGTTGTCGCCCACCGGGGCTCCTCGGCGGCGCTGCCCGAACACACCATCGGCGCCTACCTGCGCGCCATCGAAGAGGGCGCGGACGGGCTCGAGTGCGACGTACGGCTGACCCGGGACGGGCACCTGGTCTGCATCCACGACGGCAAGCTCGACCGGGTCAGCAACGGCACCGGCAAGGTCAGCCTGCGTACCCTCGCCGAGCTCGACGAGCTCGACTTCGGGGGCTGGCACCCGCACCCGGACGGTGACCGCGCCGCCGAGCCGCGTACCCGTGTCCTGGCGCTGGACACGCTGCTGGCCGCCGCCGTCGACGCCGGGCGGCCGCTGCGCCTGTGCATCGAGACCAAGCACCCCACCCGCTACGGCGGCGACGTCGAGGCCGCCCTGATGGTGGCGCTGCGCCGGTACGGCATCGACGCGCCCCGCCCGGGCAACCTCGTCGATGTCACGGTGATGTCGTTCTCCGCCCTCGCGGTGCGCCGCCTGCGCCGGCTCGCCCCCGCGCTCGACACGGTCTTCCTGGTCGAACGCGTCTGGGCCGGGGTCTCCACCGGAAGGCTCCCCAACGGTGCGAAGGTCTTCGGCCCCGACCTCGAGCTGGTACGGGTCAAGCCCGAGCTGGTACGCCGCCAGAAGGAGCGCGGCCACCGCGTCTTCGTCTGGACCGTCAACAAGCCCGCCGACGTCGACCTGATGCTCGACCTGGGCGTGGACGCCATCATCACCGACCGTCCCCGCGAGGTGCTCGCCCACCTCGGTCGCTGACCCGCCAACTCCTGCCCGGCCGGATCCGGGCCGGGCGTGCGGACCGGCCGGGGCTGGGCTTGGCGGCTCGCACGAGGGAGACTCGCGGCATGGCCGACACCTTCGACACCGTGCGGTTCTTCCACTCGATGACGGACCTGCTGGACGGGTTCGTCGGCGGCGACCCGGGGCTGGCCATGCTGCAGCGCGCGACCGACCTCGGGCTGTGGGTCCTCGACGCGACCGGCATCGCCGTGGTCGAGTTCGGCCCGTCCGCGGGCCGGATCATCACCGCCGCCGGGGACGCCATCACCGCCCTCGGCCGCCGGGTCGACACGCGCGACCCCAGGACAACAGCACTGGTACGCGGCCCGCGCGGGGCCGCGTACCCGACGAAGGACCTGCCGCCCGACCTCGCCGAGGTGTGCGCGGCGGAGGAGGTCATGGTCGGCGTCGTCAACCGCATCGAGATGCCGATCGGCCTGTATCTCGCGTACCTGCCCGAGGGGAGCGACGACACGCCGCAGCGCCGGGGCGCCTTCGCGTACCTGACGCTGCTCGCGTCCCGCGCGTACGTCGACGGCCGCGGGCTGCCCGTGCACGCCGACCCGGCGATCCGCTCCGCGGTGGACGCCACCCTGATCGTGGCGCCGGACGGCACCGTCGGCTGGGTCAACCCGCGCCACCGCGACGTGCTCGACGCCGCCGGCATCGTGCCGGGCGCCCCGATGCCGCTTCCGCTGCCCGGCGCCGGCCAGGTGATCGAGCACGACACGCTGCACGGCAGGTGGCTGCGGCTGACCGCACGGCACCAGCCGGACGGCGACGGCGTGGCGGTGACCATCCGCGACATCTCCGAGGCGCGCCGCTGGGAGCAGAGCCGTGAGCTGTTCGTGGCCCTGACCAGCCACGAGCTGCGTACACCCGTCACCGTCATCCGCGGCTACGCCGACACGCTCAACGACAGGTGGGACGCGCTGGACGAGGCGGGGCGCCGGCTCGCGGCCAAGGTGCTCGGCCAGCGCGCCGGGGAACTCGCCCGCCTGCTCGACCGGCTGCTGTCCGCGGTCGGAGAACCGGGCGTACCCCCGATGGTCTCCCGGTTCGACCTGCTGGGGGCGGTGAAGTCGGCGGTCGGTACGCTCCCCGCCGACCTGCGCGCCCGGGTCGACCTCGACGAGTCCACAGTGCTGCCGCCGGTCTTCGGCGAGGAGGCGAGTATCGCGAGCATCATCTCCGAGTTGGTGACCAACGCCGGCAAGTACGTGACCGACCCGGCGACGCGCATCGACATCGATGGGGTGTTCGACGGCCGTACCGTCGGGTTCCGGGTGAGCGACCGTGGCATCGGTGTGCGTCCGGAACACGTGGAGAGCGCGTTTGAAAGGTTCTGGCAAGCTGACACCGGCGACCATCGTCGATATGGTGGAGTGGGGTTGGGGCTCTATCTCGTTCGCCGCATCGTCGAGCGGCAGAACGGTTGGGTGTCCTTACGCCCACGCGAGGCCGGTGGAACGGTCGCCGAGGTGAGGTTGCCCCGGGGAGACGTCAACCCGGTGCAGCAGCGGCAGGTGGGGGAGGCTTAGCCAGTGGTGGCACAGGTGGCCGAGCGGGCGTGGAGCGCGGTGGTTCCGCACCAGGCCGCCGCCGCCGGCGGCGCCAGGACGCGCATCGCCACCCAGCTCGCCGCCGTCCTCCCGCCCGAGATGCTGGCCGACGTCGTCTCGGTCGCGGGCGAACTGGTCGGCAATGCCATCAAGCACGCGGCGCCGCTGCACGGCGGGGTGATCAGGCTGTCCTGGCGGGTACGCAACACGCGCGACGGCCAGATCGTCGATGTACGCGTCACCGACGGCGGCGGCGCGACCGAGCCCCAGGTGCACAACGCCGGCCAGGAGGCCACGGAGGGCAGGGGCCTGGCGATCGTCGCCGCGCTCACCTCCGCCTGGGGCGTCGAGCGGGACGGCAACGAGCAGACCGTATGGGCGGAGCTCTCCCGGCCCCACCATTAGGCTGGCCCCGTGAGCAAGCGACGCAGGCCGGCGGGGACCGGCAGCAAGCCAGCCAAGGTCCGCGACATCTTCGTCGCCCGCCCGTTCGAGGGTCTGACCGACGAAGCCGAGTGGATCGCGCTGCGCGAACTGGTACCCGCGGCTACCGCGCCGCTGCGGCTCATCCCCGACCTGGTCAGCGAGTTCGGCGAACGGCCGGTGACGCTCGCGACCGTGCTGCCGATGGCATGGCCGGCGATGACGAAGCCGGACGGCCGGGTCTTCATCGGGCTCCAGCGGCACATCCAGTCCGGCGACCCGTCGCGCGACCTGGCGGTCGCGCTCCTGCGTGCGCTCGGTGCCGTCCCGGGCGAGGAGGTCACCGTGCCCGGTACGCCCGGCCCCGGCCCCCGGCTCCAGGACATCCTGGTCGACGGGCCCCTCGACATCACCATGCACGACGGCTTCGGCTTCTGGCTGGACGAGGGCCAGGGCAACGACCCGGAGGTCGGCGCCTCGCTGGAGCGCGCGAACGCCTCCATCTACCCGACGGTCAGGATGGCCGCCGCGCCGGCGGCGTACTGGTGCAAGGTGACCGACAAGGCGCACATGCGGTGGGTCCTCGCCGACGACGAGGACGCCGCCCTGGACACCCTGGCACGGCTCTCCGCCGGCGATGCCCTGCTGCTGGCCGAGAACACCAGGTTCGCGGGCATGTTCCGGGCGCACGGGCGCCTGGTCCCGGTCTGGGACCTGCCCGCCGACCAGCCCGCCGAGACCTGGGAGGGCCCGCTCGCGGACTTCACCAAGCGCTTCGCCGACAGCCTGGCCACCGGTGGCCAGCTCACCCCGGAAGAGCGCCGCGCCCGCCAGGGCCTCATCGGCCGCCAGCTCACCCTGCGATAGCGACCACGGGACGGCCAACCGCTACTGCACGCAGAACTCGTTTCCCTCGGGGTCCTGCATGACGACCCAGAACTCGTCGTGCTCGTGGAACTCGCCCGTCCTGGAGGCGCCGAGGCCGCGCAGGCGCTCGACCTCGGCGACCACCCTCGGTTCGCGCTCGGCGACCGGCACCTTCGCGCCGCCCCCGACGTTCAGGTCGAGGTGCATGCGGTTCTTGCCCGCCTTGACCTCGGGAACCTGCTGGAAGAACATCCGTGGTCCGACACCCTCCGGGTCGACCACCGCACTCGCCGAGTTCCACTTGTCCCGCGGCACGCCCGCCGCTTCGAGGAACTCGGGCCAGCTCGCGTACCCCGCCGGAGGCGGCTGCAGCTGGTAACCAAGTGCCTCGGCCCAGAACCGCGCCAGCCGGTCCGGGTCCGCGCAGTCGAGCGCCACCTGTATCCGCGTACTCATGCCGGAATTCTGCCCGAGTCGCGGGGTGCCGTCGCACCGATGACGCTCGCGTCAGCCCACCGGGTCCCGGGCGACCGGGCACGACATGCACCGTGGCCCGCCGCGACCGGACCCCAGCTCGGAACCCGGGATCCGGATCACCTCGATGCCCGCCCGCTCCAGCTGCGCGTTGGTCTCCACGTTGCGCTCGTACGCGACGCAGACCCGGGGCGCGACCGCGAGGGTGTTGTTGCCGTCGTCCCACTGTTCGCGTTCGGCGGTCACCGGGTCGAGCCCGGTGTCGATGACCCGGAGCACGTCGAGTCCCATGGCCGCGGCGGCCGCGCGCAGGAACGGATCAGGGCCGGAAATCGCCAGCTCGGCGCCGTCCCCGTAGCCCTCGCCCGCGGTCACCGTGTACGCGACAAGGGAACCGGCGACGTTCGGGTACATGACCACGGCGTCGGTGTCGACCATGGTGCAGACGGTGTCCAGGTGCATGGTGGCCCGCTCCTGGGCGATGGGTACGACCAGGACGCTGTGGGCGAGCCCGCGCTCGAAGACCCGGCGGGCGAGCCGCTCGGCGCCGGCCGCCGTGGTGCGCTCGCCGACGCCGATGGCGATGACGCCCGGCGCGAGCAGCAGCACGTCGCCGCCCTCCACGTGCTCGAGGCCCGGCTGGTAGAGCATCGGCAGGCCGGCGAAGCGCGGGTGGTACCGGTAGATGGCCTGGGTGAGCGTGGTCTCGCGGCTGCGGGCCGGCATCGTCAGGCTGGTCACCGCGGGCTGGTCGCGGATCCACAGGCTCGAGTCGCGGGTGAACAGCAGGTTGGGCAGCGGGTCGATGACGAAGTCCTGCGGGTCCATCAGGTGGTAGACCAGGCCCGCGCCGCCGCGTAGCTCGCCGTGCGCTATGCCGGCCGTGAGCGCGGTGGCGAGCTCCGCCGGGTCGAGGCCGGCGAGGTGGTCGGCGACCCGCTTGCGCAGCGTGTCGCCGAGGCGTACGTCGCCGAGCACCGCCTCGGTCAGCTCCTTGCGGGCCGGTCCGATCGCCAGCACGTCGATCAGCAGGTCGGCGAGGTAGAGCACGGTGGCGCCGCGGCTGCGCAGCGCGTCGGCGAAGATGTCGTGCTCCTCCTGTGCCCGGCCGACCCACGGCACGCCGTCGAAGAGCAGCGAGTCGTTGTTGCGGGGGGTTAGCCGGGCCAGCTCCGGCCCGGGCCGGTGCAGCAGCACCGTACGCAACCGGCCGACCTCGCAGTCCACGTAGTACGTCACGCCCCGCAGCGTAACCGGACGGAGCGCGGGATCCGATGGCCGCGGCATTCACGAGAAGTATCAGTGAATACGGCATTCATCCCCACTCACTCCTGCCGAACCACCTGTTTGGGTAGGGATTTCATCACCTAACGTAATTCAAATAGCAATTTTGTGCCCCAAGATCACTGGAGGACGACGTGGCGGGCTTCGTTCACACCGGTGACGTCGTCGTGAGTCCACCGGGATTCCGCGCCCGACGGAGCCTCGTTGACGTCGAGGCCACCGAAACGCCGCCGCGCCCGACTCCCCTGGAGTGGGCGCGGCGTCTGCGTGCCCAGCGTGTCGACCGGCAGTATTCGGCGGACGTCGAGCGTGTGCTGCAGCGGCTCGTCCGGCTCGGCCCCGACTGGGAGTACATCGAGGCGTCCACGCTCGGGTTGGAGGGCCAGCAGGCGTTCATCGCCATCGGGCCGGGCGGGATCTTCGCCGTCACCGTGTACTCGCAGGGGCGCGGCCGCGTGCTGGTCTCCGGGGACGTGGTGCAGATCAACGGCCGGCGGCCGGATCTGCTGGGTAGCGCGAAACGGCTGGCCAGCAAGGTCTCCGACGCGCTGTCCCGCACCGCGGGGCTCAAGGTCCCGGTCGTGCCGGTGCTCTGTTTCGCCGGTACCGGCCTGCTCAGCCTGTGGGGTCGGCCGCGCGGCTGTGTGGTGATGCCGTACCGGGAGCTCGACAACCTGATGCGCGCGTACGGTGACCGGCTGACGCCGACGACGGTCGAGAAGTTGGCGTCCGTGGCCCGGCACCCGTCGACGGCCATCGACCTGCACACCGAGCGCTTGCTGGCTGTCGATCCAGGCGCAGGCAGACGTTCGACCCGCTGACAACTGGCCTCGACCTCGGTAACGTCGCGAGGATCCGGAAGGCGCTTCACGACATCGGGGAGGAGGGCCGGGCCGGCATGGCACACCTCGAGATGTCGCTGTCGGAACCTGCGGTCGACGACATCGCGCCGGAGGCCGGCACGCTGGTACGCACGTCGGTCGACCGGTGGTCGGACGCCGCCGACGGCGCGCACGAGGCCTGCCTGGTGATCGACGCCGCCGCGGTGATCTCAGCGGCTTCACCGGCCGCCTGCGACCTGCTCGGCTTCCCCGGACCCGGCTCGGCGATCGGTGCCTGCCTCTTCCACGGCGTGCTGCCGCTGGTCGACTTCACCGCGATGGCGCTGCCCATCCCGGTCGAGGAGGTCGGCCGGATCCCACCGCTGCAGCCGCTGGTCTCCCGCAAGCTGGCCCGGGGCCTGATCCGGCTGCGTATCAACGGCGAGGTGGTCACCGTCGACGCGGTGTCGGCACCTCTCTGGGAGCGCGATCAGGTCATCGGCACGCTGACCTTCCTCTGCCAGGTCTGAACCGCCGCCGGCCCGGGCCGGCCGTACGCTGGTGGGCATGCCCGGAGTGCCACCTACCCGCTTCGTCTACCTCGGCCCGGAGGGCACCTTCGCCGAGGAGGCGCTGCGCACGATCCCGGCGGCCGGGCGCGGTAGCCGTACGCCCGCCCGCAGCGTGCCCGAGGCCCTCGATGCGGTACGGACCGGCGACGCCGACGCCGCGCTGGTGCCCCTGGAGAACTCGATCGGCGGCCAGGTCGGCGTCACGCTCGACGAACTCGCCGAGGGCGAGCCCCTGGTGATCACCCGCGAGGTCGTGCTGCCGGTCAACTTCGTGCTGGCCACCCGGGCAGGGGTCAAGCCGGACGCCATCGACGCGATCGCCGCCCACCCGCAGGCGGCCGCGCAGTGCCGTGGCTGGCTCGCCCGCAACCTGCCGGACGCGGTCGTCGTCGACGTCCTGTCCAACGGCGCGGCGGCCGCCGCCGTCGCCGGAGGGCAGTACCCGGCCGCGATCTGCGCGCCGATCGGCGCCACCCGGCACCGGCTCCAGGTCTTCGCCGAGGAGATCGGCGACCATCCGGCCGCGGTGACCCGGTTCGCCCTGGTCAGCCGCCCCGGGCCGCCGCCCGTACCGACCGGCGACGACCTCACCTCGCTCGCCGTCTACATCGCCCACGACCGGGTCGGAGCGTTGCTCGCGGTGCTCACCGAGCTTTCGGTGCGCGGTGTCAACCTCACCCGCATCGAGTCGCGGCCCACCGGCGAGCGGCTCGGCCGGTACGTCTTCTTCCTCGACTGCTCCGGCCACGTCGCCGACGTACGGCTCGGGGAGGCGTTGCGCGGGCTCCGCCGCATCTGCGCAGACGTACGGTTCCTCGGTTCGTACCCGCGGGTGGCGGGCGACGCGGCGGCCGCGCCGGCGACCCGGCCACCCGGCACCGCCGATACCGACTTCGCCGACGCCGAGGCGTGGCTGGCCCGGATACGTGCCGGTGAGGTCGCCTGAACCCGCAGGTCAGCGTAGTTGCGGCGGGCAGAGCGCCCTGACAGGCGCACATCGTTGTGCCATGATGCGCCGATGGAAACCAGCAACTGGGGTACGCCGATCGAGCTCTCCTCCGGCACGGGGTCGGCTCCGCTCCGGTACGGCGAGCCGCGCGATCCGGCGCCGTCGGCGCGTGCCCTGTACGGCCGGCGGATCGCCGCCGCGCTGCTCGTCGGCGCGTTCATCCTGGTCGCCGCATCGCAGGTGCTGCCCTGGCTGACGGTCGGCGGCACCACCGGCCTGGACACCGACCTCGGCCCGGTCACCGACCGGCAGTTCAGCACCGCCGACGGCGCGTCCGTGCTGCTGTTCGCCTACGACATGCTCTGGCTGCCGGTGCTGATGCTCGCGGCAGCCTGCGTGTTCACCACCGGCTTCCGGCAACGTCCGGTGTTCGCCGCGGCCGCCGGGGCGCTCGCGACCCAGATCGCCGTGACGGTGCCCCTCCTGACCAAGCCCGGACGCGTCATCGGGCAGGGGAGCCTCTTCGACAGCGGGAGCATCCACGCGGACCTGAGCGCCGGCGCGTACTTCGTCGTCGCCGCGCTGCTGCTGATCGGGGGCGCGCTGGTGCTCGCGGTGAACGGCAAGGTGCTGCCGATGCCCGAGGACGGCGCGCCGCCGAGCGGATACGTCCCCGTCTACCGGGGAGAGCCGCCGTACCAGACTGAGTCTCCGTACCAGGCTGAGTCTCCTTATCAGGCAGAGCCGCCGGCGCCGGTCGACATGCACGCGGCGCTGGCCTCCTCGCAGCCGCACCGGGCAACGGATCCCGACATCGACTACGGGACACCGCCGCCCGCCGCGCCCGCCCACCGCGCCGAGGTGCCGACGCAGGTCGACCACAGCATGTACGACGGCCGGCACCCCGCGTCCCCGGCACCTACCGACCACAGCATGTACGACACGCGCCCCCGCCCGGCCCAGCCGGCCCCGGCCGACCACAGCATGTACGCCCGTCCCCGCGAGTCCGAGGAGACCCGCGGCTGACCGGTCCCGCTCCAAGACTCCACCGCGGCACGGCTTCCAGCCGTGATATCGACGTGAACCGCGCAGGGCGAGCCGGTACGCTCACCTATCGTGATCGACCTGCGCCTGCTGCGAGAAGACCCGGACCTGGTGCGCGCGAGCCAACGTGCCCGCGGCGAGTCCGAGGCGGCTGTCGACAGCCTGCTCGCGGCCGACGAGTCGCGCAGGGCCGCGGTCGGCGCGTTCGAGGTGCTGCGCGCCGAGCAGAAGCAGCTCGGCAAGCAGGTGTCCACGGCGCGCGGCGAGGAGCGGGACGCGCTGCTCATCCGTACCAGGGAACTTGCCGGTCAGGTCCGGGCCGCCGAGGCCGCGGTGTCCAACGCGGAGGCGGTCCTGCGCGACGCGCACTACGCGATCCCGAACGTGGTGCAGGAGGGCGCGCCCGCCGG
>Ga0126377_10002617_pt1 | contig 12456 bp, 9 predicted proteins | sample PanSoiMetPlot_22_FD_92647 | JGI IMG/M metagenome (GOLD analysis project Ga0126377, IMG submission 92647) | Tropical forest soil microbial communities from Panama - MetaG Plot_22 | ecosystem: Environmental > Terrestrial > Soil > Tropical forest > Bulk soil | place: Panama | collected 2016-02-17
CCAGGTGCTCCGCCAGCCGCGGCTCTGTCCGGTGTCCGTATCGTCCCCGCCATCGCCCTCGCCGGGAAGGCCGGCGCGCAGCTCGCGCAGCAGTCGGTACTCGTTCGCGAGCACGCGCCGCTGCGCGTCCAGCGTTCGTTCGCGAATTGCCAGCACTTCCTCTCGGATGGCAAAGTCGCTCTCGCGCGTGCTGAACGCCTGCGGAGGCAGCGGAGCCTCCGGTGGCTTGCCGGTGGCGAGGACGCCGGTGGCGTCGAGTTCCTGCAGCACGATCTGCGCAAGCTCGACGTCGACCTGCGGCCGGCTCTCGCCGTAGCCGAAGAGCAGAATCGCGTCGCCGATGATGTTGATGCGCCGCGGGACGCCATTGCTGTGGCGATGAATCAAGTCGGTGACGGCGCGCGGGAAGACGACCGGCGTGTCGAGCGCCGCGCAGCGCAGCCGATGGTTTGTGTACGCCTCCGTCTCGTCCTGGTCGAGCGGCTCGAGGTGATAGCTGACCGTGACGCGTTGCCGCAGCTGCTCGAGCTCCGGTCGTGCGAGCAGATTCCGGAGCGACGGCTGGCCCACCAGCATGATCTGCAGGAGCTTCGACTTCTCGGTTTCGAGATTCGAGAGCATGCGCAGCTCTTCGAGCGCGGCCGGCTCGAGGTTCTGCGCTTCGTCGATCGCGAGCAGCGAGAGTTTTCCTTCGATACGCTGGTCGACGAGGAACTTGGCGAGGTCGCGGACCGCCTGCGGCTTGCCGTGTCCAGGCACGACGTCGAGACCGAACTCGAGGAGGATCGAGTCGACGAGCTCCCGCGGTGTCAGCATCGTGCTCACGATGCGGGCGACCGTGGTCTGTCGATCCAGGCCGGCCATCACCGTCTGCAACAGCGTCGTCTTGCCGCAGCCGATGTCGCCGGTCAGAACGATGAACCCCGTCTGGCCCTCGATGCCGTAGCGGATGTACCCCAGCGCCTCGCGCCGCGAGCGGCCGAGGAAGAGGTACTCGGGATCGGGGCTCAGCGAAAACGGACGCTCGCGCAAGCCGTAGAAGCGCTCATACATGTGGTGTCGTCCCCTGACTGGAAACGGGATTCTGGAGAGTGATCCCCGGCGCCCTCGGGCGTTCGAGGTAGGCCGTCCAGACCCTGAGCTTCGCGCGCAGGAACTCCCGCTCCGGCGGCGTCGTCGAGAACAGCAGAAAAACGACGGCGTAGACGCTGGCCGCCGTCGCGGCCGCGATGCCGACCGCGATGATCGAGGTGCCCGCATACGGCCTGATTGCGACCGCCCAGGCAATCATCGGCAGGACCGGCCACGCCGCAGGCCAGATCGCCGCGGCGAGCAGCTGCCCCGGACTGACGCCGACGCGCGCGCAACCGGCGGGCAGCAGAATCAAAGCTGCGCCCAGGCTGACCGGGACGAGCGTCGCCACCGCAACACCAGGCAGCTCGAAGCGACCGATGAGCGCGATGCTCAGCACGAGGTTGACGGTCGCCGTCGTCACGTTGGTGAACGCGAGCAGTCGATGCTGTCCCGCGCCCTTGAGGAGCGTGCCCGCCGTCGCGCTCCCCACGCGGACCATGACGGTGATCGCCAGGATCTGCAGCACGAGGACCGCGGCATCGAGCTCCTGGCTGGTGAACGTCTTGCCCACCCATGCCTGGATGAGCGGGCGCGCGAGAACGACGAGCGTGCCCGCCATCGGAAGGACCGACGCGAGCGACAGCCGCGTTCCCTCGAGCAGGATCCGGCGGAGCCGGCCCGAGCGATCCGACGTGTGGGAATCGACGACGCTCGGGAAAAGCACTTCGTTCAGCTGATTCGTGAGCCGCTGCGTCGTTTCCGCGAGCCGCTGACCCACGGTCCAGACCGCGACGGCGCCCGTGTTCAGGAACATGCCGATGACGACCGCATCGACCGAGTAGTTGATCTTGTTGGCCCAGTCGATCAGGAGCATGTAGACGCTGAACGACGTGACCTCCTTCAGGCGGGCCGGGCTGAACGAGTGAAGGCGAATGCGCAGCTGCGGAAACACGCGGTACGCATTCGCGCGATAGACCCAGTACGTCAGCAGCCGCACGGTGGTGGTGGCAACGACCAGCGGGACGAGGCCGTAACCCGCCAGCACGACGGCCACATTGACCACGGCCGCGACGATGCTGCTGACCGCGCCGACGATGTTGTTCAGGTCGTAGCGCTGGAAGCCGTTGATGACGCCGCCGAAGACGCTGAAGGGCATGCCGAACGCGAAGCTGGCGCTGACGATCAGCAGAACGGTCCGGCCGGTCGCGATCTGATCCGGATCGAGCTTGAAGAGATGCCCGAGGAAGACGGCGATGAGGATCGCGGCCAGGTAGACCACGACACCCACGCCGCCGAAAACGCAGAACATCGTGCTGAGGATCTCGTTCAGCGCACCGGCGTCGCGCCTCGCGCGATAGTGCGCGACGAACCTCACCTGCGCGCCGGAGTAGCCGAGGTCGAGCACGGAGAAGTACGCGGTCACCGACGTCGTGAGAATCCAGAGGCCATACGCGGCTTTTCCGAGGTGCGCGACGTTGAATGGCAGGACGAGAAGGCCGACCGCCATCTCGACGAGGATCGCGAGGTATCGCGTCGACGCGTTTCTCGCGATCTGCGTCGCGTGATCGGCCTCGAACGCCCACAAATCCGCAGCGGCGCGGCGGCTCACTGCGCACCCTTTCCCGACAGGATGACCTTGACCGTATCGAGCACGATCGTCAGGTCGAAGGCCATCGACTGATGCTTGATGTAGTACAGGTCGTACCGCAGCTTCTCCATCGCGTCTTCGATCGACGATCCGTAGCGGTACCTGACCTGCGCCCAGCCGGTCACCCCGGGTTTCACGCTGTGGCGTTCCGTGTAGTAGGGGACCTTTGCCGCCAGCCGCTCGACGAAGTACGGACGCTCGGGCCGCGGGCCCACGAAGCTCATGTCGCCGCGGAGCACATTCCAGAGCTGCGGCAGCTCGTCGAGGCGCGTCCGGCGGATGAAGCGGCCGACCCTGGTGACGCGGCCGTCATTGCGATGCGCCCACACAGGCGTCCCGCGTTCGGCGTCCGTGCGCATCGAGCGGAACTTGAACAGCGTGAAGACGTGGCCGTTCTCGCCGACGCGTTCCTGCGAATAAAGGACGGGGCCGGGCGATTCGATCCACACGGCGATCGCCGTCAGGACCATCAGCGGCGCAGCCAGGACGAAACCGACGGCGGCGACGATCATGTCGAGGCCCCGCTTCACCGCTCGCGTGAGGCGCGACGCGCGGAAGCCGTCCGAGAACACGAGCGAGCTCGGCTTGAGATCGTCGATGAGAATCTTTCCGCTCAGGCGTTCGTAGGTTGTGCTGGCGTCCTCGACGCGCACGCCGGCCAACTTCACCCGCAGCAGCTCCTCGATCGGCAGGTGACCGCGGCGATCCGAGAGGCTGACGACGATCCGATCGACCTTGTGTTCCATGGCCAATCGACCGATTTCGTTCGCTGACCCGAGCACGTCGAACCCGGCGACGCTCGTCGAAGGCCCGTCGGCGTCGTTGACGAAGCCGACGATTCGGTACGCGTAGTCCTGCCGGTTGCGAAGCTCGTGCGCCAGCATGCGCGCGGACGTGCCGCAACCGAGAACCAGGATGCGTTCCTCGAGGCGCGGATCCTGCGCGAATCGATTGAACGTGAGGCGCCACGTGAGCATGGCGGCCACGAACACGCCGACCGCGGTGACGAACACGCTGGCGTCGGGAATCGCCGAGGGAATCGTGGCAGCCGCGACCGCAAGGATGAGCGCCGACATCCCGCTTGCGTGGAGCAGCCGCGCGACCAGCTCGCGGCTCGACTGCACGACCGTCAGGTCGTAGAGATCGTTGTAGTAGAAGCAGAGCTGACAGACGGCGGTGACGACCGCCAGCTTCCATAGCGACGCATCGGCCGCAGCCTTCCCGTGGAGCTGGCTCGCGAGACTGACCGATCCCGAGACGAGCATGACCTCGAACGCGAAGATCATCGCGCCGCGTCCCGAAACCTCTCGATTGAACACCTGCATGCGCCAGCCTCAGCGAATGTCGTTCAGGACCACGCCGATGAAACGGGCCGGATCGAGCGCCGCAATTGCGTCGCGAATGGCGGGTTTCTCGGTCTGACCGGCGCGGACGACGACAACGATCGCGTCGACGAGCGGGCTCAGGATGGCGATGTCCGCCAGCGGCGCCACGGCCGGAGCATCCACGAGCACGCAGTCGAAGCGGCCCCGCAATGCCTGGACGACGCGGTGGACGGCGTTGGTCCCGAGCAGCTCGGCAGGATGCGCCGGCACGGTGCCGGCGGGAAGCATCGCGATGTCGCAATGCCCGATTTCCACGATCGCGTCGTCGAGTGCGGCCCGTCCGAGGACGACGTCGCACAGGCCGGGCGTTTGCGGAACGCCGAAGAGCGCGTGTTGATTGGGCCGGCGAAGATCCGCGTCGAGGATGCAGATCCTCCGCTCGTGGTCCTGGCCCATTGTCAGCGCCAGGTTGGCAGCCGTGAGGCTTCGGCCCTCACCCGGACCGGGACTGGTAACGAGCAGCACCTGGCTGGATCCGTGACGATCCAGCAGGCCCAGTCGCGTTCGCAGCGCCCGGTACTGCTCCGCTGCGGAGCCGACGGGCGCTGTTTGCGCGACGAGCCGGGCCTCGAGCGTGGGCGCCACGACGCGACGAGGCCGTTCGGCGGTCAACTGCGCCGCGGTCGGAGTGCCCGGCGACGTGCGCGACAGGCGTTCGGGTAATATGTCACGCCCGCCGGTGCCGCCGAGGGTTCGCGTTCGGCGGATCGCGCCTTCCAGTTCCGCCTTATCGAGTACGTGTTGGATCCGGCTCATGGTTGGTGTGTTTGACCTCACGGCAATCAGACCTTGATGTGCGCGATCTCCCCGAGAATCGGGAGATCGAATTCGCTCTTCAGCGTTCGCGCGTCGTGGACGGAGCGGTCCAGGTACTCGCGCAGGAATGCCAGCGTCGCCCCGGCTGCGATCCCGGCGGCAATCGCCATCACCATCAGCCGCCAGATCACGGGCTTGGTCGGCGTGAGCGGATATGACGCGGGATACAGGATCGTGAACTGCTCGCCGCTGCGATTGCGTTCGACGCTTTCGGCGATCGTGGCCGAATGGAGCTTGGCCGAGAGATCGGAGTACTGCTGCTTCTCGAGGTCGTAGTCGCGCTGGACCGTCGCCAGTTGCTGCTCGACCATCGGCGCGGCCTCGACCCGCGCTTGATACAGGGAAATCTGCCGCTGCGTGTCGGCGCCGCTCCGCTGGATTTCGGCGACGCGCAGGCGCGTGGCGTCCCGATCCTGCAGCAGCTGCCGAAGCGCTGGATCCGTGGTCCGGGCGGCCTGTTCGCTCAACGGCCGGTTGCGCTCGGCCTCGAGATCCTTCTTCGCGGCCGCCAGCTCGCCTTCAAGCCGGATCACTTCCGGGTGCTTGGCGGTATACGTCGAGCGCGCGGCGGCCAGCTCCTGCTGCAGCGCGCCGACGCGCGCCTCGGGAGTCCCCGCGTCCTTGCCTTTCGCCGTCACGCCATCGGTGTCCTGCCTGTAGGCCTCAATCTGCCGCTCGACCATCGTGAGCCGGTCCTGTTCCCCCCTGAGCGTCGTGGCGTTCGCTTCGAGCTGCTGCCGGAGTCCGGCGAGCATTTGAAGGTTCGCCTGTGTCTGCTCGGGCAGCTGGCCCATGTGCGCTTCCTTCGACTGGCGCAGCCGCGCTTCGAGATCGGCCAGACGAGCCTGGCTGGTGCGCAGCTGCGTGGCGATGAACGCGGACGTGTCCTCGGCGCGCTCGGTCCGGCTCTTGGAGTTCTCGTCGACGAAGACGGTGGCCAGGCGGTTGGCAATCCGCTGCGCGCGCACCGGATCTTCGTCCGAGTACGACACGACGAAGTTGTCGAGACGCTTCTGGCCGCTGGCGCCGGTCACCGTCTCGGGGACGGTGATCTCGATCGCCTTCTGCAGATCGCCGATTTGCAGGTCGTCGTCGCTCTTGCCGTTCTGCGTCTCGTCTTTGAGCACGCGATCGAGAATCGGGAGACTGAGCAGCTGCTGCGAAATGGCGCGCAACCGGTCGTCCGTGTTCAACGACGAAGATTGAGAGACGAGGTTGGGCGAAACGATCGGCGCGGCCACGCCAAGCGTCACGCTGGATCGGTATTCCTTTGGCAGGAACCGCGCGAGGAGGATCCCGACGACGACGGCGAGCGCAATCGGGCCGACGAGCCACCACCGTCGTCGCCGGACGACGGCGAGATAATCGAGCGCGTGCATTGGCCGAGCTTCCATCAATGAATCCTCATTCGCTTGGAGGTCACTACCTGAACACCGATCCGATTGCGATTCACGACGCCGCCCGGCCGGTCGACAATCTGATGCGCCCCGCCGAAGAAGCCTTCGATTTGCGCCACGCCATTGACGTCGTAGCCGATTGATCCCTCGAACCAGAACGAACGGAGGCTCGGTTGCCCGATCGTCAGCGGCTCGTTGCGTCGAAACGCGGTCGCGGCGTTGGCAAAGAACCGCCGGGCAAACGGAACGGTGACGCTCCCGAGCAGCTCCTCGTTCTGCGTCGTGCCGCCGAATCCGTACGAGGGGACGAACGTCCGGCTGTAGCTGACCTGGAGGCTGGATCTGGTCTCGCGCCGGGACAATCCGGCGCGAATGCTGGGTCCGATTCGGGACTGCCCGACGACAGTAGCGTCGAGCCGGGCGATGCCGCCCTCGGCAAACGCGCTGATGTATTCCGAGAACCGATGTTCGAGGCCGCCTTCCGTGGTCTGCACCGCGAACGTCTCACCGGTTTCGCTGATGTGCGCGAATTGATAGCCGTAGTCGGCGAGCAGCGAGGTTCGCGCCGTGATCTGGTGACGGAGCGATGCCTCGCCGCCGATTCCCTGGCCGCCATGGAGCTGCGAAACGAACGCCGGATTGTTGTCGAAGGCGATCCACTGGAAGTTGCCGACGAAGGCAAGCGTCGTGCGCTTGGTGAGCGCTGCTTCCACGCCCGATCGGAAGTCCTCGAGCCTCGATCCGGTTCGTACGAACGGGACACCGACGAGGCCGGAGAGCTCGGTGGTGGGCACCGAAGCGTACGCATTCTCGGCAAACCACGTGACGTGTCGCGTCAACCGGCGGCGGGCGGACGCCGACAACCGCTGATCGAAGCTGTTCAGCTCGCTCAGATCGCGGTACAGCAGAAACGCGCCGCTGTAGTTGACGCTGAACGCGGACACGCGGCCGTCGTAGCTGGCGGCCAGACGGGGATTGATGATGTTGACGAGATCGCCCGTGCCCTCGTCGCCTTCGCCCTGGACGAAGACGTTGTTGTCCCACGCCGTCGATGCCGAGATGGCCGGCGTGAGGATCCAGCCGGACGCCGTGTTCGTCGTGGTGTCGGGACTCGACGTGGACGGCGCGATGTTCGGGTTCTGCGCAGAGATCGGCAGCGGCAGGCTGATCGCGGCGACCGCGATCAGGACGAGACGAGCCAGGCGTTTCGTCGAGGTCATCGAAGGTATCAGTCGGGCACGACGACCGTGTCGCCCTGCTTCAAGTAGAACGGCGCGCCGCCACGAATGGCGTCCTTGTAGTTGAAAGGAATCGTCTGCACACCGGTCGGCGTGGTCCGCAGAATGCGGATGTTCTTCGCGTCCGCGAAGTCCTTCAGTCCGCCCGCCAGCGCGAGCGCCTGCAGGACGCTGACGGGTCCGGACTGCAACAAGACGGATCCGGGGTGATTCACCTCTCCGACCACGTACGCGAGCGAGGCCGCAGCCTCGACGAGAATCACCGTGACGGTCGGGTTAGTGACGTATTCCTTCAGCGCCGTGGCGATCGAGTCGCGCAGCGCGACCGGCGCCTGTCCAGCTGCGTCCATGTCCCCGATGAGAGGCAGGGTGATCTTCCCGTCGGGCCGGATCTGAACGGACTGCGACAGCTGCTGGTCCTTGTAGACCTCGATGCGCAGCTTGTCGCCTGGCGCGAGCTTGTACAGATTCGGATCCGGAATGGTGGTACGAGGGCTTGCCTCATGCGCACCGGTAGTGGTGGGCGCTGCCTGCGGCGGCGGCTGTTGTTGTTGCGCGTCGATTGCCGGCGCGACCAGCGCAGCACACACGAATCCCGCGACGATAGAGAAGTGTTTCATCGTTTCCTCACCACGTCCGTTCGATCGCTTCAGCACGACCGTTCACCGCAGCTCGAGCAGACGAATCACAACCGGGCTGAATCGAGCAATGCAGGTGCCACGTCGGAAAACAGCATCGTTTCTGAATGCCTCCCGCGCGCGAAGTCGTGGCATGTCACTTGAAGATGCATCGCGCGTTCGACCGAAGCGGAGATGATCCCGATCGGCGAATGAAATCGCGTCGTGAAGCGGCGGTTACACGCGCGTTGCCGTCAAACGTGATCCGTCGCGCGGCTGCTGTTCTGTTGAGTGAGGGAATGAAAAAAGAGTTGCTGAGGAAACGCTATCGCGTGCTGCTGCTCGCCGCACTCGTCGTCGTGCTGACCGTGCCCCTCGGGTTCGCACTGTCCGTCCCGTCGAGTCCCTCTCCATCGCCCATTGAGAGACGTACTGAAGCAATCGCTGCATCGGTGACCATGTCGAGGCGCATGCCGGTGACCTCGACCACGAACCCGGCAGCGTCGCAACAACTGCTTGAATCGATCAAGCTCATCGCTGTGGGATCGTTGCTGATGGGTTGTGCATCGATTGCAAGAAAAGCGTGATGCCGGGCAGCGGCTGAGCGCCCGCGCTCATCAACATCCATCTATCAGATCAGTACGAACTGTGCCATGGTGTGCATCGATTCCTGTCTCGTGCATATCGAGACGCAGACCACACACGTCCGCCGCGCACGCAACACTGTCTGTAACCGACAACACATCAGAAAGCGTTTACGTACTAGTGACCCGCCGGCGTTCGCTGTTATTGCGTCGACGTAAAGTGGCGCCGTCGTCGTCGCCGCCGGCGCCGCCGACGCGGGTGCGGCCCGTCATCAGGAGGGACCGTCGGATCGGGCGGCAGCGTCGAGCCGGGTGCGGGCGCGAGCGCTTTCCAGTGCTCGACGAGCTCCGGAGCGTTGCCGTGAATCTCCATCCACGTCAGCGCGTCCGCGAACATGGGACGATGCGCCAGCCCGCGCTGCGTGCGCGGGTTCGCAGACAAGTCACGCAACCTGCGCTGGAAGAGGACGATCTGGCGAAGACGCTCGACGTCGCGCCGGGCGAGCGGCAGGTTGCCGAGTCGCGGTCCTGCCGCGGCGACGTCAGCCGCTTCTTCCCGGGACCTGGGCCGATGGCCGGCGATCCACGATGGAGCGGTCAGCCCGGCTCCCAGGGAATCGAGCAGGCTGCCCATGAGGATCGCGTTCGTCAGGGTGTCAGGAGTGGACTCGAACCGACGACGGTACGCGTCGAGGCGAGAAAGCGATCCCCAGAGCCGATCGCCGGCACCCGCGTGCAGCTCTGGCGATGTCGGCTCGAGCAGACCGACTGAGGCGAGCGATCGAAAGGCGTTCTCCGACGACCCGGCGCGCAGGATCTTGTAGTACTCCTCCAGCATGCGCGGCGCCGAGCTCTTGGCAATCTCGTGGCGATGCGTGCGGATCGACGCAAGGAGCGTCGGCTCGATGGTGAAGTCGAGCCGGGCGGCCAGCGCGATCGCGCGAATCATCCGGACCGGATCCTCTTTCAGTCGCACGTCCGGGTCCCCGATCGAGCGGACGATGCCGGCCTGGAGATCGTCGAGGCCGTTGACGTAGTCGATGACTGAGAAGGTCGCGATGTCGTAGAAGAGCGCGTTGATCGTGAAGTCGCGGCGGAACGCATCCTCCTCGGGTGTCCCGAACGTGTTGTCGTGGTGGATCAGCTGCTGCCCTTCGCTCGTCGACGGATCGGGAGCGGGCACGCCGTCCTGGACGACTTCTTCACCCGGCGCGACCTGGCGCCTGAACGTCGCGACCTCGATGACCTTCGGCCCGAACTTGACGTGCGCCAGGCGAAAGCGTCGGCCGATGATCCAGCAGTTCCGGAACAGCTTCTTGACCTGATAGGGATGCGCCGATGTCCCGATGTCGAAATCCTTGGGACGCCGGCCGAGAAGCAGGTCGCGAACGCTGCCGCCGACGAGGTAGGCCGCGTGATCGGCCTGCCGAAGACGATAGAGCACTTTGAGCGCGTCGGGATCGATGTTCTTGCGCGAAATCACGTGGTCTTCGCGCGGGACGATCCTCGGCTCGGCCATCGCCCGGCATTGTACCCCCCGTGCTACCATCGCCGGTATGACCCGGCGGCCAGTCGTTGCGCTGATGCTCGGACTCGTCGTGGTGTCGACGCTTGCCGCGTCCGACGATCCACTTGCCAGGGCGCGCCAACTCTATAACCAGCGGCTGTTCGACGCCGCGATCGAAGCCGCCGAGCAGGCGCGCCAGACCGCGGCGTTGGCAGACGGCGCGGATCTGATCGCCGCGAGAGCGTATCTCGAGCGGTTCCGAATCAGCGCGGTGGCGGACGACCTGGCGAACGCGCGCGACCACCTGCGGCGGTTGAACCCCGAGCGCTTCCCCCCGCGCGAGCGCACCGAGTACATCGTCGGGCTCGGCGAGGCGCTTTATCTCGACAACGCGTACGGCGCGTCGGCGACGGTCTTCGACACGATTCTCCGGAGCGGCGACCTGCTGGCGGGCCCCGCCCGCGAACATGTGCTCGACTGGTGGGCGACCGCGCTCGACCGCGACACCCGTCCGCGGCCAGAGATCGACCGGCAGGGGGTCTACTCGAAGATGCGCGCGCGTCTCGAAGAGGAACTCGCGCTGCATCCGGGCAGCGGCGCCGCCGCGTACTGGCTTGCTGCGGCCGCTCGTGCGCAGGGCGATCTCCAGGCGGCGTGGGACGCCGCGCTCGCGGGCTGGGTGCGGGCCCCGCTCTCGCCGGACCGCGGCGCTCAGCTGCGCGGGGATCTGGATCGTCTCGTGACCAGCGCAATCGTTCCGGAGCGCGCCAAGGCGCTTGCGCAGCCGCCCGACAACATCCGCAACGACTGGGAGCGCTTCAAGGAGCGATGGAGCAAATAGCGCAATTTCGCGTTTCAGTGTTTGGCGTCTTTCCAGTTCTCGCCGATCCCCACGTCCACCGTTAACGGCACGTTCAGTTTCGCCGCGGACTGCATCTGTTCGCGCACGATCGCTGCGTACTCGTCCGCGCGATCCTTCGGGACCTCGAACAGCAGTTCGTCGTGGACGGTCAGGATCATCCTGGCGTCCGGATGCGGCACCAGCGACTCGTGCACGTCGATCATTGCGCGTTTCATGATGTCGGCCGCGGTGCCTTGAATGGGTAGGTTGACTGCGACCCTTTCGGCGGCCATCCGCACCTGGCCGTTGCGGCTGTTGAGTTCGGGCACGAGCCTTCGCCGCCCGTACAGCGTCCTGACGACGCCGCTCGCGCGGGCCTCTTCGAGCGTGCGATCGATGAACGCCCGAACGCGGGGGAAGCCGGCAAAGTAGGCGTCGATGAATTCCTGCGCGGCCTGCTGGGTGACGCCGATGTCCTTTGAGAGCGAGAACGCGCTCTTGCCGTAGAGCAGCGCGTAGTTGACCATTTTCGCGATGCTTCGCAGCTCGTGCGGATCGCGTCCGCTGTTGGCGCCGAAGATTCTCGTGGCGGTGCGCTCGTGGAAATCGGCGCCTTCGCGGAACGCATCGACGAGCACCGGTTCGTCGGCGAGGTGCGCCAGGACGCGGAATTCAATCTGCGAGTAGTCGGCGGAGATGAGGACGTGACCGGGCTCGGCGATGAAGGCGCGCCGGATTTCTCGGCCGAGCGGCGTCCTGATCGGGATGTTCTGCAGGTTGGGATCGCTGCTGCTCAAGCGTCCCGTCGCGGCGACCGCCTGGTTGAAGGACGTGTGGACCCGACCGGTCGCGGGGTTGACCAGCTGAGGCAGCGCATCGATGTATGTCCCTTTCAGCTTCATCAACGCGCGCCATTCCAGAATGCAGCGCGGAAGGTCGTGCGCAAGCGCCAGTTCTTCCAGGACTTCCACTGCCGTCGAGGGCGCGCGCGAGGCCCCCGTGCGCTTGAGCACCGGCAGCTGCATGCGATCGAACAGGACCTCGGCAAGCTGCTTCGGGGAGTTGATGTTGAACTCGCCGCCGGCGAGCTCGTAAATCTGCGCGGTTCGCTGCGTCAGGTCCTGTTCGACTCGCTTCGACTGGCCGGCTAGCGCCGTTCCGTCGATTCGCACGCCCGCGCGCTCGACATCGACGAGCACGGGAATCAGCGGCCGTTCGAGCGTCTCGTACACGGCAGCGAGCTCGTCTTTCTCGAGCTGGGTCCGGAAGATCGGCACGAGCTGGCCGACGAGATCCGCGCGCTCGCAGCCGAGATCGACCGCAGCTTCGACGGGCAGGTCGGCAATCGA
>Ga0126377_10002619_pt1 | contig 12452 bp, 12 predicted proteins | sample PanSoiMetPlot_22_FD_92647 | JGI IMG/M metagenome (GOLD analysis project Ga0126377, IMG submission 92647) | Tropical forest soil microbial communities from Panama - MetaG Plot_22 | ecosystem: Environmental > Terrestrial > Soil > Tropical forest > Bulk soil | place: Panama | collected 2016-02-17
CGGTACCAAGCGCTCATCGTCAAACTCGGTCACATGACTCTGCTGTCTCACCCGCACAGCGACCTACCCTAGATTCATCTTTCGAAGTAACGCCTGAAAACGAGGGTGCGATCGTAGGGGGACGAACAAAAACGACCCCTTGATGCCGTACACCGAGCCAGCTTTCTGCGCGTATGCCTTTTCCAGGCAATCCATCGCGCGGTCCCACTCCTTCAAGCCCGTGTAAACGAACGCCAGGTGATAGGGCGCGACGTAACCGGTGCGCGCGCGCTCGAGTAACCGCTCCAGTGTCTTCCGCGCCTCGTCCACCTTTCCAGCTTCGCCGTAGGCCTGCCCGAGCTGTGCCAGCCAGAGCGTCTCGTCCGGCGCGATCGCCTCCGCACGCTCGATGGCCTTCAGCCCTTCCTCTACCTGGCCCCGCCGGATACACACCCACCCGTAAGTGGCATGCGCGCGGGAATACTCGGGGGACAATTCGAGGGCCTTGGTGGCCGCCTCGAGGGCTTCGTCGAGCCGCCCGGCTCGCAGGTACGCGGTCGCGATGTCCACGCGATGCGCCACGGGATCCAGGTCCTTGGCGCGCTGCTGCAGCACAATCGCCTCGTCATAGCGCGCCAGCGCGGAGCACAGCCGGCCGTACAGATCGTGCGCGTCCGCGTTGCTCGGTGCCAGCTCGAGCGCGCGCTGGAACTCGGCCTCGGCGCCTTGCCAGTCGAATTCGTATACCATCTTGCAGAAGGCCATCGTGCAGTGGGCGTCGCCAAGATCGGGGTCGAGCGCGAGCGCCTTATCGGCGGCGGCCTTGGCGCGCGGATACGCCTCGTCGGGACGCAGGAGGCCGATCTCGCCCAACTCGGTGTACGCGGTGGCGATGCCGGCGTAGGCCGCGGCGAAGTGTGGATCGCGCGCGATGGCGCGCTCGAAATACTCAATGGCCTGCCGCATCGCCTCGTCAGTGTATTTGATGAATCGGTGCCGTCCCTGCAGGTAGAGCTGGTAGGCGTGCACGTCCCGCGTCGGCTCGCGGCCCACGCGCGCCCGCTCGGCGGGTGACAGCTTGGCCTCGAGCGCGTTGGCGATCTGCAGTGCCACTTCCGCCTGAATCGCGAAGATGTCCGTCAGCCGCCGGTCATACGTCTCGGCCCAGAGCTGAGTGTCGTTCCCCACGTCCACGAGCTGCGCGACGATCCGCACGCGATCGCCGGCCCGCCGTACGCTGCCGTCCAGGAGCGTGCCGACCTGCAAGCGGCTCGCGATCTCGCGCAGCCCCTGCTCGCGCCGCTTGAACGGCATGACGGACCCGCGCGAGACCACGCGGAGCGCCCGAATCTTCGAGAGCTGCGCGATCACGTCCTCCGTGATCCCGTCCGCGAAGTATTCGTTTTCGGACTCGGCGCTCATGTTCAGGAAGGGAAGTACTGCCACCGATCGCAGGCTGACGGACTCACCTGCCGGCCGGGTGAGCGCGGCGCTGAACCCCGTCGTCGTGTCGAACCGGTCCGCAGGCGTCTTGGCGAGCGCGCGCCGGATGGCGCTTTCCACGACCTCGGGAACGGTTTCCCGCACCGCGCGCAGCGAAGGCATGGGATCCGTCAGACGGCGCGCCATCGTGGCCTGTGCAGTCGCTCCTTTGTAGGGCGGCTCGCCAGAGAGCATCTCGTACAGCACGCAGGCGAGGCTGTACTGATCGGTCCGCGCGTCGAGCTCCGGATCGGCAGCCGCCTGCTCGGGACTCATGTAGACGGGCGTCCCCACGGCCACGCCCGATTCGGTGATCGGCCCTTCGCGCACGGCGGAGAGTGCGCGCGCAATCCCGAAATCGGTCACGAGCGCGTGCCCGCCCGCGAGCAGGACATTGGCGGGTTTGATATCGCGGTGAACGACGCCAAGGCGATGCGCGTAGGCGAGGGCGTCCGCAATCTCGCGGGTGATGCGCAGGGCTTCGTCGATCGGGAGTTGGCGGTCGCGGGCCAGGCGGTCGCGCAGCGATTCCCCTGCGATGAACGGCATGACATAGAACAGCCGTCCCGCGGCGGTGCCGCTATCGAACAGCGGCACAATGTTCGGGTGCCGCAGATTCGCCGTGACCCGGATCTCGGCCTGGAATCGCTCGGCGCCGGCGGCGTTGCCGATGCCTGGGCGCAACACCTTCAGCGCGACCTCGCGGTCATGCCGGACGTCGCGTGCCAGGTAGACGGTGGCCATCCCGCCCGCGCCCAGCTCCCGCTCGATCGTGTAGCGATCGGCGAGCGCGCTGGCAAACCCGGCAATGGAATCGGGCACGGGAGAATCGTACGCGGGGCAGAGCGGCGAGGCCAGCCGCGCGCTATCATTTCCGTCGTGCTGCCCATCCTCGCGGCGCAACTTCAGCATCAAATCCGCCTCGCGCGCAGGCGCATGACGTGGTGGATTCCGCTCATCTTCGTCCTCGGTTTCGCCGTCTCTGTTCTCGGCCTCGTTCCGTCCATCGCGGAGTCACGGGGACAAGGGTCGCCGACGCCCGGCCTCTTCGGCTTTGGGGTACTGGCCGTCTTGTTCGGTTGGGCAGTGGCCCAGTGGTTGGTTGGACCGTTTCCGATCCGGCCGCGCATCGTGCCCTATTTCACGAAGGAGCTCGGGCCGCTTGGTGGACCGACGGTCACCGCGTTCCGGCGCGGGCGCGAGCTGTACCGGAACCTCGATGCCCTCGAAGGTCTCGCCGCGACCCTGGGAGTCAAACCGCTTTCGGCGTTCGGCTTCGCGTACGATCACGATGGTCAGGACGTGCGCTGGCACCCGGCGGCTGAAGGGCTGGCGACGATCCAAGCGCTGCGGCGCTGGCTGTCCGGGGAGTTGGGCACCGCGCCCGATCTCGCACAGGACTTGGACGCGCTGGCGAGCGTGCTGGGAGTGGCCGCCGAGCGGGGCGTGGACTTCAGTCTGGTGCTGCGGCTGTTCGCGAAGGACAGCTTGCAGGCGGTGAGCACGCGCGAAATCAGGCAGGGGAGTTTCTGGTAACGGCCTGGAACGCGCGGTTGTCGTTACGCGACGTACACGTGACTGTCGCGGCCCTGTAGCGGGATGTCGCTTGCTTCCTCGGTGATCAATCCCTCCAACCGAGGAATCCATGCGCCCATTTATCCCGAAGCTGCTGTTGACGGTGTCCGCGTGTGCGATCGCCGCCGGATGCGCCGACCAGCCGACGGCCTCCTCAAACGGGCTGTCGCTCTCCACCGGCAATCCCATCAACACAGGGTCAAAGAACCCGTACACGCTCGCCGTAATCGGCGATACACCCTACGGCCCCGACAAGAAGGCGGAGTTCCCGAGCCTCGTCGCCCTCATCAATGGCGACCCCAAGGTCGACGTCGTCGTTCACCTCGGCGACATCAAGGCTGGAACGTTCAGTCCCTGCACGGACGCGTACTTCGACAGCATCTTCCACCTGTTCGCCGGCTTCAAGAATCCCCTGGTCTATACGCCGGGCGACAACGAGTGGACCGACTGCCACGTCGCGAGCAAGAACAACGGTTTGTTCACGCCGACCGAGCGGCTCCAGGCTGTCCGCGCGCTGTTCTTCCCCGTCCCGGGCCAGACCCTGGGAGGCCGCAAGAAGCAGGTCCTGACGCAGGCTGATGACCCGGCGAATTCCCAATACGTCGAGAATACGATGTGGATGGAATCGCAGGTGGTCTTCTCCGCGCTGAACATCACCGGCAGCAACAATGACCTCGCGTCGTGGGGCACGCCGTTGCCCCCGGATGCCGGCAACTTCCCGTCGCAGGCGACGGAGGTGCTGACGCGTGCCAAGGCAAACCGTGATTGGCTCAACGCGACGTTTGCGACCGCGACGGCCCAGAACGCGAGCGGGGTCGCGCTCCTGCTCCAGGCCGACATGTGGGATCCGACGGCCGCGCTATCGGGATTCGACGATCTGGTCAAGCAGATCGGCAACCTCGCGGCGGCGTTCGGGAAGCCGGTGCTGCTGCTCGAAGGCGATTCGCACGCGTTCCGCGTGGACTTTCCCTTTACCCCCGGATCACCGCTGTTCGCGATGCATCCCTCGACGCCGGCCGCTCCGAATGTGACGCGGCTGGTGGTCGAAGGGAGTGCGGGCCGCACCGAGTACGTCAGGCTGACGGTGGATCCGCAGCATGCGGACCAGTTGTTCAGCTGGGAGCGCGTGCCGCTCCACTAAACAAGGACGCTCGGCCCGCCTCATCAGGGGCGGGCCGAGTCGCCGGTCACGGGATGGTGTCGGTGTCGAATGCCGACCGCCGGACCGCTCCCTCGCTCGGGATCGCGTTGACGCCGAGTCCCACCGTGCCGCCGATGCGGCCGGCCGTCCAGATGGTTGGCGACCCGGGATGCAACGCCCACGCAGAATTGAACCCCGTCACACCCGAGAGGTCGGGCACGACCAGCTCATAGCCATTGGTGCTCAGGGCCGCATAGGCGGCTGTCATCGAGACGCCCACGATGGTCGTGGTGCCCTGCTGATACTGGATGGAGGCCTGCCGGTCGAAGTCGGCCTGCGCGACGTAACGAGCGCGCAGTCGCAAGGCCGGCGTCGTCGCCACCGTGTCGATCGTCGGCCGCGTCAGCGCGGTGGGTAGCGCGAGGGTCGGGTTGCCGGGGGCTTGGAAATAGAACTCCGCGGTCCGGGTGGCGGACCCGGACACGGCCGACGCCAGAATCCCCTGAATATCATCTGTCCGGAGCTCACCCAACGGGAGCGCGGCGTAGGGCCGGGCAGGGGTGGTAGACGCGCTCAAGAGGGGTGAGAGCAGGACCTCGCTCGTCCTCGTGATCACGCGCAGCACGGTGGTCGCGCCCTCGGGACCGAGACCGGTCACGGTCACGGTTCCGGTCACTGGCACGATGGCCTCGGGCGATCCGAAATCGAGCACGGGAAGGACGGTGCTGTCCGGCAGGTCAATCGCGCGCCGCACGATAATACGGGTGAGGGCGGTCGGTCCGCTCGATCGTGTATGCCGCGCCGCGAACAGGTCGTGCGGTCCGCTGCCAATTCCCATTAGCGCGAACATCCCCGCCGGGTTTGCTGTCGTGTGCGAGATATGGCCGGCGATCAGCGCCGACTCGTTGGTGTCGACCCCCGCCACGGTGCCGAGCAGGGCCTTCGACGCGGGAGTACCGCAGTAGATCGTCTTGGTGTTGCCCACCGTCGCGAGTTCCGTCGGGGTTCCGAAGAACACCTCCAGGATAGTAAGCCCGCCTCCGCCAGAGCTTTGTGTAGCGATGCCCCCGCTGTTCCTCCCGAAGACGTACTGGTAAGTGATGGTATCACCCATCGTGACGGGCGTGATATGCGTCCAGCCATTGTCGCCGTCCTGAAAGGCGACCCAATTCGGCTGATTGCCGTTGCAGTAGGCGACCCGAACTGTCACCGGCTCCGGCGTGTTGGGCTGCGTTGGCTCGTCGCTTTCGGAGCAGCCGCCGAGTGCGGTGAGCGAGAGCAACGCTGCTGGCACGATCCACGACGCGTCCCGCACGTGGTCTCCCTGTAGGAGTCGTTGAAGTGATTCTCTGGAAACCGGATGCGTCCGAATCGGGTTCCAGTGATCATGGACCCCCTTTCCGATCTGCTGCGCGTCGTCCGCCTGGACGGCGCGTACTTCTTTGCCGTCGAGGCGGCGGACCCGTGGCGGATCGAGACCGTGGCGGCGCAGGCGCTCGTCCCGCGCATCATGCCCGCGGCGGAGCATCTCATATCCTACCACATCGTCACCTCCGGCCGCTGCTACGCCGGCCTGGTCGGTGAGGAGCCGGTCGAGCTGAGCGCCGGCGACGTCATCCTCTTCCCGCACGGCGACGCGCACGTGATGGCGAGCGGGCGGCGTGTCGGCTCGGGTCCCGGGGTTCACCTCACGGAATCCACGCGTCACGCCTCCACGGTCCTCCTGGGCGACGAGGGGGCACGTGGCACGTCCTTCGTGTGTGGCTTCATGGGGTGCGATCGCCGGCCGTTCAACCCGCTGCTCGCCACGCTCCCGCGGATGATGCACGTGCGGGGATTGTCGAGCGTCTGGCTCAGCAGCTTCACGCGCCAGCTCGCCGAGGAGTCGAGTCTCGGCAAGGCGGGGGCTGAAGGCGTCCTCACCCGACTCGCCGAGCTGATGTTCCTCGACGTGCTGCGCCGCTATCTCGCGGACCTGCCGCCGGGTCAGACGGGATGGCTCGCCGGCCTGCGCGACGAGCTGGTGGGCCGCGTGCTCGCGCTCCTGCATTCCCGGCCGGGAGAGCCGTGGACGCTCGAGACTATCGCGCGCGAGGCGGCGTCATCCCGCTCGAACCTCGCCAAGCAATTCGCGCTGCTCGTGGGCCAGCCGCCGATGCAATACCTCGCCCAGTGGCGGATGCAGGTGGCGGCGACCCAGCTGGCGCAGAGCGACGCGAAGATCGCCGCGATCGCCGCGGATGTGGGCTACGAGTCGGAGGCCGCGTTCAACCGGGCGTTCAAGAAGGCGACGGGGGAGGCGCCCGGCGCCTGGCGCACGGCGCGACGCGCGAGCAAGAAGTGAGGACGTTGAGTCATTGGTGAGCCCGCCTCTTCCTGGCAGAATGCGCTCGTCGTGACATCACACTCTGACCAGGGGGACGAGATGAGTCACCGCAGCAATCTGTTGGCCGAGCGCCTCGAGCAGGGCGCGCGCGCGTTGATCGCGCTCGCGAGCAGTCTCACCGAGGAGCAGTGGCAGACCCGCGTGAAAGACGGTCGCAAGATCGGCGTCGTGGTGCATCACGTTGCGACCATGTATCCGCTGGAGATTCAACTCGCGCAGCTGATGGCCGCGGGCAAGCCGGTGGTGGGGGTGACGCCGGCGGACATCGATGCGATCAACGCCAAGCACGCAAAGGAGCACGACGCGGTCACCAAGGCCGTGGCGCTCGACCTGCTGCGCCGCAACAGCGCGGCCGCGGCGGCGGCGATCCGGGCGCTCAGCGACGCCGAGCTCGATCAGGCGGTGCCCGTGTCCCTCAACTCCGACGCCCCGCTGACCAGCCAGTTCATGCTGGAGGATCATGCGGTGCGGCACAGCTACCATCACCTCGCCAGGATCAAGTGGGCGTTGGAGGCAACACAACGGCCGGTTCGGCTGGCTGTGTAGTGCCCCTGATGTGGGGCGGCCAGTTGAGACCGCCCCACATCAGGTGGTAGTATTGCGCTCATGATTTCCATCACGACGGTGTATCTCGCGCTTGCAGTCGCCATGCCGCAGGACTCGACTTCCGGGTTCGTGAAGCAGGACTCGTCTCCTGCGTTCGCGAAACAGCAACCCACTCCTCTCAAGCCATATACGCTTGCCGTGATCGGCGACACGCCCTACGGACCGGTCAAGACCGAGGAGTTCCCGCGGCTCATCGCCCTCATCAACGGGAATTCGAGTGTGGACGTGGTCGTGCATTTGGGGGACATCAAGCTCGGCACGAATTCCCCGTGCACCAACGAGTACTATGCCACCGTGCGCGCGTGGTTCGATTCCTTCAACGCGCCGCTCGTCTACACGCCGGGCGATAACGAATGGGCTGACTGCCACACCTACATCAAGCGCAACGGGCTCTTCACCCCCACCGAGCGACTGCAGGAGCTGCGCACGGAGTTTTTCCCCGTCGCGGGCCTGACGCTCGGCGATCGCAAGATGCAGGTCCGCTCGCAGGCGAGCGACACCGCGTACCGGGCATACGTCGAGAACGTGTTGTGGGTGGCGTCCAACGTGGTGTTCGCGACGCTCAACGTCCCCGGTAGTAACGACGACCTCGAGCCATGGGGCGCCCAGTTGCCGGCGAACGCCAAGAACTACCCGTCACAGCTAGACGAACGCGCCACACGGGGGCGGGCCAATAGCGCGTGGCTCACCGAGGTGTTCGCGACCGCGACGGCGCAGAGCGCCGCGGGAGTGGTGTTGATGTTTCAGGCGGACCTGTGGGATCAGACGGCGGAGGTCCATGGCTACGGGGCGCTGGTGCGGCAGCTCGCCACGCTCGCCGGGGCGTTCAAGAAGCCGGTGCTGTACCTCGAGGGCGACTCTCACCGCTTCCGGGTCGATCAGCCGTTCATGGCGGACTCGGGATTTCGCAAGATGTTCAAGGCCGTGCCGGCCGCTCCCAACGTGACCCGCATCGTGGTGGAGGGGGCGAACGGGCGCACCGAGTACTTGCGGCTTACCGTGGACCCGACCGGGCCTGAGCTGTTCACCTGGGAGCGCGTTCCGCTGGAGTGAAAGGGCGCGGGCGATGAACACCGATCGTGTGGTGCTAGCGTCGGCGATTGTGGCGTGCGGGGTGGCAGTCGGCGGCTTTCTGATCGGCGCGGGATTTGAGCGGGGCAGGGCCGCCGATCGCTATGTCGAGGTGAAGGGTGTGGCGGAGCGCGAGGTCAAGGCGGATCTCGCGCTCTGGCCCATTCGGCTGGTGGCGGCGGGCAACGATCTCGTCGCCGCGCAGGCACTCATCGCGCACAACACGGCCAAGGTGTACGCGTTCCTGCGGCGGCACGGCATCGACAGCGCCCAGGCCGAGCTGCAGGGACTCGACGTCAACGACGCGTTCGCGAACATGTTCGGCGGCGACCGGCAACCGGCCGCCCGCTACGTCGTCACGCAGACGTTGATGGTGCGATCGCCCAGCGTGGACGTAGTGCTCGCGGCCACCGGGCAGGTGGGGGAGCTGGTGAGCGCAGGCGTGGTGCTCTCTTCCAGCCGCACGGGATTCGGTCCTTCGGGGCCCACGTTTCTCTTCACCAAGCTGAACGAGCTGAAACCGAACATGCTCGCCGAGGCGGCGGCCAACGCGCGCCAGGCCGCCGAGCAGTTCGCCAACGATTCGCACAGCCGCCTGGGCGGCATCCGGCAGGCGAATCAGGGACTATTCGTGATCATGCCGCGCAACCAGGCGCCCGGCGTGACCGAAGGCACGGAGGTGCTGAAGACCGTGCGCGTGGTGAGCACGGTGCAATACTACCTGCGAGGATGAGGAGCACCTTTCCATGACCATAGCCGGCGCGCTCCTGCCCGAGTTCGATTACGAGATGGCGACGACGCGCAAGCTCATCGAGCGGGTGCCGAGCGCGAAAGGCACGTGGAAGCCGCACCCGAAGTCGTTTGCCCTCGGGCATCTCGCGCAGCTCGTCGCGCGCATGCCGGGGTGGATCACGCTGACGTTGCTCCACACGGAGCTCAACCTCGCGACCTATCCGGGGTACAGCTTCGAGACCACGCTGGCGCTGCTGGGAGAGTTCGACAAGAACATCCGCGAAGCGCGTGCAGCGCTCGCCGGCATTGCCGACGCCGATCTCGCGAAGAGCTGGACACTCCGCAGCGGCGAGCGAGTATTGATGACGATGCCTCGCGGCGCGGTGATGCGCACGCACATCAATCACCTCATCCACCACCGCGGCCAGCTGAGCGTGTATCTCCGGCTGCTCGACGTCCCCGTTCCCTCGATCTACGGCCCGACCGCGGACGAGCGCGCGTGACGAGGCGCTACCTAATCGACTGCTTCCTTGATACGATACGAGGTGTAACCACGTGAACGTCCCCTCAGGGGTGGTGGTGGCGGCCGCGGTCGTCGCGGCCTTGCCGTTTGGATGGGGACTCGGGCTCGTCGCGGCGCTCGTCATTGCCGGCAAAGACTTCGGACAGCTGCCGATCATGACCGTGCCGCTCGGCATTCTCGCGGCGCTCGTATTCGCGCTCTGGCCATCGGTCAAGCCGGGCAAGCGCCTCGCGATCCTCGTCGCGGGAGCCATCGTGTTCATCGTGATCGGTCAACTGACGGCATAAACCGGCTATTCATCCATGATCTCAGGTCAGGAAGCGCTCACGCGGTTGCGCGAAGGCAACCGGCGGTTCGTCGCGAGCCTGCGCGAGCCCACCATGCCGGGCCGCGCCGTTCAGCTCGCCCCCAAGGACTGGCAGGAGCCGTTCGCGATCATCCTCGGCTGCTCGGATTCGCGCGTCCCGGCGGAGCTGGTATTCGACCTGGGCTTCGGCGATTTGTTCGTGATCCGCGTGGCCGGGAACATCGTGGCGCCCTCGCAGGTGGGGAGTGTCGAGTTCGCCGCCGCGCGGTTCGGCACCCGGTTGGCGGTCGTACTGGGGCATACGCACTGCGGCGCGATCTCGGCCACACTGGACCAGCTGCGCCAGCCCACTCCCGCGGTGTCGCCCAACCTGCGCTACATCGTGAGCTGCATCCGGCATTCGGTGGAGCCGCTCCTGCTCGAGTCTCCGGACGCCGATCCCGCAACGCTCGCGGCCGAGGCGGTCCGCGCCAACATTCGCCTTTCGGCCGACCATCTGCGCCACGGCTCGGACGTTTTGGAAGGGCTTGTGAGGCGGGAAGGGCTGTTGATCGTGGGGGCGGAATACCATCTCGAGACGGGCGTGGTCGACTTCTTCGATGGCGTCCCGGATTAGGGCGTCAGTTTTCGTCGGTACCAGCCTCGACGGTTACATCGCGCGCCTCGACGGCGCGCTCGATTTCCTGCCTGCGGAACCCGAGGATCACGGATACACCGAATTCATGGCGGGCGTGGATACGCTCGTCATCGGCCGCAAGACCTATGAAACGGTGCTCGGGTTCGATACCTGGCCCTATGCTGGCAAGCGGGTCGTTGTGCTTTCCACTCGCCCGATCGCCAAGCCTCGAGTGGCTGACGCGGACGTCACGCAGATGTCCGGGAACCCGGCCGACATCGTGGCGCAGCTCGCCGAGCGCGGGGCACAGCACCTGTACGTCGACGGCGGCGTCACCATCCAGCGATTCCTCGAGGCAGGCCTCATCCAGCGCCTCATCGTAACGCGGGTCCCCGTGCTCATCGGCACGGGGACCCCGTTGTTCGGCCCACTCACGCGTGACGTGCGGTTACGGCATGTAGCGACCCGCCAGTACGCGAGCGGCCTCGTCCAAAGCGAGTACCTGGTCCTCTAGAACGGCGTACAGGTGACGAAGCCCCTCCGGATCGCATGACCGCCCGTCTCGCTATCGTCTGACCAGTATGCCGGCTTGAGGCCGGCGCCGGTGCATTCGGACTGACTCGCGACCGTAAAGCCTTCGTTGTTCAGGTTCGGCATGCCGCTGGGACGCTCGAACACACGGGTGACGGCGAACCGTCCCGCCCCATTGATCGCAAGGACCTCCGTCCTTCCCTGGCAGCCATCGTCGCACACCGCCCAGAACTGATTCAGCTCGCGATCGAACGAGAGATCCATCACGCCGATGAAGCCGCTGGGAATCGTCGCCAGGCGTGTGAAGCTGTTGTTCACGTGGTTCAGCGCATAGGCGTAGATCACGCCGTTCGCCTCGAGCCCCACGAAGAAGATGCCGCCAGCGTGGTCGGGGTACTCGGCGGGGTTGTAGGTGTGCCCCTTGCTCGAGTCGAAGAACGCGCGCGCCACGAGGAACGCGTCGGGGATCCACGCGATCGCTTCCATGCCGAGGTTCGGGCCTACCACCGGTAGATCGGCCGTCAGATTCCACTCGTTCGTGGCGGTGAGCGATGTGCCCGGCGCAGCCGGATCGAAGCGCAGCACGCTGTTGCGGCTGATGCCGTTCGCGTCGTTGTTGCGCTCACTGGAGATGTAGATCCCGGCGGCGGGAGTGGCGCCAAACGTCACTCCCTCAGCGTCAACGTTCCCGGTGCCGTCGGGGTAGTGGACCAGCTTGCCGGCGCTCCAGTCGTTCGTCGGATCAGGAGTCCAAATGGTCCCATTCCAGACGAGGCGGAAGAGCGTGCCGGGGCCATTGCGCGCGGCCCACATCACGCCGGGCGTGGCACTGCCCGACCCCTGATACATGAGGCCGCTCAAGTTGCCGTGGAAGACAGCCGAGTCGTCCACCGTCCGTATTGCCGTGTCGCCGGGCCACGGCGACGTGGTCACCTGGCCGGGGCACGCGTTGGCCGCGCCCTTGGTCGAATTCGTCGTGGTGGTGAAGTCGCCGCTCCCGTTCGGGCACCGGCCATAGGTCGTGGCGGCGTGCGCGGTCCAGCTCGTGGAATCGACGAGTGTCGTGCCGCCAGGGGCGTACAGTCGGGCGGCGTCCGCGCTCCCCAACCCGAAGCCGAAGGCCGCCTCTTCGAGCACGAAGTAGCCGCCCACCGCGATCGAAGTGCCCGCCGGGATGGAGTAGGCGTGGGTGTTGTCGTTGTCCTTGAAGATGTATCCCGCCAGGTCCAGGACAGTCGTGCCCCCGTTATAGAGCTCCACCCAATCGCCGGGGATTCCGTCGCTCGATTCGACCTCGTTGATCCGTACCGGGGGAAGGGGCGTGGAGCAGTCGTTTGCGGCGTTCTTGGTGACGCTGGTCGTCGTCTTGAACTCGCCCGCCCCATTCGGGCAGCGGCCATACGTCGTCGCGGCGTGCGCGGTCCAGCTGTAGGAATCCATCACCGTGCCGTCCGGCCGGAACAGGCGCGCGGCGTCCGCGGCGCCGAGTCCGAATCCGAAGGC
>Ga0126377_10002621_pt1 | contig 12448 bp, 7 predicted proteins | sample PanSoiMetPlot_22_FD_92647 | JGI IMG/M metagenome (GOLD analysis project Ga0126377, IMG submission 92647) | Tropical forest soil microbial communities from Panama - MetaG Plot_22 | ecosystem: Environmental > Terrestrial > Soil > Tropical forest > Bulk soil | place: Panama | collected 2016-02-17
CTTGAACAGCGACCAGCCGTCCTTGTAGAGGCTCTGCTCGTAGAAGGTCGACTGCGGGCCGCGCCGGATGACTTCGGCATAGGCGCGTTCGGCCTCCGGGTAGCGCTTCGCGCTGAAGAGGATTTCGCCGCGCCGGAATTGCGCTTCATCGATCAGCGCGCTCGAGGGAAAGCGACTGACGAGCCGGTCGAGCGCATCGAGCGCCTGCTCGGGCTGCCCGTTGCTCTCGTAGGCACGAGCGAGCTGGTACAGCACGCCGTCGCTCTGGCGATAGTCCGGGTAGGACTCCAGCAGCGCGGTGTAGAGCTTGATCGCCTCGCCGGACTGCATCGCATCGGCCGAGGTCTGCTCGCGCTCGCCGCGCTCGATCTCGCTCGCCTCGAGGTTGAGATCACCGAGCCGGCGCATCGCCTCGGCGCGCAGCGCCGGATCGTTGGACTTGAGGTTCAGGAACTCGCGGTAGTTCTCCATCGCGCGGTTCGAACCCGCGTCGACGGGCTTGTTGGTCTGCACGTCGACCTGTCGCCCCGTCAGGTCGCCGATGGTCGGCTCGGCCTTCTTCGGCTTGCCGGCCCACAACGCGCCCGCCGCGAGCAGGCTCGTCATGCCGGCGAGTGCGACGAGGCGCAGCCTCATGGCTTGCTCCCGGCATTCGCCGCGCGGTCGTAGATCGTCGCCAGGGCGAAGCGCGCCTGCACCTGGTAGCTGGCGAGGCGCTGCTTCTGCGCCTCGAGCTCCTGCACGGCAATCGACGCGAGGTAATCGCCCTGCGCCTGGCCCGCTGCGGCGAGGCGCGTGTTGAGCGCATCGATCCGCGGCTTGAGCGCCGCCACGCGCGTGGCAAAGCCCGCCGTGTCATTGGGAAACGCATCGCGTGCCTGCTGCACGCGCAGCCAGCGCTTTTCCATCTCGCGCAGCGCGAGATCGAGCTCCTTGAGGCTGCGGCGGGTGGTCCAGATGCGTGCCTTGTAGCTCTCGTTCATCTGCCACGACAGCACGCCCTTCAGCAGGCGTACCTTCTCGCGCGTCTCATCGAGCGAGCGATCGTCGGGCTGCGCCGCGAGCGCATCTTCCATCGCGGTGATCTTCGACCACATCTCCTGCTCGTGCGCGGTGCCGAGGGCCACGACATCGCCGCCGTGTTCCGCCTCGTTGAGGAGCGACTCGAGCTCGACGCGCTTGTCCTGCAGCGCCTTCGGATCGACACCGGACAGGCTCGCGTCGATCTTGGGGAGACGCTGCTCGTAGGCCTTCTGCCGCGTGTCGACCATGTCTCCGAACGCCACCAGGCTCCGCGACCACTCCGCGAGGTTGCGCTGCATGAAGTTCAGGTCGCGATAATTCTTCAGGCCTTCCTGGAATTCATTGCCCGCCAGCAGGTGGTAGAGGTAGCGCGACTCGGGCGCCTGGGGCAGGTTCTCCAGCTGCCAGAACCAGCCGCGATTGCCTTCGCGATCGTTGGCGATCAGCGTGTCGAGGAGCTTGCCGGAGCGAATCGCGGCGATCGATTCGTCGATGCGCGCGGACTCGCTGGTGTAGGAATTGATCGCCGTGTTGTAGTAATCGGCGGCCTGCGCGTTGGCGTTGAGCTTCGCGTACGCGTACGGCACTGCGAGATACGATTCCTGGACCGCGGAGTCGAGCAGATTGCGCCCGTGCAACTCCATCCACGGCACCAGCGCCTCGCGATACTTCTGCTCGGCCGAGTCCGCCCAGCCCACCGCGAGCAGCGCCTTGTTCGACTGCACTCCCTGCAGGCGCACGCGTTGCAGCGGCGGCTTGGCGAGCACCGGCTGATCCCCCTGCAGGTAGGCGTAACCAAGCGCAAGGTTGGCCTTGTCACGCAGCGCCAGGAGCTCGGGGTCGCTGGTCGGCATGCGGCCGACACCGTCGAGCAGCGCCGCGGCATCGTTCATGCGGCCCTTGCGCAGGAGCGCGACGCCCAGGTTGAACTGCGCGTAGGCCGTCCAGTCGGGGGAACCGCGCCAGCCGTTGAGCTCGGCGATCGCGTCGTCGTAGCGTCCCTCCTGGATCAGCACCTGCGCCATCAGGTTGCGCTTCTCGCCTTCCAGGCGCGGCGGCAGCTCGCCTTTCACCTTACGCAGCGCGCCTTCCGCCTCCGACCAGTAGCCGCGCTGGTACCAGATCTTGCCGAGGTAGTACCAGGCGCGATTGGCGACCGACGGCGACACGTTGCGCGCCAGCAGGCGCTCGAAGATCTTGCCGGCCTCGATGTGCTCGCCATAGGAGAGCCAGAGGCCACCGAGCAGGAGCTCGGCTTCGTCGGCGTGATGCGAGACGCGGTCCTTCTCCTGCGCCGCGCGCAGGCGCGTCAGCGCTCCGAAGTAGTCGTCCTGGTAGAAATAGAAGAGAACATCGCCGTAGTAGAGATCCTTGATCTTCGTCGCTGCGAGCGTGCCGGTCGGCGTTGGCTTGGCCGGTGCAGAGGTCGCCGGCGCCGCGGCTTCTTCAGCAGCGATCGCCCGCCCGGCGAGCACAGCGAGGGCGAGTGCCGCAATCGTTGCGCGCCCCAGGCGCACGCCCTACTCCCACTCCTTGACGATGAACTCGGGCTGGAGCTTGCGCACGCGGTCGCTGATCTTGAGCTCGAGATACTTCGCGCCGATACCCTTGTCGAAACTCAGGGTCGCGCCACGCTTGTAGTCGCGCTCATGCGTGCCCTTGCCGGTGAAGAACGCCACCAGCTCGTGCTTGCCGACCTTGAGATTGCCGAGGTACAGCCGGTGCACGCCGCCGCGCATCAGCGCTTCGGCTTCGCGTTGCGTGTAGAGGTAATTGGCGACTTCGTCGTCGTCGATCTTGAGCGTCACCGAATCGACCGCGAAGAAGTCGCCCACGTCCAGCGAAACGAACACCGCGATCTGCGTGTTGGCCGGGAACAGCAGCTCCTCCTCGAGCACGAACAGGTCCTTGTTGAGCTCGACCACCTCGGTCTTGAGCGACTGCACTTCCTGGTCGAGGCTCTTGAAGTCACCGCCCGGCGCGCCTGCGGGCGCAGTCGCGGGCGCCGTCGCCACCGGTGCATTGGCCGGTGCGTTGACCGCGGGCGCATCGGCGGCCAAAGCCGCCGCGCCACACAGCAGTCCGAGCGACACAACACTGGCGCGCCACACTTGAAGCAGCGCGCCGAGCACGCTGGGGTTGCGCAATCGCACGTCCGGCACCTCGTCGATGATGGAGGGTGAATGTTGCACGAGTGCTTTACTCGTTGAGCAGGAGACGCAGCTCCGCCACGTAAGGCTGTTCCTTGCCCGCCTGGTACTCGCTGTGCACGTAGCGCACGACGCCCGAGCGATCGATCAGCACGCTCATCGGCAGCTCGCCGAGCCGATACTGCGGCGCCACGCTCTTGCGTGGATCGAGCACCAGCGGATAGGACACGTTGAGCGCCTTGGCGAGATCCAGCGCGCGCGTCACATCGTCGTCCACGTTGACTCCGAGCACCACGAAACCGGCGCTGCGATACGTCGCATAGAGACGATCGAGCTGCGGCATCTCCTGGCGGCACGAGCCGCACCAGCTCGCCCAGAAGTTGAGCATCACGACTTCGCCGAGATACTCGGAGAGGCGCAGGTTGGTGCCGCTGAGACTCTTCAGGACGAAATCGGGCGCCGTCGTTCCGGCGAGGTCGGCCTGCGCGCTGCTCGAAGCGAGCACACAGCCGAGGACTGCGGTAGTCGCCAGTGCGCGCGACCAGGCGAGGATGCTCTGCCTGGCGCGCGTGACACGCACGGTGAATGAGCTGCGAAAGAAAGACATCCGCACCATCTCGCTGATTTCAGCCTCCGGTACGCGAGTGAGGGAGCTTACACGCCGGGAGAACATAATACGCGACCGCGTGCACAGTCCCGCAGTCGCCGCTTGGCGACAGAAACGCGCAATGCGGCGCGCGAGCGCATCGCTCGCGGCCGCATGTAGGACTTAAGGTTGGCGGCCGTCGACTCAGCCGCCGATCTTGCCGTTCACAACCTGGGTGAAGGCCGTTACGCTGGCTTGCAGCGACGGGCTGCCGAGGCCGTTGTTCGGGAACAGCGTGGAGAAATTACCCTGCTCACCGTGCAACGCCATGTAGTTCAGGATCACGGTCTCGACCAGCAGGTTGACCGCGTTGGCGCCCGGATGTGAAGCCGTTTCAACGTCGCCGCTCGCGCGGAAGTAGCCGATCTGCTGACGCGTCATCACCGGCGGTCCGCTCGGGTTGAACACCAGCATGAAGGACGATGCGGTCGACTGGTTGTCACCGGTCCACACGCCCTTGCCGCGGCCACCGGTCGAACTGTCGATCATGCCGTTGCTCGAGAGCGAGCCGTCGCTGAACACGTAGAGCATCAGCGGCACGTTGCGCCGCGCGGCGAATTCCAGGCACGCGCCCATGCAGACGCCGGCGCGGAAGTCGCGCCCTTCGCCGGTCGAACGATCGCCGGTGTGGTAGTCGAAGCCACCCATCGAGATCGTGCCCGCGCCCGCGTAGCCTTCGACGACCAGCTTCATGACCGAAGCGGTCTTCTCGAACTCGCGATCGCCGGTGTACTCGGCGTCGGTGAAGATGGCGCCGGTCGCGCCCTTGATGTCCGGGTCCTTCGAAGGATCGATCGCTGCCGGGTTACCGAACTTGTCCGCGAGGTACGCGGTCTTCACGTACCCGCACTGCGCGAGCTGCTTGGTATCCGCGTCTCCGGGGCTGCCGAGCTTGGTGTTGACCGCCTGGAGCTTGAGATCGCTGATGCGTTCGATCGATTCCATGACCGACACGGTGTCGGCCTGGCTGCCGAGGAGCGTGCCGAGCTCGCCGGTGTCGACCAGACCGCTGGCATCGGTGGTGCGGTCGACCTTGGTCGGCCGCACGGTCGGATCGATCATCATCGCCGGCGCCATCGAGTTGCCGCCCGAGTCCGAGCTCTGCGAGCCGATGAGCGTCAGCAGCTCGCCCTTGGCGCCCGCCTTCGCAATTCCGTACATCGGGTTGTGAGGATTGTTGCTGGTGTCGTTCTCGGAGCGCGCCGGGATCACCGCGCCGTTGACCCGCGCCATGGTGGTCGCCGAGACGCGCGTCAGCATGCCGCGCAGGAACGCACTGTCGCTGTGGAACGCGAGGCCGAACTGCGTGTTGACGAAGTTGGTCGTGGAGCTCGCCGGCGTCATGTTGCCCGGCAGTCCGAGCTTCGAATAACCCGCGGTCGAGAGGAGGTCGAGCTGACCGCCCTGCTGGCCGACCAGCACGTTCGAGCCGGCGATGTTGGCGCCACCCGCGAGGTCGAAGCAGATGAACGGGACCTTGCCCGCACCGGCTGTGATCTTGCACGCGGTGAGCAGGTTGTTGATGTCGCTCGACAGCGCAGCGTGACCGACGCCCGGCTTCAGGAGCAGCCCGAGCAGGCTCGGCGCCATGACGGTGGCGGATCCCGTGAGGAATCCCTGTGCCAGGAAGTCACGGCGCGTGACGGGCTTCTTGTGTTCCGGATGACGCAGCGGCTCGTTGAGTCCGAGAGCGCGCTTTTTTCCACGTTTGATCATGGCTCGTATCCTCGAAGTCCTATGCCTTACTGCACTGTCGTGACCGCACTGCCGAGTGCCGCCGCGCAGGTCGCTTTCACGACCACTGCGTTGCGGGTCGCACCCGAGCAGCCGCTCGCACACAACTTGCCCGAGATCAGGTTGCCGAGCTCGGTGCGCACGGTGGCGGGACTCGGCTGCGACGGCAGGTTGAGGCCCATCACCTTGTCGACCAGCGGGTTGATCACCTGCGAGGCCGACGTGTTGAGATTGACGCTGACCGGGTCGAGGCCCCAGAACTGGCTGCGCTTGGTCGTGTCATCGACCAGCGCGCTGCAGTATGAGATCGCCATCTGCGCGATCGCCACCTGGTGCGAGGCGAGGAACGCCTGGATGTTCTCCACCGCCGGCAGCTGCTGCTTCACGGTGTCGTACGTCGCCTTGACGCTCGCCACGTTCGGGCTCACCCCGGTGATCGCCGCCATCGAGGCGTTGATCTCGTCGAAGGTCTTCACACCGACATCGGACGGCCGCGGCACATCCGGCGGATTGCCGGGCTGGAGCGGCGCCGGCTCGGTGCGCACGTTCGTGTGCGTGCCGAGCAAGTCGAAGCTGAGGAAGAACAGGTCGTTCTGCGGCCCCTTCTCGAGCGAGACGATGGTGCCGATGCTCGAGAGCGGCTGACCGGTCGCCGGCGTGTACAGCGAATCGCTGATCGCGGTGTCGAGCGTGCGATAGGCCTGGCCCACCGGGAGCTCGATGCCGTTCTCACCGATGCGCATCGCCTTGAGCGGGATGCTGGCGCCCGGCGTGGCGTTCGGGTCGAGGCTGATGAACGCCGGCTTGTTGAAGAGGTAAGCGTAGCTGTCGTACTGGCTCACCTCGAACATGATGTAGCTCTGCGGCACGTCCACCAGGTCCGTGACGTTGAACAGCAGGAAGTAGCGCTCGCCGACGCCGGCGGCGAAGTTCTGCTGGATCTGCGCCTGCGTGAGCACGCGGTTGTGGATCACGACCAGGCGGTACACGCCCGTGAACTGCCGGTTGCCCGACACTTCGTTGCCGAGCACGAAGGCGAAGGTGTCGTCCCAGTCGCTCAGGCTCGCGTTGCCGGCCGCGTCACGATCGCCGGTATCCACACCGTTGACGTAGATGCGCCGGCCGTTGATCGGGTCGAAGGTGACGACGATGTGCTGCAGCGTCGCCTGCAGGTCTTCATCGTCCGCGTCGGTGACCAGGTCCGGGCTGCCATTCGCGTCCGTCGTGGAGCTGCGGTTGGCGAAGTCGAGCTGGTACTGCTGCTGCGCCAGCGTGAAGTTGCGCGCCATGTTGCCGCCGGAGTAGCTGACGATGTTCGCGTCCTCCTGCATCACATTGGCGGGCGCGACCCAGGCCTCGATCGAGTACTCGCCGGTGGCGCTGATCAGGTCGTGCAGCTTCTTGCTGGCGCCGGTGGTGCCCTGCGCCTTGCCGCCGGTCTTGACGTTGATGCCCCAGCCGCCGACCCAGGTGACGTCACCCGAGAGCGTGAGGTTCAGGGCCGGCTCGACACCGCTCGTGTCGAACGCCTGGTTGCCGCTGCCCGTCTTGAACTCCCACTTGGCGATGGCGTTGCCGTCGAAGCGGTTGCCGCCGCTCGCCACGGTACCGTCATATAAAGAGAGTGCCTTGCTGATGACCAGTTTCGGGTCGACCTGCGTCGGCGCGATCGCGTTGATCATGCCCTGGATCGCGGCCTGCATCGTCGCCGCGTTCGTGGCGCAGTCGTCCCAGCAGTTGTGGTGCTCGTCGCGCAGGCGCACCACGAGGCGCGACAGCGACGCGTCGTCGAGGTTGATCTTGGTCTTCGCCGCCTGGTAGGACTCCTCGATGTCCGAGGCCGCGAAGAACGGCGACTGCGGCGTCGTGGCGTTCGACTGGTGGCAGCGCGAGCAGTACACGGTCAGCAGATCGTGCACGGCCGCGTACTCGGGCGGCGCCGTCGGCGGGAAGTTGCGGCTCGAGGCGACACTCTTGTCCGGCGGCGGCAGGAGCTTGATCTGTGTACCACCGCCCGCGGCCGCGCCGGCCCAGTTGGTGATCCAGGTCGTCAGGATGTCCGCGCACGCCGAGGGCGATGACAGCCAGCAGTTGTGGCCGCCGCCGACCTTCTGAACCATGCGCGAGGAAGACGGGTCGGTCAGGTTGACGACCGTGTTGGCCGCGTCGTACGCCTGGTTCACGTCGTCCTGGCGCGCGAACATCGGCGTCTGGCCGCCCACCGTGTGGCACTGGCCGCAACGGTTGGTGGCCTTGATGTTCTCCCACAAGTTGATGCGGAACGCCTGCACGTCGGCGGTCGCCGGCGGCGGACCCGAATAGGTCGGCTGGTTGGGCGGCGTCGTGATCGGGTTCGCCTCCGTGGCCGGACCGCTGCCGCTACAGGCCGCCAGAGCGAATGCCGCAAGCGCGACCAGGAAACCGGTGCGCAGGATGCGCGTCACCGGAAAGTCCCGAGTGCTGATGACCGATGAGCTCATGGTCGTCTCCCTCAATCGCCCTTGCAGTAGACGGCCGCTTCGGCGAACACGCGCTTCAGGCTGTAGTTGTTCGCCTTGAAGACACCGACGATGCGTCCGACCTCAGTGTGGTCGGCGCCGTCGCTCGGATCGCGGAAGCAGACGTTGCGAAACACTTTCTCGACCTGGCACTCGGCGAAGGCATCGCTGCCGGCGAATTCCTCACCGAGCGACTTGGCGCCGTTGCCGGTACCCGGGAGCGAGCCCGACCAGCCGAGCAGCGCGTTCGGGCCCTGGCGCCAGCGGTTGTCCCAGTGATCGTCGGGCGTCACGTAGCCCGGCTTAAAGTTGTCCGAGTTGATGTGGTACTTCGGCTGCACCTGGCCGCCGGTGTAGACCAGCCGCCCCACGGTGTCGTCGAAGTTGTAGTAGGCGAACGCCTGCGCCATCGGGTCCATGCCGCTGTGGCAGCCGATGCAGTTGTTGAGGAACAGGCGGCTGTCGCCACCGGGGCTGCGGCTCACGTCCTGGCGGATGCGATCCGGCGGGCGCGAGGTGTCATGGATCTGTTCGAGGTCATGACACAGGTGGTTGATCAGCGTGAAGCGGAACATCGCGCGGTTGGTGCCGGCGATGAAGAAGGCCTGCGAGGCGGCGCGGCTGGTGATCACGCCCGCGGTGGCCGCGGAAGGGATTCCCATCAACGCCGACTGTGATTGCGCGACGAGCACCGTGCGCAGATCCGCATTCTGATTTTCCATCGCCTCGAAGTGATCGTTGTTGGCCGGCGAGGCTGCCGGCGTGATGCCGCTGCCCACATACACCAGGTCGGCCGACAGCACCGTATTGAACGGCACGTCGTCGCGCACCATGCCGATCACGGTCGCGGTGTAGTCATTGAGCGGCGCGAACACCGTCTGGTCGCGGTTGGTCCACGGCGTCGCGAAATTCTTCAGCGTCACCGAGTAGAACCCGCTCGAGGTCGGGTTCATCGGGTCGATCGCGCGCAGCGCCGCATTGAGCGCGCTGCCGCCGCTGATGTCGGCTGCCATCTGGTCGAGCATCGCGGGGCTCGGCGGCGTGCCGACCAGGCGATCGTGGATGCGCTTGGCCTGGTCGCGTGCGTCCGCGAGCGCTGTAGTGGCCAGCACCGTCAGCAGGCAACCGCTCAGGGCTGCACTGATCGCGGCTGCGCGCCGCGCTGGGCGTTGTGTCGCCGTATTCATGGGCGTCCTCGTGTGCATGTACATCCCAGGTCCACTCGAAGTGGCTTCGCGTCGGGCGGAAATATACGCACCGATTTCGACCCGCCGTAATGTCTCAGGAACCCGACGTCTCCCCTTGGCGACATTACGCAGCACTTCACGCACGTGTATAAGCATCGACGCGCGCCGTACATGGTGAGGCCGTTTCCACGCGCGCCCGAAGAGTGAGGAAATGGCTGTTTTTCCAGTGTCTGGAGCGTGTCCGCAAAGTGCGCGCGGCGGCACGCGAACGCGTGATGTGAGTCACAACGTGAAGCGCGCACGGTGGTGTCGACAGCATTACGTTGCGTCGCTGTGGCACTCCGCGAGATGAACCGGCTGCGATGACTTGTGCGAATTGTGATGACGATCACGCGCCGCAAAATCCCGCCAGCCGCGATTGAGTAAAGAAAGCCGGCCCGCCGGGCCGACACGGAGGCGGATCCGACCTCAAGGATCCGGGGATGAGCATGATGAAGAGGTATGGCAAACGTCACGATGCAGTCCGCGCGGCCCGCGCCGCGGGGAGCGCCGCCACGTTTGCGGTCGCGACCCTGGTCCTTGCCGCCTGCAGTGGCGGTGGCGGCAACCCGAGTCTCGGCAGCGGCCAGGGACCGGACCCCGCGACCGTCGACTTCGCCCTCGCCTACGTGAAGCGCACGCTCCCGACCGACCCCATGGCGATGCAGCTCGAAGACAACGCCAAGGTCATGCGCACCTTCAATGTGGACGCAGACCTCTTCTTACGCGACCGGGCGGCCCCGAGCGCGCCCGAGCACAACATCACGCAGCGCATCACGGGCGACACCGAGCAGTGGGACGTGCGTGATGTCGACGCCTCCTATGACGGCACCAAGCTGATCTTCGCGATGCGCGGCCCCTTCGATCCAGATGCGGATGAAGAGGACCTGCCGAAGTGGGCGATCTGGGAATACGACCACCCGAGCGACACGCTGCGCCGCGTGATCCCTTCGGACACCGTTGCGGGCGAAGGCCACGACGTCGCCCCGCACTACCTGCCCGACGGACGCATCGTTTTCTCCTCGACCCGCCAGCGGCAGTCGCGCGCCATCCTGCTCGATGAGGGCAAGCCGCAGTTCGCGGCGCAGGACGAGGATCGCAACCAGGACGCCTTCGTGCTGCACGTCATGAACGCGGACGGCAGCGACATCCACCAGATCTCCTTTAATCAGAGCAACGACCTCGATCCCGAGGTGCTCGCCAACGGCCGCGTGGTGTTCACGCGCTGGGATCACGCGCCGGGTAACGACGAGATGAGCCTGTACCAGGTGAATCCGGACGGCACGGACCTGCAGCTCCTGTACGGCAAGCACAGCCACGAGAGCGCGACCGCAGGCGCTCCGGACATCCAGTTCCTGCAGGCGCACCAGCTGCTGAACGGCCAGGTGATGTCCCTGATCCGGCCGTTCGCCGGGACGCTCTTCGGCGGCGACCTGGTCAACATCGATACCTCGAACTACGTCGAGAACACCCAGCCGACGCTGCCGAACGTCGGGGTGCTGGCGGGACCGGCACAGGTCCCGGCCACCGTGAACGAAGTCCAGACCGACCCGACGCGCCCCTCGCGCGGCGGCCTCTTCAGCAGCGTGTACCCGCTGCAGGACGGCACCCACCGCATGCTGGTGAGCTGGAGCCTGTGCCGCGTGCTGGAGAACAATGTCATCGTTCCCTGCACCGACGATCGGCTGGCTAACCCGGCGACGCAGCCGGCGCCGCCGCTCTATGGCATCTGGATCTACGACCAGGATCGCAACACGCAGGTCCCGGTCGTGCCGCCGACGGAAGGCGTCATCATCAGCGATGTCGTCACCATGCAGCCGCGTACGCTCCCGCCTGTGATCCTCGACAAGGTGTCGGGCGTCGACCTCGATTCCACACTGGTGAGCGACGGCGTCGGCGTCCTGCACATCCACAGCGTCTACGACATCGACGGCGCCGATACCGCGCCGGGTGGCATCACGGCAGTGCGCAACCCGGGCACGACCACCGCGGATCAGCGGCCGGCGCGCTTCATCCGCATCGAGAAGGCGGTCTCGATGCCCGACCGCGACACGCTCGACTTCCGCAACACGGCGTTCGGCACCGTGAACTTCATGCGCGAGATCATCGGTTACGCCCCGGTGCAACCCGACGGTTCGGTGCGCGTGAAGGTACCCGCCAACGTCGCGCTCGACATTTCCATCCTGGACAAGAACGGCCGGCGCATCAGCCCGCGCCACAACAACTGGCTGCAGGTGCGCCCCGGCGAGGTCGTCGAATGCAACGGCTGCCATGCGACCACCGGCAACCGTTCGCACGGGCGCTCGAACCTGTTTGCGTCGGTGAACCCCGGCGCGCCGACCACCGGCCAGCCGTTCCCGAACACCGACCCGGCGCTGTTCGCCGATATGGGCGACACGATGGCGCAGACGCTCGATCGCTGGAGCTGCGCCAATGACAGCTGCAACGCGCTCTCCCCGAGCGTCGACGTGATCTTCGATGACGTCTGGACCGATCCGATGGTGCGCGCCAAGGACCCGAGCTTCAGCTACCGCTACGGGGCGCTGAAGACCACCTCACCGACCACGTCCGCGTGCATGACCAAGTGGTCGGCGGACTGCCGCATCGTGATCAATTACGAGAAGATCATTCACCCGCTGTGGGGCATCGACCGCACCGAGGATGCCAACAACGACGGCATGCCGGACGTGGACGCCAACGGCGTGGTGATCAATCACAAGTGCAATACTTGCCACGGCCCGAAGGATGCGATGGGCGCAGCGCAGATTCCCGCCGGCCAGCTCGACCTGAGCGATGGCGTCTCGAACGAGCAGGCGGACCATTTCAACTCGTATCGCGAATTGCTGTTTGGCGATAACGAACAGTGCCTTATCATGGGCGCGCTGCAGGACTGCCTGGTCCCGGGTCCGATCGACCCGGCGACGGGGCTCCCGACACAGGTAACGGTGCCGGTGAACCCGTCGATGGTGGCTGGCAGCGCGCGTAACTCGACGCGGTTCTTCAGCCGCTTCGATGGCAACGTGGGCACGGTGGACCATCGGACTTTCCTGACCGACGCGGAGAAGCGACTGATCGCGGAATGGCTGGACATTGGTGCCCAGTACTACAACAACCCGTTCGCCGCGCCGCTCAATTGATGGAATGCGGTGGCTTCCGCTCCTCGCACTGCTC
>Ga0126377_10002622_pt1 | contig 12445 bp, 9 predicted proteins | sample PanSoiMetPlot_22_FD_92647 | JGI IMG/M metagenome (GOLD analysis project Ga0126377, IMG submission 92647) | Tropical forest soil microbial communities from Panama - MetaG Plot_22 | ecosystem: Environmental > Terrestrial > Soil > Tropical forest > Bulk soil | place: Panama | collected 2016-02-17
CGCAACTGGGACTATCGGTACTGCTGGCTGCGCGACGCGACGTACACGTTGCAGGCGCTGCTCGCCGCCGGGTACGTCGACGAGGCGAAGGCATGGCGCAACTGGCTCCTACGCGCGGTCGCCGGCGACCCGAGTCAGCTCCAGATCATGTACGGCCTGGACGGCACGCGACGCCTCACGGAGTACGAGATCCCGTGGCTCGCCGGCTACGAACGGTCGGCGCCGGTCCGGGTCGGCAACGCCGCGGCCGACCAGTTGCAGCTCGACGTCTGGGGCGAGGTGCTCGACGGCCTGTCGCTGGCGCGGCAGGCCGGTCTCTCGCATCACGACGACTCATGGGATCTGCAAGTGGCGTTGCTCGACCACCTCGAGGGCGCGTGGCAGGAGCCCGACAACGGACTGTGGGAGATGCGCGGACCGCGCCGGCACTTCGTGCACTCGAAGGTGATGGCGTGGGTGGCCTTCGACCGGATGGTGCGCGCCGTGCGCGACAGCGGCCTGCACGGCGACGTGGACCGCTGGGAGGCGATCCGCGACGACATCCATGCCGAGGTGATGGCGAACGGATTCAACGACGAACGCAACAGCTTCGTACAGTCCTACGACACCACCGAACTCGACGCCTCGCTGCTGCTGATCCCGCGCGTCGGCTTCCTGCCCGGCACGGATCCGCGCGTGCTCGGCACCATCGAGGCGATCCAGCGCGAGATCACGCAGGACGGCTTCGTGATGCGCTACCGGCCCGGACCGTCCGACGACGGTCTGCCGGGCGGCGAAGGCATCTTCGTCGCGTGCTCGTTCTGGCTCGTCGACGCGTTGCATTCGGCCGGCCGCGACACCGAGGCCGTGGAACTCTTCGAGCGCCTGCTCGAGTTGCGCAACGATGTCGGGCTGCTGAGCGAGGAGTGGGACCCGGTCGCGAAACGTCAGCTCGGCAACACCCCGCAGGCGTTCAGCCACTTCCCGCTCGTGGTCAGCGGCATCCAGCTGCAAACCGGCCGCCACCGCCGCAGCTTCCAGCCACTGCACGACTGACGGCGCCCGACCCGCGGCGGCGGGGGCTCACGAGGTGAGCGTCAGGACATCGCGGTAGGTCAGTACGTCCTCGGTCCGGTCATCGGTGCGACCGGTCGCAACTGCCACAACGGCCGCGACCGCCCGGCTCAACGCGACCCGAAATGGCCACGAGCCGGTGCTGATCCGAGCCACGCCGAGGTCGGCGAGGCTGGTCACGGTCTGCCGACCCGGCAGGAACAACACGTTAAGCGGCGCATCAACGCCGTTGACCACTGCTCGGATGTCGGCCGGGTCCGCGATGCCGGGCACGAACACGCCGTCCGCTCCGGCGTCCCGGTATTCCAGCAAGCGTTGGATCGTGTCGGCCAGGTCCGGCGCGGAGGGGTTGAGCCAGTGCGTGTCGGTGCGCGCGTTCACAAACAGGTGCGGTACGCGCTGCTTGATGGCACGGATGAGCTCGACCTGCGTACCGGCCGGGGCGAGCGTGCCGTCCGGTCGGCCGTCCTCGATGTTCACGCCGACGGCGCCGGTCGCCGCGAGGTCGTACGCGAGTCGGGCGACGTCGGCGGGCTGCGCACTGAAACCGGCCTCGATGTCGATCGTCACAAGGCAGTCCAGCCGACCGAGCCGCCGCGCCAAGGCGTACGTCTCGGCGCGGGCCAGACCAGCTGCGTCGGGCAGGCCGGCGGCCGCCGCGACACCGAGACTCGTGGTGCCGACGGCCGGGAATCCGGCGTCCACAAAGGCCGCCGCCGACGCGAAGTCCCAGGCGTTGGGCAGCAGCAGCGGCGCGCCCGGACGATGCAGGGCACGGAACTGGTCGAAATCCGCGGTCATGCGCCCACCCGTTGCGCGGCAAGGACCGCGGAGACCACGCCGGCGGCGAGCGCCATCGCGTGCTCGCGACCCGGGCACGGCCGGCGTCCTGCGCCGAACGTGAGATGCCGGTCGACGCCGTCGCGGGCCGGCTCGAACACCTCGGGCTCGCCGAAAACGGCCGGGTCCCGGTTGCCGGCCACCAGATCGAGGACCACGTGGGTACCCGGTGCCACCGGTGCCGTACCGATCGAGGCCGGAGCGACGCAGACGCGGCGCATCGCGGTCACCGGTGGGTCGAACCGGAGCGTCTCGTCGAGCAGGCGATCGGTCGGTGCCTCGCGACGGGCCGCCCACTTGAGCGCGTTAGTTATCAGCCCTGCGGTCGCGTCGCACGCCTGAACCAGCACCGCGATCCGAGCGGCCGTTGCCTCGTCCGCGACCCCGCCGCAGGCGGCGACCAACGTCGCCACGGCCGCGTCGGCATCTGGGCCGGCGTCGGTGCCGGGGTGATAGCCGCGCGCAACCGCCCGTACGGCCTCGGTCACGTCGGCGTCCATGCCGAGCATCTCGGCGAGTACGGCAACCGGCACGGCTCGCGCGATCGTGTCGGCCGGTTCGCCGACGGCGAGGCTCGCGGTGGCCCGGTCGGCGGCGACGTGCCGGAGCGCGGCGGGATCGATGCCGTCCAGCACCCGCATGACCCACGCGCGACGGCTGGCGTGGACGTCGCCGTTGGCGAAGCGGCTGACGTGGGCGCGCAGCCACATGATGCCGGGCGCGCCGTCGGACTCGGACACCGGTACGGATCCGGACACGGGTACCTCGAACGCGGCGTCGCTGAGCACGGCGAGGGCATCGGCGTACCGGCGCACGCTAATCGTCGTCGACATGCCGCCACGCTACGGCCGAGACGCTTCGGCGCCCGCCGAACTGTCACGGCACCGGTTCGACCGAACTCTTTGCGATCGGCGCGCGCGTTTGGTGTGCTCGACAGTGACACCGCGCGATGGTGCTGAGAGATTTGCGATAGTGGTCACGCAGCGATCCCGGGGAGACGGACATGCCGGAGCGCAAGCAGACGCCGAGCGGGCGCCGGGCGGAGCCGAAGCGATCCACCGCGAACGATGGCAAGCTCGTCGAATACCACCGCAAGCGGGACTTCACGAAAACACCGGAGCCGCAGGGCGGCGAGCGCCGCGACGGCGAGCCGGGCTTTGTGATCCAGCATCACCTCGCCACCGCCGACCACTACGACTTCCGGCTCGAGGTCGACGGCGTCCTGAAGTCGTGGGCGGTGCCTCGTGGCCCGTCCCTCGACCCGGCGCAGAAGCGGCTCGCCGTGCCGACCGAGGACCACCCGCTCGACTACGCATGGTTCGAGGGCACCATCGGCGAGGGCGAGTACGGCGGCGGAACCGTGATGGTGTGGGACGCCGGCTTCTACCGCAACACCACCGAGCACGACGGCGCTGCGCTGTCGATGGCGGACGGCATCGGTCGCGGCCATGTGACGTTCTCACTCGCCGGGACAAAGCTGGCCGGCGGCTTCGCGCTGACCCGCACCCGGACCGAGCCGAAGGAGCAGTGGATCCTCGTCAAGATGCGCGACGCGAACGCCAGCACCACGCGCGATCCGGTGAAGTCGGCACCGAAGTCGGCGCTGTCCGGCCGCACGATGCGGCAGATCGCGCACGCGTCCGGCGCCTGACTCGGTGCCGCGGCGCTGCGGTACGGACCGACGCGGCCGCCGCCGACGGTCCGCTGCGGGCGCCCGCGGCACGAGCAGCGGAGCAGTCCACCCCGACCCAACGCCACTGTGCCCGACACGACAACCCGTCACGGACGCGTGAGGGCCGCGCCGGTCCGGATGCCTGTTACCCGCCACCCGGCGTAACGAAACGACCGGAGCCGTGATCAGGCATGTGGTCGCGTGCGGTCCGGCGTTGACGCGTCGGAGTCCGCGGCATCCCACTCTTCGCTCGTGATCATCGCGTCGTCGCGGCGCCGCTCGACCCGTCGCCGCCGCACGATCCATACCGTCACCGCCACGATGACGATGATCGCCGCGATCGCCGCGGTCGCCGGGCCGAGGGCGCGCTCGATCGCCTGGTACGAATTGCCGGCGAGATATCCGACCAGCACCGCGAGTACGCCCCACGACACGCCGGCCACCACGTTGTAGACCAGGAAGCGTGAGTACTTCAGCTTCGCGGTACCGGCCAGGAACGGGGTGACCGCGCGCAGGAAGGCGATGTAGCGACCGGCGAGCACCGCCGGACCACCGCGGCGCTCGAGATATCGGCGGGCACGTTCGACGCGCGCTTCGCGGCGGCGCAGCACGCGGGTGCGCAACAACCGCGGGCCGTAGAGCCGACCGAGAAGGTAGCCGAGATTGTCACCGAGAATCGCCGCGAGCACGACGATCACGCACAGCACGATGACCGACGCGTTGCCGCGGCTCGCCGCGACGCCGCCGAGGATCGCCGCGGTCTCGCCCGGCACGATGAGGCCGACGAACACCGCGTCCTCGCCGAAGACGAGGAGCCCGACGGTCAGATAGATGGCTAGACCATGGAGTGCGAGCACCCGCTCGACGAGGCCGCTCATGGCGCCGAGAACCCTGGAGTCATCTCCTTAAAAGCTACCTAAGCGCGGGCCGATTTCGGCCGTCACGACGCGCCGCCGTGACGCGCGAGACAGCAGACCGCGCATGTGGCGCTTGGTCACGGCACGAGCAAAAGCTTGCCAGTGGTACGGCGGCCCGCTAGGTCCTCGTGCGCCCGTGCCGCGTCGGCGAGCGGATACCGACCGCCGATCCGGATCGACAAGGTGCCGTCCGCGACCCACCCCAGGACGTCGCCGGCCCGGCGCGCGAGGTCGGCCGGCGAGGCGATGAAGTGCGCCAGCGTCGGCCGGGTCAGGTAGACCGAGCCGGCGCCGGTCAACCGCAGCGGGTCGACCGGCGGCACCGGGCCGCTCGCGTTTCCGAACGTGGCAAGCACGCCGCGCGGCCGGAGACTCGCAAGGCTCGCGTCGAACGTCGCCGCGCCGACCCCGTCGTACACCGCGGCGACGCCTTCGCCATCGGTCAGCGCGCGCACCTTCTTGGCGACGTCGACGTAGTCCAGCACCTCCGCGGCACCGGCCTCCTGCGCCAGGTCTGCCTTCTCCGGGGTGGAGGCCGTGCCGATGACCCGTACGCCCAACCGTCGCGCGAGCTGGCACAGCAACAGTCCCATGCCACCGGCCGCGGCGTGCACGAGCACGGTGTCGCCTGGCCGCACTGGGTACGTGTCGTGCAGCAGGTAGTGCGCGGTCATGCCCTGCAGCAGCGCACCGGCGGCCAGATCTTCGTGGACGTCCACCGGCAGCGGTACGACGCGGTCGGCGGCGGCGATCGCAAACTCGGCATAGGCGCCGGCGAAGTTCGTCGAGCCGACGCGCTGGCCGACCGAGATCGCCTCCACACCGTCGCCGACCGCGACCACCTCGCCGGCTCCCTCCGAACCCAGCGTCAGCGGCAACGGCATCGGATAAAGACCGGAGCGGTGGTACGTGTCGATGAAGTTCACCCCGACCGCGGTCAACCGCACGAGCACCTCGCCGGGTCCGGGACGCGGCTCCGAAACGTCCTCGGCGACCATCACATCGGTGCCGCCGGTCTGGTGGATCCGTACCGCCCGCATGGTTTCTTCCCATCGTTGTCATGGATACGTGCCGCGCGAGTCCACTGTGCCACGTCATCCGCGCGGTTACGTTGGTGGCGCATCCGCCCGGCAAGCGCGACGCCTGCCGGATCCGGTGTCAGAGCCGCCGTTTGGGCGGTTCCGGCCGTTCTGGCGTCCCTTGTCCGGCGGCAGCGGCTGCTCGATCGACGCCCCACGCGACTACCCACCGTAGCGGCTCGCGCACTAATCGCTATTGTTGGCCGCCCAGAATGCGAGCGCGACCACAATTCGCCGAAATTGCGCATCGAGTCCGCGGCGCAAATTGAAGCGTCATTTCTGCACGCTCTGTATTTGTATGACTACGTTGCGTATATCCGCACGCCGCATGCACGCTGAGCTGGGCGGATCTTCCCGATCTGAGCGTGGATCTCGGTGAGGATGAGCACGGCACTAGCTATAGCATTTCGGATAAATCCCAGTTTATGCTTGCTGCCATGCGATCGATATCCCCCATCACCGCGCATCAGAAAATCCACCCGATAATCCGTCGCCATTGGCGTGCGGGCCTCGCAGTTCTTGCGGGACTACTCGTGGTAATTCTCGCGACAGCGCCATGGCAAGGGAGCACCGCGCGTCAGCCCACCGCCGACGGCGCTGCCTCGTCGCAGCCGGCAACCGGCGGCTCTGCGGCACCCGCGACGCCGCCTGGCGGCGCCGCACCGAAGCAGAGCGCACCGGCCGCGGTGGCAGTCAACCGCCCGATCGACCTCACCACCCCGGGCAAGACCAAGATGCCGTGGCCAGCCAAGGGCCAGACCGCGATTGGCGTCGTGGGCGTCGGCAACTTCGGCCACTCCGGTCGCCAGGTGTCGATTCCGACCGCGAGCGTCGCCAAGGCGATGACCGCGTACCTGATCCTCAAGCACCACCCGATGAACACCCACTCGCAGGGTCCCGTGTTGCACGTCTCGTACCAAGAGGCTCGCGCGTTCAACCACCAGGTCGCGCTGGGCCAGTCGCTGGTACCGGTGCGGTCCGGCGAAGCACTGACCGAGCGTCAGGCATTGCAGGCGCTGATGCTGGCGTCGGCCGACAACGTGGCACAGATCCTGGGCCGCTGGGACGCGGGCAACGTGCCGGCGTTCCTCAAGATGATGAACGCGGAGGCCAGGAGCCTCGGCATGCTCCACACCCGCTACACGGACCCGTCCGGCTACGACAAGCGCACGCACTCCACCGCCGAGGACCAGATGAAGCTGGCCGCGGCAGCGCTGCGGCTGCCGAGCTTCCAGCAGATCACGTCGCAGAAGACCGCGGTGATCCCGGTAGCCGGCAAGATCAAGAACTTCAACGCCCTGCTCGGTGAGCCGGGTGTGGTCGGCATCAAGACCGGCTCGATGAGCGCGGCCGGCGGCTGCCTGTCGTTCGCCGCGAAGCAGAAGGTCGGCGGTCGCACGGTGACCATCGTCGGCACCGTCCTCGGCCAGCGCAGTGGCCAGATCGGCGACCTGCACCAGGCATTCGTGTCGAGCCACAACCTGCTGGCCGCCGCACGCCACGCGCTGAAGCCGGTGAAGATCATCAAAAAGGGTCAGGTCATAAGCGGCGTGCCGGGCAGCCGTTCGGTGCTCGTCGCAACGCGCAACGTGACCATTCCGGGTTGGGCCGGCATGGTCGTGCAGAGCCAGATCACCGCGTCGGTGAAGCCAGGCGTCACCAACGGCTCGTATGTCGGCTGGCTCAAGGTGGGTACGGTGGGTTCGACTCCGCTCGCGGTCACCAACCCGGCGTGATGCCCGGCAACTGAAACCCGGGAAGTTTTCCCCCCGATGAACTAGGCCCCGATCGCGATGCGGTCGGGGCCTAGTCATGCACTCGGTCAGGTCGCGGCCATTCGGTCAGGTCGCGTCCTCTCGGTCAGGTCGCCGCCTCTCGGTCAGGTCGCGGCGGCCACCGGCTCATCTGCAACAACGGCGACCGGCGTCTGGAGCGGGAAGTGGCATGCCGCGACGTGCCCTGGTCCGAACGGCCGCAAGGGCGGCTCGACGTCGGCGCAGATGTCTTGCGCGTAGCGGCAGCGCGTACGGAAGCGGCAGCCGCTCGGCGGGTTGGCCGGACTCGGTAGCTCGCCTTCGATCGCGGGCTCTCGCTTGAGCTTCTCGACCGGCGGGTCCGGCACCGGGATCGTCGCGATCAACGCAGCCGTGTACGGATGCGCGGCGCGCTGGTAGATGTCCTCACCCGACCCGAGCTCGACGAGCTTGCCGAGATACATCACGCCGATCCGGTCCGCCATGTACTTCACCACGGCGAGATCGTGCGAGATGACGACGTACGTGAGGTCGTGCAGCTTCTGCAGGCGCTTCATGAGGTTGAGCACCTGTGCGCGGATCGACACGTCGAGCGCGCTGACCGGCTCGTCGGCGACGATGACCTGTGGATTGAGCGTGAGCGCGCGGGCCAACCCGATGCGTTGCCGCTGTCCACCGGAGAACTCGTGCGGATAGCGCTGGGTCGCGGTCCGCGGCAGGCCGACCTCGTCGAGCAGCTCGGCGACGCGCTGATCCTGTTCGCGGCGTGTGCCGATGCCCTGCACGGTCAGCGGCTCGCGCAGGATCGCGCCGACGCGCATGCGTGGGTCGAGCGACGCGTACGGATCCTGGAACATCATCTGCAGGTCGCGGCGCCCGCGGCGCAACGCGGCACCGCGCAATGCGCTGATCTGCCGACCGCGCAACGTGACCCGCCCGAAGGTCGGGGTCTCGAGCGCGACAATCATGCGGCCGATCGTCGTTTTGCCACACCCCGACTCGCCGACGAGTCCGAACGTCTGCCCGGCACCGATGTCGAACGACACGCCCGACACCGCCTTCACCGATCCGCTGGCACGCAACAGGATGCCCTCGGTGATCGGGTATTCCTTGACGAGATTCTCGATCCGCAACAACGCGTCGGGAGGTGGCCCGCCGTTCGGCGGCGCGATCGCGTCCGGGACCGCGACCGGCAACCTCGGCGCGGGTACGGTGACGGCGGCCGCGCCGCCAACCAGCGCATCGGCCGGCGCTTCGTCCGCCTCGGAAACCGGTGCCGCGAGGGAGACGTCGAGCGGACCTGATACCGGGTGCCAGCACGCGAACACGTGCGCCGCGCTCAGGCCCTCGAGCCGCGGCTCTTCGGCTCGACACCGTCCGGTCGCTCGTTCGCATCGGGCCGCGAAGCGGCAGCCGACCGGCGGATTCGACAGATCCGGCGGGGTGCCCGGGATGCTGTGCAAGCTTCGAGTGTTGTCCTGCGCCAGCCGTGGGATCGAGGCCAGCAACGCCTGGGTGTACGGGTGCCGCATGCGGTCGAAGAGGGATGCCGTATCGGTCGACTCGACGATGCGGCCGGCGTACATGACGTTGACGCGATCGGTGTTGCCGGCCACCACGCCCATGTCGTGCGTGATGAGCAGCATCGCCATCCCGAGCCGGTCCTTGAGATCGGAGAGCAGCCGGAGGATCTGTGCCTGGATCGTCACGTCGAGCGCGGTCGTCGGCTCGTCGGCGATGAGCACCTTCGGTTCGCAGGCGAGCGCGATCGCGATCATCACGCGTTGCCGAAGGCCACCGGACAGTTGGTGTGGGTAGTCGCCGAGGCGTTCGCGGGGTCGCGGCAGACCGACCATGGCCAGCACCTCGGTCGCCCGGTCGAGCGCTTCCTCCTTCGTGGCGCGGCGGTGCAGCATGACGCCCTCGGCGACCTGATATCCGACGGTCTTCGTCGGGTCGAGCGACGTCAGCGGGTCCTGGAACACCATCGCGATGTCGTTGCCGCGCACCCGGTTCATCTCCCGGTCCGGCAACCCGACGAGCTCGCGGCCGGCCAGCTTCACCGAGCCGGACACCACCGACCCGCCCGGTGGCAAGAGTCCCATCAACGACAGCGCGGTCATCGACTTTCCGCAGCCGGATTCACCGACCAGTCCGAGCGTCTCCCCGGCTTCGAGATGGAACGAGACGTCGCCGACCGCGTGCACTGTCGACTTCGACAGTTCGATGTCGGTGGTCAGGTTCGTTACTTCCAGCAGCGCCACGCGACACCCCTCTTCGTCGTACCGACGGTCGTCGTACCCACCTCGGGCCGTCCGCTTATCGGGCTCATCGGCGCCGCAGCCGTACGTCGAACGCGTCGCGCAGCGCATCTCCCACGAGATTGCACGCCATCACCGTCGCGACGAGGCAGATGCTCACCGGGTAGACGAGCCACCAGTAGCCGTTCAGCACTTCGGTGACGCTGTTGGAGACCTGCGTGCCCCAGTCGGTCTGCGGGAACTGGATGCCGAAGCCGAGGAAGCCCAGCGCGGCGACCGCAAGGATCGCGTTGGCGATCTCGAACGTGATGTTGACGATCACCACGCCGAGAGCGTTCGGGATGAGGTGGCGGTAGATCAGCCGCATCTGCGTGGCACCCATCACCTTGGCGGCCGCGACGAAGTCGCGCACGCGCAACGTCAGCACCTCGCCGCGAACGAGGCGCGCCGAGGTAAGCCACGAGAAGACACCGAGGATCGCGGACAACGTCAGCACCGAGGCGCCGTACTTGATCGAGACGATCAGCACGATGAACAGGAACGGGATCGACAGCAGTACGTCGACGATGCGCATCATGAACGCATCGAGGATGCCACCGACAAGGCCGGCGATCGCGCCCCACAACGTACCGATGACGGTGGCGATCGCGGCGGCGAGGAAGCCGATCTCGAGGGATGCCTGTCCGCCCTTCATCAACCGACCCAACACGTCGAATCCGAGATCGTCGGTGCCGAGCGGATGTCCGGCGCCGGGCGGCTGGTCGGTGAACAGAATGTTCGTGTTCGTCTGGTCGGTGTGGTAGACCAGCGGCCCGAAGAACGAGAACAACACGAAGAACAGCAGCGCACCGACCCCGACGACGGCGAGCCGGTTGGCGAGGAACTCGCGCACCGCCAGTCGCCAACCGCTCTGGAGCACCATCAGGTCGCCGCCCTCGGGCGGTGCGGCCGGCGCGGTCATCAGATCCATCTGAGTCATCGCTTGTGCCCCCTTAGACGAGCCGGATCCGCGGGTCGGCGACGGTGAGCGCGATGTCCGCGATGAAGTTCCCAAGCACCGTGAGCGCCGCACCGATCAATGTGTAGGCGAGCAGCACCTGGAAGTCCTGACGCTGCAAGCTGTTGACGAACAGCAGCCCCAGACCATTGATGTTGAACAGCGCCTCGATCAGCAGGTTGCCGGCAAGCAACGCCGGGATCGACAGCCCGACCAGCGTCACCATCGGCAGCGCGGCATTTCGCACCAGGTGCCGCATCAACACGAGCCGCGTGGACAGGCCCTTCGAACGCGCCACCTTGATGTAGTCCTGGGCGAGCACGTCGAGCGCGGACGAGCGTTGATATCGCGAGTAGCTGGCGACGTTCGTGGCGGTCAACGCGACGATCGGCAGGATGATGTCCTTGAAGTCCGCCAACGCGCCGAGCAACGTCTGCGACTGCGGCACGTTCGCGTCGACCAGGTTCAGGTTGAACACGAAGATCTGGATCAGCAGCACGCCGAACAGGAACACCGGCGTGGAGTAGAGCGTGAACGAGACCGCGGTCAGCACGTTGTCGCCGACCGAGTTCCGCTTGACGGCCTGGAAGATGCCGAGCGGGATGGCCACGAGAATGGCGAGCACCACCGACGTACCGGACAGGAATGCCGACAGTGGCGCGCGCTCGCCCAGGATCGCCGTCACGGACTGATTGAGTACGAACGAGAAGCCCAGGTTGCCATGCAGCAATTGGTTCAAGTAGTCGACGAACTGCACCAAGAACGGCTTGAGAAAGCCGTGCTGCTGGTTGTACGCGTGCACCGCCGCCGGGGTGGCTCGGACGCCGAGCGCGGCGCGGCCGGGTGACGGCGCGATGAAGTGCAGCAACAAAAACGTAACGAACGAGATGCCGAGCAGCACGATGATCGCGGTCAGCGAACGGCGGATGATGTATCGGGTCATGCGACGTGTCCTTGCCGCCTAGGCGCGTGATCCGCCGCTCGTGGCGTGTTGCCACGGACGGCGGACAGACGCGCTCGCCGTCACTGCTTGAGGAACCACATTTCCGGGGTGATGACGTATTGCGTCATGTTCGCGAACCCGTCCGGCGGACCGGAGATGGTGTTCTTCCACGCCCAGATCAGATCCGGGTTCGGCTGGAAGATGCCGGGCAGCTGCTGGGTGACGTACGCCGCCTCCTTCTGCACGGCCTGCGGGTCGGTGCCGTTGATGGAGTTGCTGATCAGCTGGTCCATCGTCGGATCGCTGTAGCCGCCCTGGTTGAACGAGCCACCGGTGTTGAACAGGTCGTTCGTCGACGGGTAGAGGCCCTCACTGAAGCCACCGAAGTCCTCGGCCGCCCACTGGTTGTTGTTCGCCGGCGCTTCGGGCACGCCGTAGTTCTCCACGATGAAGTTGAACGTCTTCGGCACCGTGTTGATGGTGATGCCGACCTGCTTCGCCGCGGACTGGATGGCGTTGACCTGCTGGCCGATGACGGCCGGCGAGTTCGAGTAGACGATGTTGAAGGTCAGCGGCGTACCGGCCGGAATGCCGTCGCCGCACTGGCTCGGACCTGAACCGGCACTGGTGCACGTCGTCGTGCCGCCCGGGTTCACCGTCCAGCCGTGGCTAGTGAGTAGCTGCTTGGCCGCGTCGATGCTGAACGGGTAAGGGTTCTGCTTCGCATTGGCCGGTGCGAACGGACTGACCGGCTGTGCCGGCACGGGGCCGTACGCCTCGAACGCGGCGCCTTTGTAGAGCCCGGAGATCACGCCCGCCTCGTCCTGAAGGTGTGCGATCGCCTGCCGGACGTAGAGCTGCTTGACGATGTCGCTCCAGTGCCCGGTGGTGTCCTTGAAGTTGAAGGCGATGTAGTTGAAGCCGAAGTC
>Ga0126377_10002623_pt1 | contig 12441 bp, 10 predicted proteins | sample PanSoiMetPlot_22_FD_92647 | JGI IMG/M metagenome (GOLD analysis project Ga0126377, IMG submission 92647) | Tropical forest soil microbial communities from Panama - MetaG Plot_22 | ecosystem: Environmental > Terrestrial > Soil > Tropical forest > Bulk soil | place: Panama | collected 2016-02-17
CTGCATCACGCGTGACCAGCGCTCGTAGTTGCGCGCCTCGCCGAGAAACGGCGCACCGTTCACGATGCCCGCTTCGGCGTCCAGGTAATGCGCGAACTCGTGGTACACGACGTTGAAGCCATCGTCCGGCGCCGCCGCCCCGGCGATCACGTCGTCCCAGGACAGGATGATGCGATGCGTGTCCCAGGCCTGGCCGGCGAGCGCGCGCTCGTGCTGGTGCACGACCCCCGCTTCGTCGCGATGCTCTTCGGGAACGAGGAACGCCGCCGGGTAGATGAGGATCGAGTACAGGTCTTCGTACAGGCGCGCCGAACGGCCGAGCACCAGCAGGCAGGCCTGTGCGGCCACGGCGAGTTTCATCGGCAGCGTGACTTCGAGCCCGCGACAACCGACGAACTCCTTCTCGGCGACGAATTGTTGCACCAGCCCGTCGAGGCGCGCGCGCAGGGGCAGTGGAATGCAGGCGTAGATCGGCATCGCCCGTTCGATGTCGCTGCGCCACGCGTCGGGCATGGGTTGCGCGCGCAGCCGGCGGCGCTGGCGGGCCCGCCACAGCGGGCGCCCGATCAGCAAGCCGATCACGGTGATGGCGATGGCGAGTACGACGACGGTCGGCGTCAAGGGCTACTGGGCTTTCTTCAGCTGGTCCACGAGATCGACGTAGGCCTGCATCGCCTTGTCAGCGGACAGCCCTTTCCTTCCCGCCCACGCATCGTACTTGGCGCGACCGGTGAGATCGAAGATCCCGGGCCGCGCACCCTTCGGGTCACCCTCGGTCGCCTGCTTGTAGAGCGCATAGAGCTGCAACAGGTTGTCGTTGGACGGCCGACTCTTGAGCTTCTGCACTTCCTGTGCGGCCGCGGTGAACCGTGTCTTGAGGTCGGACATGCTCTCCCTCCCGCCGGGGGCGGGGAGTATGCCACGACTGACTCAGCCGGGTTGCAGGCGTGGATGGAAGGCGCGCACGCGCCGCGAGAGTTCCTGCGCAGCATCCTGCGGTGCGTCCGTCTCGTAGCGCAGTTGCACGTACAAGCGCGCGATCGGCTCGCACTCGGCGGCGAGGTCCGGCCGCTCGCGGATCACGCGCGCCAGGAAGTCGAGCGGCCCTTCATGAGGCGCGCGTTTCACGCCGCCTTGTTCCAGCCGGTCGCAGAAACGCGCATACGCGCGCCGCACGGGATCGCGCTCGCGTCGCCGCAACTCGCGCGCCAGCACGAAGCTGAGGAATGCCAGCGCGAGCACAAGCCCGACCGCGAGCAGGCCCGTCAGCCAGCGCCAGTCGGGCTCGCGGATGCCGAGCCACTTGAGCAGATCCTGTTGCGTGGCGGCGCCGAACTGCACCACGTTCTCGCGCCAGAAAGTGTTGAAAGTGTCCACGGCAAAACGGATGTCGGCGATCCAGGCGTTGCCACGGATGATGCGCTCCGTGAGCGGCTCGTCCGCCCCGAGCACACCGGCGCTGCCGCGCTCGATGCGCTCCGGCGCAACGGCAGCAGTGGGATCGAACCGCACCCAGCCGCGCCCCGCGAGCCACACTTCGCTCCAGGCGTGCGCGTCCGACTGGCGCACGATGTAGTAGCCGCCGAGGCGGTTGTATTCCCCACCCTGGTAGCCGGTCACGACCCGCGCAGGAATGCCCGCCGCGCGCATCAGCGTGGTGAACGCGGAGGCGAAATGTGCGCAGAACCCCTTGCGCGTGTTGAACAGGAAATCGTCGACCGAATCGAAATCGAGCCGTGATGGCGTGAGCGTGTAGAAGAAGCTCTGTTCGCGAAACATCTGCAGGACCGCATTGATGTACGCCGCGTCGCTTCCGGCCTTCGCGTGCATCCGCTGCGCCAGCTCCCGCGTGCGCAGGTTGCGATCGTCCGGCAGGTACGTGTCCCGGTTCTGCAACGTCCCCTTGAGGCCCGCGACGGCTGCGCGATAAGCAGGACGCGAGCTCAGCTGGTACGTCACCGGCTGGTCGATGCGCTCCGGCACTCGCAACTGGTAGTCGTAGGTTCGGTTGATGCGTCCGTCGCTCCACAGCACCGGCAGGTCGAGCGCGTACACCCAGTAGTTGTTGGTGGGCTCGAGCATGAGCGTGTAGTCGTACTGAGGCTCGAAGGTCTCCGGCTCCTGCATCTGGGAGAAGCCGCGTCCATGGCTCCAGGTGTAGCCGTCGAAGTCGTGCAATACCGGGCCCCGCCAGTACCGCAATGCGGGCACCGGGACCTTGCCCGCGAAGCGCACGCGGAACGCGACTTCGCTCGAGAGGCTGAGCTCGGTGATGTCGCCGGGTGCCATGTCATCGCCGAGCCCCGAGCTGGCGTGCGAGACGGACGGCAAGGCCCAGAACGGACCGGGTACACGCGGGAACAGCAGGAACAGCACCAGCATGAGAGGTGTCGCCTGCAGGAGCATCCGGCCGCTGAGCGCGAGCACCGCGCGCGGGCGCAACGGTGCGCGGGCATGGGCCACGCGCAACACGGCCGCGGTAATCAGCCATGCCACGCCCGCTGCGAGCGGCAGCAACCACAGCTGCTGGCCGTAGAGAAACGCCGCGAGCACCAGGAAGTAGGAGATCAACAGCAGCACCAGCTGATCACGCTCGTTGCGGGTCTCGAGCAACTTGAGCGCCGCCATCAGCGATAGCAGGGCGGTGCCGGCGTCGACGCCGTTCAGCGTGCGATAGCGCATCAGCACGCCGCCGACCACGACGACGACAATAAGTACGCGCAGCATGCGCGGTGGCAGGCGCGTGCCGCGCAAGGCCACAAGTACACGCCAGAACATCAGCACGATGAAGATGGCCATGACCCACGGGGGCAGGTGCCCCACATGCAGGCCCACGGCGGCGGTGACGCTCGCCATCGTCCACGCCAGTGGCTCGCGCAGGAGCCCGCGCCGCTCAGGCAGCTGCACGGGGTTGCTCCGCGCCCACGAGCGCGAGGGCGGTGAGGCAGCGGCGCCGGTGCGCCGCGCCGCTTTCCGGCGCGATGAGCACGCCGGGCAGACGCAGTCCGAAGGGATTCAGCTGTGCCTCCGCGGTCACGATCCAGCGGCACAGCTGCGACAGCCCGCGCTCCAGGTCGCGCGACTGCACCTGGCCCAGCTCGAAGATCAGCGGCGCGCGCGTGGCGCCGGCGTGATCCTTGACGAGGAGCGGCGCGCCGCGTGCGAGCGCTTTCCAGGCAATCCGGCGCGGTGAATCGCCCGGGTGATAGCTGCGGAAGCCGCGAAAGTCCTCATCGCCGCGGCGCGTAAGGCCGAGCGCGCCTCGATCGCTTTCCGCGCTCGGCGGCGGCGCCTGCTCGCCCGCGGGACGCGGATACACGACGGCCTCGACCGGCAGGTAGATCCAGCTCCATGCGCGGAACAAGCCGAGCGGGAACCCGGTGCTCACCGAGATCCGGTCGATGCGCAGCACGCCGCGCGTCTCTGCGGGAAGCTCGAGGGTCGCAAGAGCGGGCGACGCGGCGGGCAGATGCGGTAGATCGGCGACGGTCTCCAGGCATTCGAAGCGCAGGCCGAAGCGCGCCACGCCGCTCGGGTTCTCGCAACCGACGGCGAGCTTCAGCCAGCCGCCGGCAAAGGCTTCACCGGCCTGCACGTTCGCTATCACCAGGCCCGCGAGGTTGCGATGGCAGTGATGCATGACGACCAGCCCGAGCGCGGCGAGCAGGAAGGTCAGGGCAAAGCCCAGGCTGTTGTTGTAGTTCATCGACCCGAGCAGCATGGCGAACACGGTGATCGCGTATGCAACGCCGAACTTGGTCGGAAGAATGTAGATGCGGCGGCGTTCGAGCGGGAACGGCGCGTGGTCGGGTCCCTGTCGCCGGCGCGCCCAGCGCTGCACGCGATCGTTCACAAAAACGCGCAGGCGCGAGAGCGGCGAGGCGGCCATGCGCAGCGTGAGCCTCAGGGGATCGGGACGCTCTCGATGATGTCGCGGCCGGTGCTCGGCGGCGCGCTGCCGGAGTCGCCCGAAACGCGCAGTCGATGACCCACGACCGCGGGCAGCACCGCCTGGACGTCCTCGGGCAGCACCGAGTTGCGGCCGGCGAGCAGCGCCCAGCTCTGGCTCGCGCGCAGCAGGCCGATCGCCGCACGCGGCGAGAGGCCGATGAGGAAGCGGCCGCTCGCGCGCGTGTAAGCGACGAGTGCCTGCACATAGTCGAGCAACGCCGGCGAGGTGTGGATCTTGTTGACACCGGCCTGGAGCGCGGCGAGATCGGTGGGTGTCAGCATTGCGCCGAGCGTCGCGAGCAATGCACGCCGGTCCTGGCCCATCAGGAGCTGGCGCTCGTGGCCGGCATCCGGATAGCCGAGCTCGGTGCGCATGAGGAAGCGATCGAGCTGCGACTCGGGCAGCGGGAACGTACCGACCTGTTCGCTGGGATTTTGCGTCGCGATGACGAAGAACGGCTCGGGGAGCGGATGGCTGCGGCCGTCGACGGTGACCTGCTGCTCTTCCATGGCCTCGAGCAGCGCGCTCTGCGCCTTGGGCGTCGCGCGGTTCACTTCATCGGCGAGCACCAGCTGCGCGAAGATCGGGCCGTGCTGGAATTCGAAGCGGCTGCCGGCGCGATCGAAGATCGACACGCCGATGATGTCCGCCGGCAGCAGGTCGCTGGTGAACTGGATGCGCTGGTAGCTGAGCCCGAGCGTCTGTGCGAGCGCGTGCGCGAGAGTGGTCTTGCCGACACCGGGGATGTCCTCGATCAGCAAGTGCCCGCGCGCCAGCAGGCACGCGACACAGAGACGGATCTCCGCATCCTTGCCGAGGATCACGCGATTGAGCTGATCCAGCGTCGCGTTCAGTCCGGCTCGGGGCAGGGGACCCCCGTGGAGGATCCGCTCATCGCTGCGTTCGGAGACTTCCAGCATCAGGCCTGCGCTCGTGGTTCAGCCGCAGAATAGCGCAGTCCCGGCCCGGAACCCCGACATTCATCGCAGTTCAACGTAGTTTTTCCAGCCTTTCGAGCTGGGCGGCCAGTTGCGCGAGCTCACGTCGCAGTTCGTCGGCCCGCTCGCGGGCCTTGGCGGTCACCGCGGGCGGCGCGTTGCTCATGAACTCCGCGTTCGCCAGCTTGGCGTCCGCAGCCGCCAGTTCCTTGCGCGCACGCTCCTGGAGCTTGGCGATGCGCGCCGCTTCAGCCGCAAGGTCGTCCTTCAGGCCGCGCAGCGGCACATAGATCTCAAGGGTGCCGACCAGCGCGCTCGCCGCGGTATCGACATCGCAGCTCGCGTCGAACGGCACCAGCTCGGCGTTCGCCAGGCGGTCGAAGTAGCGCCGATGCGCCGCGAGTGTCGCGAGCTGTGCGGCGCTCGCGTGCTTCACGAACACCCGCTCGAGTCGCTTCGAGCTCGGGATATCGTTCTCGCCGCGGATGTTGCGCAGCTTCAGGATCAGCTCCTTGATGAGCTCGATCGCACGCACTCCGGATTCGTCGCAGGAGTAATCGGCGGCACGCGGGAACGGCTGCTTCATGATCGTCGCGCCCGTGCGTCCGGCGAGCGGCGCGACCTGGAGCCAGATCTCCTCGGTGATGAAGGGCATCAGCGGATGCAGGAGCCTGAGGAGCGCCTCCAGGACTTCGAGCAGCATGCGGCGCGTGCCGCGCTGCTCGGCCTCGCTCGCGTCCGCCGCCTGCAGGACCGGCTTGGTGAACTCCAGGTACCAGTCGCAGAACTCGTACCAGGTGAACTCGTAGAGCGCGGCGGCGGCGAGGTCGAAGCGGTAGCCGGCCAGCGACTCGCGCACCGTGGTGATCGCGTGCTGCAGGCGGCCGCGGATCCACGCGTCGGCGCTGCTCAGCTCGCAGGTGCCGGTCAAGCCGCAGTCCTTGCCCTCGGTCATCATCAGCACGTAGCGCGCCGCGTTCCAGATCTTGTTGCAGAAGTTGCGGTAGCCCTCGACGCGGCCGAGGTCGAAGCGGATGTCGCGGCCCGGCGAGGCGAGCGCGGCGAACGTGAAGCGCACGGCGTCGGTGCCGAACGCCGGGATGCCATTCGGAAACTGCTTGCGCGTGTTCTTCTCGATGCTGTTGCGCAGGTGCGGCTGCATCAGACCGGAGGTGCGCTTGGCGAGGAGCGGCTCGAGCGCGATGCCATCGATGAGGTCGATCGGGTCGAGGATGTTGCCTTTCGACTTCGACATCTTGTCGCCGTGCTCATCGCGGATCAGGCCGGTGATGTAGACCTCGTGAAACGGCACCTCGCCGGCGAACTTGAGCCCCATCATGATCATCCGTGCGACCCAGAAGAAGATGATGTCGAACCCGGTGACGAGCACCGAGGTCGGGTAGAAGGTCTTGAGCTCCGGCGTCTGCTCGGGCCAGCCGAGCGTCGAGAACGGCCACAATGCGGATGAGAACCAGGTGTCGAGGACGTCCTCGTCCTGGCGCAGCGGCACCTCACGCCCGTGCTTCTTGCGCGCCAGTTCGCGGGCCGCGTCCGCGCTGGCGGCCACGAAGATGTTGCCCGCTTCGTCGTACCACGCCGGGATGCGGTGCCCCCACCAGAGCTGACGGCTGATACACCAGTCCTGGATGTTGCGCATCCACTGGAAGTAGGTCTTCGCCCAGCTCTCGGGGACGAAGCGCGTCCTGCCGTCTTCCACGCAGCGAATTGCGGGCTGCGCGAGCGGCGTGATGCGCACATACCATTGATCGGTGAGCCAGGGTTCGAGCACCGCTTCGCTCCGATCGCCGCGCGGCACCGGCGAGGAGTGCGGCTCGATCTTCTCGATGAGTCCCTGCGCTTCCAGCAGCGCCACCACGCGCTTGCGTGCGGCGAAGCGCTCGAGACCGCGCAGCTCGGCGGATACTGCCGCGAGATCGGCCGCCGCGTCGGCGACGATCCGTGCATCGCGGTCGAATATATTCAGCACCGGCAGGTTGTGACGGCGCCCCAGCTCGTAGTCGTTGAAGTCGTGGCCAGGGGTGATCTTGAGCGCGCCCGAGCCGAAGGATGAGTCCACATACGTGTCGACGATGATCGGCACGAGGCGGTTCGTCAGGGGCAGGCGCACCTGCTTGCCAACCAACGATCGATAGCGCTCATCGTCAGGGTGCACGGCGACACCCGTGTCCCCCAGGATGGTCTCGGGCCGCGTGGTCGCGACCACGATATGACCCGAGCCGTCGGCGAGCGGATAGCGCACGTGCCAGAGATGGCCGGATTCGGGCTCGGCGATGACTTCGAGATCGGAGAGCGCCGTGTGCAGCACGGGATCCCAGTTGACCAGCCGCTTGCCGCGGTAGATGAGTCCCTCATCGTGCAGCCGGACGAAGACTTCCGTGACGGCCGCGCTCAGGCCCGCATCCATGGTGAAGCGATCGCGGCTCCAGTCGACCGAGGCGCCGAGGCGGCGCATCTGGCGCGAGATGGTGCCGCCCGACTCCTCTTTCCATTGCCACACCCGCGCAACGAAAGCCTCGCGCCCGAGGTCATGCCGCGATTTACTCTCGGCCGCGAGCTGGCGCTCCACCACCATCTGCGTGGCGATGCCCGCGTGGTCCGTGCCCGGTTGCCACAACGTATTGTCGCCGTCCATGCGGTGCAGGCGCGTGAGCGCGTCCATCAGCGTGTGCTGGAACGCGTGCCCCATGTGCAGCGTACCGGTGACGTTCGGTGGCGGGATCACGATGCTGTAGGGCGGGCCGTGACCGCTCGGCGCGAAACAGCCGGACGCTTCCCAGCGTCCGTACAGTCGCGCTTCGATCTCGCGAGGAGAGTAGACCTTGTCCATCTGCGGAGTGTGCGCCGTCAACCGGGACCGAGGTGCTCGCGCACCGCGTCTTCGACGAGCTCGGGCAAGCGCGCGCGCAGCTGGTCGCTGACGCGCTTCAGGAGGATCGTCTCGATCTCGCGGCTCGCGTCGCGCATCAATTCCTCGACGAGCCGCGTGACGCGCGCGGCAATCTCGCTGTGCAGCGCTTCGAGGAGCTGGGGGTCGATCGACATGCCCTCGATCTCCACGACCTCGGTGAGCGTCGGGATCGATGTCGAGTCGTCCGTGTGCTGTGACTTGTCAGACGTCATGACTCGCGCCGATGTTGTGCGACTCGAGCGGCAGGCCGCGCTCGCGGTACGCGCGATAGCGGTCGCGTCCGGCCTGGCGGCGCGCCGGCTCGCCGTCGACCGCTTCCACGATGCGCGCGTAACGCGCGCAATCCTCCGGCATGCGGTCCGATACGTTGATCAGGATATCAGCGCTGGCGCCCGCCGCCGATTCCGGCGTGCCGATGAGCACCGGCACCGTGCTCGCGCGCCCCGGTGTGGCCAGCTCGTGCGGCACGAAGCTGCGGTCGCGAAACGTCCACAGGAGGTCATCGAGCTGGCGCGCTTCCTCGTCGTCCGCGGTGAGCATCAACACACGGCCGGACTGGGCGAAGGCCTTCTCGGCGAGGCGGCAGGCGAGGCGGCGCCGCGCACCGGCGTCCGCTTCCTCGAGGATATAAAAGTCGACGCGTGTCACCTGAACGCGCGGGCCGAACCCGACTTCAAGCGGCCTTGCGGGCGCGATGGAGGAGAAAATCGACCAGCAGTGGCACCGGCCGCCCGGTGCTGCCTTTCTGTGCGCCGGTGAGCCAGGCGACGCCCGCGATGTCGAGATGCGCCCAGCGCAGGCCGTGCGCGAACTTCGACAGGAAACAGGCCGCGGTGATGGCGCCGCCTTCGCGCCCGCCGGTGTTGGCCATGTCGGCGAAGTTGCTCTTCAGCTGTTCACCATATTCCTCCACGAGCGGCATGCGCCACGCGCGATCGTCGGAGCGCTCGCCAGCTTTCGCCAGCTCGTTGGTGAGTTCCTCGTCCGCGGACATCAGGCCGGCAAAGTGCGCCCCGAGCGCGACCACGCAGGCTCCCGTCAGCGTCGCGACATCCACGACGGCTGCGGGCTTGTAGCGCCTCACGTAGGTGAGGGCGTCGGCGAGGATCAGGCGTCCTTCGGCGTCGGTGTTGAGGACCTCGACGGTCTGACCCGACATGCTGCGCACGACGTCGCCGGGCTTGGTGGCGCGACCGTTCGGCAGGTTCTCGCACGCGGGAATGATGCCGACGAGGTTGAGCGGCAGGCGCAGCGCCGCAGCGCTCGCGAACGTTCCGAGGACGCTTGCCGCGCCGCTCATGTCGAATTTCATCTCGTCCATGCCGGCGGGATCCTTGAGCGAGATCCCGCCGCTGTCGAAGGTGATGCCCTTGCCGATCAGCGCGATCGGCGCAGCGCTACGGCGCGCGCCGCGGTACTCGAGCACGATCAGCTGCGGCGGCTCGTCACTGCCGTGCGTCACCGAAAGAAACGCCCCCATGCGCAGGCGCTCGATCGCACGACGTTCCAGAACCTTCACGCGCAGCGCGCGATGCTTCTTCGCGAGCGCGCGTGCCGCGCGTCCGATGTGACGCGGCGTACACACGTTGGCGGGCAGGTTCGCCAGGTCGCGCGTGATCTTCATGCCGTCGGCAATCGCCGCGCCGTCATTGAGGCCGCGCTGTGCGTCGCGCGCCGCGGCGGCGTCCGCGAGCACGGACGTGAGGCGTCGCAGTGCCGGCGCCGGTGGCCGCGTCCCGGTCTTGAGGTCCGGAATCCGGTAGAGCACGTTGGCGGCCGCTTCGGCCGCGAAGCGACCCGCGTAGTACGCGTCGAGGCCTGCGACCGACTCGTGCGCCAGCCACGAGACGGCGTGCGCGGCGCCGGTGCGCGTCAGCGCGTGCAGGGAGGCGAGCAGGGCGCGCCGGTAGGCCTTGCGGTTGTAGGACTTGCGCGGCCCGAGCCCGACCAGCAACACGCGCGCGTTCGGCCCGTGGGCGGAATCGGACACGAGGAGCGTGTCGCCGAGGCGGCCGGCGAAGTCACCACGGCGCAGGAGTGCGGCGATCCGCCGGCCGTGGCGCCCGTCGAAGGTCCGGGTCGCCGCCGCCAGCTCATGCGCTTCGTACACGCCGAGCACCGCGCAATCGCTGCGCTTCGGTGCGGCCGATCCGGTTACGGCGTTGAACTGCATGTTCGATCCTTCAGGCAATGGGCAGCTCGAGTCCCGGGCCGATTGAGCCACGCACGCCGGTGGTTTAACGTAACCACCAATGCACGGGCTTCCTGACTCCTGCCGTCGCAGTCGTTATCGCTGTAGTGGCGACCGGCGGGCTGCTCGACGCATGGCGCGTTAGTGTACTTGAAGATCCTCGACCGCTACATCCTGCGCGAAGTCACGCTCACCTGGGTGGCGGTCACCGGCGTCCTGCTCATCATCCTCGTCACCAACCAGATGGCGCGCGTCCTACAACGCGCCGCCGAGAGCCATTTTCCGCGCGAAGTGGTGCTGGCCCTGATCGGCTTCAGCTCGCTGGAGAATCTCACGGTGCTGGTGCCGGTCGGGCTGCTGCTCGCGATCGTGCTGACGTTCGGGCGGCTGTATCACGAGAGCGAGATGGCGGCCGTGCATGCCTGCGGGGTCGGCGTGGCGCGCCTCAGCATGCCGCTGCTCGCGCTGACCGCGGTGCTCGCGGGACTCCTCGGGTGGTTGTCGCTCGACCTCGCGCCGCGCGCGGCCGGGCACGTGCAGGACCTGCGCAGTACGGCCACGCGCGATGCGGAATTCGGCAGTCTCGAGCCCGGCCGCTTCCACACCTTCGGCGGCTCCGACGGCGTGTTCTATGCCGGCGGCGCGGAGCCCGACGGCACCCTGCGCGATGTGTTCGTCAAGCTCAATCGCAACGATACGGTCGAGATCGCCGTCGCGGCCCGCGCACGACACGTGGTGAGTGAAGGCGGCCAGCTGCACACCCTGATCCTGCTGAACGGCAAGCGCTACGAGGGCGTTCCGGGCAGCGCGCAGTTCCGCATGACGACGTTCGAGGAGCACGGCATTCCGGTCCGCCTGCCGGAACCGCAGCTCACCTCCACGCGGCTCGAGCTCAAGCCGACGGCGGAATTGCTCGCCTCGGACTCGCTCGAGGACCAGGCCGAGCTGCAATGGCGGCTCTCCATGCCGATCATGGCTTTCGTGCTGACGCTGCTGGCGGTACCGCTGTCGCGCCTGCGGCCGCGCCAGGGACGTTACGCGCGCATCGGCCTCGCGATCCTGCTCTACTTCATCTACACGAACCTGTTGTCGGCGGCCAAGATCTGGCTGGCGCGCGGCATCGTGCCGCCGGTGCTGGGCCTGTGGTGGGTGCATGTCGCGCTGGTGGCGCTGGCACTGCTGGCGATTCTCAACCGGGCAATCTGGCTGCGCCTGCGACCGCGACGGGCAGCGCCGGCATGAAGATCCTCGATCGCTATCTGATCCGTACGATCCTGCTGTACAGCGCACTGGTGCTCGGCGTGCTGCTGACGCTCGGGGGCCTGTTCGTCTTCATCCAGCAGCAGGACGACATCGGCGTCGGTACCTACGGCGCGAGTGATGCGCTGTTGTACACCGTGCTCAACCTGCCGCAGCAGGCGTTCGAACTGATGCCGATCGCGGTGCTGATCGGCGGCCTGCTGGGCCTCGGAGTCCTCGCCCGCGGCAGCGAGCTGGTCGTCATGCGCGCGGCCGGCATTTCGGTGACGCGGCTCGCCGCGTCGGCCGCGGTGGCGGGGCTGGTGATCGCCGTGCTCACCGCACTGCTCGGCGAAGTGGTGGCGCCGCCGCTGCAGACCTTCGCGCGGCAGCAGAAAGCTTTCAGCAAGTTCTCCGACGTGAGCTTTGCCGGTTCGGGGAGCGCCTGGGTGAAAGACGGCAACATGATCGTGAGCGTGCACGAGCAGTCGGGCGACAACCTGTTCGGTGGCGTCTACATCTTCCGGTTCACGAGCCCGCAGGAGCTCCTCAGCGTCGGGCACGCGCAGCGCGCCTCGCTCAGCGAGAGCGGCGGTGGCTGGCGTCTCGACGGCTACACCGAGACGCGCTTCGAGGACGAACGCGCCATCGCGCGTCCGCGCAGCACGCTCGATCTCTCGACGCACGTGAATCCGGGTTTCCTCGGCATCGCGGCGAGTGAACCGCGGCAGCTTCCGTCACTCGGGCTGTTGCGCCTGATCCGGCACCTGGAAGCGAACGGCCTCGAGACCGGCACCTACGTGTTCGCCCTGTGGTCGCGCATCGCGCGTACCTGCGCGGTGCTCGTCGTTGCGTTGCTCGCCGTGCCGTTCGCACTCGGTCCGCTGCGTTCCTCCGGCGCCGGCGCGCGCATCGTGATCGGCGTGCTCATCGGCGTGGTGTTCTTCCTGGTCCAGCGCACGCTGGAGAGCGGCACCATCGTGTTCAACCTCGACCCGGTGATTCTCGCGTGGATTCCGACTGGCGCGCTGGCGCTCATTACCGTCGTGCTCATTGCGCGTACGAGGTGAGAGCCGTCGCGGCGTGGCCATTGGGTGACAAACCTGTCGCCGGCGCCGGGGTCACGCTCACTACCGCAGAACTTGAAGCGTCGCACCCGCAAACACTGGTACGGCGCCGTCGAGCAGGTGTC
>Ga0126377_10002624_pt1 | contig 12441 bp, 11 predicted proteins | sample PanSoiMetPlot_22_FD_92647 | JGI IMG/M metagenome (GOLD analysis project Ga0126377, IMG submission 92647) | Tropical forest soil microbial communities from Panama - MetaG Plot_22 | ecosystem: Environmental > Terrestrial > Soil > Tropical forest > Bulk soil | place: Panama | collected 2016-02-17
CACTCGACTATCGCGATGCTGCCCTGATCTTTCGAGCCGCGCGACGGTCCGGACGCACCGTTCGTCGGCTCAACGACTGCCTTGTCGCGGCGATAGCGATCCGTCACGACGCGGATCTGCTCCACAAGGACGCAGACTTCAACGCCATCGGCGACGTGACTCCGCTCCGGGTGCGCTCACTCGCGTAGCGAAAACCGGGGGCATCTCCGGCGTCCGCGCAGTAGCGTCCGGTAGGTCGAAGCATCGAGGAGGTGAGTCGATGCCAGCACTCGGCGTACGACTGGCGCTCGCGTACGTCCGGTAGGGGACGACGCCGACGCCGGTGCAAGCGGAGCCACACCTACTGATGGCAGCTGGGGATGCCTGGCTGACAGTGGTCGGGACAGCAGCCGACAGCCCCGTCTGCCGGCCCAAACCCGATCGTGGTCCTGATCCACGTGCCAGACCGGCCGTGGTGACGTCGGAATCAGAAGTAATCGCGACCGCGGAAGCAGGTCGCGGTGAATCGGTCCATGGCCGCTCCAGCCCGGGAGCCGCGGTCCGCCGCGGCGAGAGCGAACGGAACCCTACGCCTTCGAGTCAGCTCGCGTATCCCAGCGACCGACTCCGGAGGCCGACGTGGCGCGTCGCCACGAGAACTCGTCGTTCGTGTGCCTGCACTGCCTGGCATGCGTCCCCGCCTGTACCAACGGCGGCTATCGCAACCACTGTCCCGACTGCCTGTGGTCGTTGCACGTCGACGACCGTCCCGGTGACCGAGCCAGTTCTTGTCATGCCTTGATGCGGCCGGTCGGCCTGACCCGGCCGCGGGGCAAGGGCCTGGCCGTCGTGCATCACTGCACCGGCTGCGGAGCGCGGAGGGTCAACCGGCTCGCCACCGACACCGTGGCGCCGGACGACCTCGACATGGTGCTCGCGCTCCCGCCGGCGTGACCCAGAGCCGGTTTTGCGCCCTTGTTGTTGGTCGGCCGTCCCGTACACCCACAACTACTGCGCAAAACCGCGTACGACGCTGGCGGTGCCGTCCGATGACGACACGTTCAGCACGGCGATGTCGGGCATCGTCATCCGCTCCCAGGCGGCCAGATCCGGCTCCGCCGCGGTTAGCTCGGCGATCAGCAGAGTCCAGGCCGTGCCGTGCCCGACGAGGACCAGCTCTGCGGGCCGATCCGGGTCGTCCAGCATCCCGCGTACGGCTCGTACGACCCGACGTCGGGTCGCTGTCGCGGGCTCCCATCCGGGTGCGGCCGAGTCGTCCGGCACCGTCATCGACCGGCGTACGACGGCGATCCACTCGGCCGTGTCGTCGTACCAGGTCGCCGGTCGCTCGGCCTCGCGGAGGTCGTCGACCTCGACCACGGTCCGACCGGTCAGTGCCGCAGCGGTCGCGACTGCCTTCGGCTCCGGCGAGCAGTACCACTGGCCGTCACGCGGAAGCAGCCCGCTTGCACGCAGCGCATCCAGTCCGGGCGCGGCGTCGGGCGCCAGATCCCAATGGTGCGGCGCCGTCGTGGGGTCGACCGCGGACCGCCCGTGGCGGACCAGGGTCAGCCGAGTCATGACGCGTCGACCAGCAGATGCAGGATCAGCCAGCACACCGGTGCGACGATCAGGAGCGAGTCGAGGCGGTCCATGATGCCGCCGTGGCCGGGCAGCAGATTGCCCATGTCCTTGATCCCGATGTCGCGCTTGATCAGCGACTCGCTGAGGTCGCCGAGCGTCGCCGACAGCGCAACGGCACCACCGAGCACCAGGCCGACCCAGGTCTCGCCGTCCAGCAGATAGACGACGGTCAGCCAGCCGGCCAGGACACAGGCCAGCACCGAGCCGGCGAACCCCTCCCAGGTCTTGGCCGGACTGATCGTCGGCGCCATCTTGTGGCGGCCGAGCTTGTAGCCCGTGACGTAGCCGCCGACGTCGGAGCACACCGTGACGAGGAGAAAGGTCAGGACCCGCCAGTCGCCGTCGTCCTCGGCCAGCATGAGCACCGCGAACCCGGCGAGCATCGGGACCCACGCCGTGACGAACACACCGGCGGTGACGTCGCGTACAAATCCGTCCGGACCCTCGGCGAGCCGCCACACCATGGTGCCGATGACCGTGAACGAGAAGGCGACGGACAGTACCTCCGCCCCGCCGAAGTAGGCGCCGGTGAGCATCGCGGCACCGCCGACGGCCACCGGGACGAGCGGCAGCCGGATGCCAGCGACGGACAGCGCGTTCGAGAGCTCCCACAGGGCCAGCAGGATCGCGAGTACGACGACACCGAGGAAGACCGTCTTGATAACGAAGAGCGAGCCGATGATGACAACGCCGAGCACGACGCCGACGCCGATCGCGGCCGGCACGTTGCGGCCACCACGGCGACGGCGCTGCGGCGCGGCCGAGCCTTCGCCGTCCGCATCGGTTCCGACGCGGCCAGGCCCGGCCGAGCTATGAGATGCCATCGATGGTCGCGCCTGTCACCGGGTCCGAGTCAGACCTCGATGAGCTCGGCCTCCTTGTGCTTGAGCAGGTCGTCGACCGCATCGACGTGCTTCTTGGTGAGGCCGTCAAGTCGCTTCTCGGCGCTCATGACCTCGTCCTTGCCGGCGTCGCCGTCCTTCTCCATCTTGTCCAGCGTCTGCTTGGCATGGCGGCGGATGTTGCGGATCGCCACCCGGCCGTCCTCCGCCTTCGTCTTGGCGAGCTTGATGTACTCCTTGCGGCGCTCCTCGGTGAGCTCCGGCATCACCAGGCGCAGCACGGTGCCGTCGTTAGCCGGATTGACACCCAGGTCGGAGTCGCGGATCGCCTTCTCGATCGCCGTCATCGAGTTCTTGTCATACGCGGAGATCACCACGACTCGCGGCTCGGGGATGTGGAACGAGGCGAGCTGCTGGATCGGCGTCGGCGAGCCGTAGTAGTCCGCCGTGAGCTTGGCGAACATCGCCGGATGGGCCCGGCCGGTGCGAATCGCCGCGAACTCCTCCTTGGCGAACTCCACGGCCTTGTCCATGTTGGTGTCGGCCTCGCGCAGTGTGTCGTCGATCACGGCGTACTCACTCCTGGTCTTCTCGCGGTCGTACGCGGATCAGTCCGCGTGGACGAGCGTGCCAATCTTCTCACCACGGAGGACTCGGGCGATGTTGCCCTCCTCGGTCATGCCGAAGACGATCATCGGCAGCTTGTTCTCCATGCACAGGGCGAACGCCGCGGCGTCGACGACCCGAAGGCCCAGCCGGATCGCCTCGTCGAAGGTCAGCTCGTCGTAGCGCGTCGCCGCCGGATTGGTGCGCGGGTCGGCGGAGTAGACACCGTCGACGCCGCTCTTCGACATCAGGACGACGTCGGCCTTGACCTCCAGGGCGCGCTGCGCGGCGACCGTGTCGGTCGAGAAGAACGGCATGCCGGCGCCGGCGCCGAAAATGACGACGCGGCCCTTCTCGAGGTGCCGCATCGCCCGGCGCGGGATGTACGGCTCGGCGACCTGCCCCATCGCGATCGCGGTCTGTACTCGCGTCTCGACGCCGTGGCCCTCGACGAAGTCCTGCAGCGCGAGGCAGTTCATCACGGTCCCGAGCATGCCCATGTAGTCGGCCCGGCCGCGGTCCATGCCGTGCTGCGACAACTCGGCGCCGCGGAAGAAGTTGCCGCCGCCAACCACGACAGCGACCTGGACGCCCTCCTTGGCGACATCGGCGATCTGCCGCGCGACGTCGTTGACGACCTCGGGGTCGACGCCGACCTTGCCGCCGCCGAAGACCTCGCCGGACAGCTTCAGCAGCACGCGACGATATGAGTACGTGGGCTCGCCCGGCGAGGACAGTGTCATGGGCTTGAGTCTGCCACCCGGACTTAAGCTCCGCCCACTTCGAACCGGGCGAATCTCTTCACGGTCACACCGGCCTCGTCCAGAACGCTGCCGACGGCCTTCTTCTGGTCGAGGACCGAAGGCTGCTCGACCAGCACGACGTCCTTGAAGTAGGCGTTGACCCGGCCCTCGACGATCTTGGGCATCGCCTGCTCGGGCTTGCCCTCGTCGCGCGCCTTGGCCGCGGCAATGTCGCGCTCCTTGGACACCTCGTCGTCCGGCACCTCGTCACGCGTGACGTAGGCCGGTCGCATCGCGGCGATCTGCATCGCGGCACCGCGGGCCGCCTCGAGGTCGTCGCCTTCGTACTCGACGATCACGCCGACCGCGGGCGGCAGGTCGCTGGCCCGGCGGTGCATGTAGCTGGCGACCTGGCCGTCGAAGACCACGACCCGGCCGAGCTCGAGCTTCTCGCCGATCACGGCGGCCAGGCTCGAGATGTTCTCCTCGACGGTCTTGCCGTCGGCGAGCGTCTCGCCCAGCAGGCTCGCAACGTCAGCGGGCTTTGTCGCGGCCGCGTGCGCCACGATGTCGGTCGCGAGCTGCTGGAACTGCTCGCTCTTCGCGACGAAATCGGTCTCGGAGTTGAGCTCGATCATCGCGCCCTCGGTGGCCGCGACCAGACCGGCTGACGCGGTCCGCTCCGCGCCGCGCTTGGCCGCCTTGGCCGCGCCCTTGACGCGCAGGATCTCGATCGCCTTGTCCATGTCGCCGTCGGCCTCGGTCAGGGCCTTCTTGCTGTCCATCATCCCGGCACCGGTCATGTCCCGGAGCTTCTTGACGTCCGCGGCGGAGATGTTCGCCATGTGCCTCTCGTCGTCTTTCTCGTCGCGCGACAGGAGTCGCTGGGTGGGGTGGTGCGTACGCCTGCGGCGGGCCGGCCGTTGCTGGTCGACCGCGCCGCCGGACGGTGCTGCGCTCAGCTCTGGGAGGCGTTGGCCTCGACGGGCTCCGACGGGGCCTCGCTCGCCGGGGTGTCCTCGGTCGCCGGCTCGGCCGTGGCGGCAGAGCCGTTGCGCTCGGTCCCGTTGGCCTCGCTCGGGGCGGCTTCGCTCGGAGCGGACTCGGTCACAGCGGACTCGGTCGCAGCGGACTCGGTGCCGCTGTCCGATCCGGACGCAGCAGCCTGGCCCTCGGCCGCGTAGAGCTCTCGCTCCCACTCGGCCAGCGGCTCCTCAGCGCCGAGCTCGGAGCCCGGCTCGTCGCCCTTGCCGCCGGCGCGGGCCATCAGGCCCTCGGCGACCGCGTCGGCGAGGACGCGGGTCAGCAGGGTGACCGAGCGGATCGCGTCGTCGTTGCCCGGGATCGGGTAGTCGACGTCGTCCGGGTCGCAGTTGGTGTCGAGGATCGCGATGATCGGGATGCCGAGCTTCTTGGCCTCCTCGACCGCCAGGTGCTCCTTCTTGGTGTCGACCACCCAGACGGCGGCCGGGACCCGGCCCATGCCGCGGATACCGCCGAGGCTGCGCTCGAGCTTGTCGCGCTCACGCTTGAGGCCGAGCAGTTCCTTCTTGGTCCGCCCGGAGCCGGCGACGTCGTCGAAGTCGATCTCGTCGAGCTCCTTGAGCCGCTGCAGGCGCAGGTGCACGGTCTGGAAGTTGGTCAGCATGCCGCCCAGCCAGCGCTGGTTGACGTAGGGCATGCCGACTCGGGTCGCCTGCTCGGCGATCGCCTCCTGGGCCTGCTTCTTGGTTCCGACGAACATCACCTGGCCGCCCTTGGCGACGGTGTCCTTGACGAACCGGAACGCGCTGTCGATGTAGGACAGCGACTGCTGCAGGTCGATGATGTAGATGCCGTTGCGCTCGGTGAAGATGTAGCGCTTCATCTTCGGGTTCCAGCGCCGGGTCTGGTGCCCGAAATGTACGCCGCTCTCCAGGAGCTGACGCATCGTCACGACGGCCATGGCCGTTTCCTCCTCCAGGGACACCGTCCGCGGCGTCCGTTGTGGTTGTCCGCGCCGACTGTCGTCGGCACCCTGACGCCCGACACGCGACCCACCTCAGTGAGGACCACGGGACGCGCTCCGCCTTGCGGCTGGTAGCGGGCGTGCGAAGTCAGCCTCATTCAGAGGCCGCCAGGAGGAAGTGTACGCGATGGATGTGCGGTCACTCACGTCGAGATTGCGCGGCTTCGGACCCGAATGGGCAAGCCGCGCAATCCCGACGCGAAGCGGACGCTGCTGTCAGCTGTCCAGGTTGCTCATGACGTGCTTGATCCGGGTGTAGTCCTCGAGCCCGTACATCGACAGGTCCTTGCCGTAGCCGGAGTGCTTGAAGCCACCGTGCGGCATCTCGGCGACGATCGGGATGTGGGTGTTGATCCACACGCAGCCGAAGTCGAGGCCCTTGGCCATCCGCATCGCACGGCCGTGGTCCTTGGTCCACACGCTCGACGCGAGTCCGTACTGCACGCCGTTGGCCCAGGCCAGCGCCTGGTCCTCGTCGGAGAACTGCTGCACGGTGATGACCGGGCCGAAGATCTCGTTCTGGATCGCCTCGTCGTCCTGACGAAGGCCGGACACCACGGTCGGGGCGTAGAAGTAGCCGCGGTCGCCGACTCGCTCGCCACCGATCTGCAGCTCCGCGTGGTCGGGCAGCCGGTCGACCATGCCAGAGACCCGGTCGAGCTGGTTCGGGTTGTTCAGCGGGCCGTAGAGGATGTCGTCCTCGTCCGGCGCACCCGTCTTGGTGTTGCGAGCCTGCTCGGTCAGCGCCGCCACGAAGTCCGAGTGGATCCCCGGTCCCGCGAGCACCCGGGTCGCCGCGGTGCAGTCCTGGCCCGCATTGAAGTAGCCGGTCTCGGCGATCGTCTCGGCCGCGGCCTCGAGGTCGGCGTCGTCGAACACGACGACCGGCGCCTTGCCGCCCAACTCCAGATGCACCCGCTTCAGGTCGTCGGCCGCCGACCGGGCGACCTCCATGCCGGCCCGGACCGAGCCGGTGATCGACACCATCTGCGGCGTCTTGTGCGTCACGAGGGTCCGGCCGGTGTCACGGTCGCCGCAGACCACGTTGAGCACGCCCGGCGGGAAGAACTCGGCCGCCATCTCGGCCAGCAGTACGGTCGACGCCGGCGTCGTGTCGGACGGCTTCAGTACGACCGTGTTGCCGGCTGCCAGGGCCGGACCGATCTTCCAGATCGCCATCATCAGCGGGTAGTTCCACGGCGTCACCTGGGCGCACACGCCGATCGGCTCGCGCCGGATCATCGACGTCATGCCGGACATGTACTCCCCGGCCGAGCGGCCCTCCAGCACGCGCGCGGCGCCGGCGAAGAACCGGATCTGGTCGACTGATGGCGGCAACTCCTCGGACTTGGTGAGCTCGCGCGGCTTGCCGGTGTTGCGGACCTCGGCGTCGACGAGGTCGTCGGTGCGAACCTCCATCGCGTCGGCCAGCTTCAGCAGAGCGAGCTGCCGCTCGGCGGGCGTCGTGTTGCCCCACGACTCGAACGCGTCCGCGGCGGCGGACACCGCACGTTCGACATCCTCGGCGCCGGACATCGGCGCGGTGGCATAGACCTCGCCGGTGGCCGGGTCGATCAGGTCATAGGTCGAACCGTCGGCGGCCGGCACCTGCTGGCCCCCGATGAAATTTCGCAACTCAAGCTTGTCGGACATCGGGGCCTCCACCCGTACGGTCAGCGGTTTGGACAAGCGGAATGCGCGCATCGTACGCAGAATCCCGACGTAATGAGAAGGCCCGCTATCGCATCGCGACGATATCCGTAGATTGGGCCAGCTCAGGCCTGGTACACCGGCACACCGTCGACGTAGGTCGCCACCACCGGGGTCGTGGCGATGTCCTCGACCGGGCCCGCGAACGGGTCGCGCTCGAGTACGGCGAGGTCGGCGAACCGGCCGGGCTCGATGACCCCGCTCTCGTCGAGATGCGACACCCACGCCGATCCGGCGGTGTACGCGGTGAGCGCCGTGGCCAGGTCCAGCCGCTCGTCCGGCAGGAAGGCGGGGACGTCCGGGCCGTACTCGGGCAGCCGCCGGTTGACCGCGACGTGGATGCCTTCGAGCGGGTTCACGCTGCTGACCGGCCAGTCACTGCCGCCCGCGAGCCGGGCACCGGCCTCGAGCAGGGACCCGAAGGGGTACTGCCACGACGACCGGGGCTCGCCCAGGAACGGAAGGGTCAGCTTGTCCATCTGCGGCTCGTGGGAGGCCCACAACGGCTGCATGTTCGCTGTGACGCCGAGGGTCGCAAAGCGCGACACGTCGTCGGGGTGGATCACCTGGATGTGCGCGATGTGATGCCGCCGGTCCGAGGGCGGATTGGCCCCGGCCGCGGCGGCGAAGGCGTCCAGCGCCTCGCGTACGGCCCGGTCCCCGATCGCGTGGACATGGACCTGGAAGCCTTCGGCGTCGAGCGTCGTGACGTACTCCTTCAGCGCGACCGGGTCGACGAACGACAGTCCGTTGTTGCCGGTGGGACGGCCGTCGGCGTCGAGGTACGGCTCGAGCATCCCGGCGGTGAAGTTCTCCGCGATGCCGTCCTGCATGACCTTGACGCTGGTGATCCGGAACCGGCCGGCTCGCAGCCGCTCCCGTTTGGCCAGCAGGTCCGGGATCTGCTTGGCGCCGAGCTCCCGCTCCCACCACAGGGCCCCGGTGACTCGGGCGGTCAGCCGGCCGTCGCTCGCGGCGTCGACGTAGACGTCGGCGACATCGGTGATGCTGGCGTACTCCCCCACGATCGCGTCCTGCCAGCCGGTGATGCCGAGCGAGTGGAGGTACGACTGTGCGCTGAGCAGCGCGGCCATCCAGTCGTCGTACGTCGGCTCCGGTGCCAGCCGGCCGACCAGGTCCATGGCACCCTCGTGCAGCGTCCCGGTGGGGCGGCCGTCGGCGTCTCGCTCGATGCGACCGTCGGGCGGATCCGGCGTGTTGGCGTCGATCCCGGCCAGCTCCATCGCCCGGGAGTTCACCCAGCCGCCGTGGTGGTCGCGGTTAGGGAGGAACACCAGACGGTCGGGGACGATCGCGTCCAGATCGGCGGCGAGTGGGGTGCCCCCGACGAAGGCCGGCATGGTCCAGCCGCCGCCGGTGATCCACTCGGCATCTGGATGCGCGTCGGCATAGGCCCGGATCGTGTCGAGATATGCCTCGCGGTTCTCGTGCGGGGTCAGATCGCACCGCATCCGCTCGAGGCCGCCCTGCACCGGATGCACATGCGCATCGACGAAGCCCGGGATCAGCAGACCGCCGGCCAGGTCGACCACGCGGGTGTCCAGTCCGGCGAGCTCGGCCACGTCGCCGTCGCCGACCGCGACGATGCGCCCCTCGCGTACCGCCACGGCACCGTCGAAGGGCAGGCGGCCGTCCGCGGCGAAAATCCTGCCGCCGGTGAAGACCAGGTCAGGCTGCTCAGCTGTCATGCGTGCTCCTCGGTCGGCTCCGGCCCGCTGAGGGTAGGCAAATTGCGAGACACGCCGGCGTGTTTCGCAATTTGGCTACCGCCAGTGGACGGTGGGCGATCGCGGTCATCAGCGTCCCTCCAGCAGTGGGCCGGCCGGATCGTGGTCGAGTCCGCGCCGGGCGGCGGCCAGCGCCGACAGCGCCTCGAGTACGACCCGGTTGGCGAGGTAGGCGGTGATCTCGGCGTGGTCGTACGGCGGTGCCACCTCGACCACGTCGATGCCGGCGATCGGCAGCTCCAGGCAGATCCGGCGCACCGCGTCGAGCAGCTGCCGGGCCGACAGGCCGCCCGGCTCCGGCGTTCCGGTGCCAGGCGCGTGTGCCGGGTCGCAGACGTCGATGTCGACCGACAGGAACACGCCGTCGCAGTCGTCCATCGCGATCCCGAACGCCTCGTCCAGGCAGTCGTCGAGGCCACGGGCTCCGATCTCGGTCATCTCGTACGACCGCATCCGCTGCTGCGCCATCCACTCCAGCGTCGGCGGCTCCGGCCAGTAGCCCCGCAGCCCGATCTGCAGGAACCGGTCGCCACGCAGCGCGCCGGACTCGATCAGGCGCCGCATCGGCTGACCGTGGCCGTAGAGCGACCCGAACGCGGTGTCGCCGGTGTCGGCGTGGGCGTCGAAGTGCAGCATCGAGATCCGGCCGAACCCGTGGTGACGGGCGACTCCGGTCGCGTCCGGCAGCGTGACTGTGTGGTCGCCGCCGATGATCAACGGCAGTGCGCCACCGGATCGCACCGCGTAGACGGCATCCTCCAGCGCCCGGATCGACGCCATGACGTCGCCGGAGTACATCATCACGTCGCCGGCGTCGCGTACGACGAGATCCTGCAGGGCGTCGACCCGCAGGGAAAGATGCGGCCGGCTGCCGTCCTGCGGCAGATAGCAGGCCTGGCGGACCGCCATCGGGCCGAACCGGGCGCCGGACCGATGGGAGGTGCCACCGTCGAACGGCGCCCCCAGGATCACGACATCGGCGTCGGCGAACGACGCGGGGTCCTCGAAGTCGCAACGCTCGACGCCGAGGAAGGTCAGGTCGGGTCCGTACACAGCAGGCATGATCCTCCTACGGATTTCGTCGCGAACGACGCCGTAAACGTTCGGGATACCGATCAGACATCGGATGTCACCACGAATTCCCTTGAAGTCGTGTCGTGCTCCACGGCAGAATAGCCCGCATACGGACGCCGTGGGTGCGTCTGAATCGCTCGACTCACGAGGTGATACATGACCTCCGCGAACTCCCCCGGAGGCAGCACCGGCGACGACTTCGCCGAGCTCCAGTCAGCCGCGCATCAGCACCTGTGGATGCATTTCACCCGGCACTCGTCGTACGAGAATCACGAGATCCCGATGATCGTGCGCGGCGACGGGATGTATGTCTACGACGCCCAGGGCAGGCGCTACATCGACGGGCTGGCCGGACTGTTCACCGTCCAGGTCGGACATGGTCGCGCCGAGCTTGCCGAGGCCGCCGCCAAGCAGGCCAGCGAGCTCGCCTTCTTCCCGATCTGGTCCTATGCGCATCCGCAGGCGATCCGGCTCGCCGAGCGGCTGGCCGCGAACGCGCCGGGCGATCTGAACCGGGTGTTCTTCACGTCGGGCGGCGGCGAGGCCGTCGAGACCGCGTGGAAGCTCGCCAAGCAGTACTTCAAGCTCACCGGCAAGCCGGGCAAGCACAAGGTGATCAGCCGCGCGATCGCCTACCACGGCACACCGCAGGGGGCGCTGTCGATCACCGGGCTGCCCGAGCTGAAGGAACCGTTCGAGCCGCTCGTTCCGAGCACCCACCAGGTGCCCAACACCAACTTCTACCGCGCCCCCGAGCACGCCGACGACGAGAAGGCGTTCGGGCTGTGGGCGGCCAACCGGATCGCCGAGGCCATCGAGATGGCCGGGCCGGACACGGTCGCGGCCGTGTTCCTGGAGCCGGTGCAGAACGCCGGCGGCTGCTTCCCGCCGCCACCCGGCTACTTCCAGCGGGTGCGTGAGATCTGCGACGAGTACGACGTGTTGCTGGTCTCCGACGAGGTGATCTGCGCCTTCGGCCGGCTCGGCCACATGTTCGGCTCCGAGCGCTACGGCTACGTGCCGGACATGATCACCTGCGCCAAGGGACTGACGTCGGGCTACTCACCGATGGGCGCGACGATCGCGTCGGAGCGGCTGTTCGAGCCGTTCGCCAACCGGCCGCCCGAGGCCGGATCCGGAGCGCTGCGGCACTGGAAGGGCGAGTCGATGTTCGCCCACGGCTACACCTTCGGCGGCCACCCGGTGTCGGCCGCGGTCGCGATGGCGAACCTCGACATCTTCGATCGCGAGGGCCTCTACCAGCACGTCCAGGACTCGGCCGGCGCCTTCCGTACCACCCTGGAGAAGCTTCAGGACCTGCCGATCGTCGGCGACGTCCGCGGCGACGGGTTCTTCTACGGCATCGAGATGGTCAAGGACAAGGCGACCAAGGAGACCTTCGACGACGACGAGGCCGAGCGACTGCTCCGCGGCTTCTTGTCGAACGCGCTGTTCGACGGCGGGCTCTACTGCCGCGCCGACGACCGCGGCGATCCGGTCATTCAGCTGTCTCCGCCGCTGATCGCCACCCAGGAGCACTTCGACGAAATGGAGCAGATCTTGCGGTCGGTGCTGACAGAGGCCTGGACCCGTCTCTGAGCGCCCTACCCCCGGCGCAATCAGCACCGCCCGCAAGATCTGGAGGCCGGATCAGGAGTCGAATCCCAGTCCGAGCCGATCCAGCAGCCGTAGCCACACATTGCGACGGCCGTCGTTCGCGTCGGCCCGTGCGAGCGACCAGCGGGTGGCCTGGACTGCGGCCCAGCGCACCGGCTCCGGCGGGAACGGAGTCGGCCGGCTCCGTGTCATCCGCAGCCTGGTCCGCTCGGTCTCCTCGCCGGCCAGCAGGTCGAGCATGACGTCGGCGGCGAACCGGGTCGCGGCGACACCGAGCCCGGTGAAGCCCGCCGCGTACGTCGCCCGGCCCCGCATCGCCCGGCCGTAGAACGCGCAGAACTGCGTCGAGGTGTCGACGACGCCGCCCCAGGTGTGGCTGAGCCGGATGTCGGCCAGCGCCGGGAACGTCTCGACCAGGTGCTCGTAGAGCAGCTCGAACGTCGCGGTGCGCTGGTCGAGGTCTGGCGTGA
>Ga0126377_10002625_pt1 | contig 12441 bp, 11 predicted proteins | sample PanSoiMetPlot_22_FD_92647 | JGI IMG/M metagenome (GOLD analysis project Ga0126377, IMG submission 92647) | Tropical forest soil microbial communities from Panama - MetaG Plot_22 | ecosystem: Environmental > Terrestrial > Soil > Tropical forest > Bulk soil | place: Panama | collected 2016-02-17
CCGACTGCTCCGAGACCTTCATGCCGCCGAGCACGCCCGAGGCCTTCTGCACGCGGGCGAGCGAATCGCCCGGGATCGAGAGCTCGTCGCTGACGCCGACCTTGAGCTTCGCCCCGAGCCCGGGGTTCTCGAGCAGGAAGGAGAGCTTCTGCCGCGCCACTCCGGCCTTGCCGGCTAGCCGGCCTTGCATCGGCCCGCTGGTCTCGAAGATCGTGTCGTCGTCGAGATCGGCCGTCGCCGAGCCCGCGATGGTGCCCCCGGAGCCCAGCGTGAGATCGCATTGGACGGCGTGGCCGTCGACGAGGCTCGCGACCGGGCCGCTCGAATCGAGGATCCCGAGCAGCGGATCGTTCAGGGCCGCACAGGCGGACGGCGGAGTCGGGCTGTTCACGACGATGCAGAAGCTGCCGCTCGGCGGGTTGAACCCCGTCGCGAACGCGACGGCGTCGGATTGGATGAAGTTGCTGGTGAAGGCGAAGCTGGTGTCGTCGCCAGTCGCGGCGACGTTCTTGGCTCGCACGGCGGTGTGCGTGATCATGGCCGTGAACTGCGAGTTCTCTCCGAGCGCGAGATCGCCGCCCACGCCGTCGGGAGGGATCCAGGAGTTGTCGTTCTCCGTGAGCGTCTCGTTGGCGACGACGTTGACCCCCTCTTCGAGCTGACCCACGACGGAGTCGCCGGGCAGGTTGCAGATCGGACAGGCGGTGAACTTCACCTGCACCGGGCCCGGCGCGAGGACGGCGTCCGCTTCGGGCTGGCTGATGGCCGGGGACGGGACCGCCGGCCGCGCGTCGTACGCGATCGTCGCGGCCACGTTGCCGTTGTTGATCGAGAGCGCGTAGCTGCCGGCCGGGAAGAGCGTGTTCATCTGCGCCTCGTTCGCGAACAAGAAGCCGACGGCGAGGTCCGCGCCGTCGGTCGCGAAGGTCTGGAGGCCGAGCGCGCCCGGGATCGTGATCGATCCGCTGTTGAGGCCCGTCCCCTTGACCCGGATCTCGGCGGTGACGGCGTCCGGACCCGTCGAGGTCTTCGCGACGGTCACCGTGAAGACCACGTCCGTCACGTTGGCCACGGCGCTGGCCGGCTCTGCGAGGGCGCCGGCGGCCAGCACCGCCATCAGCGAGCGCAGGATCGGATGCAACAGGGGTCGGAACACGGGTGGGCTCCTCGCGGACCGGGGGCGCAGCGGCCAGCGTGCTAGGTCGGCGGGCCCGGGGCCGGGCTTGAGCGGGCCGCGCGCCTGCCGAAGAATCGCGCGGTGACTCCGAGCGCTCTCCGGGAGCAGGTCGGTCGCTGGACCGGCTTCGTGGTGTTCGCCGTGATGTTCGTGCGCCAGCTCGACTTCTGGCCCGGGCGCGGTGCGGAGCCGATCGACCTCGTGCGCTGGGCGCTGCTGACCCTGCTGACGCTGCTGTTCTGGAGCGCCTACTGGCGCCGGCGCCCGGCCATCGCGCTCGCGAACCGGCCGATCCAGGTGCTGCTCCCGCTGGTCTGCTCGGCCGTGCCGCTCGCGCAGTACCCGCCCACCGCAGTGGTCCAGTGGATCGACCTGCACTGGGCGGGCGGCTCGGCCCTGCTGTTCCGGCCACAGCTCCCTCCGCAGCCGCTCTTCGGGCTCTCCCTCATGGCCGTGGGCGAGGCCATCGCGCTCGTCGGCATGCTGAGCCTGGGCCGCTCCTTCAGCATCTTCAGCGAGGTGCGCGAGCTCGTGACGTCGGGCCTCTACCGCTTCGTCCGCCACCCGCTCTATCTGGGCGAGATCCTCGCCGTGTGGGGCTACCTGATCGCGTGGCCGGCGCCGTGGGGGATGGCCGCCGCGCTCCTCTTCACGGCGCTCCAGAGCTGGCGCGCGCAGATCGAGGAGGCGCGACTGCTGGAGCACCACCCGGCCTACGCGGCGTACCGGGAGCGCGCGGGCTTCCTGTGGCCCCGCTTCGGGCGGCGGGGCTAGCGCCCGCGATAGCGCGGCTCGCGGTTCTCGGCGCGCGCGGCCTTCATCTCGCGGTAGTCCGCCGAGGCGAACACCTGGCTCTGCGCCAGCGCCTCCTCGGCGAGGGACTGCTGCACGACCGGGTTCGCGAGCCGGCGCAGCGTGCGCAGGAACATCTTCACGGTGAACTCGGGGGCGCCCGCGATCGCGCGCGCCATCTCCATCACCGTCTCGTCGAGCTTCTCGTCGGGGACGACGCGCGACACGATGCCGTGTCGCAGCGCTTCCTCGGCCCCCATCACGCGTCCCGTCAGCGCGAGGTCGGCTGCGAGCCCGTGGCCCGCCATCTGGAACAGGCGTGCGGTGCCGCCGGAGTCCGGGACGACGCCGTGGGCGATCTCGGGCAGACGCAGCCGGGCGCCCTGCCCGGCCACGCGGATGTCGCACAGCAACGCGCGCTCCAGGCTGCCGCCGATCACCCAGCCCTTGAGAGCGACCAGCGTGGGCGCGGGCAGCGTGAAGAAGAGCTGGGTGCCGCGGTGACCGCGTTCGATGAAGTCGAGGTCGCTGATGTCCTCGCTGCGCACGCCGAGCTGCGAGGTGTCGCGGCCCGACGAGAACGAGGCTCCCTCGCCGCGCCACACCACGGCGCGAAGGCCCGGGCGCTGCTGCAGCTCGGCCAGGATCTCGAACAGCCGCCGGTCCATCGCATCGTTCGCCGCGTTGTGCTTCTCGGGCCGGTCGTAGGAGATCACCGCGATCGCCCCCTCGAACGAGAGCTTCACGGCGTCGGCGTCGTCCGGCATGCGGACTCCCTTCAGCGTCCCTTGAAGACCGGCGGACGGCGCTCCTCGAACGCGCGCACCGCCTCGACGTAGTCCTCACTGGTCGCGCCCTCGACCATGCGTTCGGCCTCGAGATCGAGGAGCGTCTCGAGATCGGCGTGGAGGGCGCGGTTCAGGTTCTCCTTCATGAGCCGGAGCGCGATCGGCGGCCCGTTCGCGAGGCGATGCGCGAGCTCGCGCGCCGATGCTCCGAGGTCCGCGTCGGGCACGACGCGGTTCGCGAGCCCGAGCGCGAGGCACTCGGCCGACGAGAGCCGGTCTCCGAGGAACATGATCTCCTTCGCGCGCGCGGGCCCGAGGAGGCGGGTCAGGAACCAGCTCGCGCCGTAGTCCCCCGAGAGGCCGAGCTTCACGTAGGAGGTCGTCACGAACGCGCTCTCCGCCATCACCCGCAGGTCGCAGGCCAGCGCGAGCGAGAAGCCCGCGCCCGCGGCGGGACCGGGCAGCGCGGCCAGCGTGGGCTTCGGGACGTGATGCAGCGCGAGCGGGATGCCGTGCTCCCAGCGCAGCTGCGCCTTGCGCTCGGCGGGCGAGGCGGGCGCGCCCTCGAGCGCCATGCGCTTGGTGTCGCCGCCCGCGCAGAAGGCGGTCCCCGCGCCCGTGAGCAGCAGCGCGCCGACGCTCTCGTCGGCGCCGAGCGCCGGCACCAGCTTCGCGAGCGCACGCTTCATCGACAGCGTGAGCGCGTTCCTGGCCTCGGGGCGGTGGAGCGTCACCACCGCGACGCGCTCCTCGACGCGGCAGAGCACCTCCTCGCTGCCGGTCTCGATCTGTCGCGCGGCGGTCGGCGGCACGGCGCGAGAGTATCACCACCACTCTCGAATTGACGGAGCCGGAGCGCCGCCGGATACTCGCGCGTCGGCCGAGGAGACCCCCATGCCCCTGCCCGAGCCGCCGCCGCTCGGCGCGCACGCCCTCCCGCTCGGCTGCTTCGATGGTGAGGCCGTCGTCGTGACGGGTGGCGGCACGGGCCTCGGCAAGGCCATCGCGATGGAGTTCGCGCGGCTCGGCGCGAGGCTCGCGATCCTGTCGCGCAGCGAGGCGCATCGCGCGGCGGGCGTGGCCGCGGTGGAGGCAATCGGCGCGAAGGCGGTCGGCGTCGCCTGCGACATCCGCCAGCCCGACCAGGTGAAGCCCGCCTTCGATGTGGTCGGGACCGAGCTCGGCCTGCCGGGCGTGCTGGTCAACAACGCGGCCGGAAACTTCCCGGTGCCCGCCGAGGATCTCTCGCCGAACGGCTGGCGCACGGTGGTCGACATCGTGCTGAACGGCACCTTCCATTGCTCGCGGGAGTTCGGCCGGCGCCACCTCGCGGCCCGGACGCCCGGATCGATCCTGAACGTCGGCGCCTCCTATGCGTGGACGGGCGGCCCGGGGTTCGCGCACTCCGCCGCCGCGAAGGCCGGCGTGAAGAATCTCACCGAGACGCTCGCCGTCGAGTGGGCGCCGTATGGAATCCGCGTGAACGGACTCGTGCCGGGCCTGTTCCCGCACGAGGACGAGACTGCGGACATCCGCGGCGTTCCCGGGCGGGGCGACCGCGCGAGCGAGGAGGCGAGCGCCCCGGCCGGCCGCACCGGGCGGCTCCGGGAGCTCGGCTGGGCGGCCACCTTCCTCGCCTCTCCGTATGCCGCCTACATCACGGGTCACACGCTGGTCGTGGACGGCGCGAACTGGCAGCGGCGGGCGCTGCGCCAGCCCGACTTCACGCCGATCCGCGAGCAGCTCGGCAAGGGACCCTTCTCGCTGGAATGACGTCGCCCTCCTACATCGATCTCGAAGTGGACGGCGCGGTCGCGTCGCTGGTCCTGAACCGGCCGGAGAAGCTCAACGCCTGGAGCTGGGAGTCCGCGCGCCAGATCGCCGCACACGCGGATGCGCTCCGATTCCGAGACGACGTGCGAGTCGTGATCGTGCGCGCGGAGGGGCGCTCGTTCTGCGCGGGCGTGGACCTCGGCATGCCCGAGGATCGGATCACCGGTCGTTCGCCCGCCGAGAAGACGCGGAACTACTACGAGCGCTTCCGGTGGGTGCACGAGCGCTTCCACGTGCTCGCGAACCTTCCGCAGCCGGTGCTGATGGCGATCCACGGCCACTGCCTCGGCGCCGGCCTCGAGCTCGCCATGATGGGCGACGTCCGCATCGCGGCCGACGACGCCGAGTTCGCGCTGCCCGAGCCCAAGGTGGGGGTCTCGATCGACGCGGGCGGCGACCTGCGCCTCGTCACCGAGCTCGGCGCGGGCTGGACGCGGCTGCTCGCGTTCACCGGCCGCCGCATCGACGCGGCCACCGCGCTCCGGATCGGCATCGTGCAGGAGCTCGTGCCGAAGACCGAGCTCGTCGCCCACGTGCGTGCGCTCGCGGCCGAGATCGCGGCGAACGCTCCGCTCGCGGTGCAGGGCATCAAGCGCACCATCAACTTCCAGGCCGAGCGCGGCCTCGCCGAAGCGCTTCGCTTCGAGGCGGCGAGCGCCGCGCCGCTGTTCGGGTCGGAGGACATGGCGCTCGGCTACAAGGCGATGGCCGCCAGACAGAAGCCCGAGTTCGAAGGGAAATGACATGCCGATGCCCAAGCTGCCCATCATCGACCTGATGCTCGGTTTTCCGGTGACCGACCACGCGAAGACCTACGACTTCATCCGCCAGCAGACGCGGGATCCGTGGTCGAAGCAGAGCACCTTCCCGGTCGAGTACATGTTCAAGGGCGTGCCCTACGACTGGGGCAAGGGCCGCGACCCGATCGAGGTGACGCTCGAGGAGATGGACAAGTGGGGCATCGAGCGGGCGCCCACCAGCCCGCTCAGCGAGGTGGGGAGGAAGGCGCTGAAGCAGCATCCCGGGCGCTTCTTCGGGACCCTCCAGGTGGATCCGGGCCAGGGCATGGAGGCGGTGCGCCTGGTCCAGCGCACCCACGCGGAGTTCGGGATCAAGGCGATCTCCACCTTCCCGGCCGGCTTGAATCCGCAGATTGCGATCAACGATGCCCGTTTCTATCCGCTCTACGCCAAGGCCTGCGAGCTCGACATCGCGTACTTCGTGAACGCCGGCGTCCCTGGACCGCGCGTGCCGATGCACTGCCAGCACGTCGAGCACCTCGACGAGGTGTGCTGGTTCTTCCCCGAGCTGCGGATCGTGACCTTCCACGGCTGCGAGCCCTGGGAGGCGCTCGCCGTCAAGCTGATGCTCAAGTGGCCGGGCCTGCACTATGCGACCAGTGCCTTCGCGCCCAAGCACTATCCGAAGGCCATCATCGACTACGCGAATACGCGCGGCGCGGACAAGATCCTCTATGCCGGCTACTTCCCGATGGGCCTCTCGCTCGAACGCATCATGACAGAGATGAAGGACGTTCCCTTCCGAGATCACGTCTGGCCGAAGTTCCTCCGCGAGAATGCGCTCCGGGTGCTGAAGCTCGAGGCCTGACGCCCTTTCCCCTTCTTTGATGCGACGGCCTCGGTCGGCTCCACCTAGTATGGGACTCGTCGGGAGGGGGCCATGACGAGGGAAGCGTCGCTCGCGGCGGGGTCGAGGGGGGAGTCGAGCGACCCGAGGCGCGCGGGTCTGGTCGGCTCGAGCGCCGCGATCCGCCGGCTCGAGAGCCAGCTGCGCGGGCTGGCCGCGCTCCCGTTCCCGGTGCTGTTCACGGGAGAGCCCGGCAGCGGCCGGCGCCGCGCGGCGCAGGCGCTCCATGCGATCGGGCCGTGGGCGGACGCCCCGCTGCTCGAGTTCGACGCGCGCGACGCGCTTCCGCAAGGCGGCCTCGCCGCACGGGGCGCCGTGATCCTCGCGAACGTCGAGGCGCTCTCGTCGGATGCGCAATCGCTCTGGAGTCGCATCGCGCGCGGGCGCGCGCTCGGCCCCCGGCTGCTCGCGACGGCCTCGCCCGCGTTCCCGCTGCGCGCACGCGAGGGCGGCTTCGACCCCGAGCTCGCCGCCGCGCTGCTGCGTTTCGAGGTGCAGGTGGCGCCGCTCCGCCAGCGGCGTGGCGACATCGCGGAGCTCGCACGGCACTTCGCGGCGGAGATCGCGCGCGAGCTGGCCCGGCCCGAGCAGCGCCTCTCGGAAGGCGCTCTGGCGGCGCTCCGTGACGCGAGCTGGCTCGGCAACGTGGCGGAGCTGCGGGGCGTGGTGGAGCGCACGCTGGCCTTCTCGATGGGTGACGAGGTCAGCGGAGAGGAGGTCGAGGCCGTGCTCGGCGAGGTGCGGCTCAGCGTCGCAGTGCTGCGCGAGCGGCGTCGCATCGAGGAGCGCGATGCCCTGCTCCGGGCGCTCGAGAGCCACGGCGGAAACATCGCGCGCGCGGCGCAGCAGCTCGGCCGGAGCCGGGCCGCGCTCTATCGACTGGCCGAGAAGCACGGCATCGCGCTCTCGCGCAGGCGGGCCTGACCGTCGGCGGATCGGGAGCGCCCGAGCCCGGCCCGGCGGGCCCTGCGCCTAGCCGTTCGCGACGAGTGCCTGGAGCGATCGACCGTAGCGGCCGTGCGCGTCGAGCTGCGTGACCTCGGCGAGGCCCACGCCGCGGTCGTCGCTCAGCCGGGCGCTGCGGAACGCGACCCAGTCGCCCGCAGGCGCTCGCTCCAGGTAGAGCGTCATGTCGGCATTGATGAGGGGGACGCGCATCCCCGGAGCCGCACCGCGCCGGGAGAGCTGCGTGGGCCAACCGATCGAGAACGTGAGATCCGAGAGCATCGCGGCCCGCACGATCGGCGAGGTCTCCTCGCCCGCCACGAGCGCGAGCGGGGTCGTCAACCAGGCTGCGGGTCCGAGCTCGTCCTCGGTGAGTCGGATCTCGACGCTCCGATGGAAGCCGGGCGGCGCCAGCGCGCGAACCTCGGCCGGCATGAAGGGGGTCGGTGCGATGCCGTGGGGACCGGGCGGCGGAGGCTCCTCGGCTCGCCCGCCGCTCGCAACGTCGCCGCGCTCGGCGAGCAGCAGCGCGCTGCCTCGCGTCACCTCCGCGTCGCCGTGGCGCAGGCGGATCTCGATCAGCGCGAGCCGCCGGCCGCGGCGCACGTGGCGCCAGGCGAGCTCCAGGGGAGCGAGCGGCGTGGGGCGGCAGAGATCCACGGCGAGCCGCACCACGCGGAACCCCGTCTCGAGCGCCGCGGCTTCGGCTGCGGTCGCCATCAAACCACACACCGGGCCGCCGTGCTGGAGCTCGCGTGACCACGGGCTCCCGGCCCACTCGGTCGGCGTGAAGACCGCTCCTGCGCGGCGATAGACGAAGTCCCTCACGGGCCGGGACGCTACCCCGTATCCTGTCCCGACTCCCGTCCGTCTCGTTCTCCGGAGGATCGACATGCCCGCCGTTCCGATTCCGCGAGAGGATCTCTCGTTCCTCGAGGTGAAACGCGTCGACGCGGGGAGCGCGGTCGCGAGCCTCGAGGACTTCTTCGGCGAGGCCCAGCCCGGCGACCTGCTCGCGAGGATCGTGCTCGCGGCCGCGGGAGCAGGGGACGGCAAGGTGCTCTACGCGCTCCGTGCGAGCTTCCTCGAGGCCGCGCCGCCTGCGCTTCCGCTCACGCTGCGCACGTCGCGGCTCGGCGCGGACGATCGCGTCGGGCGTTGCGAGGTGCGCGTCTCGGGCGCCCGCCTCCTGTGTGTGGCGGAGGCGGGCTTCGAGACGCCGGCGGCCGGGCCCTGCTGGGAGGAGGCGCTCACGGGGGATCTCCCCGACCCCGACGCGCTCCCGAGCACGCGCGAGTACGCGCGCCGCGAAGGTTGGCCCGAGGACTACGCACGCGGGCCCTTCGAGTTCCGCCGGGTGGGCCCGCTGCGGCCGCCGCCGGGAGCCTCGACCGCGCACGTGAGCTGGCTCCGCCCCCGGCAGCCGCTCCCCTCCGACGTCGGGCTCCACACCGCGACGCTCGCCTTCGCGAGCGCGTTCTACCCGCACTGGGAGTTCGAGCGGCGCATCGGAGAACGCTTCGATCATGCCCGGTTCCGGCTGGTCGGGCACGCGCTCTGGATCCACCGGCGGGTCCGCTTCGACGATTGGTGGCTGATGCGCGGGCAGTGCGATCTCGCCGTCGACGGCCGGGCGCTCGCCCGGCGCCAGCTCTTCACGCGCGACGGGCGCTTGATCGCGGACGCGAGCCTGGAGGCGCAGGTCGCCACGACTGCGTGACGACACACCGGTGGATGCGCCTGTCTCCTCGCGCCCGGCGGGCGACGGTGTGGGGGAGCGCGAGCGGAAGTAGAGCGCAGCAGGAAACGCTGCGTGACCGAGGCGCTTTGGTGCGCCGAGTCCGTGAACGCATCCGGGAGCGTGCGAGCCATGGAGCGAGCGCGACACCAGAGGAGCCCGCCGGCTGCCTGCCGCGTGCGCGTTGTCGAGGCTAGCCCTTCCGCTTCCAGACCTGGAGCTGGTTCGGCCAGCGCGCCCGATGGCTCGCGGCGGCCTCGCCCCACGTGTACTCGCTCGGCCCGAAGTCGTTCCGGATCTCGACCACGCCGACCCGCTTGTAGTGCTCCCGGAGGAAGCGGCGCGTCCAATCGGAGATCAAGAGGTCCGAGTCCGGACGCGCCAGCCAGGAGCTCGTGATGGCGACCAGCACGACGTAGGCGGGCTGCGCCCCTTCGATCTCGCCGATCATCTCCCGCTGCATCTGACGCGCGAAGGGCTGCGGCTCCATCAGCGGATACGTGTAGAGGTAGCCGGTCGCGGCGCGCCGGTCGGCATAGAAGTAGAGCTGCGGCTCCGATCCGATCACCGCGATGCGCTCCGACGGCGCGGTGTGCTCGCGCAGGTACGCGGCCACCTCGATCGACTCCGGGAAGGGGTTCAGGTCGTAGAGGAGCCGGCTGACCTCGATCGGCGACGCCTCGAGCAGGACGACGCGATGCTGGTAGACCGCCTGGCCCGCACCGAACGCGACGAGCGCGACGGCGAGTGCGGCCGAGGCCGGCGCGCCGAGCGCGCGGGCGAGGCGCAGATGCATCGCGCGCAGCGCCGTCGCCGCGAGCAGGCTCGCCGCCGGGAGCAGCAGGATGAAGTAGTGGGGGCGGAACCAGAAGCTCGGGCACACCGCCGCCGCGGAGACGAGCGCGAACGGCAGGACGAAGCCGGGCCGACGTGCGCGCCATGCCTCGGCGCTCGCGACCGCGAGGCCGGCGAGCGCGAGAACATCGAGCACGGGCGTGTCGGTGACGAGCGGCGTCGCCATGCCGCGGAGCTGGCCGAGCGCGCTCGCGAGCGGGACCTGCGAGGCGTAGGCCATCCCGTACGACACGACCCAGAACCAGAAGCGCGGCCAGGCGCCCGACTGGAGGACCAGCAGGCCGGTCGCCACGAGCGGCAGCGCCACGCCGAGGGCGAGCCAGCCGATGCGGGCCGCGGCGCGGCGCACCTGCCGCGGTCGGGCGTGCGCCTCGCTCCACGCGAGTTGGAGCAGCCCGAGCGCCGCGAAGAAGACGCCATTCTGCTTCATCAGGATCGAGAGGCCGAGGAGCGCTCCGGCGGCCAGCAGCTGCAGCGCCCGCCCGCTGCGCAGCGCTTGCGCCAGCACGACCAACCCCGCGAGCGCGAAGAGCACGACGAAGTGGGTCGCGTGCGCGAAAAGCCCCTGGACGGACGGGCTCAGCGAGAGCGTCGCGTAGACGGCGGCGGCCGCGAGCGCGGCAGCCTCGCCCACGAGCGGCTGCGCGAGAAGGAACAGCAGCAGCACGCTCGCGGCGCTCGCGAGGACCAGCCCGATCCGGATGCCCTCGGCGTCGTCTCCGAAGCAGCGCAGGGACAAGGCGTAGGCCGCGTACGTTCCCGGCAGCTTCATGTTGTACGCCTCGAGGTAGGGCGGTACGCCCTCGTTGATGAGCTGCGCCATGTAGGCGTACTCGCCCTCGTCGCGCTCGAGCGGCACCGAGAGCAGGCGCCAGCGCACCGTCATCGAGAGGCCGAGCACGAGGAGCAGGCAGAGGGCCACCCCGAGCCTGGCGAACCGGGCGTTCACTCGATCGTGAACCACTGCACCTCGACCCGGCGATTGAGGTCGCTGTTCTTGCCGGCGGGCTCCTCCCAGCCGCGTCCGACTGCCTCGACGCGTGCGGCCTCGAGCTCCGGGTGGCGCTCGCGCAGCGCCTGACTCACGGCGAGGGCGCGCTGGCGCGACAGCTCCATGGCCTGCAGGGCCATGCTCTTCACGAGCGCCTCGCCGCCCTCCCTGCGGAACTCGGGCACCCGCGCATCGTCGACGTGGCCGCGCAGGAGCACCGTCGAGCCCGGGCTCACCTGAAGGAAGCGCTTGATCGTGTCGAGGTACTCGAGATTCTGCGCCGCGCTCTTGTCGAGCACGGCCGAGTTGGGCTCGAAGTAGAACCGGATGTCCTTGTGGAGCAGCGGGTCGCCCTCGAGCGAGGCTCGCGTGACCGTCTTGATCGGCGCGATCGCGATCTTCTGGTCCGAGAACAAGCCCTGCTTCGCGAGCGCGTCGAGCGCGCTCACGTCGACGAAGCGCGCGGGATCGGTCGGGTTCTTGATGATGCTCCCATAGGCGAGCACCGCCGACTGGAAGATCCCGCCGAACGAACCGGCCGCGTCGATCGTGCCGGCGAAGAAGGCCTGGTTCTCCGGGAGATTGGCGAGGTGCACGCGTGCGAGCTCGTCGCGCGCCTCGGCATCGCTCCAGCCGAAGGCCTTCGCGACGACGGGGAGGTTCGCGGCGGGCTCGTCGCGCAGGCGCCGGTTGCCCTCCAGCAGCCCCTGCACGAGGCCGCGCACCATGTCCGGGTGCTCGCTCGCGAAACCCCTGTTCACCGCGAGGACGTCGGCGATCACGAGCAGGTTGCGGTTCGAGACCAGCACCTTCGCCGCGCCTCCCGAGCCCTCCACCACCTCCTCGGTGCGAGGGGTCCATCCGACGCAGCCGTCGAGACGCGGTCGCGGCCGGCCGAGCTCCCACGCGTAGGCGTCGCAGGCCACGAAGGCGTCCTCGTAGAAGACGAGGCCGAGCTCTTGCGGCGACGGTCGCGCGTCGAGGTCGCGCAGCACCGCGATGGGGACGCCCGCCTCCTGCGCGAGGTAACGGATGAAGAACTCGCTCTCGTTGAACTGGGAGGCGGCGAGCACCTTGCCCGCGAGCTGGTTGACCGACGTGATGCCGCGATCGACCACGACCATGTCGGCGCCGCGCGAGTAGCCGATCTGCACGGGCACCACGGCCTCGAATTGCCGCCCGAGCACGGCGAGCGCGTCGGCGGTGGTGGCCGTGGCCGCGAGGCGGCCGTTGTTGAGCGGCGACCAGGTCTCGCTCTCGCTCCTCGAGATCTTCACGCGGAAGCCGAATTGCTTCGCGAAGAGCGAGTCGGGGCTCGGCTCGAGGCCTCCGTTCGCGACGATCAGGCCGCCGTAGCCCGCGTACTCGCTGATGTCGATCTGGAGCACGCCGTCCGCGGGCGAGTAGGTGGCCGGGGCGTCGAGCCGCGGCGGGCCGGCGAGCGGCTCGATGGGCACCGGCGCCTCGCCCTTCGGCGCGGACGCCGCTGCGCGCTCGGTCGGCGCCGTCCCAGGAGCCGGCTCCTCTGCGGCCCTCCGTTCGAGCCACAGATAGACGCCGAGACCGATCAAGCCCAGGAAGAACAGCAGCGCCAGCAGGTTGCCCGCGGCGGAGCCGCTCGATCGGCGGCGGTCGGTGAGTCGGGTCATGGGCTTCTCCAGCGGTCTACTCCGAG
>Ga0126377_10002626_pt1 | contig 12436 bp, 8 predicted proteins | sample PanSoiMetPlot_22_FD_92647 | JGI IMG/M metagenome (GOLD analysis project Ga0126377, IMG submission 92647) | Tropical forest soil microbial communities from Panama - MetaG Plot_22 | ecosystem: Environmental > Terrestrial > Soil > Tropical forest > Bulk soil | place: Panama | collected 2016-02-17
CCCGGCGGCGCGCGCGATCTGGACAAACAAGTCGCGCCAAATGTCGCCGACGGGCCGGGCAAAGGCGGATGGAAGATCCTTTTGGGCTTCGTTCAGTTTAACGCCACGATCGACAAGTTTACCGATTTCAAGAACGAGTTCGGTGGAATTGGCCGGCGTTACGCCGGAGCGCAGGCGGATGAAGTAGCCTCTCGCGGCGGCGCATTGAGGCTGCGCACTCGAATCAACCAACCGGAAAAGCCCGCGCTTGTCCTCGACGAAAAAGACGGCGGATTGCTTCAATTCGGCTTGTTGAATTCACAGGGAACTATCGCGACCGTCTTCACCGTTGACGCGCAAGGCAATGTCACCGCCGAAGGCAAGATCAAAGGAGCATTGACCACCGGCAATGTTCAGGTCGAATCGGGCATCGCAACTGACGGGATGATTCTTCCGCTTCCGCCGGGAATCACTGCAAAACAGGTGGCGGATGGCGAGGCGGTAATTCAGACACAAATTTCGCTGCGGCTCACAGGAGAATCATTGCCTCCGGGTAAACCAAGCTCAGCAGATCAGTGGGGAGCTTTTCCGCTGGAAACGTGGATAGATGATGAACGACGAGTGCATTGTCGAGTGCGATGGTTTCGGATTGTCGGCGGGTCCGGCATTGAAGACCATCCAGGCGCTTGCAACTACGTCGTCCTTGCTTCTGTGAAGGAGAAAAAAGCATGAGCGACAAGATGCAGGTTCTCTACATCGAGCAGACCGGTCACATCTTGGCCGCATTCACACGAGTGGCTGATGCGGATAGCCTAACTGACATCAAGACCATACTTGGCGACGGCTTGCTCGTTCATAACCTGAAGTCTATCCCGTCGGCTGCAGGAACTGCGGGTGAAACCTTGTTTGTGCCCTTGGATCAACTGAAGGTGAAGGTCGTTAAGTTGAACCCAGGCGCGTTCTTTGCGCCACTCGGTTTTGTTGTTAATGGTGGCGAAGCCAGCGAACTCGGTAACGTAAAGCCAAGTACGCCTTCTCTCACGGTGAATGACATTAAAATCACAATTACAACCGCTGTTTCTGAGGCAACGAATGTATGGGTTCAGATTCAAGAGAATAATCCTCCGCCGGGCGATGAACCGAAACGCAGGGTCATGTCGGGCCAGATTACACCGGTCAGCTCTACTAGTACCGGAAAAGACGTGACACTGACTTTGAGACTCCGCCCGAATTCGCCTCCGGCATCAATTCCAAAGAAAGAGTTTGATATTCTGGCGCTGGTTGCCGGAGAGAAACCATTGTTCGCCAGGTTGACGCCGCCCTAACTGCGGATTGCCATGCCTGACATTGTCATCCATCGTTGCGCCCTGCGGATCGTGCGCCGTGGCGGCTGGGCATGGGGGCCGGAGCCTCAGAAGCTGCTTCAGGGCGCGGTCAAAGCGCTACCCGAATTGCTGGCTCGTGAGCTTGCTGCGCTGTGGCCAGATGACGCCGAACGCGAGATCGCCGCGCCGATTCGCATTCGCGTCCCCCTAACGATGAGCGAACTGCTGGCCGCAGCGGACGGGAGCTTCGCCAATGATGTAATTCAACCGCTGGCGCGCGTGGATGCGCTGAGGGCGCGAATCGCTCAGGCTGTGCGCGTGGCTTTCGAGCGAGATCATATTGCTCAAGTTACGAACTTTGACCCTGAGACGCAGCCGCGCGGAGAACAGAGTGAAGACGAAATCGAGAATGCGCAAGACGCTTCACCAGGCGGCGCGATCTTACGGTTGTTGCTCCATTGGCAAATGAGCGGTGTGTTGGAAATGCGCGTGGCCGCATTCTCCCTGACGGCTCTGGAAGCATGGCATCGCCGATTGATCAACGCCGAAGCCGACTCGGTTGACCGGGTAGCTGTTTCTCAGGAAACGATTGACAAATTGATTGACGGAATCGCGCAGCGCTCGCACATCACGCCGCGTGATCGTGATGGAGTGTTGCGCCGCCGAATCGCCGTTTTGGCGGAGGCGATGGCCCGCCTCGAGCTGAAGCGATGCTGTCCGGGATTAGTCGCGGCGCTGGATCGCGCGCTGACGCTGACGGACGAGGACAAAGCTGAATCAGTAGATACGAAAAACATTCGCGCGATTGATAAGTCAACGGTGTTCCGCAGTACGGTGACGCAATCAACACCGGAATCGAAATTTTCATCGCCAACATTGCCGCAGGCGCAAACCGGATCGACGCCTCGGCGCTCACCGAATAGGGCTGATCGTCATGTAGCGTCGGCGCTGCCGTTTCTATTGCTTGGGCCTCTGTCGCGATTGGGCTATTTGAAAACGCTCGCTGCCACAATGGAAGCGGCGGAATGTCTGGACGATGCGCCGCTCTTTGCCACTGCGCTGGCCTACAAAGCGCTCGATCCGCCCGGGCGCGGCTGGCGGCGCGAGCCGGCGATGACCGAGGCCGCCGTCGCATTTGCCGCATTGGAGCAGCCTGTCGCCGGGGAAGATCTGGCGGCTTTGGCCCGCCGCATCTCGCCGCATCTTTCGCCGCTCGACGCCGCGCTCTCAGGGGCGTTGATCGCAGGCCACAACCATCATCAACCGCTGTTGCTCAATCGCACGGGCGCAGATGCGGAGAGCGGCTTTCTGCTGGTGGATGCGGAAGGAATTTTTCCGATCAGGTGGGCGGCCAGCGTCAGCAGGCTTCGTCAGACTATGCTTCAACTCAATTCCTCGGTCGTGCTGGTTCCTCAAGCAACGGCTGAAACCGAGTTATTGAGCTGGCTCGATGTCGAGGGCGTTCGATTTATCACCGACGCTCCGCCAACTCGCGGCGAGCATTGGCGAGCGTTGCGTCGTCCGCCGCAGGATCGGTGGTGGACGAACGATGCGATGACGCCGGAAGCCGCGCTCGTGCGAATGGCGCGCGCGATGGCGGCGGCGACCGAAGACGTTGAGACGATCTGGCGCCGCCTGGCCGTAGAGCGTCCGAGCGTACCTTTGGCCGATGATGCGGCGCTCGATCGCCACATCACTATGGCTGCGTCAGTCGCGTTGGGAACGATTGCATGGGAGTTGTGGCGAGAGCGCGAGCCGACCGCGCCGCATTTGGCGCTTGAAAGATTCCGCGATCTGGACGCGCGCGTCCGCTACGCGCGCGATACTGTGCGCGTGAGCCTGCCACTCGGACGGCGTTTTTATGACCTGCGCGACCACGGCTTGCTCAGGGACGTGACAGACGCGCCCTGGCTCGACGGCCGCGCGCTCGTTTTTGAGTCCGGCTGATTTTTAGTGAGGATGCTCGTGACCACTTTACCAGCCATAGAACATCTGCTGCTGCGATTGCGCCCGCTCAATCGCGCTCTGCGCGCAGCCGTCGAGCGCCAGGGGGAGGCGGCCGCGCGATTGTTCCGTCCCGATGTCACTCCGCTTTGCGTCACCGAAGAGCAGGTGCAAACTCTGCTTAGCGATGCTGACGGGCTGCTCGATTGCCGGATCACGACGGCCGCGCCGGCGCTGCTCACGCCTGAAGAACAATCCGCCGAACAGGAACTGCGCGAGCGTTGCGCCGCGTCGCAGACCGTCCTTCCGCTCGATCACCTGACTCAATCGCTCGATCTCTCCGCGTTTGAACAGGAAGCCGTGCTCCTCTGCGCGGCGGTCGAACTGGATCGCTCCTACGAACGCATCTACGCTTACATCCTCGATGATCTTAATCGCCGTTATCCCTGCGTCGAACTGCTTTGCACACTGACGGCCGCCACATTGGCTGACCGTTGCGCTCGCCGGCGAGCCATGGGCCGTTTCGGCAAGCTGCGCCGCGCGGGCGCGCTGCAAGCGTACGGCGAACCGGCGACAGAGTTGCGTCAAGAGCTTCGCCTTGCGCCGGAATTGTTCGCGTATCTGATCGGAGCCCCCGGAGACATGACCAACCAATTCCGCGACCGCGCCGAGGCGCCGCTGCCATCGCATCTTGACGTAGTTGATCTGCCAGGAGAGATTGATCCAGCGATCATCGAACGTTCAGGCCAGGCTCTGCGCGAACGTCGCGTCGGCGTCCTGGGCGTCTGGGGCCCGCGCCACGGCGGGCAGAGTGAAGTCGCAACCGCAATCGCCGCAGCCGCCGCTCTTCCATTGCGCCGCTGGCTTTTCACCGAGACGCTACCGCAAGGCGTCACTCACGAACAGCGGATCAGCGAATCAATTCAAGCTGCCGCCGCGCTCGATGCGATTCTGTGGATTGACACGGAGCCGCTGACCGAGCCGGGCAGCGAAAACCTGCGCGGACTCAGCGCGGTTTTTGCCAATAATCTCGCCGCCTCGCGGATTCCGATTATCCTCACAGGCGTCCATCCATGGCGGCCAACTGTTTTGCTTGAATCCAGGGCATATGCCGAGATAGAGATCAACGCGCCGAGTTACGCCGAGCGCCAGACGATGTGGGAACGCGCATTGCCCGACGTGAGCCGCGAGCAGCGTGATGACTTGGCCGCGCGTTTCCGCATTCACAACTCTGAATTGCGCGCCGTCGCGCAGGTCGCGCAGACTCAGGCCTGGTTAGCCGGCAACGGCGAAGCCGCGCAAATCGGTGATCAGATCGAAATGGCCTGCGCCGCCGTCACCCGCAAACACAGCCATCGTTTCGCGACGGTGATCAAACCCCGCCGTGGCCCCGATGATCTGATTCTGCCCTCCGCCTTGCACAACCAGGTGATCGAAGTGGCGAAGTTTTTCAAAGCCTGGCCGCGCGTGGCTGAAGGTTGGGGCTTCGGCCGTCTGGTCACCGGCGAGGGCGGCATCAAGGCGCTCTTCACCGGCGATTCAGGCACAGGCAAAACGCTGGCCGCTGAAGTCATCGCCGGCCAATTGCGCATGCCGCTGCTCAAAATTGATCTCTCGCGCATAGTCTCGAAATGGGTGGGCGAAACCGAAAAGCATCTTGAACAAGCCTTCCGCGAAGCCGAAGACAGCCACGCGGTATTGTTTTTCGATGAAGCCGACGCGCTCTTCGGCAAACGGGGCGAAGTGCGTCACGGCGTAGACCGTTACGCGAATATGGAAGTCAGCTATCTGCTGCAGCGGCTCGAAGCTTATTACGGCCTGGTCATTCTGGCGAGCAACCTGCGCGACAACATTGATTCAGCCTTCACGCGCCGCTTCCAGATCGTGCTGCACTTCCCCAGACCCGAACTCGCCGAACGCCGCCTGATATGGGAGTTGGCGTTCCCGAAGTCAGCTCCACTTGAAGAAGGAATAGATTTCGATCTGCTGGCTCGGCTCGATCTGACCGGAGCCGGCATAGTCGGCGCAGCGCAAACGGCCGCCTTGATGGCGTTGGAAGCGGAGAACGAGAACCATGAGGCCGTGATCACTAAATCGCACGTTGTGCGCGCCATCGCCCGGCAATACCGCCGCGAAGCGCGATTGCTAACGTCTTCCGAATTGGGGCCGTACGCCCCGCTTTTGCAAGAGGTGAGATGAGCCGTTACGACGTCGAGAAATCAAAAGACCAGCGCGGGGCGGAGGAATCTTTACCGCCGCCAGCAAGACAGCCGATCACTGTTCAGAGAATGCCGCAGACCGGCGCAGGAAGATCTTTACTTGCGTCCTCTGAGGAGAACGCAGCCGATCTGCAGTCCGGTTACGGAAATGCCGCTGTGGCTCAATCGCTCACTCAGGGTCAAGGTGAAGGACAACCTGTAGCGGGCGCAGCGGCTGCGCCCGCTCAGGCGCTGATCGTTGAGGATACGGCTGAAACCCTTGAACCGGGGCAGATGCGAAAGAGCGAGTTTCTAGCTCAATTGCGCGCTGCTGTTTGTAACACAACCTCAGAAGCTCTGGCAGACACGCCGTGGTCGGAAGCGGGTTGCCCTTACATTGACCGCTGGTTCGGCCATTACGGCGCGCAGAGCAGCGATTACGTCGAACGCGCCATCCACCGGTACGCGCCCGAATCCGCCGGGGCCGCATCGGCGAGCGGCTACATCCCCGCCATCACCGCGCGGGTTCGCCAAGCCGTCTCCAACTGGGCCGCGACGGGGGAGATTACTGGCGCGCCTGGAGGCGTGTCGCTGGGTTCGCTTGGCGGAGGATTGATAGGGGCGGTTGGAGGGGCTGTGGCAGGTGTGGCAACGGGAGTCGCTGGGGCAGCCTCAAGCGTGGCATCTGGCATTGGAAGCGCTCTCTCTGCGGCGGGAGAGATCTTCTTCAAAGAACGCGAGGGCGGGGCGAGAGACGTGGACGACCCGCAGGCCATTCAGGCTCAGCTTGGAGCGGGGCAATCGCTCGACGGCGGAGTGAGATCGCAGATGGAGTCTGCATTCGGCGAAAGCCTTTCCGGCGTTCAGGTGCACACCGACGCCAACGCCGCTGGGATCTCCGATAATCTCAACGCACGAGCGTTCACGGTCGGCAATCACATAGCTTTCGGGGCAGGGGAGTATCAGCCGGGGACTTTGGTTGGCGATGCGCTGATCGCGCATGAGCTGGCGCACGTGATGCAGCAACGCGGCGGCGGGTCATCTGTCGAATCCAAGCAAAACGGAGCCGCCGAATACAGTGCACTGGAAGATGATGCGGACCAGGCTGCTGTCGGCGCGGTTGTTTCCAGCCGGAGCGGAACAAGAAGGGGATTGTCGAATATTGCCAAAAGCGTAATGCCGAGTCTGAGATCCGGACTGAGGTTACAGCGGTGCCCACGGGGCGGCGGCGCAGCTAGCCTCCTCTCTGATCAACAGGCGCGAGAAGCAATGACTCAAAATAATGGACTCGGATACGATGCTGAGACGATTCGCTCCATGCAAAGACTGGTAGGAGCCAGCGCGACGGGTGTGTGGGATGTGGAAAGTGTCAATAAGGTAGCGCTTTGGCAGAAGAGCCAGGGGTTGAGCGCCACTGGGAATGTAGATTCAGCCACACTCAAGGCAATGATCCTGGCCCTTGTTGCAAATTCCAAATACGACGAGGCTATTCACGTGATCGTTGACGCCTTCAAATTCCCAACGACGAATCTTGCCAGGATTTACTACGATTCAACACTCACAGGCGCCGACGCCTTGACCAGCGGAACAATCGCAACGGGGCAACCTCAAACTGTGCAGGTCGGGACTTCAACATTTTCTGAAAGCTACGAACATATGATCAGGATTATCGGCCATGAATTGCAACACGTGCAACAAAGAACTGGGGCCACACCAATTCTGAACCAGGATATCCGGGAATTCCTGGCTTTCGCCTGGGAGGCGCTTGACACTTCGGCGCCTGCGCTTACGCCTGCTCAGCGTGTGAATCATGCGCAAATTGCGATTCAATATTACAATCGGCTGTCAGCGCCGGAAAAAGCGACTTACAATGCTACCTACCAGCGTCTTCAGACGTTAATTGGCAATGGAGGCGTTGGCAATCCGTAAAGGGGAAATGGTTCAACTTCGAACTGAAAGAGGCAAGTACCGAAAGGGGGATTAGTTAAACATGAATATCGCGCCACTCAAATTAACGGCTCTTTGTGATAAATCTTCATTCCGCCTAGGTTCGTCCATCCTTGTTCAAGTGAAACTAAGTAATGCGTCTGCTCATCCGATTTGGATCAACAAAAGGATGGGGGTGGGGTATGAGGACAGCATGGTACGAGAGATATTCTTTACTGTATATGACGCGTCAACTGGGCGAGTCATACCTGCCCCCGAGGATGAGCGTGTTGATGCGCACCGATTACCTCCGTCGCGAGGAGATTTTCAACAGCTAGGGCCAGGTGATGCGGCGGATGTTGTAGTTGACCTTTCGTATTGGTATCGCTTCAAACTTGCCGGGAATTACCAGATCATTTTTACATATGACAATCATTACGATGGTGGCGAGTTTGGGGTCAAGGCATTCAAAGGCAAAGTTACATCCAACCCCGTGGATGTCACGTTGGATTAGGGGCATAGAACTGTCTGTCGCGCAAAATCTGACGCGGGATAAATAAACGATGAATGTGAAATTCACCCGAACGCTTAACCGCACTCTAGGCAAACTGATTCACCTGGAGGTGCGATTATTTCGCAAAGGCTGGCCTGCCTTTCGTATCTGCGGCTACACAGGCTTGGCCATAGCTGTTATGCTAGCCACTGGCCTTGTAGCTTACCGTAGCCTATCACTCTGGGTTGTGGCAGGGGTTGTGATGGCTGCGGTGTTCACCTTTTTCAGCTTGGTAATGGCCACCAAGATCATCACCGGCGAGGAACGCATCATCTACTATCATCACGAAATTGGAGTGATAGTCGTTGCCGCTGTCCTGCTGTGGGCGCTGGGCCAGCCGATTCTGCCCTACCTCGATGTAACTATCCTGAGTATTGGTATATTTCTGGTCTGCGGTCGCATCGGCTGTTTTATGGTTGGTTGCTGCCACGGACGACCCAGCGGCTTTGGTGTTTGTTACCGAGAGGAACACGCCGCAGCAGGCTTTACCCATTACCTTGTAGGCGTACGGCTTTTTCCTATTCAGGCTGTCGAATCGTTGTGGGTGTTCTGCATCGTCTTTGTCGGCGTTACATTCGTCCTGCGCGGCCACCCGTCGGGTGAAGCGCTGGCGTGGTATGTTGTAACTTACGATCTGGGACGATTCTGTTTCGAGTTTATGCGCGGCGACCCGGATCGTCCGTATTACCGCGGATTCTCTCAGCCGCAGTGGATCTCGCTTATTCTGATGGTGGGGGTAGCTTGGGCCGAGTTTTTCGGCATCCTTCCCTTTCATACGTGGCACATCGGCGCAACCATTGTTTTGGCAGTTACGATGATAGCCATCTCAGTAAAAAGGTATCTTCAAAAAACAGCGAAGTACCACCTTCTTCATGCGCGTCATATCCGAGAAGTAGCCGAAGCAATAATACTGGCTTCAAACCTCGAAACCCATAATGCCATTGTTTTCGGGCGGGATTCTGCTCCTGTAAATATTCATTTGGGATATACCTCTCTCGGCATTCAAATATCGTCAGGTGAGATCAGCGGAGCGGCGGGTGTGATTGGACATTACGCGCTTTCCTGTCGAAACGGAGCTTTGTCGGAAGAGGCCGCCAGGACTCTGTCAAAACTGATTCTCCAACTGAAGCGAGCCTCCGTTTCGATCGAGTTCATCAAGGGGAACCGAGGTGTGTTTCATCTGCTGATTCGCTCTCTGAGTGGCTGAAGGGACAAGTGGCGCGCGCGAGTACACACGAAGCGAGATGAGCCGCTACGACGCCGAAAACTTAACCAGTCTGCGCGAGGAGCCGGAGTCTGCTTTATCGCAGTCGCCGGCGCAGCCAACGCCCGCCTCGCAGCCGAAAGCCGAATCTAATTCCTTGCAGTCAGGCCTTGGCAACGCTATGGTTGCAGCCGCTGCCGCCGGCGAGTCTCCTCCGACAAACGACAATCACTTTTCACTGCAATCCGGTTACGGAAACGCCGCCGTAGAGCGCCTGCTCATCCAACGCAAGGCTGAAGGAGAGACGATTCCCGGAATACCAGCCACACCAACTGAAGAACAAACTACTCCCGGCGTAGCTGCCTCACTAACTGCAGGGCAATCATCTACCGGCGCAGCCGCCAAGCCAGCCAGGGCTTTGATCGTCGAAGACACAGCGGAAACTCTTGATCCTGGCCAAATGCGAAAGAGTGATTTTCTCACCCAGCTACGAACTGCTGTCTGTAACACAGCGGCAGAGGCTCTGGCAGACACGCCCTGGTCGGAAGCAGGTTGCCCTTACATTGACCGCTGGTTCGGTTACTACAGCGCGCAGAGCAGCCAATACATCGAACGCGCCACCCGCAAATATGCTCCTGAAGCCGCCGAAGCCACGGCGGCGGGAGGGTACATCCCCCCCATTACAGCCCGCGTGCGACGATCTGTCACGACGTGGGCGACGACAGGTGAAATGACTGGTGCGCCGGAAGGCGTGCCGATGGGATTGCCTGGAGCAGGCCTAACTGGAGCGGCAGGAGGAGCGGTTTCGGGGATTGCCGGGACCGCCTCAAGCCAGGTGCCAGGCGCAGTAGGAGCGCCTTCTGCAGGTGGAAGCGTTTTTTATAAGGAGCGGGATGGAGGCGCGAGAGTAGCCGACGACCCACAGGCGATTCAAGCTCAGCTTGGCGCGGGGCAATCACTCGATGCCGGTGTGAAATCACGAATGGAGTCAGCATTCGGCGAGAGCTTCTCAGGTGTTCAAGTGCATACGGACGCCAACGCAGCCGGGATATCTGATAACCTAAACGCGCGAGCATTCACAGTCGGCGATCAGATAGCTTTCGGAGCAGGAGAATATCAGCCCGGGACATTGATCAGCGATGCGCTTATAGCGCACGAACTAGCGCACGTAGTGCAGCAACGCGGCGGCGGAGCATCTGTTGAATTCAAGCAAAACGGAGCGGCGGAGATTGGCGCGCTGGAAGACGATGCGGATCAGGCTGCTGTCGGTGCGATTCTTTCCACCTGGGGAGGAGCAGGAATGGGATTGGCGAATGTCGCCAGAAACGCGATGCCGAATCTGAAGTCCGGGCTGAGGTTGCAGAGGTGCGGGAAGTCAAAGCGGGAGGATGAGGAGACAGAAGTTAGAGTTATCTCGCCACAAATTACTGAAGCGAGGGCCACTGGTCGGATGATGGTTACGCCGGAAAATGCTGCATCAATTGGGCAGAGATTAGCTAGAGGGGAACCCGGATTGGACCCTGCTTTTGTTCCAAAAAAGGGCGGCACAATGTTCTTTGTTTCCGAGGGAGATCCATATTCTGGAGTGACGGCTGCACAATCGGTGTCAGTAGATGTATCGGTCAAGTTGCCTGGTGACGTTATTGTCTTCAATGATTCCACTTTGCTTGACATTCACGCCGAGAAACTCGCAGAACTATTCAGGAAAGAGGGAGCGACATTGCCAAAAAACTTTTTATCAGCGATCAAGGATTTTCTAGCAAAAGCCCCTCGCAGACCGAGCGACTTCGCTTATCGCGCAGCAGACCTTGGTATCTCGAATACCCGCCTCAACGATTTGCTAAATCCCAGACGTGGACTTGCTACGTCTGAGGCGATGATGTGGGATCAAGTGGGCAGTACTGTGCGAGAGAGCAAGGGTGGCGTTGGTCGTGTTGTAATGAGCAAGGACAGCCACGTATCTCGCGGCCGTCCCGGAGAGTTTTTGGTCGTTCGTGATGTCGCCGCTGTTAAAATCATTGGTGGTGGGGCGCAAATTGCAGACGCGATGATAGCGGAAGGCGCAAAGACTGGCACCACTGATTCGACGATTCCGGAGAAAGTGAAGGCGGAAGTTGCGAGAATGCGTCGGGTCGGCACGGTGAAAGCCGTCTTCAGAGTCGGCGGAAGAATACTTTTTGTTGTCGCCGTCGCACAAGATATTTTCGGCATAATATATGCCAAGGATAAGCTGAAACAGATCGTAAAGACCGCTGGCGGATGGGCCGGCGGGCTGGCTGTTGGAGGAGCTTTTGCCGCCTGGTTTGCGCCTGGAGATGCTGCTGGACCGGCGGCTTGGGTCGCACATGGATTGGGTTCAATAGTCGCGTTTGGGATTGGCTATTGGGCGGGTTCTGAGATCACGACCTGGGTCTACGAAATAACTATTGAAGATTGATCGGGAGGTAAAAGTGAATAAGCTTATCGAAGCTTTCGCATACAACACGTCTCCGATAGGCCCTTTAGGGGACCATAACGCACGAAAACTTGAAGAAGAACAATGGCTTAATTCGCTGACTTCAGACGATGGGTTAGTGCTCCTTGCCTGGATCCAACAGCCCACGCCACTACCGGGTTGGAACTCACTTACTGAGGGACAGATTGCTGAATTGTGTGACATTGCCGCTTATTATGTTGGCACGGTTGGCCAACGGACTGGCGATGACCGTTTGCGTTTCGCACTTGAAGGATTGCTTACTGATAGTAGAACCCGCGTCTCTGCGCTTGAGGGACTAAGGGCGCTCGGAAACCCTGTTGTTGTTTCTGCGATCTCGGCGTACGTAGACAACGCAGACCCTCAGTTGGCGCGCCAAATAGCCTCCGTTCTTGGAGAGATTGGGGGTAACGAAGCTATTACAGTCCTCCATGGAATGTACGATCGTTGGAAAGATGACTTGGTTGTACAAGGGACAATCGAGGATGCCCTGCAGGAGGCAAAGAGAGGCTAAGCGTGTTATTAACTTTTCAGCTTTTTTTCGACGATTTGCCTCCGCCCACTGCTCTTACTTGATTATGTAACGAAAGCCTTAGCCAAGTTATGTCAGTGATGCAGAGCGAGCACTCGTGACGCCTTATTTGAACTATTACCGAAGACGCTCCACAGCGCGAGTATCCTTTGCGCGAGGTCTTCAATGGCCTACGCTGGATGGTTCGGAGTGGCACATCGTGGCGTATGATGCCCCATGGCTTGCCACCCTCTTATGTCATCTACCAACAGGCGCAGCGATGTATCAAAGCGAAAGTCTTTGAAGAGTGACTTAAGGGACAA
>Ga0126377_10002627_pt1 | contig 12435 bp, 12 predicted proteins | sample PanSoiMetPlot_22_FD_92647 | JGI IMG/M metagenome (GOLD analysis project Ga0126377, IMG submission 92647) | Tropical forest soil microbial communities from Panama - MetaG Plot_22 | ecosystem: Environmental > Terrestrial > Soil > Tropical forest > Bulk soil | place: Panama | collected 2016-02-17
CTATCGCCACATGCCCATGCCGCGAATGACCAACACTTACCTGCTCAACGGCGCGAGCGCTTCCGCGGATATAATTCGTTCGGTCAAACGCGGTCTATACGCCGTGCAATTCGGCGGCGGCCAGGTCGACATCACCAACGGCAAATTCGTTTTCAGCGCGACCGAGGCCTACCTGATCGAAGACGGCAAGGTCACCGCTCCGGTCAAAGGCGCCACGCTCATCGGCAACGGCCCTGACGCCTTGACGAAAGTCACGGCGGTGGCCAACGACCTCGCGCTGGATGAAGGCGTAGGCACTTGCGGCAAAGACGGGCAATCCGTCCCGGTCTGCGTCGGCTTGCCGACGATCAAAATTTCGGAGATGACCGTCGGAGGCACGAAGTGATTACAACAGAGCTGCTTTCCGACATCGTCAATCAGGCCGTCAAACACGGCGCGACCGAAGTCGAAGCCGTCGGCGTCGAGTCTACGGAGTTCCACGCCGAGGTCCGGCTCGGCGAGGTTGAGAAGCTGCAGGAAGCGGCCTCTCGCGGCATAGGGTTGCGCGTGCTTTTCCATAGCCGCCAGGCGTCAAGCTCCACCTCCGACGTCAGCCCACAGGCGATTAACGAAATGATCTCTTCCGCCATAGAGATGGCGAAGCTGACTTCTGTAGACGACGCCGCAGCGCTCCCCTACGGCGACGAACTGGCGCTCGAAATCGCCGACCTCGGCTTGTACGACCCGGGCGTAAGCGAATTGACGACCGAGCGCAAAATCGAAATGGCTCGCTTCGCCGAAGAGGCCGCGCGCGGCGCTGACCCGCGCATCGCGAATTCCGAAGGCTCGGCCTGTTCGACAACCGAGAGCAAAACGATTCTGGTCACCAGCGCAGGATTCGCGGGCGAATACCGAGGCACGACCTGCGCCTTGACGGTCGCGCCAATCGCGAAAGTAGGCGGTCAGATGCAGGTCTCGGTATGGGGAGACCGGCAACGCGCGCTCGCGTCGCTCGATTCGCCTGAGGCTTTAGGGCGGGAAGCCGCGAGGCGGGCTTTGCGAAAGCTCAACGCCCGCAAAGTCATGACTCAGGAGGCGCCGATCGTCTTTGAATCGAGCGCGGTGGAGGAATTGCTTGGCGACTTTTTTGTGGCGGTTGACGGCTATTCGATCTTTCGACGCGCGTCTTTCCTGGTTGGTCGTCTCGGTGAAACGGTCGCCGCGCCTGCGCTGACGGTCATTGACGACGGGCGAATGCGCGGCGGGGTCGGATCGCGCCCCTTCGACGGCGAAGGTTTGGCCACGCGGCGAACGGTGGTTGTCGAGAATGGAGTTTTGAAAAACTATCTGCTCAACACATACACTGCGCGCAAACTCGGATTGCGCTCAACGGCCAGCGCCATGCGCGCTTTGACGGGCGCGCCGGTGGTCGGTTTCAGCAACTTTTTCATCGCTCCCGGAGTCTATCAGGCTGATGAGATTATCGCATCGGTCAAAAACGGTTTTTACGTGACCGAGATGATCGGCTTCGGCTTCAACGCGGTCACCGGCGACTTCTCGCGCGGCGCTTCCGGCTGGTGGATTGAGAACGGCAAGCTGGCCTTCCCGGTCGAAGAGGTCACCGTCGCCGGTAATTTCCGCGACATGCTGCGCGGAGTCGAGATGATCGGCAATGACCTGCGGTTCCGCGGCCGCGCGGCCGCGCCGACAATCAAGATCGATCGAATGATGATCAGCGGAGAGTGACGCCTGGTGGCGGCGCGACCGGCATGAAAGACTACTTTAGAAGTAGACAGGATTTTTCAACATATGGATAACGATACTCAATTAACCGTTTTCGAAAACGATAACGATGACGAGAACAATATTGGCTTTGGCGTCGAACAGCATCGCCCTCGAGCGCTTCTGGTCGCGGGCGCAATCGCGGCTCTCATGTTGACGATATTGATCGTCGCGCTGGTCATGACCAAGCCGTCCGCGGACAGAGAGGCCGAAAACATTGTTCGGGCCGGCTCTCCGGAATTCGACGCCTACAAGGATAAAGTCCGGTTGGAAGTAGATCCCGAGGATAAGATGGTCTATGACAACTGGATAGGAATGTGGCAACTCCAGGCGAAGGCGAAACTGAGCAACCTGGGCGACCGCGAATTGCTAGGCGTAGAGGTGATTGGGAAGATGATCGACTTCCAGGACAATGTCATCTCGCACGCCGTTGTGTTACCGGTTCCCCGCGACCGAAAGGGGCCGCTCAAGCCCGGCGAGTCGAGGACCATTGCAGTCAAAGTCGACGCCCCACAAAAAATCACCGAAGCCGATGTAAAGGACATCACGATAGAGCTGCGGGGATTGCGGTTCCGGTAGGTATGTTCTGGGTTGCCGCAGGTTGCTGAAGGGCGCTGCAGCCGAGCAACACCAGCGCTATCCAGACCAAATCAGACAGTAACAAGTGTACAAGCTGCAACCAGGTCGGCGCGTGCAGCATTAGATTGACCGCGCCCGCGCCGAGTTGGACTAGCACCAGCGCGATCAAGGCTTTCGACCATTTCTTGACGCCGGCGCCGGGACGACGCGAGCGGGCGAAGAAAGCCGTCAAGATTAAAAGCCCGCCAACTCCGATTGCGATGAGTGGGTGAAAGAATCGCAATCGAATCAGAACGTGCGCCGTCGGCGACAGGTCTTGCTTTAAACCTTCGGCCAGAGAGGTGACCGGAAAGAGCGTCGCGCCCAGCGCAGAGACAGCCCCACTTATGCCCAGGATCAAAGTCGCTATGATTGCGACGACGAAGATCCAGTTGATCGAAGCCTGCCCCCGAATGTCGAATCGCCCGCCCGTCGTCGCCGTCCAGGCTATAATCGCCAATGTTCCCACCAACAGGAAGGTGTTGATCAGATGCGCCGACATCCACAGCGCCCGCGCGATGGATTTGTTTTCGGCGACCATCTCGAAAAGCACCAGGCCGGCGCCGATCGCGGCCTCCATCAACATGAAGAACATCGCGGCCGCCGCATAGCGTCTCAATCGGTGTTTGGGAGCATAGGCGCGGAAGGCCCATACGAGCGCTCCCGCGACCAGCAGCAACGCCAACCCGCTCGACAGGCGGTGGGAAAATTCGACGATGGTTTTTACGGTCGGAGAGTCGGGAATGACCTCGCCATTGCAAAGCGGCCAGTGGCTGCCACATCCGGCGCCTGAACCGCTCGCGCGAACGAAAGCGCCCCAGACGATGACCAGCAAATTAAAAGCAAGCGCAAACCAGGCGTATTTCGCGAAACGATCGAGTTTCATTGATCAGAGATCACGAGGGCTTAGATATTGATCGTAGCGGCGAAACGGCTCCCACTCGGACGAATACTCGAGCCTTGTTTCCGGACGCCGTTCTTCGAGTTTGACGATTTCAACGGCTTCAATGAACAGACGGTCCAGATTTTCAATAGGGCTGCCGGTCCTTCTGCAAGCGGCGACATGAGTGCGTATAATTTGATCAACTTTCACGCGTGTGTCCGCCGGTAACTGGTTGATCATTTTCAATGTTTGATCGGATATTTTCATAAGCCCTCTCCTCTATTATTTTATTTGTCGAGATTTTTGAATTCAAAATGACTGGGCAAGATACTAGATGTTCTTGTCAGATTCAAGAAATTATTAAGCCAAAATTTCTCATAACGCCAAAATCATGATTTACCGCGCGTCTTTAGCCGTTGTATGGTTGATGTTACGATAATGACTTGTAAGGCGGGAGACGACCTTTTCCCGCTGACGGCGCAATTCAATCGGCATTACGCGCGGCGGCGAAACTGACCGCCCGCAAGGCATGACAGGAAGACAATGGCTGAAGCAACTGCGGCTATAGATAGAAAACCAATCAGCTCTTTCAAAAAGTGGTTCCTAGAAGGACAGGTCAAAGAGTTCGAAGGCCCTCATGAAAAAGAGGGCCAGCATCACACGCACTCGTGGTGGCAGGTGATGTGTTTGACCGGCGTGGATTACTTCTCGACTCTAGGCTATCAACCCAGCATCGCGTTCGTCGCCGCCGCTGCGCTTTCGCCGATTGCGACTCTAATTCTGGTGCTGCTGACTCTGTTCGGCGCGCTGCCGATATACAGCCGCGTGGCGCGGGAAAGTCCGCATGGTGAAGGCTCGATCTCGATGCTTGAAGACCTGCTGCCGCGCTGGCGCGGCAAGCTCTTTGTGCTCATACTGCTCGGGTTCCTCGCCACGGACTTCATCATCACGATCACGCTCTCCGCCGCCGACGCCACCGCGCACATTGTGGAGAATCCGTTCACGCCTCACTTTCTGCACGGTCACCGCGTGGCGATCACGCTCGTGTTGCTAAGCATTCTCGGCGGGATCTTTCTCAAAGGCTTCAAAGAGGCGATCGGCTTGGCCGTGCTGCTGGTGGCCGGCTATCTGCTATTCAATCTGGTGGTTGTGGGGATGGGGATGTATAAAATACTCATTCACCCGCAGACGCTGTCGGCCTGGAAAGACGCGATGTTCGCCATGCCCAAGGTTCATGGAAACCCGTTCCTGATGATAGGGTTTTCGCTGCTGCTGTTCCCAAAGCTCGCGCTCGGCTTATCGGGTTTTGAAACCGGAGTCGCCGTGATGCCGCTGGTGAAAGGCGACGCTGGCGATGACTCCAAAAGACCGGCCGGCCGCATTCGCAACACGCGCCGCCTTCTGATCACCGCGGCTTTGATCATGAGCTTCATGCTCATTTCGAGCAGTCTGGTTACAACCATGCTTATCCCGGCCGATGAGTTTCGTCCGGCGACGGCCACACAGAAAGGCGGCGAAGCGGACGGGCGCGCGTTGTCTTATCTCGCCCACTATTTCCTGGGCGATTATTTCGGCACGGCCTACGACTTGAGCACGATTTTGATCTTGTGGTTCGCCGGCGCCTCGGCGATGGCCGGCTTGATCAACATAGTGCCGCGCTATCTGCCCCGCTACGGAATGGCGCCGGATTGGACGCGCGCGACGAGGCCGCTGGTGCTGGTTTACACAGCCATCGCTTTCGCCGTGACGATTATCTTTGACGCGGACCACAACGCGCAGGGCGGCGCATACGCCACCGGCGTGCTGGTGCTGATGACGTCGGCGGCGGTGGCGGTGACCCTGTCCACCTGGCGCGAGGGGGCGATCGGATACGCCTTTCTCGCGATCTCGCTGGTCTTCGGTTACACACTGGTCACCAACATCATCGAGCGGCCCGAAGGCATTAAGATCGCGTCCTTCTTCATCGTCTCGATCATCGCGGTCTCGTTCATTTCGCGCGCGCTGCGATCGACCGAATTAAGGGTCGTCAAGGTGGAGTTGAACGATGCGGCGCGGGCCTTCATCGAGGAGGCCGGGAAGGGTACGATCCGGATCATTGCCAACCGCCCTGACCGAGGCGACGTGGACGAGTACCGGCTCAAGGAGAAAGAGGAGCGCTGGAACAACCACATCCCGGCGGGAGACCCCGTGCTCTTTTTCGAGGTGAGGCCGGGAGACGTCTCGGAGTTTTCGGGCGCGCTCAGAGTGCGCGGGGTGCAGGTGGGCTCCTACAAGGTGCTGCGGACGAGGAGCCCGGCGGTTCCGAACGCGATCGCCGCATTCCTGCTCCACGCGCGTGATACGACTGGGCAAATCCCGCACGTCTATTTCGGATGGACGGAGGGCAATCCGCTCTGGTATGTTTTGAAATTCATATTTTTCGGCGAGGGAGACACCGCGCCGGTAACCCATGAAATCTTGCGCCAGGCCGAGCACGATCCGTCGCGGCGTCCGGCGGTCCACGTCGGAGGGTAATACGACATGACAGGCAAGCGTTTGATAAGCATCGACGATTTCATCGACGGGCTGCGCTCTTTCGAGCGGAGTCTGATCACACGAGACCGCGTATTGGATCTCTGTTCGAGCGTGAAGATCTCAGATTTGTCGCTCGCCCCGTACGTCTTTTTCGACGATACGTTTTACACGCGTAATCTGATCTACCGCGACGACCTTTTTGAAGTGATGACGATCTGCTGGCAGCCCGGGCAGAAGACGGCCGTTCACACGCACAACGGCCAGCTCTGCTGGATGATCACGCAGCGCGGCAATCTGGCCGTCGTCGATTACAAATGGCTCGGCTGCGACCACCCCGAATACCAGAACGTGGTCGGGATTGACTGCGTCGCGGGGTCGGAGCATACGAAACTCGAAGTGATCCGTGAGGTCGAGGCCAGCGTCGGCGGCCCGGTGGTGACCGCGGATAAGCTCCAGACAATTCATCGGCTCTACAACCTCAGCGCCGAATCGGAGCGCGCAATCAGCATTCACATCTATTCGCGCCCGATTGATTCCTGCGTCGCTTTCGACATGGAGAATCAACGTTGCTACCGGCGACAGCTCGGCTATTTCAGCAAGCGCGGCGAGGTCACGACGAAAGATGACGCCCTGGCCGCCAGCCCTTCTTTTGTGCAGATCACTTAATAGTTCCTGGACAGAGCCGCCGCCGCCAGTTTAAAATCTCCGTTTCGCAGATGAGCCAAATTGACGACAGTGGGATCGAGCGGCGATTTCAGCGCAATACTTATGTCGTGATCGGCGTCGCGGTAATCGCGGGATGGTTTCTGTCGGGATGGCGAATGGCGTTGGGCGGGCTGCTCGGAGGCGCGCTGTGCCTGTTCAACATCCGATGGTTGAGCGGCAGCGTTCGCGCGATATTGAGCAAAGCCGTCGTAACGCAAAGCGGGCGCGTCCCGCCGTTTACCGCCTCAAAATTTGTTCTGCGTTACTTTATTGTCGCCGTCGTCATCGTGATTGCGCTCTGGACCGGCTATTTTCACCCACTGGGAATCGGGATCGGGTTCGCGGCGTTTGCCGGCGGAGTGATGATCGAAGCGGCTTATCAACTGTGTTTGTTCTTCAAATTCTTCAGGGCCGACGAAAACGCTCAGGAAAATCCATCAAAAGAGTAGATCGCATTTATGTTTTTACTGAACCTTCTGCAAGGGCACGGACAAGAGGCGGCTGAGCATGGCGCGGCGGCAGGACATGCCGAGCACGTGCCGTTCATTGTCGAGAAATTGAATCAATGGATCGGGGAGCCGGTCTTCGAGATTCAAAAGGCGATTATGCCGCCGATCTACAAGGCGCTAAAAATCTTCGGCTCCCAGTGGCCCGGCGAAAACAAAACGTTTCAGGAATATCTTGACGCCGGTTATCTGCCCATCCCGACGCACGTCGTAATGTTCCTTTTCGTCGTACTTGTGGCCGTCGTGATCTTGACGATCCTGCGCGGGAAGCTCTCGGTCGAATCTCCGAACAGCCGGCAGCAGACCTTTGAAGTCGGAGTCGAAATGATTCGCGGATTCCTTGGCGATCTGGTCGGCCCCGGCGGGATGAAGCATTTTCCGGTCGTCGCGACTTTCGGCATTTTGATACTGCTCTCCAACTTGACAGGAATGTTGCCAGATATGGTCGCGCCTACGGCCAATTTCAACGTGACGCTTGCGCTGGCAATCACCTCATTCCTTTACTACAACTACGTCGGCATTCGCGAAAACGGGCTGCTCGGACACATAAAACATTTCGGAGGTCCCGTGCCAAGCATAATCATTATGTTCATACTGTTTCCGATTGAGATCATAAGCAACCTGGCGCGAATTATGAGTCTGAGCGTCCGCCTTTTCGGAAACATTTTCGGCGAAGAGCAACTGAGCACTGCAGTTTCTTCCATAATGCAATGGGTTCTGCCTGCTCTGCTGATGCCTCTTGGATTATTAACCTCTGTACTGCAAACATTCATTTTCATGTTGCTCTCTATGGTCTATCTCGGCGAAGTCTCGCATCATTCTGAAGATCATCATGGCGGGACCGCTCACGACCATACAGTAGCGACAGCTCATTGAATTTTAGCGCTGAGCTTTCAGCCTAATTTATCAGCGGATGCGGGATCGTCCGTTTGAATTCGGCTTCATCATCTCGTGAGGCGGCAAACGCAGTGTGGAGCTTGCAGTCCCCCAGGATATGCAATGTAAACCTGGCGTCGTATTCATCCCGAAGCCGATGACGACAATGGTCAGCATCCTTTGAATCGCAGCAACGAGGCATCGCGAAAGCGCGGGGAATTATTCATAGCAGTTTTATGCGTCTTCCCCACGCCGCGTTGCGAATCAATCAATCAACTCAATCAATCTCAAAGGAGAAAATAATGAAACGTAACATGATTCGTCTCGGCATCGGATTGATGACCGTGCTCTTTTCGGCGATGACAGCTCTTGCGCAGACGCCGACAGCGCCGGCTGAAAGCGCCGGTGTTGGCAGGGGGCTTGCCTACATTGGCGCGGGCATTGGGTTCGGGATAGCGGCGGGACTGTGCGGCATAGGCCAGGGGCGCGTCGCAGCGGCGGCTTGCGAAGGCATGGCTCGTAATCCGGGCGCGTATAACCGCATTCAGGTAGCCTTGTTTATAGGTCTAGCGTTCATCGAAACGTTGGTCCTCTTCAGCTTCGTGATCGTCTATATGCATTTCGGGGCTCTGAGATAGTGGAATAAAAAGTATGAGGCGCGCCCTCGGGCGCGCCTCACGCTTCCAGCCATATTTTGAGCGCTTAATGCAATTCATTCATAACTCGTCACATTGCGCGATTTCTCGCGGTGGCGTTCAAACGCCAATTCGATCAAGCGGTCGATCAACTGGCTGTAACTGATCCCGCTCACCTCCCACAACTTCGGATACATACTGATTGAAGTGAATCCGGGCAGAGTGTTGATCTCGTTGACGATCAATCTGTACGTCGCGCGTTCGAGGAAGAAATCGACTCGCGCGAGGCCAGATCCGTCAATCGCCTGGAACGCGCGGATGGCGAGTCGCTGAACCTCGGCGGTCATCTCCGCGTCGAGCTCAGCCGGTATGATGAGGCGCGCGCCGTTGTCGTCAATGTATTTCGCCTTGTAATCGTAAAACTCGGCGGTTTGCGGGACGATCTCTCCGGGCAGGCTAGCTATCGGCTCGTCGTTGCCGAGCACGCTGACCTCGATCTCACGCGCGTCAACGCCCTTTTCAACGACGATTTTCCGGTCGTATTTCGCGGCCGTCGCAATGGCCTCGTTCAGATTTTTCGCGTCGGTGGCTTTTGAAATTCCTACCGACGACCCCAGATTGGCGGGTTTGACGAAACAGGGGAATCCGATCTCGTCCGCCAACTGACCTTCGATCTTTTGCGGATTGGCTTCCCACTGGGAGCGCAGGAAGCTGGTGAAATCGACTATCGGCAGATCAGCTTCGCGAAACAACCGCTTCATCACCACCTTATCCATCCCGGTAGCCGAAGCCAGCACGCCGCATCCGACATATGGCACGTCGGCCATCTCCAGCAAGCCCTGGATCGTGCCGTCTTCGCCGTAAGTGCCGTGCAAGACCGGAAAGATGACATCAATCTGATCGCGCCTTCCGTCCGTGGCCTCTTCGGTGAACCGGGCCAATCCGCGCTCCGTCGGATCGCCGAAGATGGCGACGCGCTGATCGGCGTTTTCGATGACGGCGCTCGGCAGCAGGTTCGTGGCTTCGCTAGAAGCGAGCCATTTGCCCTGATTGGTGATGGCGATCGGGACGATATCGTATTTCCCCCGATCCAGAGCGTTGATAACTGATTCGGCGGAACGCAGCGAAACCTCGTGCTCGCCTGAACGCCCGCCGAAGATTACTCCGACTTTGAGTTTCTTCGACAAAATGGCTCCTCAGAAAAATTGGGAGTGGGGAGGAGGGAATGGGGAATGAGAACCAGAGGTCAAAGAAGTTTCTTACTTGACTCACCACTCCCAATTCCCCACTCCCTACTACCGATATTCGGGGAAGTCACATGATCTTCTTACCTAGCGCCGACATGATCAGTTGCACGCCCAGCTCAGCGGTCTTGTTCGAGACGTCCAGGACCGGGTTGACCTCGGTCAGCTCGAACGAAAGCATCTTGCCTGAATCGGCCACCTTTTCCATCGCCAGATGGCTCTCGCGATAAGTCGGTCCGCCGGGAACCGGGGTTCCCACGCCGGGCGCGAAATCGGGATCGACAAAATCCATATCCATCGTAACGTGGAATCCGGCCGTGCGACGCGAGGCCAGCCACATCGCTTCGTCCATCGCCGCGCTCATTCCGCGCTCGTCGAGTTCGCGCATTGTAATCACACGAATGCCGGACGTCTTGAGCGCGACGGCCTCTTCGGGATCGACGCTGCGCGCGCCGATCAGCACGCAATCTTCGGGATAGACTTTCGGAGCGAATCCGGCGATGTGCGTCAGCTCCGGCGCGCCGTGTCCGAGAATGGCGGCGAAAGGCATTCCGTGAATGTTGCCGGAAGGTGAAGTTTCAGGCGTGTTCATGTCGCCATGCGCGTCGAACCAGATCACGCCGACGCGATGTCCATGTTTGTGGTAATAGGCGGCGAGTCCCGACACGCTACCGATCGCGATCGAATGATCTCCGCCGAGGATGATCGGGATCGCGCCTACTTCAAGAGTGGTCTCGACCTGGCGGGCAAGAGCCTGGCAGGCGACGGCGATCTCGGGCAAATATTTCAGCTTGCGGTCAGTGATCTGCATCATTTCCGGGTTGCGCACGCTAATGTTGCCCGCATCGGTCACTTCGTACCCCAACCCGGCCAATCGCTCGTTCAGGCCGGCCACGCGAATCGCCGACGGCCCCATATCCACCCCGCGACGATCAGCGCCAAGATCCATCAACACGCCGATGATCGTCACCTTCCTGTTTGGATACTGCGCGTTCATTTCACTGCTTTGATCAAAGTAAAAATCCGATCATGTTCGCTGCGCTGCCTGATCGCTCGAAGCACGATTTGCTTGAATTTCAGCTCATTTAACATCTCCATCATCTCATCCGCGGTATAAAAATGCGCCGCGGCCTCACCCGGATCACGCGCTATGTAACGATAATAGTGCCGGCGGAACTTGAGCTTCAACGGGCTTGCGCCGACCTTGGGCGCGAGTTCATCGGCTATCAGCAGCCGTCCGCCTGGCTTCAGCACGCGATAGGCCGAGTCGAGAAACTTCTGCGACTGTATTCGGTGAAAAGCCATCACTGATGTTATCAGATCGAGGCTGGAGTCACCGAACGCCAGTCTTTCAGCCATCATCACGCGCCATTCGATGCGCATGGAGACTTTCGCCGAATGCGCCGCCAGCCGCGCCTTTTCTAGGTTTTCACGCGATACGTCGCCGCCGGTGATCTTGCCTTTTTCGCCGATCTTTCCGACGAACTGACGCGCTATGACTCCGGTTCCGGTCGGCACGTCGAGCACCTGCATGCCGGGAAAAGGATCAGCGGCATCGATGATCAGGGCAATGGTTTGTTTGTAATCCAGCCCCGTGCGCCGATAAAAATCGCGCGCGATCTGTTCTTCAAACTCGCTGAGCCAGGTCGAGATCAGCGGCTGTTTCCTGGGAGAGGAAGCGACTTTTGGCGTCCAGACGCCCTCTGTCTCCTCCGCATCCGGTTTTGCGGCATCATCACGTCGAGTCATGGGGAGGAGTATCCTCCTATGGTTTCAACCTATAAAGCATTCGGGGGAATGGAATCGTTTCACGCACGTGCTCAAGCCCGCACAACCATGCCACACATCGCTCAATCCCCATACCAAAACCCGCGTGCGGGACGCTGCCGTATTTGCGTAAATCCAGGTACCAATCAAAGGCCTCTTCAGGCAAACCGTGCTCCTGGATCCGGTTCAAAAGCAATTCTAATGATGAAGCCCTTTCTCCGCCACCTATAATCTCACCATAACCTTCGGGCGCGAGCACATCTACGCACAAAGCCAATTCAAGCCGCTCGGGGTCAGGCTCCATATAAAACGCCTTAACGGCAGCCGGATAACGATGAACCATCACAGGTTTGTCAAACAGATTGGAAAGATATGTTTCATCGGGCGAACCAAGATCGCCTCCCCATTCGAAGCGGCTTTCCGTCTCGCCTTTAGCGTGGCCCTCCTGGAGCATCTTTACCGCGTCATCATACTGCAAGCGGGGGAACGGCGGCGCGATCTTTTCGAGCTTCGCTATGTCCCGTTCGAGATGCTTCAGTTCTTCTTTTCGATTCTCCAGGACACGCCCGATGATGAAGCTTATGAAGCTTTCGGCCAGAACCATTATGTCGTCCAGCTTGGCGTAGGCTACTTCAGGCTCGACCATCCAGAATTCGGTGAGGTGGCGCCGGGTTTTCGATTTTTCGGCCCGGAACGTCGGGCCGAAGCAATAGACCTTGCCGAAAGCCGCCGCCGTAGCTTCGTTGTAAAGTTGCCCGGATTGCGTCAGATAGGCTTTTTCATCAAAGTAGGAGACCTCGAATAACGTCGTCGTGCCTTCACAAGCCGCCGGGGTGAATATCGGCGTGTCGCAGAGAATAAACCCGTTGTTGTCGAAGAAATCGCGCACAGCCCTGATAATTTCGTGTCGCACGCGCAGGATCGCA
>Ga0126377_10002628_pt1 | contig 12434 bp, 9 predicted proteins | sample PanSoiMetPlot_22_FD_92647 | JGI IMG/M metagenome (GOLD analysis project Ga0126377, IMG submission 92647) | Tropical forest soil microbial communities from Panama - MetaG Plot_22 | ecosystem: Environmental > Terrestrial > Soil > Tropical forest > Bulk soil | place: Panama | collected 2016-02-17
GGCTGCAGGAAGCTGATCGGTCTCGACAGACCCGACGTCAGCGCCCAGAAGAACCCGGCATGAATCAGGACGATGATGGCCATCGCCCAGCTCCGGGGCGAGTTGAAGGTGTGAACCGCTGGAAACGTGTTGAGGGTCGCACTCATTATGTTGTTCTCCCGGCAGCTGTTGGGCGAATGACCTTCGTACGAAACGTACGACCTGCGCTGACGGGGTTAAGTGCCGCGAACTTCGCTGCGGTCCACTGTGCGACACGGGTCGCAGGAATGCGAAGCGGAGGGCCCTTTGTTGCGGGCGTAGACGAATCAACAGGCAATAATCGGGCCTGGCCCCCGCCATCGGACCGCTACCCGGAGAGACACCGACTTGATCCAGACAGGAGCAGCAGCACGACTCATCGCCGCGGTGTGCATCGTAGGCATCGCCGCGTGCAGCGGCTGTTCCCGCGAACTGTGGCATCTCCACAAGGAGCGGACCGAGCTACCCGGGTTCAGCCTCTGGCTGCCCGGCGGGAAGGTGCAACGAACGTCGAGCAATCCATCCGCAGGAACCTATGAACTGAAAGTCGGCGACGGTCTGGCAGAGCTGTTGCCCGAGTCCTTGTCGAAGCACCTGTTTCAGGATGCGGGGACAGTGAAGATCCACTGGCGCGGCGGTGCGCTCAGCGAGGCGGGACTGGAGGAACAGCGGCAACTGCTGCAGCAGGGACTCATGGGAATCGCCCAGAAACCGCTGGAGTCGATCCAGCTGAGTCCGACCCGCAGTGTCGATGTCTTCGAGATCCAGCGTGCCAGGGTCGCCTTCGGAGTCATTTACTGCGAGCCGGGGCTCACCATTACCGTGATCGCCGGCTTTCGTTCGGCACTGGTCAATACCCGGGACATGGCGAGCGAGATCGCGCAGTCCCTGCAATGCAAGGTCGGTCCGGACGTCCCGCCCGTGATCGAAGCGCGTCTGTCCCTGCCCGACCACTATGGCCGCGCGCTCGATACGGCGATCCCCACCTACCTGTCACCCCGGGGTCCCGGCGTGTTCACCAATCTGTCCACCGGCGATCTGCATCGCGACACGAAAGTCCTGTCGCGCGTGCTGAGCAACCTGATCGGCGCAGCGCTGAAGCTGGACAAGGCACCTGAGGCTTCCGTGCGCATGATCCAGAGGCCCGACAAGGCGCCAGCCACGCTCAGCGTCTTCCCGCACGTCGTGCCCGATTCGGCGGACAACTTCTACATCGGCACGCTGTACTCCGCGGACAGCGATCTGACCTTCCTGTTTCTCACGCAGGCCGCAGACGAGTTCGAGCACGCGGCCGTAGAGCTTACTTTCGGGATGTCCTGCCCCGACGGCAAGCCCATCGTCGAACGATCGGTGAGCCAGGTCTTTGGCGATGCCTGCGACGATGGCAACGCCCGGGCCTGCGTCGATCTGGCCGAACTCGTCGCTGCCGGCAGCGCGGACACCGAACGCGGCACGCGTGAAGATCTGAGGTCACGCGCCTGCAAACTGGGCGTGCGCAGCTACTGCGTCGCAGACGCCGACTGATCTATCGGATCAGCTGCTGCGGAGTGCGCGTCACACCTGGTTCATCGCGCACCATCGACTCGATCCCCGCTCGCGGCGCCTGGGTGAAATACGGACGCTCGGGAATGAAGAGCAGCCGATTTGCGCCCTGGCGCCATTCGGCTGGCGCCTGCGGACCTTCGATGACGAGGGCTGCGCTGTAAGCCTGTCCGCGCAGCACCGGATCGATGCCATCGAGCAGACGTTCGGCCTCGGCGTGATTCTTCGAGCTGCGCAGCGCAGTGATGAAATCCAGGATGCGCTGTGCACCTACCTGCCGATAGCCGCGAATGACAGTGACGTAGGGCGTCGGGTCCTGCCGCTCACGCAGTGCCAGTGCGAGCGCAGTCCAGATGGTTTCCACATCGATCCCCTGATCCAGGGGCAGCGCCAATGCCGCAGAGACGATTGCCGCAGGCGCCCCATCCGAAGCCGCCGCGAGTCGCATCACGCGACGCTCCGCCTCTGTCTGGCCCTTGAGTTCCTGCACGGCGAGGTCCGGCGCGCCCCGGCCAAGGTGGTAGTAAGCCATGTCGATGCCGGGTCGCAGGCCGGCGCCGGACTTCAGCGTCATGTAGTAGTTCAGTGTGGGCGACTGCGTCGCCAGGTCGGTCGACTGCGCATCGCCATCGACACTCAGCATGCGACGCATGCGCAGCGTCTGCAGAGCCAGCTTGTCCCGCATCGCCGGCAGCTTGCCGCGCGCGACATCCACGAGCGGCAAAGCGTCAGCCCAGCGTGCGTGCTGCGCGTACTGATAGGACACCGCCATCGCCAGCCAGCCATTGTCCGGTGCGCGCGCATGGAGTTCAGCGAACGTCTGGTCCTGTTCCGTCTCATTTTCGATGCAGCGTGCTGCGACGTACTGCAGATCGAAGTTGCCCGGCTGCGCATCCGCCATCGCACGATGGCGCCTGCACGCGATGGCGCGCAGGTCGGCCTTGCTGTAATCCTGCTCGGCACGCAGCGTGAGGACGTCATTCGGCGCAATTTCGAGCCGTGCCCGGATGATGTCGCGGAACGCATCACCCTGCGATGCCAGCGCGAGCCAGTAGTCCGTGCTGCTCACATCGCTCGAATCCCAGCGTGCATGTGTTGCGATCACCTGCGCACGCTGCTTCTCATCGGACACAGTGGCCAGCAGTGCTGAGGGATTGTCGTGTCCGAACGCACTCACCACGGTGCGGGTACCGCCGTCGCCGTTGGTGCTGATCTGATCGGGCGGCTGCTCGAACACGAAGCTGGCATCCGTAGTCGTCCAGCGCACCGGTCCCACGATGCGTTCGGCGCTCGGCGTCACCGCTCCATAGGTCGCGGTCCACTCCACCAGCACGCTGGCGGCGGCGACGTTGTAGATGCTCTGTCCGGAACCGGCGGGAATGTCGGCGTCGAACTGCTCGACCAGCCGGCCGCCGTCGGTGACGGTCCGCACGGGGTATTTTTCGGCATCGCCGAGCGTGATTGTACCGTGCATGAACGGTGCCAGGTGGATCGAATGATCGCCGATGGACACGGTCACGGGTTGGCCGAGTCCGTTGTGGACGTTGACCAGCGCGGCGCCGACGAAGGTGCCGACACTGACGACGGCAGCGATGATGCCGCAGGCAACCGCGAGACGCGCCAGCGTTGCCCAGATACCGTCGGCGGCATGGAAACGATCCCACAGGTCCAGCTTCTTCTGTCGCGGACGCTGGTTGCCCGGCACTAGCAGCGGATACTGCGTGGGTACGACGGTCGCCTCCGGCGCGGCTGCCGGCGCCATCTTGTCGCGGACGAAGCGCGCCACCTGGGACTCGGCGAGCAGCAACTGTTCGAGCGTGGCCTGGCGCAGCGACGACAATGCCGAGCCGGCGGCCGCGACCCAGCTGTCGATCGCTTTGAGCCACTCGCCGAGATTGTTGGCATCGGCGAGCGGCAGAGTGAATGTCCCCACGGCTTCCTGCCAGCTTTCGACTTTCAGTCGTCGCCGCAGCGTGCGGTCGAGAACGATCGCCTTGCCCTCATCCTCGTAGACGTGACGCAGGGCGTTGTGAACCTCGTTGCAGGCTCGCAGCAACCAGCTCCGCTCGCTGGTGGACACGCGTCCGTCCGCGGTAACGATGGCCATGACATTGCACAGCGAGCTGTGCGCATCGTGCAGGTTGGCCTCCGCATGCTCTGCATAGTGCAGTACCGCCACGAGGCCCTTGAGATAGGCGTCCCAGCCGTTGCCGAGCTGGGTCGCGGCCGCGAGATGCACACTGCGGCAACGGCGATCGTGCGTCTGCACTGTGTTGCGTGCCCGGTCGAGTTCCTGCTGCAGCTCATCGAGTGCGCCCTGCAGGTCGGCACGCCGCAACTCCCGGCCCCGATGGCGAATGATTCCCCCTGGCGCCGTGAGGAAACCCTCCTTGAGCCCCTGCAGAGTGCGCTGCTCCTCCTCGATCGCCCGCAGGCGCTCGAGATCCTGCACCAGCGTCTGCGGATAGATTGCGGCCATTTCCGCGGCGATGTAGTCGCTGCGCAGCGGCGGTCCGTACAGGTCCGCCACGTCGCGCGCGTGTCGCGTAAGCGCGCGCCCGAGATACGCACCGCGATAAGCGCGGTCGTAGTACGCGCGGCCATACTGCTCATCGACCTTCGCCAGCGAATCCTGCAGCGGCACCGGTTCGGCATCCTCGATGGAGCGGAACACGTGCACTGAAACCTGTTTCTTCAATTCCGCCACGTCATCGAACAGCTGCCACGCGCTGCGCTGGTCGATTGCAGCGGCAATGTAGCGGCGCTTGGCGTTGTTCTCCCGCTCGGAATTGGCGGGATGGGTGCTCCACATGCGCGGCGGCTGCGCCGCAACCTTGAAGACACGATGCTCGGCCGCCCCTTGCGTCGGCACGGGATCCGCTTCGCCGTAGCGCGGATCGTCGAAAACCTCGCGCAGTCGCGTCGTGATGTGCTGCTGCACGGCGAACAGATCGCTCACGCTGCGCTTCGCGCGAGCCTCCGAGTTCGCGAACGCCAGCGTGTACGACCATGCCTCGTCGGCGACGTGCAGGCGCTGCAGTGCCTGGATCAGGGCGTCGCTGCCGGTCAGCGACACCGCTACCAGGTCCGCCTGCAGTTCCATTTCGCGCGACAGCGCACGCTGCGCCAGCACCACGACACGGAACACGGTTTCCATCAGGGAACGGATCGACCAGACAATCACCGACAGCAGCCACCCGACCCACGCGATGCGTACGTCGACGCGTGACAACCCGCGCAGGAATTCATCCAGGGCATCGCGCCGCGAGATGATGTGGCCCGCGATCTGCTGCGCGATGTAAACCCAGCGCCCCACGGCCATCGAACGCTGCGCGAAATGGCCGAACTCGTGCGCCAGCACCGCCTTCAGTTCGCCGAGCGAAATGGCATTGACCAGCCCCAGGCCGATCTCGAGATTCTTCCGTGAAGGAAACAGCAGGTTGAGGATGCTGAGGTCATAGAACACCGCGGCGTTGACGCGCGGTGACAGGAACACGCGATGTGCACGCGGCGCGCCCGCTTCATCCGCCAGCCGATTGATGAATGCAAACAGCTGCGGCTGTTCGGCTGCCGTCACTTCGATATCGTCGATCGTGTAGCGGTGCTGGACGAAGAACAGGGCCTTCCACATGAAGACCGCGAGGAAGGCCGAACTCGCACCGGCGATGCAGCCCCAGAGCGGATCACGGCCGTGAATCGCACCGAGAATCAGCCGGTAACTGGTCCAGCTGAACCAGACCGCCAGGGCCAGGTAGAGCACGACGAACAGCGCCAGCCCGCCCATCGCGAGCCACGCATGGATGCGGTAGGTCCGGGTCGGGCGGGTGAGATCCGCCGGCACTGCGCCAGGACCTGCCGGGTAGATGACTTCCGAGGACATTGCTCCCCCAACGGAAAACCGCATGACAAGACAACGGCATGACAACGGCAGACGCGGTATTTCGGCCGACGGTACATGGAGTTGCCTGTTCTGCCGTCGCTGGCAGGGAAGCTGACGCTTGATAACAGAATGTGGCCGTCCGGGCAACGCACGCCGTCACGGCCTGCCCCGTACCTCCCGGAATGCCTCAACACGACCGTCGGGCGCTTTCCTCGACGAACTGCTGTGTGAGGGTGTCGTCCCTGAACACGGTCAGACCGAAGTATCTATAGGCATCGAGCCAGTCGCGCAGCAAGCGGCCCATCCCGGGAAGCGCATGCACACCCCCCGCATACGACAACGCCTCGCTGATCGTCTGGGCCTGATGCCACGCCCAGGGTTCGAAGGACGGCATGAGTCCCGCGAGCTCATCCCGCATGAGATCGAAGGGTTCGATCGCCTGCGCACCCGGATGAACCCGCGCGAGCGAATCCAGGCGTTCCTCCGCCTGCCGCCGCTGCACGGCGCTGAACCACTCGGTGTGGCCGCCAGCTTCGCGTGGGATCCACTCGGGGCAGGACGCGCGGAAAGGCGCCAGTTCCAGCTTCAATGCCGTCTCGGCGGCACGTACCGCCGCATTCGCATCGAGCTGCAGCAACAGCGAATCGTGCAGGTCGAAGCGTTCGAAATAGCGATGGCTGAAGGTGTAGATGCGCTGCAGCGGACTGCGGGAGAATCCAACCTTGAAAGCGCTGCAGTCCGCGAGAGCGAACAGGTAAACGAACCAGCGGCCTGTCGCCGTCGCGTCATCTGCAATGAAAAATGCGTCGCTCATGCGCACCCGTCACAGGCACCGGCCCCGGACGCCGTGCACTTGCGTCAGGAAACGTCGTGTGCCGTGCTCTCGTCCGCGGACTGCTGGCCCAGCGTGAAGTAGAAGGTTGCGCCGTGTCCCTTTTCGGCTTGCGCCCAGATGCGCCCGCCGTGACGCTGCACAATGCGCGCTACCGTGGCGAGCCCGATTCCCGTACCAGAGAACTCCGCCTGCGAGTGCAGTCGCTGGAACGGCTCGAACAGTCGGGCGGCGCTGTCCATGTCGAAGCCGACGCCATTGTCCCTGACATAGTAGACGCATTGTGATGCCGGGGGTTCACGGCTGAACTCGATCGCGGCGTGTTCGGCGCGGGCGGTGTATTTCCACGCGTTCTCGAGCAGGTTGTGCAGCAGGATGGTGAGCAGTCGCGCGTCGCCATTCTCAACCAGTCCCGGCGTACAGATTGCCTCGACCGTACGCGCCGGTTCGCGTTCGTGCAGCAGACCGATCTCGTGCTGCGCGATTGCTGTCAGATCGACCGGCTCACGCCGCAATGACTGGTGCGACACGCGCGACAGCAGCAACATGCCGTCGATCAGGCTGTTCATGTGCCCGGCAGATGCGTGGATGCGCTCAAGGTACTTGCGGCACACCTGGTCCAGCTCGGTATCGTGCTCGTTCAGCAGGATGCCGGAGAACCCCGCGATGGCGCGCACCGGCGCACGCAGGTCGTGCGAAACCGAATAGGAGTAGGCCTCCAGTTCCTTGTTGAGATCGGCCAGCTCCGCGGTGCGCGCCGCAACGCGCGCCTCGAGTGTCGTCGTCAGCCTGCGCAGCTCCGCATGCACGGACGCACGGTCGAGCTCGGCACTGATGCGGCTGGCGAACACACCGAGGATCGGCCGGCATTCCGGCTCGACAGGCGTCGGCCTCGTATCGCAGACGGCGATCACGCCGATCTTGCGTCCATCGGCTCCGAGCAGGGCAGCGCCGAAATAGGTCTCGAAGTGTCGCTGCGCCAGCCAGCCGCTGTTCGGATAACTCTGCCACGCGCCCGTGCCAATCAATCGCTGCCGCTCGTTGCGCAGTTCCGCACACGGCGTGTCGGCCACCGGGTATTCGAAATCCTCGGCGTGCTGGTCGCCGTCCCATACGGCGAGTGTGCGAATCCGGCTGCCGTCCGCGTTCGTGAGCCCGATCAGTGCGAAGCGCCGGTCGAACATCTCCGCGATCCCGCGTGCACAACGGCGCATGAAGTCGATGTTGTCTGCGACGGGCGCGGTCTCCGCCAGCGACAGCAAGGCGGCATAGATCCGGTTCTGCTCCGTGACATCGCGCGCCAACCCGAGAAAACGGCCATCGGACAACGCGCGCACCGACAGGTCGGCGACACACTCGGAGCCGTCCTTGCGACGCAGGGTGACCTGCCGGCGCAAAGCGCCGCCGGCGGCCAGCGCTGCGATGTCCGGCTCCAGCCGCCGTCTTTCCCGCAGCACGATCAGGTCGGCGACGTTCATACCGACGAGCTCGGACTGCGAATAGCCCACCATGCGGGCGGCAGCGGCATTGGCTTCGATGCAGCGGCCGCCGTTGGTCGCGAGAAAGATGCCATCCGACGCCTGGGCCACCACTGTCTGGTAGCTCTCTTCGCCGCTCAGGTACAGCACCATCAGCATGACCATGGCGACGAAACCGAAACTCGTGGCGTAGACGCTGTGCAGGCCAGCCGCCGTAATCAGCACGTTCACGACCACTGTCAGCAGCAACAATGCCGTGCTGATCCCGAGCGCAATGGCCTGCGAGTGCTGGCCGCGACGGTACTGCTGGCGACACTGGAACAGGATGTAGCCGAAGTTCGCGAGATGCAGCAGCCAGTAGACGATCGCCGCCCGCGAGAATTGCGGTTCGGCCAGCGAAGCGACCTGCTCACCCCACGGCAGCGTCAACGGGGCGAGTCGCGGCAGTTCGGCGAATAGCAGTCCCGCGGGCTGCAGCTCGTTCACGACCATCATCGCCGCGTAAGCAATGGTCAGCGCCAGCGGCACAGCCCGTCCGATCGCCGAGGTATAGACGAAGGCAAACCAGGCCAGCAGCGCGTAGATCACCGAGCCCACGCGCACCATCGCACGAGCGGCTTCGACGTACTCGACGGCAGTGCTGGCACGATGCAGGAATACCTGCTCGAGTGTCACCACGCCGATCAGCAGCGCGAGCAGCGCAAACAACAGGTGCAGGCGATTGAACGCGTGGCGCAGTCCCGCGACGAGGTGCACGAGAGCTGCATACCAGCAGACTCCCGTGAGAATCAGGAAGACAGCCGTCAGTCCGATCACAACCTGCTCGATTGGCCTGGGTCCCTGCTGTTGTACGTGGTTGCGTTGGGCAACGGCGCTCGTGACCGCGCATCGGTGCAGGAACGTCGCGGCTAGTGAAGGCAAAAAAAGTGCCGGCGACGATCCGCAGTTACCGCAGATGTGCGCTGGCACATCCGCCGATCAGCGCCCGACCGCAGCGCTCATTCGTACACACCGGCCTCTATATTGTTGCCGTCGAAGTCGATGAGGAATGCGCAGTAGTACCGGCCGCGTCGCACGCCAGGCTTACCGTTGTCGGTTGCGCCAATGTGCAGACCCACGGCGTGAAACTGGTCCACCGCTGCGCGCGAAGGTGCACGAAAGGCCAGATGCACAGGGCTGGCGGCGGGCATGTTCGCCTGCGTCCAGAACGTCGGTCGTCCCGCAGCTACGACAAAGAACGGCGACTCGGCGGCTCCGGTGCTGAACACGAGCCACCCGGTGCCGTCGGGCTGCGTGTGGTCCTCCATCAGCCGGATGCCCAGCACACCCAGCAACCGGGTATAGAGATCGCCACTGCGCCGCAGATCGCGGAATACGACACCGACGTGATCGAACATGGTTCATGTCCCTCGCGGCGCGGGAACCGGAATCAGCCTCCTTTCATCAGCAACCGGATGGCGAAAATGAAGGCCAGGAAACACACCACCCACAGCGTCACCGGCCCGGACGGACCGGTGAAGTCCAGGCCGAAGACCTTGAGCTGCAACTGGCCGTCGCTCTGTTTCGGCGGGAAAGCTCTCCAGAGCGTTCCCACGAGTGCGAAAGCTGCGAGGGCCGAACACGGGATACCGACATTCGCCGCGAGATTGCCCTCGAAGGCAGCCTTGATGTTGGTGCCGAGCGATGTGTGTGAAAAAAAGACCGCCAGAACGAAAGCGAGCAGGTAACCGACCAGCCCCACGATACAGAGCGTCACACCCACGGCGGGCCCGAGACCCACGATTTTGTCGGGCAGCTTGCTCATCCTGTTTCTCCTGTACTGGGTCCTGTGTCGACACGGACCGCCAGCGCCGTCGGGAATTCGGTGCAACTGTCAGCAGTTGATCTCCCATGGAATACCGAAGCGGTCGACCACGACGCCGAATCGCTTCGCCCAGAAGGTCTGCTGCAGTGGCATGCGCACCACGCCATTCTCCGCAAGTGCATTGAAGATGCGTTCGGCCCTCTCGGGATAGTCGACACCGAGCAGCACGTAGAAGCCCCTGGGCGGTTCGTATTGCTCTGGTTGCAGGTCCACGCCACTGAGCAACTGACCGCCGACGGTCAGGCTCGCATGGACGATCTTGTCGTGCCAGTGCGGCGGCGTCTCCCGCGCCTGCGGCGACTCGCCGTATGTCACCCGCGTGATGATGGTGCCGCCGAACGTTTGCTCGTAGAACCGGAACGCTGTTTCGCACTCGCCGCGGAACGTGAGATGAGGACTGAGATGCATGTGAGCTCCTGCCGTGTCCGGCTTCGGGATCGATGCGTCCCCACGAACGATGGGCGTTTGCCGCAGAACGGTAGTGACCTTTTTACAGCCGTGCCAGCGAGCGGGCAATGTTGTCGCGTGCCTGACGTTCGCGTGAGGCCCGAAACTGCGACGTGAAATAGATCACCGGCCGGCTCGCGAACTCCTGCAGGATCCGTCGGCGTTCCCGGCGATACAACGGTCCGATCACCCAGCGGTATTCCTCGCGCACCTGCCGTTCGTACTCATCGAAGCGCGCCGGTTCTGCACTCAGAATGCCGAGGTCGACGTCGATCAGGATCTCGCCATCGCGTCCCCTGGGCACTGCGTTGTGTTTCGTGAGCAGGATCAGATCGCGGATGCGGTCAGCCACGTCGACTGACGTACCGCCTGCCAGCGCACTCTCATGCGCCCATTGCGCGCTTCGCTCTTCGTTGTCCCTGCTGCGCGTGCCGTAGATCGCATCATGAAACCAGAGCGCCAGCTCGATCTCGGCCGGGCGTTCGGCGCTGGCCCGCATGCTGTCGAGCTGCGTGAAGCATTCCTGCAGATGTTGCAGTGTGTGATAGCTGCGGTGCGGCTCCGAGTAAGAATCGAGCAGTCGCTGCAGCAGGTCGGCGTTCGCGTCGGACACTCCCAGCTCCTGCCACGCACGTCGCCAGCGGGTCAACCAGAATGCGTCGGTGGCGGATCTCACGAATTCACCACGACGACTTCGCGGATCTGATCGTCAGCAACGCCTCAGAGCGTGAGCCTGTCGTGCAAGAACTCCAGCTCATTGTCGATAGCTCGACTTCCGCTGCGCTCAGCCGGGACTGAAGCCCATGATACGCGACACTGGATACGGTCGTAGCCCGGGCTCCTCTGTACGAGGCGCACCCCCAAAAAAGAACCGGCGCCTTGCGGCGCCGGTCCAGGTCCATCGAGTCCGAAGCTGTGCGATCAGGAGACGCGCTTGCGCTTGCGTGCGCTCACGCCGATGCCCAGCAGGCCCAGACCCAGCAGCGACAGCGTCGCGGGTTCCGGAACCGAGGTGACCGACTCTACGATGACGGCGAAGTCGTCGAAGTCGTGATCGTTGCCGGCGGCCAGGTCTTCCCAGGCGAGCACGAATTCATTCGCCAGCCACGCACGACCGTTGATCGTTCCCTTGCCGGTGCCGCCCTGGAACGCCACCATGTGGTCTTCATCGTCGACGTTGAGGCTGGATTCCGAGTAGAACGTTCCGCCCGGACCGCTCAGGTAGAAGCCGAAGAGATCCGTGCTGAAGGTCTGGCAGGCGGAGCTGCTCAGCGAACCGGCGCAGATCTGGTTGCCCGTGTTGAGCTCCAGGAATCTGCGCGTGCCCGAGCCCTGCGGTCCGCTGAAGATCTGCAGCGTCGTGCCGGGGTTGTAGATGTCGTAGATGCCGAAGCTGTTCACGTCTGCATTACCCGCCAGTTCGAAGAACAGCAATGCCGTTCCCGCACCCGTGGAGCCGAGGGTCCACATCTCATCCGGGTTGTACTGATCAGTATTGACGTTGATGGTGGCGCCGGCTGCCGTCAACTGGGACTGCAGACTCGACCCGAGGATTGGCGTGGCGAAAGCGGGTGCCGCCGCCAGTGCTCCGGTCAGAATCGCAGCCGAAACGAGTGTCTTCATTTGAGCCTCTGTCATTCTGTAAAAGTGCTCGCGAACCGCGTTCGCGTGCACAGACAGATAGCAAGGACGATGCCACGGGAAAAAAAGTCGCTCGTGGCAAGTACCTGCGAGTATTCCGACGGGACAGCTGCAGCCGCCATGTATAGCGTCGCGACACCAAGCGCGATGTTCTGTCAAAACAGGAATGAGACGCGCGTCACACTGCGAGTTTGATGTCGGGCGACGACTGACTTTCGTTTGCGCGCGACGAGCGAAGGCCTCGAGGTTCTACTCATTCTGCAGCGGCATGCGCCGCTGAAACGGCACACCCTCGATGCACGGCGCATCGAACTCGCGGGCGTAGCGATGACCGGCATAGACGGCGTGAGCGATCAGTCCCGGCGCAAGACAATCACCGATGGCGGTGACGGATTCGATCCCGGCCGCACGCCACTGCGGTTCGAGTGCCAGCAGCGAACGCTGCAACTCATCGTTCGGCAACCTCGCGGTGATCGCCAGCACGCTCGCGCAGTCGATGCGCTGCTCCCGACCCGTGTAAACGCAGGCCAGCGTCGCCTCACCCGGAGCAAAGCGACACAGATTGTGAGCGGCAGTCATGCGCACACCGAGCTGGCGCAGCCGCTTCTGAATGTGACGAAACTCGTGCGTATTGGCGGTCCAGGAAGCGACCGTGTCGTCGGGCGTCACGTAGATGATTTCGCGGCCGGCCGCGTGCAGGACTTCGGCGAGCACACTGCCTATATAGAAGGA
>Ga0126377_10002629_pt1 | contig 12428 bp, 13 predicted proteins | sample PanSoiMetPlot_22_FD_92647 | JGI IMG/M metagenome (GOLD analysis project Ga0126377, IMG submission 92647) | Tropical forest soil microbial communities from Panama - MetaG Plot_22 | ecosystem: Environmental > Terrestrial > Soil > Tropical forest > Bulk soil | place: Panama | collected 2016-02-17
AATAAGATCCGGGTTGGGCAAGTGTTGATGGTTCGTCCGGCAATCTGACGACGCGTCAGCGATCGAGCGCCGACAACACGCGGCCGACGCACTCGCCAAAGCCGATGCGACGGAAACCGGAACGTTCACAGATTCCTCGCATCGCCACTTCATCGCCGTCCTGAAGAAACGCACGCGTTTCACCCGAGGGCAGCTCGAGCGGCTCCGCGCCGCGCGACGTCCGCTCCAGCAAGCAGCCGCGCGATGCCTTGGTCGCGCCGGACACGGTACCACTCGCGAGGAGATCGCCGGGCTGCAGATTGCAGCCGTTGGACGCGTGGTGCGCGACCAGCTGCGCGATCGTCCAATACATGTCGGTGAACGAACCAGCGCTCACGCGCCACGCGGGGACGCCTGTCTCTCTCATCTTCGACGTCGTGAGTAAAACCTCGAGCGAGATGTCGAATGCGCCGGGCGTCGCGTCGCCGGACGACAGGTAGGGTAACGGCTCCGGATCTCCAGACGGCCGCGGCTCGGCCGCAACACGAAACGGCTCGAGTGCGTCGAGCGTGATGACCCACGGCGAAATGCTCGTTCCAAAATTCTTGGCGAGGAACGGTCCGAGGGGTTGATACTCCCACGCCTGGATATCGCGCGCGGACCAGTCGTTGACGAGACACAGCCCGAACACGTGCTCATCGGCGCGAGCAATCGACACCGGCGCGCCAAGGGCGTTACCGGCCGCGATGAAGGCACCGACTTCAAGCTCGTAATCGAGACGGTGCGAGGGAGCGAATTTCGGAGCACCCTCGTTCCCGTCGCGCATCTGCCCCCACGGCCGCCGAATCGGTGTTCCACTCACGACGATCGACGAGGCACGCCCGTGATACCCGATCGGAACCCACTTGTAGTTGGGCAACAGCGGATTGTCGGGGCGGAACATGCTGCCCACGTTCGTCGCATGATGAATCGATGCATAGAAGTCCGTGTAGTCGCCGATGGTCGCCGGCATCAGCAACTCGGCTTCGCCTGCTCGCACCAGAATTCGCGTCGCATCCGAACGTGCGCGCCCCGACTCGACGGAATCTGCGCGCAAGAGACGGCTCAGTGCTCCGCGGAGATCACGCGCGACCGCCCGGCCGAGCGCCATGAGTTCGTTGAGTTTTGGCGCGCGACACGCCTCGACAGCGTCGACGAATCGCTCGTCGATGAGCCCCGCGTCGGCACACGCGGCGACGTCGAGAATTTCCTCGCCGATCGCGACGCCGATCCGTGGCGACGCGTCGGGGCCACGGCGCTTGAAGACGCCAAATGGGAGATTCTGAATCGGAAAGTCTGCCGCCGGGTCGTTCGCCGACTCGACCCACGATTGGAGCGACGGGTCGTGCGTGTGATCGAGACTCATACCGAGGTGACCAATCGCAATTCGTCGACGGGCTCACGAAACGAGCACGATCCAAACGCGACGGCGACGTGCTCGCGGACCTCGCGGACGTGCGCTGCGTTCACGGTGAATCCATTCCACGAGATTCCCTCGTCGTCGAACGTAAATGCCGAGGCGTCGCGCTCGTCGAGGAGTCGAGCAGCCTCCGCGTCGGACATGCCGTGCGCCAGAAACGCGGCCGCGAGAAAAACGTTCAGATAGCCGAACATCAGACCTGTCGGACCGCTGGCGTCGTAGGTCAGGCGATACACGGCTCGCAGGGGATGATGCAAGCCAGCTGTTGCTTTGAACGCGACGCCGGCGTCGAGACAGGCGCGCATGAAGCGCACGATCGACTCCGCCGGAGGCACGGCACTCGCGACAATACCGCCGGTGCGCATCTTTGCCTTGATACCGCCGCGTTTCACTGCGGCAACGAGCGGAGTCAGATCAGCGTCGAGCGGAAGCTCCGCGAACAGCTCGATCTCGCGACCAACCGCCTTCGCCACTGCCTCGATCTCGGCGGGCGTGGTGAGTTTTGCCTCGAGCGAATCGATCACTGCTTTCCCGCGCGCCGACTGGTTGAAGGTGCGAACGCGTTCGACGTCGGATGCGAGCGCGCTGCCAAGCAGTGCTGACACCCGCCAGGGCTCCGTTCCGCTTTCGACCGACGCTCGAGCGGTGCTGAACTCGTCGAAGCGCGCAACCGGAAGCACGAACCGCCCGAGCATCCACGACGCAGGGTCGGACCGATACGACGCGTAGTTGCGCACCGCGGAGGGCATGTCGAGCGCCGCGGGGGGAAACAAACCCGCATAGTCGACGATACCCTCCAGCAACGCGCGGAGCGCGGTCATGTGGTGATCAGGTTTTCGCTTTCTTCCGAAGCTTCTGCGTGGCAACGATCGTCCCGCGACATGTCGGCGAACCGCACTCGCACCGATAGAACAGGAGATCCTTCTCCGTGTAGCCGGGATCGTCGTCGTACTGATAGTCGTACGTCAGTTCGGTCCCCACCGGAATGCGCTTGATTGCCGAGATCCAGATGCGGCTGTTCCAGATGCCGGTCTCGCAGTTCGGATCACACGAATGGTTGATGAACCGCGCCTCATTCCCGTCAAAGGCCGCGTCGACGCAGGTGCGGGTGCTGAGAATGAACAGGAACGTGTGATGCTCGTCCATCGCATCGTCTTCGTACCGGCGGTCGGCTTCAGCGTTGCTGATCCGTTCACCGGTGTATTCGATGATCTTCGTCCCCTTGGGGATGTCCCTCACTGCGAACGCGCCAAGTCCGTGAATGCCGGAGGAACGCAGTTCCATCCATGCGTTGACGGGTCCGGCGGTGCCCGGCGGTGACGGATGCGCCTTCTTGCGTGCTGCGGGTTTGCGTGTTGAGCGCGAGCCCGAGGGTCGCTTTGGGTTGACTTGGGTCGTTGCCATCGTTCTGAGCGTGGGGAAAGCGTGACGCGAAAAGTAGTCACGCCTGGGGCACAAAGTCGAACGAGAAGTGCGCAAACCGGTCGGGCAACGGAAGTGAACGGAGGACCAAAACGGAAAGGCAACGGAAAACGCGGACTCATCCTTCATTTTTGGAATGGAGCGGTACTTCTACCGCGTCTTCGTCGAGAATCAACCAGAGAGGAGAATGATGCTTTGACCGTCGCAATTCCGTTTCGGTCGCTCCGTTCACTACCGTTGCCCGACCGGTGTTCTGTCCGACGAGCATTTTTCTATGGGACAGCGCCGCAAAAACACGCGGGAGCATCGTTCATCCGATGCTCCCGCGATTCGCCCGCTCACGTGCTACTCCCCCACCCCAACCACCCGCCGGGCGTTTTCTGCTAGAAGTCGAAGCGCAATCCCGCCGTTAATGCCCAGTTGTGCGCGGTTTCTCCATCAATGCCCAGGCCGGTCGCGTCCTTGAAGTTGAACTTCCCGATGAAGTCCCGAGCCAAAAGACGCATCGCCAAGCCCTTGCCGAGCGTCACATCAACGCCTCCGCCGACGTTGCCGGCAAAGTTCGTTGCCTGCGTGGTGATGACGTCGACCGCGTCGATGTTGTATCGAATCGCACCGACGCCGGCTTGAACGAACGGTGAGATCGGCGTCGTCTCGCGTCTTAGCGTTCCGAGGTTGTACTCGAGTCCCGCATCGTAGATGAGCATCGTGCTATGGCCGACCGAGACCCCGCCAAGAATCGGAACACCGACTTCCATATCGGACGCGGTATAGCCGACGTTCCCGATCAGCGAGAGCTCGGGCGCCAACGAGAGCCCGACCTGCGCGCCGTAGACCAGAGCCGGCTTGTTGGTGATCGTCGTGCCGAGTGGTCCGTTCAAGTAGTTGCCGAAAATCATCGTGCCCGCGTATGGCGAGACGTGGAGGACAGTGCCAGAGCCGGGGGCCTGCGCCGCGATGCCCGTCGTGACGGCAGCGCTCAGAAGACCAGCCGCAATGAGACTTCGTTGAATCCTTCGCATAAAGATCCAGGAGGTGAGCGTGAGACTGCGGTGACACTCGCTTCCCAGGCAAGGCACGGAAGGGACCACACAATCCACGGTGCGATGCCAAACGCAAACTCGTTGTCGATGGCCGAGTTACGTCATTGCGCGATCCGATCCGGCAAGTGGCCGGCGTCCGCGCGTGGGGACGCTGTCGCGTCCTCGCGAGAGTTCGACGTGTCGTGGCCGCGCCGCTAATGCGTACGCGGCAGCAGGCTGGCGCGCTTTCGTGCGCGCGACGCGGTCTCCTTCACGCGCCAGCCGAATCGTGCGAGCGAGACGCGGCCCGCGGCATCGACCGTGATACCTTCGCGCTCGAGACGCAGACGCTGCGTGACGCCGGAGCTGGAGCCCGCCTGCTCGAGGCTCAACTTCCCCTGCGCGTTGATCACGCGATGCCAGGGCAGCGTGGTTCCCGCGCGCAACCCGCTGAGCGCGTATCCAACGAGACGCGCCTGACCAGCAAGGCCGGCCAGGCGCGCGATGGCACCGTACGTCGTCACTCGGCCGCTCGGAATCTTCCGAACCGCGGCGTAGATGCGCTCGTACGAGGAGCTCTGCTTCTTTACGACGCGACTGATGCCGCCTCCCGCCGCGGTGCAGGCGCGCTAGCCATCTTCGGACGTGCAGCGAGTCGCTCGCGAATCAACGCGGTGACTTCGGCAAGCTCGTCTCCTGTCAGCTCGAGGCGTGGTGGACGCACGACCGCGTTGCCCTGCCCCACTTCCGTCTGTACGAGTTTGATGAGCTGGACGAATTTGACGACGGTATCGAGCCGAAGCAGTGGGAGGAACCACTTGTACAGCGCCCAGGCCTCGTCCCACTGTCCGTCGCTCGCGAGCTCGAACACGCGCACCGACTCGAGCGGAAGCGCATTGACGAGCCCTGCGACCCAACCCACCGCGCCCATCGGGATGGACTCGAGAATCATGTCGTCCATGCCGGCGAAGATCGCCAAGCGCTCACCCAACTCCTCGCGCACCGCCGAGACGCGACGCACGTCGCCGCTGGACTCTTTGGTCGCGTGCAGGTTCGCATTGCCGTCGGCAAGCTCGTGCAATTGCGGCGGCGTGACGTCGGTGCTGTACGCGATGGGATTGTTGTACAACATGCACGAGAGCGGCGTCGCACGAAGGACCGCATTGAAATGCGCTTTGCTCTCGCGCCAGTCGCTCTTGTAGACGTAGGGCGGCAGCACCATCAAGCCGTCGCAGCCCACGTCCGCCGCACGCTTCGCCAGCGTGACGCATTCCGCGGTGCTCAGACCGGCGATGCCCGCGATGATCGGGATGCGATCACCGACGGCGCGTTTGCATGTTTCGAGAATACTCACCTTCTCGTCGGTTGTGAGCGTCGACGCTTCCCCGAGCGAGCCGAGGGCGACGATGGCACGGCATCCCGTGTCGGCCATCCACACGACGTGGTTTGCCAGACGCGGGTGATCGACGGCGAACGTGTCGAGGAAAGGAGTTGTGATGGCGGGAAACACACCGCGCCAGTCGCGTTGCTGCATCTTACGTCGCTCCCGATGGTGATTGGCTCGCGCGTCCTGCGTCGAGCATGGTGGACAGACGAGCGGGTTGGATCGGCGGGCGCACCGAATCCGGCCGCCAACCCATGAGACATTCTAACGCCGCTCCGCAGATTCGGCCCTGACAGGCGCCCATGCCTGCCCGGGTGTACAGCTTGGCCTGTCTGGAGCTCCACGAGCGCTCCAGATCGGCCATTCGCACATCTTCGCAGCGACAAACTATGGTATCAGGCGTCGCGAGCGCCGACACTTCGGGCCGGAGCGCAAACGCCGACTCGAGACGCGCCGCGTACGATCGCATCCGCTCGCGACGTCGGCGAAGCGCCGGGCTCACACCCCTACCCATCGCAACCGCTCCCGCAATCGTCCCTTCGACGAGCGACAGATCGACGCCTCCGATCCCCGTGGGCTCGCCAGCGCAGAACACGCCCCAGATCGACGTCGCTTGCTCATCGTCGACGATCACGGCACCACTACGTGTTTGACACCCGAGCAAACGCGCCAGTTCGGTGTTGCCGACAAGACCGAATGCGACGCACAACAAGTCGCACTGAATCTCGCGCGTTTTGCGTCCGTTCGTGACTGTGACTGACCGGACACTCCCGTCGCCGTTCGCGCGTGTGACCCACGTGCCGCTCGCGTACCGCGTACGTGCGAACGAAGCGCGCAGTCGAACTGCCTGCGCGATCATCATGGGCGTCCGCCACAGCGAAAGCGAATAGGCGGCCAGCGACGACCACGGCGTTTGCTCGGCGACGAGGACGAGATCGGCGCCAGCGCTCGAGAGTGACGCAGCAACCGGGAGCAGCAGCGGTCCCGCCCCTGCGATGACGATGCGCTTGCCCTGGACGTTCAGCCCTGACTTCAGCAATGCCTGCGCACCGCCGACGCCGACGACGTTCGGCAGAGTCCAGCCGGGGAACGGAAGGAATCGCTCACGTGCGCCAGTCGCGAGAACGATCGCCCGCGCTTGGAACGTCAGCGGCTCGCCCGACCGCTCAGCGATGACCGAAAAACCATTCTCCCGCCGCCGAACGTCCACTACGGACGTCGACGCGAAAAGCTCGGCGCCGCTCGCCAACAAACGCGACTTCCATTGCGCCGCCTGACCCCTTGCTGCCACACCGAGCTTGTCCCGCCAGATCTGCCCGCCCGGCGCGAGACCTTCGTCGATCACGACGACGCGACCGTTTGCTTCGCGCGCCGCAACCGCCGCGGCCATCCCGGCCGGGCCGCCACCGATGATCGCGACGTCGATTTCGCGTTCGCTCATTTGAGGACCGCCGTCACGACGTTCATCCCCGCGCGAACGCGCGTCATACATGCGCGCTGATGCGCCAACCCATCGATCGTCACGCGGCACTCGTAGCAGATGCCCATCCCGCAGAGCGGAGCGCGGACATCGTCCTGGGGTGACGCGCGGAATCCCAGTTCACTCGCGTTGATCAGTGCGGTCGCGACGGTCGATCCCTCGAGAGCCGTCACTGTGCGCCCGTTGACGACGAGCTCGATCGAAGCGCTCATGAGTGTTCCTCGACCGTTGCGTCGATCACACGCGTCGGCATGAACGGCGATGCATCGATCTCGGTCGCGCGGCCAGCGATTTGGTCGGCCAGCAAGCGCGCGGTCCCAAGCGACATGGTGATCCCCAGACCCTCGTGACCTGCCGCGATCCAAAGGCCGGGCGTCGGGTCCCACGGTCCGATGAGCGGCAGCTTGTCCGGCGTCGCAGGGCGAAAGCCCGTCCAGCACCGAATGATCGAGAGGTCACAAATTCTCGGCACGAACTCCGTCGCGCGCCCCAACATTCGTCCGAGCACCGCATGATTGATCGACGGATCCCAACCGACGAGCTCACGCGATGAGCCGATCAACATCTGTCCTGTTCGGCGCGGTTGCAGGTTGAACGCGACCGACTCCGTCGTCATCACGTGCGCGCTCGTGAGATATCCGAGCTCGACGAGTTGATGGCGACAGAATCCAGGATACCGATCCGTGATCGCGAGATGTCCTTTGCGCGGCACGATCGGCAGCCCCGGCGTCAGCTCCGCGGCGGAAGCGCCAGTCGCGTTGACAATCACCTCGGCATGCAGCGTCTCGCCATCGCAGCGGACCGCGTTTGGTAGAACTTCGCACACTTCAACGCCTTCGCGCAGCGACGCGCCGCGTGCTTGCGCCTGCGCAAGCAGTCGCATCGTGACGCCCGGCGGATATACGACGCTGTCGCCCGGCACCCGAAGCGCTCCGACGAGCCCATGATGCAGGTTGGGCTCCGCTTCGCGCAGGCCGTGTTCGTCCAGCATCTCCGACACGACTCCCGCGTCCGCGTAGACGCTGTGCTTCGTGCGAACCGCATCGAGCTGCGCCGCATCTTCGGCGACCCACAGTGTGCCGCAGGGGTCGTGCTCGGAACGAACGTCCAGCTCCGGCGCGAGATCCCGCCACAGACGCTCGGAATACGCCGTGAGCGCGAGCTGCTCGGGTGAGTCGTCCATCACCACGACATGCCCCATGCCAACCGACGTCGTCCCGGCACTCGCGAACGCACGGTCGACGATCGTGACCCGCCATCCGTCGTCGATCAGCGCTGCGGCGCACGCCGCTCCAACGATCCCCGCTCCAACGACAATCGCGTCGGAGCGCTGCCGTCTATTCACGAGTCAGCCGATGCCGAGGCGAAACGGGTCGCCGGGGTCGAAACGCAGCGTCGCTTCGCCAGTCACGAAAGCACTGCCCCGAATGTGCGGAATGAGTGCCCCATTCTCACCCGCGGTGAGCCATCCGACGAATCGGCTCCCTGTGATGCTTTCCTGCCGCCACTCCTCGCCAATCGGCAGCGTCCCGCGCGCGTGACGCACCGCCATCACGGCCGACGTTCCCGTCCCACACGGCGAGCGGTCGTATTCACCGCCAGAGCAGAGCACGAAATTTCGCGCGTCGGCGTCGGGACGTGTCGGAGGACCGGAGAGCTCGATGTGGTCGATGGGCACGCCGCCGGCCACGCGCTGCGCCGTGATCGCGTCTTGGATTGCCTGCGTCTCGCGTGTGAGCGCGCCGACGTCCGCAGACGGCAGCGCCTTATCGCGATGCGTAATGAAGAACCAGTTTCCGCCGTATCCGACATCTCCGACGACACGGCCCACGCCGGGAACGTCGACCTCGACATCGAGCGCATGGCAGTAGGACGCGACGTTCTGGATCGTCACAGTGCCTTCGGCCCCAAGCTCGGCCTTCACCACGCCGACCGGTGTGTCGAACTGCGCGGCACCGGCAGACAATCGGCCAAGGTGTTGTAGTGTGCGCACCACGCCGATCAACCCGTGGCCACACATGCCGAGGTAGGTCTCGTTGTTGAAGAAGATGATCCCCGACAGCGATCCCGCATTCACGGGGGGTGTGAGAAGCGCCCCGACGACGGCGGAATGGCCCCGAGGCTCACACACAACCGCTCGCCGAAGATGATCCCAATCACGCCGCAGTTCCTCGCGCCGTTCTTCCATGGTCTCGCCGCTCGGCTGGGGCCAGCCGTCGACGATGACGCGCGTCGGTTCCCCCTCGGTGTGCGAGTCGACGACTCGAATCTCGAGGGGGGCGTGAAGCGTTGCTGTCACTGATCGAGTGAGATCGGTGGAACAGCGGACTTTCTGGTTCCACCGCTGCGCTGTTGCTGCAGAAGCAGCCGCAGCGAGCTGCCGGCGCCGAGGATGTGCGCGCGCATCAGCTGGCAGGCGTTGGTGACGTCTTTTCGCGCCACCGCGCCAAGGATCTCGCGATGCTCTTCATTCGCACGGTTTCCGCCGTGCGTGAGCAACAGTTGCATTCGGAAGTAGCGGTCGCTGTGCTGATGCAGCTTTTGAAGCACGCCCATCGTGAAGTTGCGCTGGGCGGGTGCGTAGAGCGCGGCGTGGAAGTGCCAATTGAGCGGCCCCCATCTGGTGGCTTCGCCAGCGTCTAAGGCATCCTGGAACTCGTCGACGACATCGTTGGCCCGCTCGAGTTGTTCGTCGTCCATCTGCGGAATGGCACGACGCAACAGGTCGCCCTCGATGTCCGCGCGCAACTCGAAGAGCTCATCGATTTCGTCGAGCGACAAGCTCGAGACCACTGCGCCGCGGTGAGGGTTGAAGGTGACCAGTCCCTCGGCTTCGAGCTGCCTAAGGGCTTCGCGGACGGGAATTCGGCTGACGCCGAGCTGGTCGGCGACGGCGTCTTGGCGCAGGGGCTCGCCTTCGGGGTAGTCCCCACGGAGGATTCGTTCGCGCAATGCGGCGACGGTCATGCTGGCGATCGTCTGCCGCTGTACGACGGCCGGCCGGGTCCCGCTCGGCGACGGCGTGTACCGCGCAGCGGGGGTTTCCTCGGGCGGGGAACGTCGAGGCATCTACACTCCACGATTGATGTCAGGGGTCTAATCGGATACAGTATCCTGTGTCTTGAGCAGTTGCAAGCGTACGTGCTCTACCGGATGCACGATTCTGGTAGCATCATCGTGTCCGTTCCCCGATGCGGTCCTGCTCGATTCTCACTCCTCGTATCGTCCCGATCGCCGAGCCCCGCCCAACCCCTTGACACCGATGAATCCCATCAGCGTGCTGCTCGTGTGCCTCGGCGTTTTCGCCGTAGGCTACCTCTACGTGTTTATCGCGGGCCTGATCCGAGACGCGCGCGAGGGAAAGCCACTAAGGCCCAAGCCGCTTATGGCAGTGGTGAGCTTCATCGCAAACTTCTTCGACACGTTGGGCGTCGGCTCGTATGCGACGACGACGTCGATGGTTCGCTTCTTCAAGCTCATGCCGGATGAAAAGATTCCGGGCTCGCTGAACGTCGGGTATGCACTTCCGACGATGATTCAGGCGTACGTCACGATCCACGGCCTCAGTGCGCTCGGAGTTACGGTGCCGCCTGTCGACGTGGATCCCCTTACGCTCATCTCGCTGATCGTTGCAGCGATTCTCGGCGCGTGGCTTGGCGCTGGCGTCGTCTCGAAATGGCCGCGCCGCAAGATTCAGCTCGGCATGGGATTCTGTCTCGCCCTCGCCGCCGGCATCATGCTCGTGCGCCTGACGATCTTCCATTCGCTCACTGTTGGGACCACGGGTCTCACGGGGATCAAGTTGGCCATCGGCATCGTGGGCCTTTTCGGTCTCGGCGCCTTGATGACGCTAGGTATCGGACTGTACGCGCCTTGTCTGATTCTCGTCACGCTCCTCGGCATGAACGACAAGTCCGGATATCCGATCATGATGGGCGCGTGCGCTTTCCTCATGCCGGTGGCGGTGGCCCGGTTCATCCGCGCACGCGCCTACTACCCGCCGGCGATGATCGCGATGGCGATTCCCGGAATGGTCGCCGTGCCGCTGGCGTTCAAACGGTTTCAGAGCCTTGACCTGTACTGGGTCAAGGTTGTGGTGATCGTCGTCGTGGCGTACGCCTCGATCTCGATGCTTCTCGCCGCTTACCGCGAAAGGGGAACGGAGGCAGCAACACGATCGGCCTCGTTCGATGGCCAGCCGGTGCCGCAGTAGCAAAGCGGCGCTGTCGCGCAGCCTGTCGGCTGAGCAAGTCATCTTTTCTCTCTTCTGTTGTATGGAAGCCCGCCGGTTCGGCGGGCTTTTTTTCTCATTCCCTCTGCGAGCGTGGACTTGTTGAGGCACATGTTCTCTGGTTCGGTGTCTCGCATCACAACGCGTCGATGCTGAACTGGCGAAGATGGCGGTCGCAGCCTGTGCGCCGAAGCAGCGTATAACACATGATTATTTCATAACACTTGCCCGCGTTCACCGAGCCGACACATATTTCGCCCCGCCGCGTGCGTTAGCACGCGTGAATTCGAGGATGCTGAAATATGCTGGTGCCCCATCCGCCACACGACGCATATCGCCGGGACATCGACCGCCTGGGAGGTCGAACGTCGTTCGGGCCGAATGACGCGCGCTGGCTCGACGCCGCAGTTCTGCTGCATCGCTTTATCGACGCGCCGTTCCACGAGCGCAATGAGCTGGCGACGGCACTCGCTCGCCTTCTCGCCCCCGAAATCGAGCTGACGTTCTGGCGGGCAGGCCTCGAGCTGGCCCACGAGATCGAGGAGGCCGGCGCTTTGCACCTTTGCTATACATGGTTGTTCTCGCTCGAACGACTCGTCCCTGACAGTCGAGCGGTCGACGACGGTCGAATTCGGGCGACGCGCGCCAGAATCGCGCGCAAGCTCGGCGCGGTCGACCTCGCGCTGGAGCTCTACGGCGCGGTCGAGCGCCTCGGCGAACAACGCGGCGAGCCTGAGCTGACGGCGCGCGCGTGGATCGGCTATGCCGTCGCCGCGTCCGAGCGAGGCAACCTCCCCGAAGCGCGGCGCTGGTATCGCGAGGCCGCCTTGGTCGCCGACGACACGGGGTGCGCCGAGCAAGCCTCGCTCGCGCATCAGGGTTTGCTCATCTCGTTTGCGGTGGCCGGCGACTTCAACGCGGCAATCGTCGAAGGGTGGCGCGCGTACGTCTGCGCCAACGGTAACGCCGCGCGTCAGGCCGAGATTCTTGGCAACGTGTCGCAGGCGTTGTACGACATGGGGCATCACTCTGCTGCACTTCGCGGGTTTGCCGCCGTCATCGCGCACACGTCTCACGTTCGGGTGCTGCTGCCTGCGCTCGGTGGTGTCGCGATGGCCGCTGCTGCGCTGCGCCGTCCCGGCGTCGTCCACGCGGCGGCCACGCGCGCCGAAGCGCTCCTGAGCAGCGTCTGGCACCACCCAGTCGCTCTCACTCTTCTCGATCTCGCTGATGCTTACGATCGCCTTGGCGATCCACGCGCTGCCGACTCCTATCGGACGCGAGCGCTGTCGATTGCGGAAACACACGGGCTGCATCAGCTCGCGCACCGCGCGCGCGAAGGAAGCGCAGGCGACGAGCGGCGTCCGACGCCCGTTGAGTTGGATCGCGCAGCGGGCCTGGTCGTCGACAATATCGAGTCGCTCGAAGCGCCGTCGGATCTCTGCGCCATC
>Ga0126377_10002630_pt1 | contig 12428 bp, 9 predicted proteins | sample PanSoiMetPlot_22_FD_92647 | JGI IMG/M metagenome (GOLD analysis project Ga0126377, IMG submission 92647) | Tropical forest soil microbial communities from Panama - MetaG Plot_22 | ecosystem: Environmental > Terrestrial > Soil > Tropical forest > Bulk soil | place: Panama | collected 2016-02-17
AAAAGTGGGCAAGATCCACAGTATGATCGCGACCGTGCTCCAGCCGGTCTCGGAGCAGGGCCGCAGAGGTATGGATGAGCTTCATGAGCAGACCGTAAATCTTCTTTCCTTCCAGCAGATGCCCACCGATGTTTTTGATTCCCAGGTGGCGTTTAATTTGATAGGTCGCTACGGCAAGACTTCATCTAATTCACTGGAGTCGGTGGAACGGCGGATCAGCAGCCATCTTCGACACCTTTTAGAGGGGCAGGCGCTCATTCCTTCCGTGATGCTGCTTCAAGCGCCAGTCTTTCATGCCCATACCTTTTCGATTTACATTGAGCTGGAGAAAAACACATCGCTCGGCGACTTTGTGCAGGCTATTGCCGGTGAGCATGTGGAGATTGCGCGCGCCGCCGAGGACGCTCCCAGCAACGTAAATGTCGCGGGCAAAGACCAGATTCTGGTGACCATCCGGCGCGATGCGGCCCATGAAAACGGTTTCTGGCTCTGGGCAGCAGTGGACAACCTGCGTCTGACGGCCATCACTGCCGTCGAGTGCGCTACCGCTCTGGCCGCAGTTCGCCCGCACGGAAAGGTTCAATGAGACCTCACCACGGAGGCAGGGAGACACGGAGAAAAACGAACAGTAGATCTGGCTTGCGCTCTTCACTTTTGGCAATTTTGGCAGTTATGGCAATGGCCCTGGGTTGTGGTTATCACACCGCAGGCCATGCTGTGCGCCTGCCGGAGAGCATGCGTACCATTGCCATTCCCGGTTTCACCAATCAGACCCAGACTTATCGCATTGAGCAAATTCTTACCCGCGACGTAGTGCGAGAATTTGTCGGCCGCACTCATTACCAGGTGCTCAACAGCTCGTCCGACTCTGCCGACGCCACACTGAAAGGCGTTGTGGTCTCCACCCTGGCCGCACCCCTCACTTACGACGCACAGACGGGGCGGGCTTCAAGCGCGGTCATTACGGTCACGATGAAGGTTTCTTTGGTGGACCGCGGCGGACGCGTGCTGTTCGAGAACCAGAACTACACATTTCGCGAGCAGTATCAGGTTTCACGCGAAATAGCCAGCTTCTTTGAGGAGGAGACGCCGGCGTTGCAGCGCATGTCGCGCGATTTTGCCCGCACCCTGGTGAGTGACATTCTGGAGGGCTACTGATGCCGGGCCGCAGCTTTGCCCCAGCCGAGCGTTTTGTTTCTGAAATAACGAGCCGCAAGCTGCGTCCGGCATACGTTTTCATTGGCGATGAGGTTTTCTTCCGCGACCACTGCCGCCAGGCGCTGCTCGAGCACCTTGTCCCACCCGACCTGCGCGACTTCAGCCTGCATGACCTGGACCTGGCCGAGGTCAGCGTGGCTGAGGTCCTGGATCGTGCACGCACGCCTTCCCTGATGGCCCCGTTTCAAGTTTTTTTTATTCGTGGCGTGAAGAATCTCTATGGTCGCGGTTCGCATGATGAGGAATTCAAGGCTATTGAACAATATGTGGAAGATCCCAATCCTGCTGCCGTGCTGATCTTTGTTGCGGATCACATCAGCATCCCCTCCGACGTCCGGCGAATGGAAATGAGCGACCGCGATCGCTATGAACGAATCCGCGAGACCCTGGGCGAATACTGCGGGATCGTGGAACTGGGTCGCGTGGATGAAAGCGATGGCATGCGCTGGGTGATGGAAAAAGCCGCGCAGGAGGCCGTCAAGGTTGATGGCGACGCGGCGCGCGAATTAATCGATGCTCTGGGAGCTGACATGATGATGGTCAGCCACGAACTGGAGAAGCTGATTCTGTTTGCGGGAGAGAAAAAGCACATCACTCTTGGCGACGTGGAGACTTTGGTTCTGGCGGCGAAACAGCGTTCGCTCTACGAACTCACCGATGCGATCTCAGCCAGGGATAAAAATCGCGCTCTGAGCGTGCTCGACGCTCTGCTCTCCACCAGTGAAGGGGATGAAGCCGCCATCGGGCACCTGTATATGCTGGCCCGCACCTTCCGACAGATGCTCGTCATTCTGGAAAAGAATGTCCGCGACGCGCGCATGATATGGCAGGTCTTATGGCAGGGTTTTCGCGTGCCGCCCTTCGCGGCTGAAGACATTATCCGGCAAGCCCGGCGTTACAAATCACGGCGCGAGCTTACTCGCGCCCTCAAGCTGATCGCCCAGGCAGACATCTCGCTGCGCTCCAATCCCCCCAGCAAACGCCTGGTTCTGGAACAGCTGGTCTTGAGGCTGTGCGAAGAGGAAAAGGTGGTTGAGACAACGCTTCAACAATCAGCCTTCAGCATTTAGGGCTATTGGTTTCGACTCCTGCTTCGCAGGCTCAAAAACTTACCCCGCACAGCTGGCGCAGTGGGTTATTGATATGAGCGTCTGCGTCGCAGGCTAAAACAACCAGCTTTTGCAAGCGCTAATTTTATCGAGGAAACGAGACGTAATCTATTTCAACCGCGCGCTGAGCCGGGCCTTGTACCTTGCCGCCGTGTTCTTGTGGATTACCCGCTGTTTTGCGGCCTTGTCAATCAGAGAAACCGTTTCACCGAATGCCGCTTTGGCCTGTCCCTTGTCGTCTGACTGAATTGCAGACCGGAATTTACGCAATGCGGTGCGGAAGCGGGATTTATTAATGCGATTCTGCTCGCTGCGTCTTTCAGTCTGACGGGCGCGCTTCAGCGCCGAAAAATGATTTGCCATGCTGCTGTATTTTCCTTTAGGAGATTTCTTCGGAAGGTTGCCGAAGTGTTTATTTTACTAGCGTTTAGCCGCAGCCGTCAAACGCGCGAACTGCTTCTCAGGGGAGATCGCTCGTCCTGTCAGCCTTCGAGAGAATCACCAAGAGCCAGGAGCCGTTCCGCCGCATCTAATGGATTGAGCGGCTTGGAGGTCGTCCTTAAGAATTGTTGACTTCAGCCCACTGGGCGGGTACTCTCTCCATGAATGGTAGTGCCTCCACGCCGTTGTGGGCCAGCAACCCTGCTTCTCAATCCCAGACAAATATTCTGTGCATGAGACAAGCAAATCGATCTATTTCTGTTTCTGTGCCTTCAGGAGTGCAGGTATGCTGTCATTGTTTCAGTCAGGAGGATTTTTCTGTCAGCGGTAATGGTTCCTTGGCTGAATGCTGAGTGCTGATTGCTGACTGCTGTTGTTATGAAAAAGAGCATTGAACTCGTTTCCAACATCGAGAACCTTTTTGGGACTCACGATGAAAACCTCCAGATCATGGAGGAAGGTCTCAGTGTCACCATCGAACTGAAAGCTGACTCGGTGCAGATCGAAGGAGCAGCCCGTGACGTTGCACGGGCAGAGCAGATTTTTACCGACTTCGATTATCTCAACCGTAACGGCCATGATTTCAAGAATGGAGACCTTGGCGCCATGTTGAAGGTAGTCACTCAGGATGAATCCACCACTTTGCGTGGCCTGGCTGAAGCCGGCAAGCAACGCTCATTCGGCAAGCGTCAGGTGCAGCCCAAGAGCATGAACCAGCGTCGCTATCTGGATGCCATTGAGAAGTATGACATGGTCTTTGCCATCGGTCCGGCGGGAACGGGAAAAACTTATCTGGCGGTCGCCATGGCTGTCTCGGCGTTGAACAACAAGAAGGTGAACCGCATCATTCTTGCTCGTCCCGCAGTCGAGGCCGGCGAGCGGCTCGGCTTTCTGCCCGGAACCCTGCAGGAAAAAGTTGATCCCTATCTGCGTCCCTTATATGACGCACTCTACGAATTAATGGACGGAGAACGCGTGGACCGTTGCCTGGAAAAGAACGTGATTGAGATTGCCCCCATTGCTTTCATGCGCGGGCGCACTCTGAATGATTCTTTTGTCATTCTCGACGAGGCGCAGAACACCACCTCCGAGCAAATGAAGATGTTCGTAACGCGCCTGGGCTTCAATTCCAAGGCGGTGATCACCGGAGATATCACGCAAATTGACCTGCCCAATGCGAAAAAGAGCGGTTTGCTCGAAGCCATCGAGGTGCTCAAGAACGTGGAAGGCATCTCCTTCAACTACTTTGGCGAGGAGGACGTGGTTCGCCACAACCTGGTGTCGCGGATCATTCGAGCCTACGACGAGAGGGCCAAGAGCCAGCAGATGTCATTAGAGCTGGCCAAGCAGCCGCGGGAGCAGGAAGGCCCTCAGGAACCTCTGCAGCAGTGAGGCCCATTTAACCCGTAACTGTGATCCTGATCGATCCACCACTCGAAGGCATAAGCCAATTGTCTCTGGCTCGATTCGCCCGGCGCGCCCAGAAGCTGGTGAGGGTTCCCGGAGAGGTGGACGTTCTGGTCACCGGCAATCGTCAAGTACGCGCCCTGAATCGGCGTTTTCGAAAAAAGGACAAAGCCACCGACGTTTTGTCATTTCACCGGGACGGGGGCAGGGGTGGGGATATTGCCATATCAGCTTCCATTGCGGCCGCAAACGCCATACGCTACGACCACGCTCTCATTGAGGAGTTTAAGATATTGATTCTACACGGGATACTCCATTTGGCCGGGTACGACCATGAGCGAGATAATGGAGAGATGGCAATCAGGGAAAGGGCCTTGCGGGCGCGGTTGGGCCTACCCGGTTCTCTGACCGAACGATCCGAACGCCACTTATGACTCTGCTCTCCATCTACATCGTCGTTCCCCTGCTGTGTGGGCTGCTGATACTGGTTTCCTATGTCGAGCGCCTGTACACCGAGAGCGGCAAGTTTCTGACGCGCGAGTTCCAGGAGAACATTGAAGCTTTCGAACGCCTGGTTGAACCGAAGCTAAGCTCGGTCAGCGGACGAGCATCATTGGCCATTGCCGTCCTGGTACAGCTTTGCACCGCTGCCATCTCGATCCTTATTGCTTACCTGGTTTTTTCGCGTGAAAAATGGACCGGGCCAGAGATCATTCAGGCAGCAGTGGCCATCGTGATTGTTATTATCGCCTGCAACCGCCTGCTGCCCTATGTGCTATTCACCCGCACCAAAGGCGAATGGCTGGCTTCCTTCGTGCCAGTATTGAAAATCCTGATATACCTGATGATGCCCATCACGCTGGCTCTTGGCTTCGGCCTGTCCGTGGCTGCCCTGGCGGAGCCGCATGAGCCGGAAGAACCTGAGCATCCTTCTGAAGCTGTGGATGCGCTGATCGAAGCCGGTCAGGAAGAAGGAATTCTGGAGGAGAGCGATCGCGAGCTGATTCAGTCCGTCGTGGAATTCGGCGACAAGACGGTACGTGAAGTCATGACGCCGCGCCCCGAAATTTTTGCCGTTCCGGCGGATACCACCATCGAACAATTTGCCGCCATGTTGCGCGGCAAGCCCTACTCTCGCGTGCCGATCTACACTTCCAGTATTGACCAGATCCAGGGTATGGTTCTGGCTCACGATCTGCTCTCCATTTCTGCAGGAGAGGCCCGTACTACGCCGGTGCGAAAACTCATGCGTCCCGTGGCGTTTGTTCCTGAGACCAAGAAAACCTCCGAGCTGCTGCGCGAGATGCAACGAGAAAATATTCACGTGGCTGTGGTCATTGACGAATATGGGTCCGTGGCCGGCCTCGTTACCATGGAAGATCTGCTCGAAGAGATTGTCGGCGAAATTCGTGATGAACATGAGCAAGCTACTGATGTGGTGCCTGAGAGCGACAGCGCTTACCTGGTGCGTGGCAACGTGGATATTGACCGGCTGCAGGATCTGTTCGATACGCGTGTGGATCCCAAAGACGCTACCACCATCGGCGGTCTCGTGAGCGCCATCGCGGGACACATTCCCAAGCCGGGAGAAGTGATTGAAGAGGATGGTCTCCGCTTTGAAGTGCTCGAATCCACTGATCGCCGAGTCAACAAAGTACGGATCAGCCGCTCGCATTCCCATCCGCACGCCAAACAAAGCGCTTAGCGGCGCAGCCGCACGCGGCAGTTGGCAATTGGCAATTAATTGGTAAAGGCCAGAGCGAAAAATCCCACAACTGATGACATTGATAAACTTGACTTCTACTGATCGGTTTTCCGATTGATCTGTTTAGATTGCTTCGATCACTGTTAGTGAGCGGTAAGCCTTTGGCTTTTCAATTTGGCAATTTTGGCACTTTTGGCAATTATGGCAATCCCTTTTCGATCTGGCTTCGTCTCCATCATCGGCCGCCCTAACGCCGGCAAGAGCACCCTGTTGAACGCACTGGTGGGGGAGAAACTCGCCATTGTTACGCCCAAACCGCAGACTACACGTACTCGCATTCAGGGACTTCTCAACGTTAAGGCTGCTAAGGAACGTCCAGCGGCCCAGATCGTCTTTATTGATACTCCGGGAGTGCACCGCCCCGATAGTCGTTTGAATCGCAAGATGCTCCAGGAAATCCATGAAGCTCTTGAAAGCCGTGACGTGGTACTGCTGATCGTGGATGCCAGCGAGAAATTCGGCTCCGGCGACCAGCAAGCGCTGGAGCTGATCAAGCAACACATGGATGAGCAGCCCGATCGAGGCAGGGTATTTCTTCTGCTTAACAAGATCGACATAATTCCTAAACAGCACCTTCTGCCTCTGATCGAGGAGTGGAATCGTCGGTATGAGTTTCAGGAGATCATTCCCATCTCCGCCAAAACCGGCGCTGGGCTTGATGTCCTTCTGGACAAGATCATTCAGGCGCTGCCCCAGGGACCGCGCTACTTCCCCGAAGATCAGGTTACGGATCAGCCAGAACGTTTTCTGGCAGCGGAGATTATCCGTGAGCAGATTCTTCGCAAAACGGGGAAAGAGGTTCCCTACTCAATTGCGGTGATGGTGGAGAGATACGAAGAACTGGAAAAATTAATACGCATCGCAGCGACTATCTATTGTGAGCGCGAAGGACAAAAGGGCATCATCATTGGCAAACGTGGCGAGCACTTGAAAGAGATGGGCACTGCCGCACGCCTGGAATTGGAGCGCCTCCTGGGCAAGAAGGTGTTCCTCGAGTTGCACGTCAAAGTAAAACCAGGCTGGAGAGAGTCGCAAGCGTTCCTCGAGGATCTCGATTGGCGAACGAGTTAAAAAGCCAGTAACCAACTGAAAGCAAGTGTGGCGTCACCACGCTTCATGAAATGCCTTGCTCACATCGTCGCTCATCAAGTACCAGGCGATAAGTCCGTTGACCGTCAGCTGGACCACGAAGAACCACACGAGCATGCTGCTGCCGCGTCTGGGTACTGCTTCTGCGAAGACACTGTGCATCAGTAAGAAAAATGCAGCGCGAATGAAGCCCAGTCCAGATAAAGCGATGTTAATCAACCGCGCCCAATTCTGCATCGCCCACAGCCCAAATGCCATGATGCCGCAAACCAGTGCTAGTAACGCCATATAGGGAGCGCGCTGGATTAGGCCCGCGCTGAACCATTCCGGAAGTCTCGCGCCCCACAATGCTCCGTGCCACATCTCTGATGCCACAATCAGGAAGAGCACCCCTGTAAGAAGCCACAGCACGGCGAGCACAGAAACTCCTAATGGACGGTTTCGGCTCGAAGACATTGGCGAGATTATTGCATTGATTTGACCGCGATCAATACAAAAATCGGCTGTATAACTTTGTTTCGAGCTGACAGCTCATAGGGCCGCTATTCCTTTACCGCTATCCCCAGCGTCTTCATCTTGCGATAGAGATGGCTGCGTTCCAGCCCCAGGACTTCGGCTGTACGGGTCACGTTGCCGTGATTTTCATCCAGTTTTTTCAGGATGTAATCGCGCTCATAGGCTGCACGCGCCTGATGCAGGCTGGAAAACATTGACGCAGCCCGGCCCGCGCCTTCGCGGTATACCAAAGGGGGGAGATGCTTACGCTCGATCTTGTGTACCGTCGGGTTCATGATGACCACGCGCTCGATCACGTTGCGCAACTCACGCACGTTGCCCGGCCAGGAATAGCGCATCAGTACGTCAATCGAGTCGTCAGTGATCTCCTTGGGGCGACGGCTGTAAGCCGCGGAAATTTCCTTTAGAAAGTGCCGTGCCAGCAGAGGAATGTCTTCCTTGCGCTCGCGCAATGGCGGAACATAAAAAGGGATTACGTTCAGACGGTAGAAGAGGTCCTCGCGGAAATTGCCGCGTGAGATTTCCTCTTCCAGGTCTTTGTTGGTAGCGGCAATTACGCGCACATCTACCTGGATGGGATCATCATCGCCCACGCGGGTGAACTTCTGCTCGTCCAGGGCGCGCAGGACTTTGGATTGCGTCTTGAGGCTCATGTCGCCCACTTCATCCAGGAACAGCGTGCCGCCGTCTGCTTTCTCGAACTTTCCCTCTTTATCGCCGGCAGCGCCGGGAAGCGCACCCTTACGATGCCCGAACAGTTCGCTTTCAATCCAGTCTTCCGGAATGGCGGCGCAGTTGACCTCGACAAAAAGATTTTCCATGCGCAAGCTGTGCGCGTGAATGGCCAGGGCCACAAGTTCCTTGCCAGTGCCGGACTCGCCGTAGATCAGGACGCGCCCGTTAGTCGGCGCCATTACGCTGATCTGCTGGCGAAGAGCCTTCATGGGAATGCTTTCGCCGACGATCACGCTCTTGGCGTGTATCTGCTTCTTGAATTCGGCGTTTTCGCGGCGGAGCCGGTGGGCGTCCAGGGCATTCTTGATCAGGATAAGAGTCTTTTCCAGCGAGAGCGGCTTTTCGAGAAAATCAAAAGCGCCCAGCTTGGTTGCGCGCACAGCGGTTTCGATGGTGCCATGTCCGGAGATCATGATTACCTCTGGACCATCTTCGATCTGCTTGATGCGCTCCAGCGTGTCCAGCCCATCCATTCCGGGCAGCCAGATATCGAGCAGAACGATCTCCGGAGTCCGCTTCTTGAGCTGCTCCAGGCAGGCTTCACCACTCTCCGCCAGGAGGACACGGTATCCTTCATCCTCGAGGATCCCGCGCAGCGACTCGCGGATATCGCGCTCATCATCAACAACCAGAATGGTGGACATAAAGAAGCAATTAGCAATTGGCAATTAGCACAATTAGCCATTAGCAAAACCAACAGCAAAACCATTATTACCGCAAAGGACGCTAAGGACGCAAAGAATTGGCGAGTTCGTAATCGGAAGATTACATTACCGCCGCAACTTGCAGGTTCACTGATAGGAAGGAGCACGAGACCGATGTCCAATCAATTGTTTCTCCGCGTCTCGTGCCTCCGCGGTGAGACTTGCGATTTTGGTTTTGCCAATTGCCAAATGCTAATTGCTAACTGCTGCCACCGGTAGCTCCATGACAAACCGTGCACCCAGCGGCTGGTTTTCCTCCACGCGGATAGAGCCGTGATGGTCTTCCATGATGCGGCGAACGATGGCGAGTCCCAAACCAGTGCCACGTTTTTTGGTCGAGAAATAAGGAAGGAAAAGCTTTTCTTTCAGGTCCTGAGTGACGCCGTGCCCGGTATCAGCCACAGTGATCTCAACCGCGTCCTTACTTTCTACGAGCGAACTGGAGATGTGAATCTCGCGCAGAAGGGAATCCTGCATGGCGTCAGCGGCATTGTCGATCAAATTGGCAAGAGCGCGCTTGATGGCTTCAGGATCGGCCATCGCCTGCGGCAAATCGTGGGCGAGTTGTGTCTCCACCTGGATGCCATCCAGGCGGCCGTTGAACATACCCAACGCATTCTCGATGATTTCATTTACGTCGGCAGGGCGCAGTTGCGCAGCAGGAAAGCGGGCCAGAGAAGAGAACTCATCGACCAGCGAGCGAACCGTCTCCACCGCTCCAGCGATGGTTTCCGCGCAGCCATGGATCACTGCCAGTGAAGCGTCGTCAGGCTTGATACCTTTGTCCAGATGGCGGCGGATTCTGTCGGCTGAGAGTGCGATGGGCGTGAGCGGGTTCTTGATCTCGTGGGCCACGCGACGCGCAACCTCGCGCCATGCTGCTTCTTTTTGTGCTTTCAGCAGGTCGCTGAAATCTTCAAATACCATCACGTAGCCCAGGCGGTGCCTTCCGTGTTGCACCGAAGAAACGGTCACGGCCACATTTAATTTGTGTCTGAGTACAGGAATTTCAAGCTGGCTGGTGGTCACAGACATGCGGTCAGCTTTGCGCAGCAGGTTGGCGAGATCCGTGGCCGCATCGAGAGGAAAAACGTCGCGCAGGCTCGAGCCCGGAAAGGGAACCCCGCCGCTGGGCCAGAACATTCGACTCAAGGCCTGATTGCTGTGAGACACCCGCCTTTCTGCATCCAGCGATAGCACTCCGGTCGGAATGTTTTCGAGGATGGTCTCAATGTGCCGCCGCCGTTGTTCCAATTCGGTGTTGGTATCTGCCAGCGCACGCGACGATTGCTCAATTTTCTCGCGGCTCGATTCGAGTTCCTCAGCCATGGAGTTGAACGACGAGACGAGCTGGCCGAGTTCGTCAGCGGCAGAAACATCCACGCGATGTCCGAGGTGTCCCAGCGAAATTTCGCGCGTGGCTTCGGCAAGCGCGGCCACGGGCTTAGTGACCAGCTTGGCTACATAGAGTGACACCCATGTGGCGGCAAACAGCACCAGCACCGTAAGCAGCATGAGCACCAGCATGTACATGCCACGGATGCGCTTGGTTTCTCGGCTCAAGGCAAGGAATGATCGCTGGTTTTTGCTGATCTGTTCCAAGGTTGGCGCAAAGTCTTTGGGCAGAGGCAGGCCCACCAGGATTCGCCCTGATCGGCCCACCGGAACCGTAGCCAGTACGTATTCCTTGTTGCCCTTGATCCAGGTTTGCGGCTCATTTTCGACCTGCGCGAGCTGCGGCAACTCTCTACGCAATGCTCCCCAAGGTCCCGGCAGGTTCCAGCTTGCCAGCGCGCTGCCATCGGCAATGGCTATGGCAAATCCGCCTTCCAGCGTGGGTTGATGGCGATGAATCTCGTGCAGTACTCCGGCAGAATTTCCCGTTTCAAATGAATGTTGTGTGTCCGGTGAGGCCGCGATCTCGGCAGCTTCCTGGCGGGCATTGTCGCCGGCATAGTTGGACAGGATTTTGGCAACGTATCCGGAATCCTGCTGGATTTGCTCGACCGGGCCGGAAAACCATTTGTCAATTGAGCGGTTCATCAGGCCGTAAGCAAACATGAACATCACAATCGCGGGGGCGAAGGAGAGCAGCAATGCGGCAACCACCATTCGCGTGCGGAAGCGTGAGCCCAGCACTCCAAGCTGGCGTTCCGCATAAAGCTTGAGCAGGTTGCGCAGCAGGACGAATGTGAGCGCGACGAGGAGCAGGAATACCAGCGTAGAAAGGGCTACCAGGAAGAACGTCTGCTCAACCGAGTCGGGATGAAGCTGCTTGATATTGAATGCCGTTTGCGCGAAAACCAGGACAAAAAGAACAAAGACGAGGACTGCCATGGCGACCAGCATGGGACGCCGCTGGGTAATCGGCAGCGAGCTGTCGGTACGGTCTTTCCTAAGTCCTGCCACGGAAGCTATGAGGGAATATTATAAAGAAGAACGGCTCCTGGCTTTTGGCTATTAGCTCTTGGCCAACCTTAAAACCCCGAAACGCCGGGACAAGGAACACGCCCATTCTCTCTCCGTGTTTCCACTTCGGAGAAGTGAGACTTTGCGGTTGCCAAAGCCAAAAGCCAAGAGCCAATAGCTGGCAGTTGAGACCTCGACCATTTATCCTTCTCCACATGCGCAAGATTCTTCTTGCTGTGCTGCTGCTTATGACTGTTTCGATCGCTCAGGAAACTTCGACTACAACTGCTGCTGGACCAGACGAACTCAAACAAATGGCCGCCCGTTTTGCGCCCACCCCTCTCCAGGTCAATACGGGTGGGCTCTCGCAGGGTGATCAAAAGGCCCTGATCAAGCTGATTCAGGCGGCTCGCATCGTCAACCATATCTTCATGCAACAGCTCTGGAGCGGAGATTTGGGGGTCTATCGGAAGCTGCAACTCGACAAGTCAGCGCTGGGCCAGGCCCGGCTGCATTACTTCTGGATCAACAAGAGTCCATGGTCGGAAATTGACGAGCACAAAGCGTTCCTGCCCGGCACCCCGCCGAGAAAACCGGCAGGAGCAAACTTTTATCCGGGAGACATGACCAAGGAAGAATTCGAAAGCTGGGTCAAGACTCTTTATCCGGAATCGAAAGCACTGGCAGAAGGATTTTTCACTGTAATCCGGCGGGATGAGAAGCGCAAACTCAAGTTTGTTCCCTACAGCACCGAGTACAGCAGCGATCTCGGGCGCGCAGCGAAGCTTCTGCGCGATGCTGCGGCGCTTACAGATAACGCCAGCTTGAAGAAATTTCTCACGACGCGCGCCGATGCGTTTACCACCAACAACTATTTCGAAAGTGATATGGCGTGGATGGACCTGGACGCGCCGCTCGACGTGACCTATGGGCCGTATGAGACTTACAACGATGAAATCTTCGGCTACAAAGCCGCGTTTGAAGCCTACATCAATCTTCGTGACGACAAGGAGACCGCGCGCCTTGCTTTTTTCG
>Ga0126377_10002631_pt1 | contig 12427 bp, 15 predicted proteins | sample PanSoiMetPlot_22_FD_92647 | JGI IMG/M metagenome (GOLD analysis project Ga0126377, IMG submission 92647) | Tropical forest soil microbial communities from Panama - MetaG Plot_22 | ecosystem: Environmental > Terrestrial > Soil > Tropical forest > Bulk soil | place: Panama | collected 2016-02-17
AACTGCTCCGGCAGGCGCTACAACTATCCAGACGTCCGACACCCCAGAAGTCCGTGCTAACATGGGACGGACAGTCATATATTGCAACCGTGTCATCCGGCCATATCTCGATCTACAGGCTATGAACAAAACTAACGTTCTCCTGCGGATTGAAGAGTTCGATGGTAAGCCCGTAACCACATTCAGGTCTATCCCGGTTAGGACCTGCGATGCGATCCTCAACAACGAAGCACAGGTGGTCTAATGATCCTCGACGGTCTACTCCAGTTCACTGGAGCCAACGGCGACAGCCCAACGGCCACAGCCGTATCGACTAACGTCATCGACCTCCATATGGCTGGCATTCCTGTCCTTGCTAGCGGACAGGGCGCTAGGGATATGGGCATCGGAGACGATCCCGCATTGAAGCTCCTGGTGCAGGTGACAGCGACCTTCACCGGGCTGACTAGCCTTCAGGTAGCCTTGCAAGGAGCCACGGATGATGGCACTGGCAATCCAGCAGCTTTCAGTACGTGGTGGACCGGACCGGCTGTTGCCCTGGCTAGTCTGACTGCCGGGGCACGGTTGTATGACATGGATATGCCTAGGCCTCCCGCTGGCATCGCCGTGCCCCGGTTTCTCCGCCTGAACTTTACCATCGCCGGAACCGGAACAGGCGGAACGATTAAGGCCTGGATCGTGCTTGATCGCATGGACCAGATGTACAACACGATCAACAACGCCATTATGGGCGGCTATCCCGCTGGCGTAGTTGTTGCCAACTAGGAGAAACGCCATGCACAAGATCGTGTTCAGCCTCCTCGGACTAGCCGCTCTTGTGCTGGCGGGGCTGGTGCTTCCCCCGAGAGAGGCGCCAGCCCAACCTGCTGGGCCGGCTAACCAAATCTCATGCAGTAGATCGGTTATCGCCTCGGGGGCTGTACCAGCTACTACTCAGGTCGTTAATGGTGTAGCTGGCCAGACTATCAGCTTATGTGGCTGGATTGCCTCATCGGCAGCAGCTACGACCATGTCGATAATCACTGGCACAGGAACCTTGTGTGGCACAGATAGTAGAGCACTTACTGCTGCACATGCTATTCCTGCCGGTACGTTTATAGCTTTCAGTGGTGTTAATGCATGGTACTCCACACCTATTGGGTACAACCTGTGCATTATCACAACTGGAACTGGAACCCTACAAGCTACGCTAATGTATACCCAATTCTAGGAGGATCAAATGGCTAGGTTTCGTGGATTGGCCGCCTTCGTGGTAGGCCACAAGCGGTACAAAGCTGGTCAAGCGTATGCTGACTCGGCTGGTGCGGCTGTAGCAGGTGACGTGGTGTGGGTGATCACGGCGGCAAACTATTCGCCTATGCTTGCTCCGCTAGATGCGGGTGCAACAGCGATTAAGAACGCAAGCGTGTTTGCGTCGACTCCAATCCCTTGCTTCATCACTGGTGCTAACAGCATTGAGGCGTGACATGGCTAGATGGGCATTAAGACAACCTCACTACCTTGCGGTCCCTGGGACTGAATGGGAGTACAAGGAGACTGATCGTGAAACCCAACGACAGGTTAGAAAGGTTTTCGAAGTTCCTCTTTATCTCAACCCAGGAGAGCCAGCCGATTGGAACGACAGAGCGAATGAACGAATTGTTGTCACTAATAAATTTGACAGGGCTTACCCTCGGGATCATGTGTTTGTCGGGCCACCAACGCCTGATATGGAGCCTATCGATGAAGAGGCCCAAACCATTACCGATGGGTTTGTCAAGAGCGGAGCATGGAAGCATCCTATCGAATCGCTAGACATGAACTATAGTCAAAGTGTCTTAAGCGACTTCGAAAGGCAGCTTGCGCAACTGCTGACTAAGCAACAGCCGGAGAAGCCAGCGAACCTGTCACTTGGCGGGGTCTCGATGGAGGACTTCGGTCGGCTGCAAGAGCAAGTGGCTACATTGATGGAACAGAACGCTAAGCTCTCCGAGCAGCTTGCGAAACCAAATAGGCGACTGTAATGGACCTCGACCAGAGCGGACTAGGCTTTCAAAAGACTAAAGTCTATTTAGGGCCTAGCCTTGGGTGGGTAGAAACTCAAATTCTACCCTCTCGGGTAATTACTACCCCTGGTACGCATCAGATACTCCCAGGCGACTCAACCATCTTCGTCGATGTAGCTGGCTCGGTAACGCTTATCTTGCCGAACGTAATCGAATGGGTCAAAGAGACCGCTTACCAACCAGCTACAGGATTTGGTCGGTTAATCTCAGTAAAAGACATGGGGAACGGTGCTACGTTCCCCATAACCGTTCAACCGTTCGATGCCCAGAAGATTGATGATCAGCTGGGTGCGGTAACGATTACTCAGACCTATCAGTCTATTACCTTTGCTCCTGTTAATGACCTAACTGGTTGGTGGCGGCTAAACGCTAACACCGTTATTTCTGGTTCTGGCAATATGGTGTTGCCGGTTAATCCACAGACGAATAGGTGGATTAGCTCGATTGACGTTGGCGGCAATGCTATTCTTACCCAACCGGCCTTTAGCAACATTAGCGGAACGGCACAAGTATCGCAAGGCGGGACTGGGCTAACTGCTGGTAACCAATGGGGTATTCCGTACTTCAATACCACAACGCAAATGCTGTCTACGACCACGGCTGCTCAAGGGCAGTTATTAGTGGGCAATCTTGGCGGGCCACCATCTTGGACGGTTAACCCTGTGCTAGGGTTTGCGGGCTCTCCTGGGACGTTGGGTCTTAAGCAAACGTCAGGTGCTAATGTTATCTTGGCATCGCATCCATCGTCCACGACTTACACGTTTAGGTTCCCGGTAGACCCAGGCGCTAGTGGCCAGATTTTGCAGAGCGACGGTACTGGTCAGACTGTGTGGGTTAGCACGCCAGTATTTAGCCCAAACGATTTCGTTAAGCGTGCTGGCGATACAATGACCGGTTCGCTTATCATCGATAACAACAATCCACAGCTGGCACTTACTTCGGACGCTGGGCACACAGGGCAGATCTTTGGCATCAACAAGACGGCTAACCAAGCTCGGTGGTCCATTCAGTTAATGGATGGTGCGCCTGAGACAGGTGGCAATACAGGGAATAACTTTAGCATTAGGCGCTATTCTGACGTTTCGACAGTTTTAGATGATCCGCTGACCTTTAGCCGAGCCACTGGTCTTGGAACAGTACTTGCCGATCCTACGGCTCCATTGGGGATCGCCACTAAGGCATATGTGGATAGCCATAGTGCCGGTAGCATTACTGAGCCGCCGAACGACACGAGGCTCTATGGTAGGATACAGACTAGTGGAGTAGGAGCTTGGGCTAAGTCAGTTCCGCTAACGGGTACAGTGGTAGGCGATCCGATAACTGGCTCCTTAACCATTAATACAGCGGCTGCGGCTGGGATTACGGTTAAGTCTACTGGTACAAACATAGCTCAAGTTAATTTGGATAAAGGAGCTAGCGGAACTAACGCAACTGTTTCGGCCTATACCAACGGTAGTCCACGATGGGCCTTTATACTTGGGAATATTACGCCAGAAGCTAATGTTGCCGATGGCTCTAACATTCAGCTTGTTCGTTACAACAATGCCGGGACTGCGTTGTCTCCGGATGCTCTAACTATTAGTCGAGCTACTGGCCTTGCCACTGTTGCAGGTGATCCAACCGATCCGCTAGGGATAGCGACCAAGCAATATTCTGATCTTAAAGTCGCCAAGACTGGCGATACGATGACTGGCACGTTGACGGTAACGCAACCGGCTGCCCTGAGCCAGATCAGGGTGGAGTCAGCGGCTGGGCAATCATCTAACATTCTGTTAAACAAGCCCAGCTCTGGGCAGATGGCCTATGTAACTGGCGCAACGGCTGGCATTGCACGTTGGGGAATGTTTCTTGGCAATAGCGACCCCGAGAGCGGTAGCAATAGTGGATCAAACTTCTCGATCATACGCTATGCCGATGGGACCGGTACTGTAATCGACCAGCCGATAACCATTGCTCGTAGCACTGGTCAGACAAACTTTAACGTAACTACCGACTCTACAGCCCCGAGCAATGGAGCGGTTACCATTCTGGGCGGCTTAGGCATTGCTAAGCAAACTTGGCATGGTGGCATAGTAAATGTTAATGTGGCCATAAATAATGCGTCAGCGCTTAGAATTTCTACCCCAGCCGGGTCGAATTCCGCTTCGATGTCTTGGCTTAACGGTACTGCCGAACGGTGGCGCATTACTGGTGTGAACAATACCTCTGAGACAGGGGGCAATGTTGGATCAGGCCTCGGCATTGCTGGGTTTGCAGATGACGGTACTACGTTGCTTGGTGGCGTTAACTTTGTAACCTTTATACGGTCTAACTTATCGACGGCGTTTTCCCAAACGACTGATAGTACGGCTGTAGCAAATGGTGCGGTAACGATTGCTGGTGGCCTTGGCGTTGCAAAGACTATTGTTGCTAGGAATGGTATTTTCAATTACCCCGCTGTTCCAAATGGTAGCAATGCACTTTTAGTCATTGGTAATATGACTGATATTAATGGTAACATTGCTGGTACGGCTTCTCAAGGTAATCATACCTGTAATACTCCGTGTACCGTTTATTCAAATAGCCTCACTGGAACATATACATTTAATGCTGGTACCGCCGGTTCCCAAGGATTGGGTAATCTTACCACTTGCTCATTGGTTGTAAAAGGTGGCGGTACACCATCGAACTTTGCCGTTAACTACGCTTATGCAGCTTTTAATGGTGCTGATGTTAGTGGTAGCTTGGTTGGTGGTTCGGCGACCTACAGAATAGGTCCGCCAGTATGGGGTAGCTTTACTGGAACTGGACCTGCGCTTTCTATAGCCTTGCATGCTGGTTTGCAAGTTGATGATCAAAGTATTGCCGTAACTGGCACGAGTTCTGTAGGTTCTACTCGTGGCGTTTATATTGCTGGGCAGTCTGCGACCACAGGCATCGGACTCTACGTCAATTCCGGAAATGGCTTTGCAGGCATTTACTGTCAAGATAGCATTTTGTGCGCTGCCGGTAACAACAGGGGCATGGGCTATACAACAGGGGCAGGTGGACAGGTTACGCAGATAACCTCACGCACTACTCCTGTTACGTTGAATAGGGCCTGCGGAGCGATTACGTTGGTTAGTGCAGCAGGCACAACAGCGTGGCAGACCTTTAATGTAAGCTGCCTTGTTTGTGCATCGACTGATACCGTTCGTGTGTGTCAAGCTAGCGGAACGGATAAGTATATGATCTTTGTTACCAGGGTGACTGCTGGTGGCTTTGACGTCACGTTCGCTACAACTGGTGGCACCACAGTTGAACAGCCAGTGTTCAACTTCTCGGTGCTTAAAGGAGCGTTCAGCTAAGGAGAGCGGCAATGGCAATGACCTATGCGCAAAGTGCGACGTTGATGAAGCAGCAAGCCTTCATCGACCGGATCAAGGTGGCGGTGCTTAAGTATTCTGACAGTATCATGATCGAGGCGGTTAGTGTAGCGGCGCATAATACTCGTGTGCGGTGGGCACAGGGGGCGACGGCTAACCCTGACTCGACGGCTACGCAGCTAGCGCCGCCTGTAACTATGGACGGTGCGGTGCAGTCTGCTGGCGTAGACGGTACTGGCAATGCCCTTATCACTGATGCGCAGCTGCAAACTGTTGTCGAGACTGTCGTCAATAAGCTGATGTAAGGATGCGGTTATGACCGTCAACATCGTCTTTAACGCTCTTACCTTTGACGGTAACAACGTTACTACTGACTGGCTGTTTCCATTCCCGGGGGTAAGGCCTGAATACATCGTTTGTACCTTCACTGACGCTGATGGGACCGTTACCGAGCTTCCGCCAGCAGCGTATGAAGTTACGCTTAATCCGCCTGTGGACCCGAATCCAACTAGCATTGGTGGAAAGGTTAAGTTTCCGCTAAGCGGTCCACCAATGACCAATAGTCAGAAGCTAACTGTTGAGCGACGATTGCCGCCTAATCAGTTAGTTTCGCTTAGCAACCAAGGGATTATGTATCCTAAGGTGATTGAGCAAGAGTTCGATTACCTGACGATGCTGGATCAGGATGAATCGTTCAACAATGATCGATCATTCCGGGTAGGTCCTCAAGATGATCCACCGGCTATTCTTCCACCTGCTGCTGCGCGAGCTAACAGAGCTGCGGTCTTTGACGCAGCAGGAAACCTAACTCCCGGTGCCGGTGCGCCAATCACGGCGTTTGTTTCGCCAGTTATGGAGCCTGTGGTTGGAGCAGCTACGCTAGACTTGGCTCGGTACTTGATGGGGGTATCGCTACCAACTGTAGTTAATACTACGGGGGTGACCATAACTCAAGTCTATAATCGGCAGATAGTCAATCTTACTGGCAATGCATTCTACAACGTTAACGTAGGCGACCCTACTGGCTTTGACGCTACATTTTGGGTTGTCTTGTTCAATAATGATAATCGTGGTAAGACAATAAATGTCTTTGGTACAGCATCGTTTATCTTATGGCCAGGGCAGTTCGTTTGGATATTTCAGAGCGGTGCTACCCCTCCTGTTTGGATGAGAACTCGTCCTGGGCGGTGGAAGCCGGATACTGTTCCACAGTTCTTTGTCGACCCGCTTCTTGGTGTAGACACAAATGACGGCCTATCTACAGGAGGTCAGGCGCTAAAGACTATTCAGAAAGCTATCGACATTGTTTCGTTCCAGGTCGATAATCCTGAGGCGGTGATTAACTTATCTAATGGAACATACAACCTTACCCAGGGAATTGTTGTTAATCCATCTTCACCAGTTGGTATCATTATCATTGGGAATGTTTCATCGCCACAGAATGTTGTTATCACGGCTAGTACTAGTATGGCCTTAATGACTGCTATAGATAACGGAGTCCTTTATTTAAGCGGCGTTACCCTTTCCTTTGCTAACGCTACTGTTGCGGGAAACTGTGCAGTTTCAACCCAAGGCGGACAGCTTATTATTGACCGAGTTAACTTTGGCAATGCCCATAGCGGCATACATATGCTGGCTCACATTAACGGGGTAGTGACCGTAATTGGAGAAGTACATACAATTACCGGAGTAGACTTCGCCTATCATCTACAAGCCTTTTCTGGTGGTGCTATATCGTACTACCCGCCAGCTGTGACTCTTGAAGGTCCAGTAACCAGCAATGGTGGCTGGGCTGTTCTTCAGGCCGGTTCGATATGGTGTGGAGCGAGCATTCCGTTCACAGGCTTGGCTAACTATCCAGGCATACAGTATACATCGCTACTTAATGGAGTATTGTTCCTATCAGGAACAGTGTTCCCTGGAACTCCTGGTACCACTGGTAGTGGTGGACAAGCTGTGGCATAGGAGGCAGCAATGCCTAGCGACACACCAAAGCAAGCTCGTACGATGGCGGCAGCAGCCCATAATCCAGCATTCGCTAAGAAGATGGGCATACCACAATCTGTAGCCAAAGAGTTCAATCAAGCTGATGCTAAGACTGGCATTCTAAGAAAGAAGAGGAAGAAGGATGATGGTAAAGATTAATCCAGTTGGGCCAGCAGAGGACCTGCAAGATGAGGACATTGACAGACTTGTTCCGCCAAAAATCATGCGTTTGGCACAACATTTTCATAATCTCATCTACATCAGATATTTCTTCGAAAGCATTGGGCAGCAGCCGCCGGAATGGACGAAGAAAGAACTCACGAGGGCAGATAACGCCCTCCAAGCTGAACTTATCCGTGAACAAGGCCAAGGTGGCCGATTAAGGGAGACTGAAGATGAAACAAGGCAGAGCGAGCCGAGACGTGAGCGAGAGCCGGAAGCGAGAGCCTTCGTCAAAAGGCGTCTCTGAGACTGCGGTAGCCGAACTCGGTAGGGCAGTTCAGTATAAGAAAGATGATCTCTACGAAGGTAAAGGTTATAAGGGTGCCTCTCCTAGGCCTGCCGCTGCGGGTCCAGGTGGCGGCCGAACCATCCATCGCAGCGGGACACAAGGGAGACACTAATGGCTGAGGTCGATCCGAAGTCTATCTATCTTGCAGATGCAGATAGAGTAGAGAAGCTGCTTGATATCATCCAGAATACAGTGGAAATGCCTAACGTCCCCTGTATTCGAGCAGCTGCTGCAAACGAGGTTGCCGCAATTGAGTTCGAATTGTGGGAACAGATGTACCCTGAGGAAGCTGCGGCTAGAAAGGCTAAAGAGGAAGCCGATCAGGAAGCTGAAGCTAAGCGGGTTGAGAAGGTGAAGAAAGAACAAGAAGAAGAACGGCAGCGGCAGGAAGAACTTAGGCAAAAAGAAGAGGAGAAAGAGGATGCCTAGAGATATCTTAGGCGAGTACGGCAAGGATATCCCTAAGCCACAAGCGGCTAGGGCCACAACTGGAGGAGTAAAGGAAGCGAAGCCAATTGCTAACTATGCTGCTCCACGTGGGCCTACTAACATTAACGATCCCAAAGGCCCAGGTATTCACGGAGACAGTCACGGACAAGCAAGATGTCCTGTGGCTACTCGTGGTGGTGGCGGTCCTGGGATTGGTGGTACTACTCATCGCGGCGGGAGCCAACGGGGATGACTAGTCCCACTGACATAGCCAACCGTGCGCTATCTGCGATCGGTACTCGGTCGCAGATAGCTACTATGGATGAAGACTCACCCGAAGCTCGCAACTGCAAGCTTCTGTTTGAGTCTTTGCGTGACGAAATCTTGCGGATGGCTCCGTGGAACTGTGCGTTTAATTACGCAAATTTAGCGCTGGTATGTGCAGCCCCAGGAACGCCTGAGAATCCTGAGGGAGGCGTCGACGTTTGGGAAAAGGGAATCCCGCCCCCACCGTGGAGCTACGAATATGTTTACCCGACTGATTGCCTTAGAACTGTGTTTATTGTTCCTCAATTTACTACAGGTTTTACCTCAGGGGTGCCAATTACCACTGCGGTAACAGGTGGTGCACCAGCATTCTGGAATGGGCCACCGGTTAGGTTTAAGGTGGGTATCGATCAGATCGGACCAGGTGGTAAGCCCTCAAAGGATGGGACGGATCAGAAGGTAATCTGGACTAATCAGTCTCAGGCTATTCTTGCTTACTGCCGAAGGGTCACCAATCCAGACATTTGGGATGAGCAATTTCAGCAAGCCCTCGTCGCAGCATTGGCTTCAAGATTGGTTATCAGTCTCACTGGCGATAAGGGATTGGCTCAGCTTCAAATCGCCGAGGCTAATAAGTATATTAGCCTTGCACGCGCAGGCGACGGTAATGAAGGACTTACAGTCAATGACGTAACCCCTGATTGGATACGCACCCGCGGAATCAGTTATCAGGCCTGGGAGTTCTCACCGAACATCATGTTCGATTGGGGACCAATGCTAACGATGTACTGAAATGTCAGACAATGTTATCCAATCGTCATTTGCGGCTGGTGAACTATCTCCGAGCCTATTTGCTCGTGTGGACTTTGCTAAGTTCCGCTCTGGTGCTGCTACTATGCGGAACTTCTTTGTTGATTATCGATCCGGTGCTTCAACACGTACCGGAACTGAACTTATACGACCTGCCGCTAATACCGGTAAGAGAATTAGGCTGGTAAGGTTTCAGCAATCTAATAACGTTTCCTATGTTCTTGAGTTCGGTGAAAACTACTTGCGCTTTATTACTCAGGGCGGATCGGTGGTCAATCCTGCCGTAGCTATTAATAGTATTACTTATGGAACTAGCACTACGGTAACCCTTGCGACTACTGTCCCTAACGGTACAATGGTGTTTGTTGGTGGTGGCAATGTTCCTCAGTTAGCTAACAGATACTACCTAGTCGTACTTATTAGTGGCACTACGTATCAATTATATGATGCCTCAACAATCTTGAACGTAGATTCAACAGGCTGGCCTGCATATGCGGGTGGGGCAACCGTTCAAGAAGTTTACACAATTGGTACCCCCTATACCGCTAATGAGCTTCCATTGCTTAAGTTCTCCCAAAAAGCTAACCAAATGAATATTACGCATCCGGCTCATCCGCCGTATGTACTGACGTTGATTTCAGCAACGAATTGGACTTTGGTTCCGGCCACGTTTGGAGCAACTATTGGTGCGCCATCCCTTAGTTCTGTAACTGCTTCGGCAGCTGGGCCTACGCAGTATAAATATGCCGTCACTGCCATTGATAGGAATAATCAAGAATCTGTAGCGAGCAACGTAGGCATCGCTTCATCAGTAGATTTAAGAACTGATCCTGGATCAATTCAAATCGTATGGGGTGGTCCTGTAGGCTTAGGTTTCAACATTTATGGGTCGTCACCTTCGTACGTCCCGTTAGCGCCTGATATTGGTGGATTAGGCTTTATAGGATCAGTGCCTTATCCCATTGGTGTGTTTATTGATTCTAACATCGCACCTGACTTTGCGCAGACACCACCCATTCACGATGACCCATTTACAGGTAAGGCTAATCCACAATGTTCTAGCTACTTTCAGCAACGATTGGTCTATGCTAATGGTGGCGGTAACTTAGTTCAAACCTTCTGGATGTCTAAGACTGCGGCGTATTACAACTTCGATATCTCCGATCCTCCTCAAGCCAATGACGCAATCTCGGCTGAGTTAGTTGGCTTAGAGGTCAATGAAATCAAGTCAATGGTTCCTATGCCATCGGGGCTATTGATGCTTACTACCAAAGGTGTATGGCAAGTCTCAGGAGGCGCAGGTGGCGTCGCGACGCAAGGTGGACCGGTTACTCCGGCGACAATTACAGCTACGCCGCAAGCTTATGTTGGCGCAAACGACGTTCCACCGCTCCTTATTAACTACGATCTTATATTCGTCCAAGCTAAGGGATCTATCATCCGAGACCTCGCCTATAACATCTATGCGAATATCTACACTGGCAACGACATCTCTATCCTCTCAAGTCACTTATTCTATGGGCACCAAGTCCTCGAATGGGCGTACGCTGAGGAACCATTTAAGATCGTGTGGTGTGTCCGAGAAGATGGAATTCTTCTGTCATTGACGCTGGTTAAAGAGCAAGAAATGTACGGATGGGCTAGACACGACACTAGAGGAACATTTGAATCAGTCTGTTCAGTGACCGAAGGCACAACTGACGCAGTTTATGTTGCAGTTAGGCGGCAGCATCCGACTAACCCTGCAATTCAAATGATGTACATAGAGCGGCTAGCCGATCGGGAGTTCACATTCGGTGCTGAGGATGCATGGTGTGTTGACTGTGGGGTTAGCACTATCCCTAACACACCAGCGACCACCATTCGAATCGTTCCTGATGTAATAGGGACTGCCTTTATTGTAGCTAAAGATCCAACCTTCTCTATCGATCAAGTCGGCTGGGTACTTCGTGCCGACGGCGGAATTATGGTAGTAACAGACTTCCTTGATACTAAAACAGTAAAGGTTAAAATTACTTCTCCAATAAAGGACTTTGTCCCTAACAGTCCAACTAAGCAACCTGTTCTAGCCGATCCAGGTGAATGGTCCATAGACAAACCGATTACTACAGTATTTGGCTTAGATCATATGGAAGGTCAGGAAGTAGCTTGCTTAGCCGACGGTGGGGTGGTTAACGGGTTGGTGGTTACTAATGGAGCAATTAACCTTCCTGCGCCAGCGACTAAAGTTGTTGTCGGGTATGGCTTCCAGTGTCAACTACAGACTATGTACTTGGACCTAGGCAATGAAACTCAAAGCATTCAAGGTAAGCGAAAGAAGGTAGGGGCATTAACAGTTCGATGTAAGGATTCTCGAGGCCTTAAAGCGGGAAGGACCTTTCAGACCCTAACAGCGATCAAAGAGCTTAACAAAACGACTCAATTAGGCTTTGGTATTCCATTGATTACTGGAGACGAACGCATTGTTATGGATCCGTTGTGGGACGTTCCTGGACAAATCTGTTTACAAGTCGATGACCCATTGCCTAATACCGTCTTGGGTGTCATCCCTGAAGTGGTGTTGGGAGACTCGCCAAAATGAAAGCAGATATTAGGCAGCTTAATGCTGTACAAGCTAGGCAAATCTTCGATGAAGCTAAATGGGACGAGAGGTATGGTAAGGCCTTGGATTTCTGCTTATTGATGTCGACCACAATTTGGGGAGGGTTTGTTGAGGGTAAGCCAATTTGCGTCTATGGTATAATTCCGCCGACACTTATGTCTTACCAAGCCTACATGTGGCTTCATGTAACCGACCATCTTGAGAAACATGAATTCGTCTTAGTTCGTCATTCGCAAAGGGTCATTGAAGATGTACTTAAGGAATACCCGGTTATAGTTGGTCATTCGGTGCTTGGGGCAACTAAGAGTATTAGATGGCTTAAGTGGCTTGGAGCTAAGTTTAGCCATCCGCAAGGGGATGCTTTGCCATTTAGAATAGAACGCCAAGATCGCCACGTTGGAGATACACATGGCTGATCCCGTTTCGGTTATTG
>Ga0126377_10002632_pt1 | contig 12425 bp, 10 predicted proteins | sample PanSoiMetPlot_22_FD_92647 | JGI IMG/M metagenome (GOLD analysis project Ga0126377, IMG submission 92647) | Tropical forest soil microbial communities from Panama - MetaG Plot_22 | ecosystem: Environmental > Terrestrial > Soil > Tropical forest > Bulk soil | place: Panama | collected 2016-02-17
CAGTCAACCACCGCGAGCCTGCCGCGACAACCGCCGCGCCTCCCCGATCGCGATCGATCGGCGCGGCGCGGCGCGATGCCGCGCGAAGCCGCACGATGCCGCCGCCGCCGCACCCGCATCCGCGCGCACGGCGGTATACTCCCTGTCGATGGCCGCCGAGGGGCCCGGAACCCGGACCACCGTGGTCGGCGGCATCCCGATGCCGGACACGACCCAGGTCGCGCCCCCCGCATCGGCAGGCGCGGCCGACGACGCCGAGGACCACGCGAACGACGACCCCGCCGACGGTGCCGACGCGGGCGAGGCCGCGCACGCCTCGGGCGCCCACGCCACGCGCGCCGACTCTCCGCGCCCGGACCCTCCGCGCTTCCACGTCGGCGACGAGGTCGCGCGGGGCGGCATGGGCCGCGTCGTCGCGGCGCGCGACGAGCGCCTCGGCCGCGCGGTCGCCATCAAGGAGGCGCTCGACGCCGACGCGGCCACGCTGCGCCGCTTCGAGCGCGAGGTGCAGATCACCGCGCGCCTCCAGCACCCGGCCATCGTCCCGCTCTACGACGCCGGGCGCTGGCCCTCCGGCCTGCCCTACTACGTCATGCGCCTGGTGTCGGGGCGCCCGCTGCTCGAGCACATCGATCGCGCGCGATCGCTGGGCGAGCGGCTGGCGCTGGTGCCGAGCTTCCTGGCCGCCGCCGACGCGGTCGGCTTCGCCCACCGCGAGGGCATCATCCACCGCGATCTCAAGCCGTCCAACGTCCTCCTCGGCGAGCACGGCGAGACGCTGGTCATCGACTGGGGCCTGGCCAAGGTGGTCGGCGAGCCCGGCGATCCGCACGCGCGCGGCGACGCGGGCCAGGTCCGCGGCCCCGGCACCGACGGCGGACCGGCCCAGACCCGGGCCGGCTCGGTGCTCGGCACCCCCGGCTACATGGCGCCCGAGCAGGCGGCCGGCGATCCGACGGACGCCCGGTCGGACGTCTACTCGCTCGGGGCGACGCTCTATCACCTGCTCGCCGGCGCGCCGCCGCACGGCGACAGCGGCCCGACCGCCGCGATGGTGGAGGTCCTCGCCGGGGCGCCGCCGACGGCGCTGTCGCGCCGAGCGCCCGGCGTGCCGCCCGACCTGCTCGCCATCGTGGACAAGGCGATGGCGCCCGACCCGGCGCAGCGCTACCGCGACGCCAGCGCCCTGGCCGCCGACACGCGCCGCTTCCTGACCGGCCAGCTGGTCGCGGCTCACCGCTACTCGGCGCGCGATCGCCTGCGCCGTCTTGCCCGCCGCCACCGGGCCGCCCTGGTGGTCGCCGGCCTCGCCGCCGCCGTCCTGGTCGTCACCGTCGCGGTCGGGCTGACCCGCATCGTCGCGGCCAGGCAGCGGGCGGAGAGCGCGCGCGCCGACGCCGAGGCCGGCCGGCGCAGCGCGGAGCAGGCGCGCGGGCGCGCGCAGGAGCGGGCCGACGACCTGCTCCTGGCCCGCGCCCAGGCCCTGCTCGACTCGGACCCGACGGCGGCGGCCGCTCTGGCCGGGCGCCTGCCGCCGGGCTCGGACGCGTGGCCGCGCGCGCGCGCCGTGCTCACCGCCGCGCGCTCGCGCGGCATCGCCCGCGCGCTGCCAGGCCCGCGGGAGATGATCGCCGTCCTCGCGCCCGATCCAGGCGGCCGCCGCCTGCTCAGCCTCGATCGCACCGGTCAGCTCGAGATCCACGATCTCCGGCGCTGGACCTCGCGCGTCCTGGTGCGGCCGCAGCGCGGCGAGGCGCCGCCGGCCGACGCCGTGTGGGCCGACGGTGGCCGCTCGATCGCCATCGCCCGCGGCGCCGACGTCGTGCTGATCGATGTCGAGTCGGGCCGCGAGCGCGTCATCGGTACCGGCACGGGCTCCGGCACCGGCTCCGGCCCCGGCTCCGGCCCCCGCGCCCCGATCGTTCAGCTGCAGGCGCCAGTCGACGCCTCGTTCGTGGCCTGGACCGACAAGCGCGGGCGATCAGCCACCGCCGCGGCGCCCGCCTGGACCGCCGCCCCGCTCCACGGCGGCCGCCCGGCAACCTGGCTCGAGGTCAGCCCCGACGGCCGCTGGCTGGCCACCTCCGCCCACAGGCAGCCGCTCCAGCTGTGGCCGCGCGGCCGCCGCGCCCCCATCCTCACCGCCGGCGCCGGCTGCCAGGCGGCGTTTCACCGGCGCGCCGCGCGAGTCGCCGTGTCGTGCGGGCGCGACGTCGTCGAGTGGGACCTCGCGGCCGCGCCGCCCCGGGTTCGTCATCGCTGGCGCGCCGCCGCGCCGCTGGTCCTCGTCGCCTACGGCGGCGACACGCCGTACCTGCTCTCGCCGCGCGGCGAGGTCACGGCGCTCTACCCCGGCGGCGCCAGCGAGACGCTGTCGACCAGCAGCCGCGCGTTCCTGCCCACGCAGCTGCCCGACGGGCTGGTGCTGTCGACCGGCGTCGGGACGGTGCTCGTGCTGGAGGGGGCGCCGAGCCTGACGCTCCGCGTGCCGGGCGCGTCGGTGGTGCGCCTGGCGGTCGCCGGCGGAGGCCGCCAGGTCGTCGCGGGCTCGGTGACCGGCCAGATCCTGGTCTTCGATCTCGACAGCGTGCGCCCGCGCCGCGTGCGCGTTCCGATCGGGACCAGCCGCATCCTCTCGCTGAGCGGCGAGGGCGCCGTCACCGTGCGGTCGAGCGGCGAGATCGACCGCATCGACGCCGCCAGCGGCGCCATCCGCACGCTCGGCCGCGCGGGCGGCCTCGGCGACCGCTCGCGGGTCAGCCCCGACGGCAGCGCGGTGGTCATGGTCACCATGGAGGGGGAGGTGGTGGCGGTCAGGCCGGGCGACGGCGCCTTCGAGGTGCTGGAGCAGGGCGGCGGGTCGCTCGTCGCCTTCAGCGGGCCGGACCGCGCGGTCTGGGAGCGCGGCCAGGCGCTGTGGGAGAAGCAGCTGTTCGCCGGCCAGTCGGCGCGCCGGATCGCCGCGTGGCGCGCGCGCCCGATCGGCGTGGCGTCGAGCGGCGGCTGGCTGGCCGGCGCGCTCGACGACGGCACGCTGTGGCGGCGCGCGCCCGGCGCGAGCGCGATCGAGGAGATCAGGAGCGGCCGCGTGGTCGCCCCGGTGGTGGCGGTCGCGCCCGACGGCGCCGTCTACGCGTCGGTCGAGCGCGAGATCCTGCGCTGGGGGCGGGGGGGAGGCGCGGCCGTGCCATTCGCCGCGCTCTCGGACGAGATCATGCTCCTCGAGCTCGATCCCGCGCTGGGCCTGTCCGCCGTCACCACCGACGGCGCGGTGCACCTCGTGCCGCTCGCGGGCGGGGCGATCCGCTCCACGCCGCTGGCCGCGCCGGTACTGCCCGTCGATCTCTCGCCGCTCGGGGCGACCGCGGTCGGGCGCGACACCGCCAGCCAGCCGCTGGCCATCGACGTCGCGGGCGGGCTCGGCTACGTCCTGGCCCCGGTGTGGGCCCTGCACGTCGCCCAGTCGATCGACGGCAGGGTGACCGGGGTCCTGACCGGGGCCGGCGGGCTTCTCCTCTACACCCACGACCTCCCGCGCGATCCGCGCGCGCTGCGCGCCTGGCTGGCCGGCGCGACCAACGCCGCGGCCGATGATCGCGGCAGCGTGACCTGGCCGGCCGCGCCGCTCCCGCCCTGACCCCGATCAGCGGCCGGCGATCGCCAGCGCGATCGCCGGCACCACGCGATCAGCAGTCCTGCTCCTGCGTGCACTCCGCGCCCAGCGGAACGCACTTGCCGCAGCTCGCGTTGCAGCAGTGAGGGGTGGCGCCCGTGCAGAAGACCGCCCCGCACTGCTCGCCGACCCGGAAGCCCCCGCCCTCGGGGGACCACACGTCGTCCGCTCCGCCCGCCGACGCGGGCTGGCCGGCCTGGCACGCGATGTTCGGGCACACCGCGCCCCTCGGCACGCAGTGCCCGCCGCAGCTCGCGTTGCAGCAGCGCGTGTCGCCGCCGCACACCACGTTGCCGCACTGCACGTCGGTGGCCGCCGGCGGCGCGAGCTCATCGATGGACGGCCGCGGATCGCCGGCCGCGGCCTCGTCGCCCGGGTCGAGTCCCTCCGGGTCGAGTCCCTCACGGTCGTCCACCGCGGCGCACGAGGCGGACAGGGCGCATAGTAGCGAGGCGGCGAGAGCGACGCACGACCAGCTCTTCATGGCGAACCTCCGCGAACGAATGGGTCGCGACGGTAGCACGCGCTGCCGCGCGCGCGTCGCTCTCACGGCGACTCCCGCCGTCGACGCGCAGGCGACACATCGCGGCGGGAGCGCTCGCATGCCCCGCGCATCGCCGGTGTAGGGTGCGGCACGCGGCTTGCTGCCGCTCGGCCCACATCCATCAGGAGGACAAGGACGATGAAGCAGTCCGTGAGAAGTCTCCCGCGCCGGCTCCACCGCTGGGCGCTCGTCGCCGCCGTCGTGATCGGCGCGCCGGCGCTGGCCTACACGCAGTCGCTGGGCGAGAAGCAGGAGCGCAAGCGCAACGACGAGCTCCTGCAGGAGGTCGTCAAGACCATGAACGACGACTGCAAGACCAGCATCAAGGCGACCTGGGACTGGCAGAGCTTCAAGGGCCGGCTCACCAGGAACAGCAACCACGTCGGCTCCAACTGCGGCGTCGGCGCCGAGGACATCCGCCGCCTGTGCCTCGACGGCGACGAGGGCAAGCAGGCGGTCAAGGCCGGCATCAAGACCATCGTGTGCAAGGGCGACGGCGGCAAGGACGGCAAGGTCCACCTCGACAAGAAGACGAGGACCCTCGTCTACTCGACCAGCATCGACGCCGAGCTCCAGTTCCACATCACGGACTACCTGAAGCAGAACTTGTAGTTCGGGACGGCCGCGGGGGCGGCGCCGAGCGCGGAAAAGTTGCCCGTCCCCGCGTGCCGTGCGAGTGGAACGGAATGCACACCATCGCCGTGGCCAACCGCAAGGGCGGGGTTGGGAAGTCCTCGGTCGCGACACACCTGGCCGCCGCGCTCGGCCTCCAGGGTCTGCGTGTCCTCGTCATCGACATGGACTCGCAGGCCAGCACCACCTCGATCCTGCTCGACGAGGTGGCCGACTCCGCGCTCACCACCACCCAGCTCCTCCTGGGCGAGGCGCGCCTGCCCGACCTCATCCAGGCGTCCACCCGCGAGGGCGTCTCGATCGCGCCCGCCTCGGGCGATCTCACCCAGGCCCAGTTCGCCATCGCCGGCCGCACCGGGCGCGAGACCATCCTGCGGCGCGCCCTCCGCGACATCGGCGGCTCCGAGGTCGACGGCTTCGACGTCGCCCTCATCGACACCGCGCCCGAGCTGCAGCTGGCCACGCTCAACGCGCTGGTGGCCTCGTCGCACGTGCTGCTTCCCTTCACGCCCGACCCGAAGGCGCTCGAGGGGCTCGAGACCACCTGCGACGCGGTGGCCGAGATCGCGGCCGCCGAGCTGGCGCGACCGGCGATCCTCGGCTGCGTCCAGGTGGCCTATGACCGTCGCCTCGCGGTCACCGACCAGTCGCGCCGCCAGGTGGCGGCCGCCTACGGCCCGCTCCTGTTCGACACCTGCATCCGCGCCAACAGCAGCTTCATCGTGTGCCCGGCCTGGCACCGCGACATCTTCGCGATGGAGCAGAAGGAGCGCGGCAAGCACCGCGGCTCCGCCGACTACCGGGCGCTCGCCGACGAGGTGGCCGCCCGGCTCTCGCTCGCCGCGCGCGCGCGGTCCGCTCCGGCCCGCGCCCAGGCCGCCGCGTAGCTCAGAGGAGGACATCATGGCCAAGCTACCCACCGAGTTCGTGAAGCCGCCCGGAGCGCGGCCCGCGCCCAGGCGACGCGGCGGCAAGAAGACCAGCCTGCTCGATCCCGAGGCGGCGCGCGCGCTCCTGCGCGAGGTGATCGTGCGCCTCGGCGAGGCCGAGCACCGCGCCCTCGAGGAGGCGCGCGCCGAGCTGGGCCGCTCCGGCGAGCAGGTCACGCTCGAGCAGATGGTCCACCGCATCATCGCGGACTGGACCGCGCGCCGCGCAGAGGCGAGCAAGCCGGCCGCCCGCCCCGTCGAGGGCATCCTGGCCCAGATCCGCCGCATGGCGCGATCTCCGGTCCAGACCTGGCGCGAGCTGGGCGACGCCGTGCGCCGCCTGACCGGCCTGGTGGTCGACGTGGCCGCGTCCCCGTCGAGCCCCCGCTGACCTCGCCGCCGGCGTGACCTGGCGGGGCCGCCCCGCCTCATCTATACAGGCTCATCACGAGCCCGACCTCGAAGCCCGCACTCGCCGCCCTGCCACGGGCCGTCATCGCCCTCGGCGCCGTCAGCCTGCTGACCGACGTCTCGAGCGAGATGATCGCCCCGCTCCTGCCGGCGTTCGTGGCCGGCGTGGTCGGCGGCGGCGCGCTCGCGCTCGGCCTCATCGAGGGAGTGGCGGAGTCCACCGCCGCGCTGGTCAAGCTCGCGTCCGGCGCGCTCTCCGATCGCATGCGCCGGCGCAAGCCGCTCGTGGTCGTGGGCTATGGCCTGGCCGGCGCCGCGCGCCCGCTCATCGGGCTGGCCCTGGTCTGGCCCGTCGTCCTCGTCCTCCGCTTCGCCGACCGCGTGGGCAAGGGCCTGCGCGGCCCGCCGCGCGACGCCATCATCGCCGACGCGGTCGCGGAGGACGCGCGCGGCCGCGCCTTCGGCTTCCACCAGGCCATGGACCACGCCGGCGCGGTCATCGGTCCGCTCATCGCCGCGGCGCTGCTCGCCGCCGGGCTCGAGCTGCGCGGCGTGTTCCTGTCGGCCGCCATCCCGGCCGCCGCGGTCATGCTGGTCCTGGTCCTCGCCGTGCGCGAGCCGCCGCGGGCCGCGCCGCCGCCGCGCCCCGATCCGGGCGAGGCCGCCGCTCCGCTGGGGCGGGACTTCCGGCGCCTGATCGCGGCCGCCGTCCTCTTCACCCTCGGCAACTCGACCGATCTCTTCCTGCTCCTGCGCCTGCGCGACGCCGGCATCGGCGACGAGCTGCTCGCCGTGCTGTGGTCGGCCCATCACGTGGTCAAGATGACGGCCGCGTACGCCGGCGGCGCCGCCTCCGATCGGATGAGCCGCCGCACCCTGCTCACCGCCGCCTGGCTGTTCTACGCCGCCATCTATGTCGCCTTCGCGCTGGTGTCGTCGCCGGCGGCGCTGGCGGCCATCTTTCTGGCCTACGGCCTGACCTTTGGCGTCGCCGAACCGGTGCAGAAGGCCTGGACGACGGATCTGGTCCCGCCCCGGCGGCGCGGCGCCGCGTTCGGCTGGCTGCACGGCGCGGTCGGGCTGGCGGCGCTACCGGCCAGCCTGCTGTTCGGCCTGGTCTGGCGCGGGTTCGGCCACGCCCCCGCGTTCGGGCTGGGCGCGGCCCTGGCCGGGCTCGCGGTGCTGGCGCTTTGCCGGGTCGGCCGCGGCGAGTAAGATCCACGGGTGCCACCCGCGCGCACCGACCTGGTCCTGACCATCATCGCGCCCGATCGCCCCGGCCTGGTCGAGCTGGTCTCGCGGACGGTGACGGAGCACCAGGGCAACTGGGAGTCGAGCCGCATGGCGCGCATGGCCGGCCGCTTCGCCGGCATCCTCCAGGTGTCGGTCCCCACCGAGCACGCCGATCGCCTGGTGGCGGCGCTCGACGCGCTCGAGGGCGACGAGCTCCGCGTCGCGGTGGAGCGCGCGGCGCCCGTCGCGGCCGCCGCCGAGATCAGCACCGGGCACCTCCTGCGCGTCGAGCTGGTCGGCAACGACCGGCCCGGCGTCATCCGCGACGTGTCGTCCGCCCTGGCTCACCGGGGCATCAACGTCGAGCTCCTGGCCACCGAGTGCGCGGCCGCGCCGATGGCGGGCGGCATGCTGCTCAAGGTGACCGCGCAGGTCCGCGCTCCGGTCGAGCTGTCGGTCGATGCGCTGCGCCAGGTGCTCGAGCAGCACGCGAGTGACTTCATGGTGGAGGTCGTGCGCCTGAGCGACGACCCGTCGGGCGCGCCGGGCGCGTAAGGTCGGGCGGGCGGCGCCGTTCTCTGCGTTGCTCGCCGCATGTCCGCGGCGGGATCGCGTGAAGAACCCTTTTGCGCGCGGCAAGCCCTCGCGATAGCAGCGCTTTTTCGACTTCTGTCCCGATCCGATCGACAAACCAGGGCTGTTTTCCTACAACTGCCGCGGGCACCACCGAGAACTTCTTCACCAGTACACCTGCCTTCGGGCTGCAAAGAAGGAAGACAAGGAAACCACCATGCAGCGAACGACCCTCCTCGTTCCGTTCCTCGGCGCCTCGCTCGCGGTCGCGCTGGCCGCCGCCTGCGGATCCGAAAGCAAGCCGCAGCAGACCACGCCGGTGGCGCAAGAGCCTGCCCCCGCCCCGCAAGCCGCCCCCGAGCCGGCGCCGCAGCCGGCGCCCGCCCCCGAGCCGCCCGCCCCGACCTTCCTCACCGGCAAGTGGGTCTGGTTCGAGCTGCGCACCACTGACGTCGAGAAGTCCAAGGCGTTCTACAGCGAGCTGCTCGGCTGGCAGATCGAGTCGCAGGAGATGGCCGGCATGAAGGCCGAGCTGGTCAAGGCCGGCGGCAAGGACATCGCCACCATCACCCCCGCCGAGGGCAAGGCGAAGAGCCACTGGGTGCCCTTCGTGTCGGTGCCCGACGTCGACGCCGCGGTCAAGAGCATCGAGGAGCAGAAGGGCAAGGTGGTGAAGCCGGCCACCGACATCCCGCAGATCGGCCGCTTCGCGATCGTGAGCGATCCGACCGGCGCCGAGTTCGCGGTGTTCAAGGGCGTCAACAGCGATCCGCCCGATCCGCCCGCGCCGGTCAGCGGCACGTTCATGTGGAACGAGTACCTGGCGAAGAACAAGAAGCAGCACGCGGCGGCGCTCGCCTTCTATCCGGCGGCGCTCGGCTTCACCACCTCGCAGATGCAGATGGGCGAGGGCAAGAAGAAGTCGAGCTATGACATGCTGTCGTTCGGCGAGACCGCGCGCGCCGGCGTGACGGCGGCCAAGCCGGCCAGCATGGGCGGCCAGTGGCTCCCGTGGGTCGCGGTCGACGACATCGATTCGCTGCCCGCCAAGGTGAAGACGCTCAAGGGCAAGGTCCTGGTCAAGCCGAACGACATCCCGTCGGTGGGCCGCGCGATGGTGGTCGCCGATTCGACCGGCGCCGCGCTCGGCCTGCTCAAGGCGGCTCCGATGGGCGAGCAGGGTGCGCAGCCTGGTGCAGCGCAGCCTCCGGCGGGCGGCGCGCAGCCGGCGCCGGGCGCTCAGCCCGCGCCGGGCGCTCAGCCCGCGCCGGGCGCTCAGCCCGCACAGCCGGCTCCGGCCCCCGAGAAGAAGTAGCAGCAACCGCGCGGGGAAGAGGGAGCGGCGGTTGTGCTCCTCCTCGCGCGAAACCCTACGGGGTAGCCCCGGGCTGTCTTGCGGCGGCCCGGGGCTTCTTTTTTGCCCGGCATGTCGACCACTCCGACCTCGACCTCGACCTCGGCTCCCACGCCGGCGAGCGATCGCGTGCTCGCGGTCGACGAGGCCGCGGCCGGATCGGCCCTGGCCGGCTTCCTGCGCGGCGCGCTCGTCCGCCCGTGGAGCGAGGTGCGGCGCCTCATCGCCACCGGCAAGGTGTTCGTCGACGGCCGTCGCGCCCAGGACGCCGGCCAGCGGCTGTCGGCCGGCCAGCGCGTCGAGCTGCGCATGGCGGCGCCGCGCCCGCGCGACGGGCGGCCCGAGGTGCGCATCGTCCACGAGGACGCCCAGGTGGTCGTGATCGACAAGCCGCCCGGCGTGTCGACGGTGCCGTACGAGCCGCGCGAGCAGGGCACGGCGATGGACCTCCTGCGCGACGCGTGGCGGCGCCAGGGCCGGGCGGCCACCACCATCGCGCTCCACGTGGTGCACCGCATCGACAAGGACACCTCGGGCCTGGTCGTGTTCGCCAAGAGCAAGCGGGCCGAGATCGCGCTGGCCGCGCAGTTCCGCGCCCACACCGCCGCGCGCCAGTACCTGTGCCTGGCCCGCGGCGACGTGCGCTTTCGCCGGGTCGAGTCGTTCCTCGTGCGCGATCGCGGCGACGGTCTGCGCGGCTCGTCGCCGGCCGGGCGCGGCAAGCGCGCGGTCACCCACGTCGAGGTCGTGACTCGCTTCGCGGTGGCCACCCTGTGCCGCGTGCGGCTCGAGACCGGCCGCACGCACCAGATCCGCATCCACTTCGCCGAGCGCGGCCACCCCATCGCCGGCGAGACGGTCTACATCCGCGACCTGGCGGCAGCCGGCATCGCGCCGCTCGCCGCAGGGCGACTCATGTTGCACGCCGAGCTGCTCGGCTTCGCGCACCCGACGACCGGGGCGCAGCTGTCGTTCGACAGCAGCTCGCCCGACTTCGCGCCCGACGCGATCGAGCGCGTGGTTCAGGCGGCGCGGCGCACCGCGTAGAGCCGCGCGGTGTGCTCGGCGCGCCAGCCCTGCGTGACCTGGGCGAGCTCGTGGCCGCGCGGATGAGCGGGATCGAGATCGAGCGCGCGCTCGAGGAAGGCCTCGGCCCGGGCCAGGTCGCCGCGGCGGAGCGCGATCTCGCAGAGCAGCCGGTGGATGGTGGCCGATTCGGGGCGGACGCGCAGGGCGAGGGCCAGGTCGCGCTCCGCGTCGCCGACCAGGTGCAGCGCCAGCAGGGCGCGGGCGCGCAGCACGCGCAGCGCGGGCAGGTCGCCGTGCTCGCGCAGGGCGCGGATCGCCAGCGCCAGGACCGCGCGGTGTTGCCCACCTGCGAGGAGCTGCTCGCCCGCCCACACGATCTCTCTCAGGCCATCGTTTCGCTCGAACGGACCGGTCATGAGTCTTGCTCGTCCTGGTAGCATGGGACCCGTGCGGCTCGGCTCAATCGGCGCCCGGTGCGCCGTCCTCGTCCTCTTCCTCGTCTGCACGGGCGGCTCCGCTCTCGCCCAGCCGGACCCCGGTGCGGCGGAGCGCCGGCGCAAGGCCGGCGAGCATGTGCAGAGAGGAGATGCATTCAAGGACGCGGGCCAGTACCGGGCGGCGGCGCGCGAGTATGAGAGGGCATACGCGCTGGTTCCCCATCCGGTTTTGTTTTTCAACCTGGCCCAGGTGTTTCGCCTCGATGGCGACCGGGAGCGGGCCATCGAGTTCTACGAGCGGTACCTGGCGGCGGAGCCCGGCGGGCGCGCCTCGCGCCAGGCCAGGCAGTTCGCGGCCCAGCTCCGCCGGGAGCTCGAGATCGTGGGCCATCCCATGCGCGACGAGCCGCGGCCATTGCCAGGGGAGACGCAGACGGGCCGCCCGCGATCCGGCGGCGGACGCCGCGCGCCGCAGGATGCCGGGGATGGCGAACCGGGAGGGGCCGCGCTGTCGGCGCCACGGCCGGAGGGCGAGGGCGGGCGAGGGCTGCGCGTGGCGGGGATGGTCGCGGCCGGCGCCGGCCTGGTCGCGATCGGCGTCGGCGTCAAGTTCGGCCTCGACGCGCGCGCGGCGAGCAATGACATCAACGCCCACGTCGCCGGTCAGTGGCCCGAGGAGCTGCTCGCCCGGCAGGCGGAGGGCGAGCGGGCCGAGCGCAACATGTTCATCCTGACCGCCACCGGAGCGGCCGCGATCGCGGCGGGTGGCGCGCTGTACTACTTCGGCCACCGGGCGCGGCGCGCCGGGGCCGAGCGGCCTGTCTCGGTCGGCCCGCTGGCTCCGCACCGCGGGCTCGGCCTGTTCGTGTCCGGGCGCTTCTGACGTCCTCGGCGCTCCTGACGTCCCGGGCGGGGCAGCTCCCCGAAGACCATGGGCGGCGCGGCTGCCACACTGGCGCGGACCCCGATCCTCGGGCAGATACAGGCGGTCGGCGGACGGACGCGGTTGTATCATCATGGAGCCTCCGTCCCGCGTGGCACGTGTGGTGCACGCCGGGCTCGTGACAGAACGTGTCGCGTCTCCTCCCCACCTTCGTCGCGGTCCTGGCCGCGGTCCCGCCGCTCGCGGGGGCGGGCGCCGGGACCGCGCGCGCCGACACGGTGACCGTCTACCTCAACCGCGACGGCGGCAACTTCACTCCCGGCGAGCCCAACGACTCGCGCACCAACATCTCCAGCGTGCCCGACCGGACGGTGGCGGTGCCGGCGTTCGGCGGATCCGATCAGTCGTGGGAGGACCTCGTGTCGTGCGTGGACGGGCTGTTCGCCCCGTTCGACATCGCGGTCACCGACGAGGATCCGGGCGAGGATGCGCACCTCGAGGCGGTCATCGGCGGCGACCCGACCTCGTTCGGCCTGCTCCCCACGGTGGCCGGCGTGTCGCCGTTCCTCAGCAACTGCGGGATCATCGACGACTCGATCGTCTTCATCTTTCCGTCGGTGGTGGGCGACGACCCGCGGCGCCTGTGCGAGACCGTGGCGCAGGAGGTGGCCCATTCGTTCGGGCTCGATCACCAGTACCTGTGCGAGGACCCGATGACGTACCTGA
>Ga0126377_10002633_pt1 | contig 12424 bp, 10 predicted proteins | sample PanSoiMetPlot_22_FD_92647 | JGI IMG/M metagenome (GOLD analysis project Ga0126377, IMG submission 92647) | Tropical forest soil microbial communities from Panama - MetaG Plot_22 | ecosystem: Environmental > Terrestrial > Soil > Tropical forest > Bulk soil | place: Panama | collected 2016-02-17
CGCCACCAGGTGCGTCGCCGCCGCGCGCATGAGGCGGAAGGGGGCGCGCACATTGATGTCCATCATGCGATCCCAGCCGGCGTCGTCGGTCTCCTGGAGCGCGCCCGACGCGATGATGCCGGCCGCGTTGACCAGCGCGTCGATCCCGCCGAACCGCTCGACCGCGGCGGCGACGATGCGGTCGGGGGCGTCGGCGGCGACCACATCCGCCTGCACCGACGCGCCCGGGCTGCCCGCCTGGGCCAGCTGGGCCTCGATCTCGTCGAGCGCGGCCCGGTTGCGGCCGACCGCCACGACCGCGAGGCCCTCCTGCGCCAGGCGCAGCGCGGCCGCGCGCCCAATGCCCGAGGTGGCTCCGGTGACGATCGCGCACGGCTGGTCGCTCATGGCTGCCTTGTAGCACGGCGGCGGGGCGGCGCGCGGCGGACTCAGCGGACTCAGCCCCGGGCGCAACTGTAGTACAACCGATCGCGGTGCCTGTGAACCGCGAGACGAACGAGGCAGCCGCAGCTGTCCCACCGGTCGGCACCTCGGTGCCGCGGGTGGACGGCGAGGCCAAGGTGCGCGGCGGCGCGCTCTACGTCGACGACCTGCCGGCGCCCGGCGCGCTGCACGGCGCCACCGTCCGCAGCCAGGTGCCGCACGGCGTCCTGCGCGCGATCCGCCGCGATCCCGCCTTCGACTGGACCGACGTGGTGGTGGCGACCGCCGCCGACATCCCGGGCAAGAACACCATCTACCTCATCGAGGAGGACCAGCCGGCCCTGGTCCCGGTGGGCGGGCGCATCCGCCACGTCGACGAGCCGGTGGCGCTGGTGGCCGCTCCGACCCGCAGGCGCGCGCAGGAGGCCGCGGCCCACATCATCCTCGAGGTCGACGAGCTGCCGGCCATCCACACCATCGACGACGCCCTGCGCGCCGAGGTCGTGCTCCACGGCGCCGACAACGTGTTCAAGCGCTTCCACATCCGCAAGGGGGGCGACGTCGAGGCGGCGCTGGCGGCGGCCGATCTGATCGTGGAGGGCACCTACTGGACCGGCGCGCAGGAGCAGATGTACATCGAGCCGCAGGGCATGATCGCCCGCTTCGACGACGACGGCTCGTGTCACATCGTCGGCTCGCTGCAGTGCCCGTACTACGTGCACAAGGCGATGAAGCCGCTCTTCGGCCTCGCCGATCATCAGGTCGTCATCGCCCAGTCGGTGACCGGCGGCGGCTTCGGCGGCAAGGAAGAGTACCCCTCGATGATCGCGGCCCACGCGGCGCTGCTCGCCCGCGTGGCCGGCCGCCCGGTCAAGCTGGTCTACGACCGCGACGAGGACATCGGCGCCACCACCAAGCGCCACCCGGCGCGCGTCCGCCACCGCATGGGGCTCCGGCGCGACGGCACCATCGCCGCGATCGACGTCGACGTCGTGTTCGACGGCGGCGCGTACCTCACCCTTTCGCCGGTGGTGCTGTCGCGGGGCGTCCTGCACGCGGCCGGGCCGTACCGGTGCGAGACGGTGCGCGTGGTCGGGCGCGCGGTGGCGACCAACACGCCGCCGCACGGCGCGTTCCGCGGCTTCGGCGCCCCGCAGACCACGTTCGCGTACGAGCGGCAGATCGAGAAGGCCGCGCGACTGCTCGGCCTCGATCCGTTCGAGATGCGCCGCCGCAACATGCTGCGCTCGGGCGACGCGACCGCCACGTCCCAGGTCCTGACCTACAGCGTGGGCAGCGACGAGGTGCTGGAGTCGGTGGCCGCCGCGAGCGGTGAGGTCGGACCTCGCGCGAGCGGCGGCGGCGCGGCGCCTCCGGTCCGGCGCGGGCGCGGGCTGGCGTTCTACTTCCACGGGGCCGGCTTCACCGGCAGCGGCGAGCAGCGGCTGGCCGGGCGCGCGACGGTGGCGCTCCTGCCCGGCGGGCGCTTCGAGGTGCGGTCGAGCTCGACCGACATCGGCCAGGGCGCGCTCACGATCTTCTCGCAGATCGCGGCCACCGCGCTCGGGGTCGACATCGCGCGCGTGGCCATCGCCGAGCAGAGCACCGGGAAGGTCCCCGACAGCGGCCCGACGGTGGCGTCGCGCACCTGCATGGTCGTGGGCGGGGTGGTCGACCGTGCGTCGACGGCGCTGAGGCGCCGCATCGAGGAGTGGGCAGCCGCGCACGGGCTGGCGGGCGCCCCGATCGCGGAGGCGGCCGAGGCCATGGCGGCGGCCACGGCGGCCGCGGGGGTCGGCGGCGAGGAGGTGGCCGAGACCGCGCAGTACGTGCCGCCGCCCGGCATCCAGTGGGACGACGACACGTACACCGGCTCGGCCTATCCGGTCTACGGCTGGGCCTGCTGCCTGGTCGACGTGGCGGTCGACCTCGACACCTACGAGGTGACGGTGGAGCGGTGCGTGCACGCGGTCGACGTGGGGCGCGCCATCCACCCCATCCTGGTCAAGGGGCAGATCGAGGGCGGCACCTTGCAGGCGCTGGGCTGGGCGCTGTGGGAGAGCGTGGTCTACCAGCGCGGGCGCGTGGTGAACCGCCGCATGACCGACTGCATCGTGCCGACGTTCGCCGACGCGCCGGAGATGGAGACCATCCTGGTCGAGAAGCCGTATCCGTTCGGGCCGCACGGGGCCAAGGGGGTGGGCGAGATCCCCATGGACGGGCCGGCGGCCGCGGTGGCCAACGCGATCGAGGACGCGCTCGGCGTGCCGTTCGACTCGCTGCCGGTCCTGCCCGAGACGATCGAGCGCGCGCTGGCCGGGTCTGCGCCCACGCCCGCCCGAGCGAGGAGTGGACGATGACGACGATGACGGAGGCGACGGGGGCGATGACGCTGGCCTTGCACGTCAATGGCCGCGCGGTCGAGGTCGAGGTCTCGCCGTGGAAGCGCCTGCTCGACGTCCTGCGCGAGGACCTGCGCCTGACCGGCACCAAGGAGGGCTGCGGCGAGGGCGAGTGCGGGGCGTGCACGGTCATGATCGACGGCGAGGCCGTCAACTCGTGCCTGGTGGCCGCTGCCCAGGCCGTCGGCCACGAGGTGCTGACCATCGAGGGCCTGGCCGCGACCGGCGGTGGCGGCGGCGCTGGCGGTGGCGAAGGCGGGGGCCAGGGCGCGCTGCACGCGGTGCAGGCGGCGCTGGTCAAGTTCGGCGGCACGCAGTGCGGCATCTGCACGCCCGGCATCGCGATGTGCGCGGCGCGCGTGATCGAGCGCGAGCCCGACGCCTCGCGTGCGCGCCTGCGCGAGCTCATGGCCGGCAACATCTGCCGCTGCACGGGGTATCAGCTCATCGTCGACGCCGTCGCCGAGGTGGCGGCGCAGCGCAGGCAGGGGAGCGGATCGTGACGGCGTACCACCGCCCGAGCACCCTGGTCGACGCGCTGCGCCTGCGCCAGGCCCACCCGGACCACATCGTCCTGGCCGGCGGCACCGATCTCCTGGTCTCGGCCAACCGGCGGCCGGAGCCGCCCGGCATCATCGACGTGTTCGGGCTGGTGCCGCTGGTCACGATCGTGGCCGATCGCGACGGCAGCGTGATGATCGGTGCGGCGACCACGTACGCCGCCATCCTCGCCAGCGACCTGGTCCGGCGCGAGCTGCCCGGCCTGGCCGCCGCCGCGCGCGAGGTGGGCGCGCTTCAGATCCAGGCGCGCGGCACGCTCGGCGGCAACATCGCGACGTCGTCGCCGGTGGGCGACACGCTGCCGGTCCTGCTCGCGCTCGACGCCGTGGTCGAGGTCGCGTCGGCGGCTCGCGGCGATCGCGCGATCAGCTACGATCAGTTCATCACCGGTTACCGCACCACGGCGCTGGCGCCCGACGAGCTCATCGTGCGGGTGCGATTTCCGCCCCGCCCGCCGGACGCGCGCCACTACTGGCGCAAGATGGGCACGCGGCGCGCCCAGTCCATCTCCAAGGTCATGGTCGCCGCCTGCGCGCAGGTGGATGGCGGGGTCGTGCGCCACGTGCGGCTCGGGCTGGGCGCGGTCGCCGATCGCCCGGTGCGGGCGCGCGCGGCCGAGGCCGCGATCCTGGGCGCGGCGCCCGGCCCGGCCGCGGCGATGGCCGCCCGCGCCGCGCTGGCCGGCGAGATCCGCCCGATCGACGACGTCCGCTCCACCGCGGCCTACCGGCTGGCCGCGGCGCAGAACGCGGTCGCCCGGTTCGTCGAGTCGCTGGCCGAGCCGGCCCCCGTGCCGACGTCATGAGCGACGAGCCGCGGCCCGATCCACGCGCGCGAGCGGGCGGGCCGCCCGGCGGCAGCGGCAACGGCAACGGCGACGGCGACGGCGACGGCGATCTGAACGGGCCCGAGGAGCGGACGAGGCCCGATGGGCCCACGACGACGACGACCGTGGCGGCGGCGCCGACCGCGGTCACCCGGCAGGCGGCGCCCGGGCGGCGGCGGCGGCTGGTCCTCGCGCTCGTCCTCCTCGTCCTCGGCACCGCGGCGGTCGCGGGGGTCGTCTTCCTGTCCGGCGACTACCGCGAGGAGCGCGAGTTCAAGGTGCGGGCGGAGGCGATCATGGAGCTCCTGCGCGACGGCAAGACCCAGAAGGTCTACGACGATGCCTCGGCCCGCTTCCAGCAGACGCTGCTCATCGACAAGTTCCTCGACCTCATCGAGCGCATGAACGCGACCATGGGGCCGTTCGTGCGGGCCGGCGAGGTCCACGCGCTCGACCAGGCGGCCAGCGTGGCCGGCATGACCGGGCGCATCTCGCTGGAGCTCGAGTTCGAGAACGGCACCACGATGGGCCAGCTCAGCTTCCACCGCGGAAAGGACGGCGTCTGGCGCCTGCTCGGCCTCAGCGTCGACATCCCGGCCGACCTGCGCGAGAAGGCCGACGCGCTCGCGGCGCAGGAGTCGCGCCTGCGCGCGCCCCCCGAGGTCACCGACCTGGTCCGCGCCATCCTCGAGGGCGTGCGCGAGGGGCGCGCCGCCGAGGTGCACGAGGGCGCGTCGCCGGTGTTCAAGGGCTCCGTCACGCTCGACGAGTTCAAGAACGTGCTGCAGTCGCACCAGGCCGAGCTGGGCAACTTCGTCCGCGTCCTGGCCATCCTGTCCTCCGCCCAGAGCCCCGACCGCGACCAGGCCCGCGTGCAGGCGCTCCTCGAGTACGAGAAGGGCAAGCCGACCGGCACGTTCGAGTTCATGCGCATCGGCTCGTCGTGGCGCCTGCTCAGCTTCAAGGTCGTCATCCCGTTCGGCAACGCCGTCCCGTCCGAGCGCCCGCTCTGATCGATGGTCGTCTCGCGCCGCCCTTGGCCGCGCCGCCAGCCCGGCCCGCCCGGCCCGGGGCCCGCGAATGTCATAGAATCCTCCGGAGCCCCGGATCCGCCGTGCCAGCCGCCCGAGCCCCGCTCCTCTTCGCCACCCGCTCCTACGCCCCCCTGGCGGCGGAGCTGTGCCGCCTGGGCGGGTTCGCGCCCGGCGACGTCGAGCGCCACTTCTTCCCCGACGGCGAGCGCTACCAGCGGGTCGCCACCCCCTGCGCCGATCGCGACGTCGTGCTGGTCGGCGGCACCATCTCCGACGCCGACACGCTCGAGCTCTACGATCTGGCGTGCGGCCTCGTCCAGTGCGGCGCCGCCCGCCTCAACCTGGTCATCCCGTACTTCGGCTACTCCACGATGGAGCGGTCCCAGCGAGACGGCGAGGTCGTCACCGCCAAGGCGCGCGCCCGCCTGCTGTCGTCGATCCCGGTCGCCGGCCTGGGCAACCGGGTGTTCCTGCTCGACCTCCACGTGGACAGCGTGGCGTACTATTTCGAGGGCGCGGTGCATCCAATCCACGTGGACGGCGCCCCGCTCATCCGCGCCGCGATCGCCGGGTTCGGCGGCGGCGACGGCGACTTCGTGCTCGGCTGCACCGACGCCGGCCGGGCCAAGCGGGTCGAGCACCTCGCCCACGAGCTCGGGGTCACCGCGGCCTTCGTCTACAAGCGCCGGCTGTCGGGCGCGCGCACCGAGGTCTCCGGCGTGAGCGCCCACGTGCGCGGCGCCCGCGTCATCATCTACGACGACATGATCCGCACCGGCAGCTCGCTCCTGGCGGCCGCCGCGGCCTACCGCGACGCCGGCGCGGTCTCCATCTCCGCCGTCACCACGCACGGCCTGTTCGTCGGCGACTCGCTCGACCGGGTGGTCGCCAGCGGGCTGTTCGCCGGGCTGGCCGCCACCGACAGCCATCCGCGCGCGCTCGAGCTGGCCCCGGGGCAGGACAAGCTCGTCATCCACAGCGTGGCCCCGCTCCTGGCGGGGCGGCTCGAGGAGGGCCCGTGAAGCTCATCAGGGTCGGGGCGGCCGTGCTCAACCAGATCCCGCTCGACTGGGACGGCAACCGCACGCGCATCGAGGGTGCCATCGCCGCGGCGCGCGCCGGCGGGGTCAGCATCCTGTGCCTGCCGGAGCTCTGCATCAGCGGCTACGGGTGCGAGGACGCGTTCTACTCGCCGGGCGTGCAGGCGACGGCGCTCGACGTGCTGCTCGAGATCGCGCCGTCGACCGGCGGGATGATCGTGGGAGTCGGCCTGCCGCTGTTCTACAACCGCGCGCTCTACAACGCGGTCGCGCTGCTGGTCGACGGCCGGCTGGTCGGCTTCGCGGCCAAGCGCAACCTGGCCGGCGACGGCATCTACTACGAACCGCGCTGGTTCAAGCCCTGGCCGCTGCATCACGTGGCCCACATCGAGGTCGGCGGCCGCGAGGTCCCGCTCGGCGCGGACCTGTTCGACTGCGGCGGCGTCAAGATCGGCTTCGAGATCTGCGAGGACGCGTGGGTGGCCAACCGCCCGGGCGGCAAGCTCGCGCTCGAGGGGGCCGACGTCATCCTCAACCCGAGCGCCAGCCACTTCGCGTTCGGCAAGCACGAGGTGCGCAAGCGCTTCGTCATCGAGGGCTCGCGCGCGTTCGGCGTGGCCTACGTCTACACCAACCACCTCGGCAACGAGGCCGGCCGCATCATCTACGACGGCGGCGTGCTGATCGCCAGCGCCGGCCAGCTCATCGCCGCCGGCGAGCGCTTCTCCTACCGCGACTTCGACGTGACCAGCGCGGTCGTCGACATCACCGACAACCGGATGATCCAGACGCGCACCGGCAGCTTCCGGCCCGAGGTGGACGACCGCGCGATCGACGTGCCCTTCGCCTACCCCGAGCTCGAGCCGGTGGCGCGGCCGGCGGCGGCGCGGAGCTGGGAGCAGGGCGAGCGGGTGCAGGAGGAGGAGTTCGCCCGCGCGGTCGCGCTGGCGATGTTCGACTATCTGCGCAAGAGCCGCTCGCGCGGCTTCGTGGTGTCGCTGTCGGGCGGGGCCGACTCGGCGGCGGTGAGCTGCCTGGTCGCGCTCATGGTCCACTTCGCCGCCGCCCAGCTCGGCATGGATGGCCTCCGGGCCAGGCTCTCGTACATCGACCTGGCCGGCGCGTCGACGCCGCGGGACGTCGTCGGGCGCCTGCTCACCTGCGCCTATCAATCCACGCGCAACAGCGGCCCGGTGACGCGGGCGGCAGCGCGCGAGGTGGCGAGCGCGATCGGCGCCCAGTACCTCGAGCTCGATGTGGACGCCATGGTGCAGGGCTACATCGACATGGTCGAGCGCGCTATCGAGCGGCCGCTCGAGTGGCAGCGCGACGACGTGCCCCTGCAGAACGTGCAGGCGCGCGCGCGGGGCCCGTCGGTGTGGCTGCTCGCCAACATCCAGAACGCGCTGCTGCTGGCTACCAGCAACCGCTCCGAGGCCGCGGTCGGTTACGCCACCATGGACGGCGACACCTGCGGCGGCCTCTCGCCCATCGCCGGCATCGACAAGGCGTTCCTCCGGCGCTGGCTGGCGTGGCTACAAGATGCGGGGCCGTCGGGGCTGTTCGCGATCCCGGCGCTGTCGGCGGTGACGGTGCAGGCCCCGACCGCCGAGCTGCGCCCGCCGGACGAGAAGCAGACCGACGAGAAGGACCTCATGCCGTACGACGTGCTCGAGGCGATCGAGGACTCGGCCATCCGCGATCGCCACACGCCGGTCGAGGTGTTCCAGGAGATGCGCGTGCGCTTCCCGGCGCTGTCGGCCGCGCAGCTGGTCACCTACGTCGAGCGCTTCACCAGGCTGTGGTGCCGCAACCAGTGGAAGCGCGAGCGCTACGCCCCGTCGTTCCACCTCGACGACAAGAACCTGGATCCCAAGACGTGGTGCCGCTTCCCGATCCTGTCGGGCGGCTTCGAGCGCGAGCTTGCCGAGCTCCGCGCCTACGCGGCGCGCGCGCCCTGATCCGACGACAGGAAGCGCCGCAGGGTCTCGCGCCCGAGGAGGGCCAGGCCCAGCGCGATGAACACCACGCCGCGCAGCCTGCGTCCGATCTCGACGAACACGCCGAGCTGCGGCGACAGCCCGGCCGCGCGAAACACCATGTACGCCGCCGCCTCGGCCGTGCCCGCCTGCATCGGCACGAACGTGAACACCCAGCCCGTGAACTGATAGCTGGCGAGGCTGAGAAACGCGGCGGCGATGACATGGGTGCCGCCGAGGAAGTGGAGCAGCAGGGCCCCCTCGGTCACGTTGCACAGCCGGCTGAGGACGCTGCCGACCCAGATGGTCGGCATCGCGCCCCGCACCTCGGTGGCCTCCTTCCACGACTTCTCCACCTTGGCCCACGACCGCTGCCACTTCTCGATGCGCCGCTTCGGGACGCGAAACCGCCCGACCCCGACCCGCCGCAGCACCGCGAACGGCCAGCTCCCGATCCCGTGGCGCAGGATGACCAGCCCCACCGCGCCGGCCGCGAGAAACCCGACCCCGACGACGCCGAAGGCGATGGCGACGAGGCCGTCGGCATCGAGGAACACGAACGCCACCGGCGACGCGAGCGCGATCAGCCCGCAGTTGACGACGAAGCTGGCGATGTTCTGGGCCACGAGGGCGCCGGCCGCATCCGCCGCCCGCAGCCGCTCATCGAGCAGCGTGTACTTGACGACCTCACCGACCTTCCCCAGCGGCGTGACCGCATTGACCCCATGCCCCGCGATACTGATCCGCGCATACTCGCGGTACGGCACCTCGCGGCCAGGCACCCCGGCACACGCGCGGAGGACCACCGAGTCGAGCAAGAGCCCGCCGAGGTGCGCGCTGCAGGTGAGCACGAACCCCCAGCCGACAGCCAGCATCCCGGCCAGCAGCGTGTCGGGGCCGAGACGGTAGATCATCCACGCCAGGGCACCGACCCCCACCACCAGCAGCGCTAGCTGTAGCTTTCGCAAAGCTGATGGAGGAGGGCGGCGCTCTGGCGTCTAGATGATCGCGGAGTCCACTCTCACGGACAGTCGAAAACCGCGTCGGGCAGGTTGTCGTCGCCTACCGTTCCGGTCTCGATGGCAACGGTCCCGAACGTACCAGTTGCGGTGATGGGGCCAGCGCTCGCTGAGACGGTGCCACACGCGGTCTGATCCGCCTGGAGCTGGCCCATCACGTCGAAGTCGCCCGCCAGATCGCCGCAGGTGAGCGGGTTCGCATCAGTGGGGATCGTTCCTGAGGTCATGATCTCGAACGTCAGGTCCGCGTTGATCGGAACGCCCGTCACCGTAACCGCATCTCCAATGGGCTGCCCGCTGGTTGCCGCGTCGCACTCCGGCGCGACGATCGGTTGAAGCTGGAAGTCAGCCGACGTCTCGCCGAGGGCAACCGTGGCGATGAAGCGCAGGTTGATCGCGGCCGGGTCGGTGATCCCGATGCCAAGGAGGTACTGCTGACCGTCGATCGGGGGGGCCGCATCGGGCGTGCCGCCACCCGCGTCGGGCGTACCGCCACCCGCGTCGGGCGTGCCGCCGCCGGCATCCGCCTGGCCACCACCGCCACCGGAGTCGGCCGCGCCGCCACCGTTGTCGTCGTCGTCATCGTCGCCGCACGCGGCGGGGACGATCGCAAGAAGAGCAGAAAGGGTGAGATAAGCAGAACGATGGAAAATCGACATTGCGATTTTGTAACTCACCCCGGACGGGGTTTGTCTACAAAACGGCGTTAGACGTCACGCCAGATCGCACGTCTTTCAAGGCACTTCCGTCCCGCTTCGTCGAGGGAGACGCCTCGACGCGGTGCGCCATAGACCACCCTCAGGGGCAGGCGGTCACTGCATCGGGGAGATTCGCGTCGCCGACGGTTCCCGGCGGGATGCGGATCGCCCCGAAGGTGCCGGGCACAGAGCCAAGCGCGGTGATGGTTCCGCAGGTGAGATCCGTGCTGACGATCGCGCCGGCCACGTCGAGCTGGGCCGGCAGATCGGTGCACATGATTCCCGGGATCGGCAGCGGATTCGCCTGGCCGGGCAGCGTCGCGCCGCTCAGCGAAATGTCGAACGTGCCCTGCGCGCTGATCGGGACGCCGGTGACAACGACGGCATCACCGACCGGCAAGCCGCCCGAGTCGGGCGTGCACTCCGGCGCGATGATCGGCTGGAATGAAAAATCGGCCGTTCCGGCACCGCCGCCTCCCTGCGTGAAGTCGACCGTTGCGATGAACCGGATCGGATTGTTCGGATTGACAGCCGGCGCGACAAGCGACAGCAGGAATTCGCCATCGAAGGGATCCGCGCCGGCGTCGGGCTCACCGGCGTCCGGCGTGCCCGCGTCGACCTGACCGGCGTCGGGAGCCGCCCCGCCATCGAGGTCACCGGCATCGGGAGCGGCGCCGCCGTCGATGTCTCCTGCGTCGGATGCTCCCCCGGCGTCCTTGTCCGATCCTCCGTCCGCGGTGCCGCCGTCGGCAGTGCCGCCGGCATCCTTCCGACCGCCGCTGGCATCCGGCGCGCCACCACCGCTATCGGGCGCGCCACCGCCGCCCGCGTCCGCGGTGCTGCCAGCACCGTCATCGTCATCATCACCGCCGCCGCCACCGCCGCGCGCCGCCCTGTCGTCGCCGCACGCAAGCAGGAGGGTCGCAACAAGAGCCGAGAACAGGACACCAGCACGACGATGAACGAACGACATGCCGATTCTGTAACTCATCTGTCGCACCGACTTCGCCTCCAAAATGAACGCGTTGCGGAGGAACGACTCGTTCCGGGCGGAGCTCCGTCCCCGACTTGAGAGCCCGGGCCTGCCACTGACCTCGATCATCTGCAGGGACAGCACCCGACCAGAATGGTGCGCGACGCGACGGTTTCCGCGGAAACCGATGCCGGAGGCAACAACTCATCGCCGCGTCCGATAATCCCCTCCGTGCGACGCTCGACTCTACTTCCTGTCCTGCTCTCCTTCGCGGCCTGCACCAAGTACGACCCGCTCTACTGCGACGAGAGCATGTCGTGCTCGGACCCGGCGCGACCGTTCTGCGATCTCGCCGGCGAGTACCCGGCCTCGGACGGGGTCGCGCGAACGTGCATCCCATCGCCCTTCGACGCCGGCGCCCCGGACGGTGGCGGAGCCGCCGCCGACGCGAGCGCCGGGAAGCAGGACGCGGCCGCCGGGGGCGACGCGGCAACGGTGTGCAGGTGGGCACCGCTCTCGCGACTCGCGAACGTGAACAGCAACACGGGCGACGACTATGCGGGATCACTGGACGCCGACGGATTGACGCTTCTACTGGCCCGAGTGGGGACAGCGACGGATGGGATCTACGTCGCCGCCCGCAACAGCGTGGGCCAGGTCTTTGGGCCTCCGACGCTCATCGATGAGCTCATCGGCGATGGCGCCGATCTATTCGAGCCGGAGCTCTCACCCTCCGGCCTCGAGATCCTCTACCGGAACGACGGCTCCATCGACTCAGCCACGCGCTCCTCGCCACAGGGGAAGTTCGGTACGCCGGCGCCGACCGGCCTCGAGGGTCTGAGCCCTTCCTTGTCGGGCGACGGCTTGCACCTCTACTTCATCGCGACCACGAACTTCTCTGTGCAGCGCGCCACACGAACGGCGATAGGCGCGCCCTGGGGTCCACCAGAGTCAGTCATTGCGACGGGCGGATACTTCTCGGTCGACGTCTCGCCGGACGAGTTGCACCTGCTGCTCGACCACCCGTCGTCGGGGACGCCCGAGACGACCATTTTGATCGCGGACAGGTCGTCAACGGAGGAGGACTTCGGGCCTCCAGTTCCTGCGAACGAGGAACTCTTCACGCCCGGGCTGTCCGGCTTCATCTCCGCGAAATGGGACGGCAGTCGAACGCGCATGGTTGCCACCGGGCAAGTTGACCCCAACTTCGACGTCTTCTACTCGGAGTGCGAGTAGCTCCCAGCACGGGATTCGCGAGCAGACGACATGAGACGGCGAGCCAAATACGACATGCCCACGATCAAGCTATCCGCCCTCTTCCTCCTCCTGCTGGCCTCGGCGACCGGCTGCACCAAGTACGACCCGCTCTACTGCGACGAGAGCATGTCGTGCACGGACCCGGCGCGACCGTACTGCGACCTTGCTGGCGAGTACCCGGCCTCGGCCGGGGTGGCACGGACGTGCATCCC
>Ga0126377_10002634_pt1 | contig 12422 bp, 10 predicted proteins | sample PanSoiMetPlot_22_FD_92647 | JGI IMG/M metagenome (GOLD analysis project Ga0126377, IMG submission 92647) | Tropical forest soil microbial communities from Panama - MetaG Plot_22 | ecosystem: Environmental > Terrestrial > Soil > Tropical forest > Bulk soil | place: Panama | collected 2016-02-17
AGATAGTCCGGAGATGTCTCCGGACTATTTTTTTTGTTAAGGGTCATCTGAGCTCCTGACTATGAGCGACCGGAAACCGGGTACATACCCGACTGACCACTAACTACTGACAACCGACCGCCAATCATAATTATTTGCAAATAAACCAGCCCGTTCAGTTATGATTGCGGCGGTAGCCTCGCCATGTTTGCTGAGGTTACCGGCGAAAACATCCTGACTCAGACAGATCGCATCGAATTGTTGTTCTCCTCTCAAGCGCCCCGATTGAGTTCCTATTTGAGGTAATTTCCACCGGTGAATCGAACGAGGTTAGTTTCAATTGGCAGCGTCTTAATCGGCTTCTTCGTGATTGGCTTGCACGTCAATGCCCAATCGCCGGTTCCCTCGCCCACGCCTCAGGCTTCGCCAATTCCACTGCAGCTCAACACGTCCGATCCGAACCGTCCCCTCTATGGTCTCCAGGGAGTATTGGTAGAAACACTGGGAGGCAAGGTCGTCGCGAGCCAGGCGGACACGCAGACTTTCAACCCGGCTTCCGCAGTCAAACTTGCAACCGCCCTGGCAGCACTACAAACGCTGGGTCCCTGGCATCGCTTTAGTACGGGCGTTTGGACGGACGGTGTGCTCGACAAGACTACCGGGATCATCACCGGCAATCTCTACGTTTCCGGGCGTGATCCATCTTTTCACTACGAACACGCTATCAGTCTTGCTCGAGAACTAAATCAATTGGGTATCAAGCAGGTCAGCGGAGATCTCATCGTCTCGCCCGGCTTCACCATGAACTTCAATTGGTCGGCGATTGACTCCGGCAGTGAACTCTACAACACCCTCGATTCGAAGTTGAGAACAACAGCCGCCATCCAGGCCTGGACCTACGAACGGACCATTCTCAACGACCGCGCCAGCCTCGCCTCCGCCCCTAGCGTCGCAGTGATGGGCGAGATTGCGGTTGGTCCAGTAGCACCCACGGCCAAACTGTTGCTGACGCAAAAGTCCAGCAAGCTGGTGGACATTTTGAAAGTGCTGTTGTGCTACTCCAACAACTTCATGGCCGAAAGAGTGGGAGACACGCTTGGCGGCCCCGAAACAGTGCGTCAACAGCTAATCACTAAATTGGGAATCGCCCCTGCTGATCTGAGATTGTCAAGCCTGAGCGGTTTGGGTGTGAATCGTGTCACGCCTCGCGCCATGATGAAAATCTTGCGAGCACTCTGCAGCGAACTGGCGAAGAACAAACTCTCACCGTGGGCGATCATGCCCGTCGCCGGTATCGACCCGGGCACCATGCAAGATCGGTTTACCGGCAAAGCATGGCGCGGCAGTGTGGTAGCGAAGACCGGGACGCTCGGAAGAACTGACGGAGGCGCCAGTGCCCTGGTGGGCCAACTGCGCGCTGCGAATGGTGAAGTGCTCTTTTTCGTGATTATGAATCAAGACGGAGATGTCGTTAGGTTCAGAGAGAATCAGGACTACCTGGTGATGTTGATTCAGAACACCCGGGGTGGACCAAAGCCCTTCGAGTACCGCCCCTCACTGCTACTGATGCAACTCTCAAACACTGAGAGCACGGTGGCTACAAGTGAGGAGTACGAGCCGAAGGCCAAGGCACACGATTAGTACTCGGGCGTTGTAATTCTGACTTCATGCTTTGTTCTTGTTCATTGCACTTTGTGCCTTGTACTTGGTTCTTTGTACTTCGTGCTACAAACTACAAGTCACAAGAACAAAGCACCAAGCACCAAGTACAAAGTACGAAACACAAAACCGAAGTCCCAACCGCAAAAAAATTGCGCCCCGCCGATCCCGGAAGATCGACGGGGCGCTTTTTCGTCCAATCTGGCGCGGCGTGCGGCACCGCAGCAGCGGACGATCCCAAAATATCAATGAGGGCGAATTCAAAGTGAGTCGCTATTGGACCACTTCTTTCAAAAGCAAACAGCCAATGGCGTCCTGATTCCGGAGAAATACCTCAGTCAATCTGAAACATGCTCCAGCCCAACCAGTTCACCTGCCGTCGCTAGTGTGGATTTCATTTCCTATACCGTTACCAATAGTGACGGACCGACAATCAGCTTCCCGCCCGGCGTCAACAAACCGGTTGGTTTTTCCAGAGATTTTGCAATGGCACCTGCGTTGCCAACCGCTTCGCTTGCAGGGTCTGCCATGCACCGAAAGAAATCTTGGAGGCGAATATGAGAGCGCGAGCCCCTCGCAAGCGAAAATCGTCAGGCGCACAAGCCAAAAACAAGGGCTTCACACTATTACAGGTGGTGGTCGTACTGACGGTCGCAATGATTCTTAGCGCTGCGGCAGTGATGTCTATTCGGGCAGGACGCCCAGGCTTACAGCTCGCTAACGCCGCCCATCAGTTCGCCGGCTACATGGAGCGGGCGCGCGCCGATTCAGTTCGACGCAGGGCGGCTGGCGGCACTGAATCCAGTATCCAGATCGTCGACAACAGAACCTACCGCGTAACCATGGGATTCGGCGGCAGCGAAACACTTACGTCGCGCGATTTCACCCTTGAGGGTGAGGTGGTTTTCACGACTGATCCGACCACCGTCAAATTCGACTGGCGCGGTCGCCCGCTTACGGGCACTGAGGTAACGTTTGCCCTGCAGAATTCCGCCGGTACAACCCAGGTCGACGTTACCGGTTCAGGAGACGTAACGGTGGGTAGTGAGATCTTTCAAGATGCGGCTGTGCCAAACGTCAACCTGAACTCAAATGTTTCGGGAGACGTCGCGCCCGATCCAACGAACCCAAATAGCACGCCCACGCCGCAGCCGACAGCAACACCAACGCCAGACATACAGGACCCGACACCAACACCAACACCGGGTTCAGACGACCCGACGCCAACGCCGACTCCAGACCCATCTGAGGAGCCACTCCCGACACCAAGACCGACGGCAACACCAAGTCCAACGTCAACTCCCACTCCCGATCCAGGTCAAACACCGGGAGCGACGCCAACACCGACGCCCTGTGTACCAACTGTTTCTCCGTCGTCCCTGTCTGTACATAAGAACGGAGGCTCAGGCGGCGTAACCGTTTCCTTGGGCGGAGGTAGCGGCGCAGTTTCCGGGGGCGGCGCTTCGAACCTAACGATTTCTCCGGCGTCAGTGAACATTTCTACTGGCGGGTCCGCATCATTCTCGATCACGTCAAACGGCAACACTCGCGGCAACTTTACGGTGACGTTCACCACACCGTGTGGCCAGGCCAGCGTCGTTGTTTCGGTGATTAACTAAGGAGTAAAGAAGTCATGCGCTACATCGGCACTAACGCTCGGCAGGTTCATCTTGATCACGGTCATAAGACACAGAGCGAAGGCTTCACGATCTTAGAGACCTGCATTGCCATGGTGGTAATGCTGATTGCGGTATTGGGATCCGTTTCGGTCTTTGCTTACTCGATCAAAAACAATAGCGGCGCTAACGATCGAGAGTTGGCGATGGCAGTCGCGCAACAGCAGTTGGAGGCGTTGCGCAGCGTATCGTTTACCGATGAAAGTCTAAACGATGTCGAGGGCGCTACCTTCAATACAACCCGGGCGGGCCGTTCGTACGCAGTGCGCAAAACAGTTGTTTCCTCCAACCTGGTTAATGGCCAGCCAACTCTGAAGACCATAACAATTCAAGTAAATCCCGCCGGATCAGCGTTAGGTGCGGTCGCCTTGACGACCGTTCGAACCACTCTGCTAACTGGTCCTAATCGATAAGGAAGTTCCTGACTGACGAGACAAAGAAGAGAGGCGTTATGCATCAGAAATCAGACACTGCAAAAAACATGGCCGGCTTCTCCCTGGTGGAACTTCTAATTGCGATGACCGCGACCCTGGTGATGTTAGGAATCGCGACGACGGCCCTGACGACTGGTTACCGCATCCGCGATCGAGAGGAGTCAGTAACTGACGCTGCGGCTGACGCTCAGCGCGCCCTCAATATCATGTCGCGAGAGATTGCCAACGCCGGATTCAATCTCAACACAAATGGGATCGTCCCGGGTGACTCAAACGCCACGAGCATTAGGATTCGATCAAACCTGAATAAGTACGACCCGTCCGCCAGTGAAGCGTCGCAAAACGGGATCATCGACCCGGGTGAGGACATCAAGTATTTCGTCAACACGGCGAACAATACTGATTACTTAGTGCGACACGACGCCAATGCCACGGGAAACAAGACTACCGTATTAGCGAATCGCGTCGATCAAATAAGAGTGCACTATTTTGCACAGAAGGCTACGTACTCAACCGCGGACTGCGATATCACCGGAGCTTCCACGGCCGAAGTGAGCCCGAGTGATGCCAGGTATGTAGTGTTGGCCGTTTGTGTTCACGTAGGGGCGTCGGGCTCACCGAATACTGCGGGCTACCAACCGGCTTCGAACGTGTTGCTCGTCTCCGACGTGACGCTCAGGAATTCAATGCTGACAAATTACTAGCCAACTCTTTCGAGGAAGCGCTAAACGAGGTGTCAAGATGAACGCTAACCAGAGAATAGGTGATTCGCGCGAACGTGGTGCGGCGCTGATCAGCACGCTGTTGATTGCAACCTTGCTGTTGATCGTAGGGGGGGCGCTGGTGCTAACAACTCAGTTGGGCACTGGCCTGGCGATCGATTCGACTACTGAGTTGCAAGCCTATTACGCCGCAGAGGCGGGTGTGAATTCAGCCTTGAGCGTACTGCGAGGCAATGTCGCGGCGGGCGACGGAACAAAAGCAACGTTTCGCAATGCCGTCTCGCACCCAAATCTAAATACCTGGTTGAATTATGGAACGACGATCGGTGGAAACTCCGCTGTCTCGCTCAGTAACAGCCCCGTAATGGGTTATTCAGTTTCCCTTACTGATCCTGACAACACTGCCGCCGGCAAGGAACCGGTGCGCCTCAAGTTGAGTGTCACCGGCTATGGACCAAGGGGTTCCCGCAAGCAAATGGAACTAATGGTTACCCGCTATGCTTTCGACTTTTTTCCTGCGGCGACAATTTTGGTGCGTGGCAATGACAACGGCTCATCTGCAGTTAATGGTTTCGCCATCGGCGCGAGCGACGCCAAGACTTATTCCGGTTTCGATCATGCAGATCCAACTCGATCGATTCCAGTGTTTGGGGTTACCCAACCCATCGATTTTTCAACGGTGCTGACAAACGTCGAAGAGTCCAAACCAAATACGGTCTCCGCTGTGGACAAGGTCTCGCAGTTTAACAATTCGCAGCTTCCTGATTTCTTGAAGACCGCCGACAACGCGCGCGACTTTCTCGATGGAATGCAGTCGAAGGCCCAAATGCAGGGCCGATATTTCACGACCACTCCAGCGGATTTCGGTACCTATTCCGAACCTAAGTTCACCTTTGTTGATGGTGATTGCACTCTCAACGACGGATCGGGACTCTTGATTGTTACCGGAAAACTCACCAGTAACGGCAACAACGGTTTCCGAGGCATTATCCTCGTGCTTGGCGAAGGGGTAATGGAACGAGACGGCGGTGGTAATGGCGACACCTGGGGGGCGATCGTGGTTGCCAAATTCGACCGGGAGAGTCATGACGACCGGGGATTCCGGTCTGCCACTTACAACATGGACGGTGGGGGAAACTCAACCACTGGCTACGACTCCAATCAAATCGATCGAGCCCTAAGCACGGCCGGTCTGCGCTCACTCGGTGTTCGTGAATACTAGAGCCCTCATCGACTCAGTACATTAGTATTCGCCCGAGAAGACTGTCGTCCCGCAGTCAAAGGGAGACTATGCCCTGCTTCAGTTTTGCGTGCTCGGTAACGACGAAATTTCTCATCACCTTAGGCCGGTATGAAGAGCTCTTGCGCAAATGCGAAGAAAGTAGCCAGCGGCTTTTCTTTGCTTGAGCTGCTGATTGTGTCAGTGGCGGTTATCGCCGTCGGCGGGTACGCCGTGACCCACTTCATGAGCACTCAAGCTGATATCGCCCGCGACAACGCCGCTCAGTTGTTTGCTGCCTATATCGAGCAGGCCCGCGTCGATTCGAATCGGCGACAAGCAAGTGAAGTAGAGCAAATGGCCAGCATCGAGGTCGTTGATAACAATTCGTACGTCGTGAGAGTGGACGCGGATGCAGACGGTGTGCTTGATCCACCGATGAAAGTGATGTTGCCTGCCGGGCACGATTTGCAGATCAAAGGTCCATTCCCCAAGATCTTTCGTTTTGATGCGCTGGGCCGGGTAGTTGATGCTGATAGTCAGGAGGTCGCGGCGCCCCTGGTCACTTTTGTTAATCGTAAAGGGACTAGCACTGTACGACTGCCGCAGAATGGCAAACCGGTGATTCTTACCGGCACTCAAGCGGGAATCGGCACCTGGAAATAGCCTTGTTCCGGTCTGGGGCATTTGCTCTTCAGCCCTTGGCCATTGATTTATCTCTTCTCGCAACTCTTTCCGCCCACCGCTGCGAGATACACGTCGCTTGACACCTTCTAGACGAACAATGATGATCACCCACGGCTCGCAACTTAACTGGAAAGGCGTGCCGCTACTACCGCCTCGAAATGGCCGACATCCTACTCGTCGAAGACAAAGACAGCCTGCGCCGTGTTCTGCGCCTGACGCTGGAAAACGCCGGTTACAGCGTCACTGAAGCCTCGGATACCCGTTCAGCTCTCAACGAGATCTCTACCACTCGTCATCGTCTGGTGCTGACTGATCTGCGCATGCCAAACGGATCAGGACTCGACGTGTTGCGCGCGGCCCGTTCGGCAGATGGCGACATTCCTGTCATCGTCATGACCGGGTTTGGGTCGATCGACGAAGCCGTGCAAGCGATGAAAGACGGCGCTCACGACTTCCTGCAAAAACCAGTCGATTCAAACCACCTTTTGCTATTGGTCGAACGCGCGCTTGAACAGGCCAGAATGCGCACAGAGAATGTTTTGTTACGGGAAGAGTGGGCTCGTCGCTATGGTTTCCCCAGGATCATTGGTGAATCGGAGGTTATTAAGCGCGCCGTCGCGGAAACGCAGCGCGTGGCCCAGACGGACGCGACGGTATTGCTGCTGGGTGAATCAGGTACCGGTAAAGAGTTGTTTGCTCGGGCAGTGCATCATCTGTCCAGCCGCCGCGACAAACCATTCGTTGCGATCAACTGCGCTGCAATTCCAGAGACCTTAATTGAGAACGAACTCTTTGGTCACGAACGAGGAGCGTTCACTGGAGCCAGCGACCGTCGCCAGGGAAAGTTTGAACTGGCGTCCGGAGGCACAGTCTTCCTCGACGAGATCGGTGAGTTGCCCTTGGCCGTTCAAGGAAAACTGCTCCGCGCCATAGAAGAGAAAGTCGTCGATCGAATCGGTGGTCGAGCCCCGATTGCCGTCGACGTACGAGTCGTGGCCGCAACCAACAGGGACTTGAAGACTGCGGTTGACGGCGGACTCTTTCGTGGCGACTTGTTTTTCCGCCTGGCTGTGTTTCCCATCGAGATTCCGCCGCTCCGGGAACGGGCCGAAGATATTATCTTGCTGGCGGGCCACTTCGCGTCCCAGATTGGTAAAGAACTGCGCGGCCGAGAGGCGAGTCTGAGCCCAGAAACAGTAGCAGCGCTTAGAAAACACAACTGGCCGGGAAACGTTCGTGAACTCGAGAATGCCATCGAACGTGCCTGTATTCTTTCGGACACAATGACGCTTGAACCAAAGGATCTGGGCCTCGGCACCAACTCCTCGGACAAGGTCGAAAGTCTTTTGCAGACGGACTTGTCAGGGACGCTTTCAGAGGTCGCTCAACGAGCGCTGAGTTTTGTTGAACGCAAGAAGATTCAGGCCGTCTTGAACAGCAATGGTGGCAACAAGAGCCGGACTGCGGAAGAGCTGGACATTAGCTACAAAACACTTCTCAACAAGATGAAGGACTACGATCTCAGATAACCAGATGGACGATTCCTCCAACCCCGCGGCAGACATTCCCTCAAATAAAGATATCGTCGAGGCAGATAGAGCGCCTCTCAAAGACGCAAGCCTTATTGCCGGTGAAACACTGCAACAGGTTGGGGCCGCCATCCCTGGTCCTGCGAAAGAGGCAGCAGTTGATACCCCGAGTACCGCGAGATCTGCCTTCTCAGTCGGCGCCGGAATTCTGATCAGTCGCATAGTCGGTCTCATTCGTCAGCGCATATTTGCCTACTACTTTGGCCGTTCGGGCGAAGGTGACGCTTTTAGTGCGGCCTTCAGGATTCCCAACTTCCTGCAAAACGTTTTCGGCGAAGGCGCGTTGTCGGCTTCTTTCATTCCTGTCTACGCGCGACTGCTGGCCCAGGGTGATGAGAAAGAAGCGTCGCGGGTGGCCAATGCGGTCTTTGGTCTATTGGCCCTGGTGACCTCCGTGATTGTATTAATCGGAGTACTGGGCACTCCTTACTTTGTTACCGTCATTGCGGGGGGCTTCCAGGATGAACGTCGTGAACTGACCATCAGCCTGGTGCGGATTCTCTTTCCTGGTGCAGGATTGCTGGTCCTATCAGCGTGGTGCCTGGGAGTGCTCAACAGTCATCATCGCTTCTTTGTTTCTTACACGGCACCGGTCGCCTGGAACATCGCGATCATTGTCGCCCTGGTAATGTTTGGCCGAAAGGTTGCTCCTGGTCCATTGGCTGAATATACGGCCTGGGGTTCAGTTGTCGGCAGCGCCCTTCAAATTGGCGTGCAGATGCCGACGGTGCTGCGTTTGATTCACCAATTTCGCCCTTTGATCGATGTCGCCAGTGATCACGTGAAAGAAGTGATCAGAAACTTCCTGCCGGTGTTTGTCAGCCGCGGCGTGGTCCAAATCAGCGCCTTCGTGGACGCTTTCCTCGCCAGCTACCTGGGTACGGGAGCAGTCGCGGCGCTTACCTACGCGCAGAGTCTGTACACGCTGCCGGTGAGTTTGTTTGGTATGTCAGTGTCAGCAGCCGAACTGCCCACGATGTCAAAGGCCATGGGTGCTACTGAAGTGGTAGCGGAAACGTTGAGACATCGCCTGGAGACCGGCCTGCAGCGGATTTCGTTCTTCATTGTTCCTTCCTCAATGGCGTTCCTGGCTCTTGGTGACGTAGTCGTTGCGCTCCTGTATCAGAACGGAAAATTTACCCAGGCGGACTCCCGTTATCTTTGGGCCGTCGTAGCAGGTTCCTCCGTCGGCCTGCTGGCCTCCACGATGGGCCGGCTCTATTCCTCCACGTTCTATGCCTTACGCGACACGCGAACGCCTTTACGCTTTGCGGTAGTGCGAGTGGTCTTGACTACGGTGCTTGGCTACCTTTGCTCACTGCCTTTGCCGCGAGCGTTAGGAGTCGATCCGCAATGGGGCGTTGTCGGGCTCACCGCATCTGCTGGAGTGGCGGGTTGGGTCGAGTTCGTACTGCTCCGTCGCAGTCTGAATGCCAGAATAGGACGCACCGGTCTACCGCTCCCCTTTATTACTAAGTTGTGGCTGGGCGCGGCAGTTGGGGCGGGGGTTGGCTGGGGGTTCAGGATTTTACTGGGCCGGACCCATCCGATTCCTCTGGCGGTGGTGGTCCTGGGCGGGTATGGCTTAACGTACTTTGGTGTTACCGCCGCGTTGGGCGTGGGCGAGGCGGGCCGAGTGATTTCGCGGGCGTTGCGAGTGTTAAGAATTTCACGGTAGCCTGGTGAGGGCGACACTGAGAATCTAACGAGCTCGGGATTCTTTGGACCGAGCCGCTCAGCCTGAAAGCGCAAGTCACAAACTCGCCATTTCCCCTACTTTTGGGCGCAAAATCGAAAAAAGCACCGTCGGAAAAATTATTTTGCGATTTTCTGGAAAGCCCGGACCATTGGGTCTTTTACTTGAATATCCTGGAAAAACGAACGGTTGGTGCAGCGGCAGGCAAGGCGGGAGACGGCCAAAGAGCCGTCTTTTTTGTTTGGAGACTAACCCAGATGCCACCGGCCTTGCGCCGTGGCATCTAAACGAGGCTCGCCCAAATCACCTGCAATTGACCTAACTCTAGCTCTCTCCTTATCATCCCAACGTGCAACCAGTCATTTTCGCTGAGCAAATGCGGGAGATCGACCGCCTCACCGTGGAACGCTATCAGATCCCTTCCGTATTGCTGATGGAAGCTGCCGCCAACGCTTGTTTCCGTGCGATACAAGCGAAATTCGACGGTGATCTAGCAAACAAGAAAGCGCTGGTCCTTTGCAGCAAAGGAAACAACGGCGGCGACGGAGCGGCCCTGGCTCGCTGCTTTTCTCGCGCTGGTGTACATAGCGACGTCGTCCTGTTTGGCAAACTTGCCGATACTACTGGTGACGCGCGTAGTAACTTCGAAGCTGTGAACCAGCTCAGCAGTTTTCAAGCGGGCTCGCCAGACCATCCCGCGCCGCTCACGTTTGTCGAGTGCGAAGAAGTTGCTGCCTGGGAACAGATCGCTCGACCTCGTTCCACTTACGACATCATTGTCGATGCCCTGTTCGGCACCGGCCTGACGCGCTCCCTAGATGGTCTGTTTGTAAAAGTGGTCGAACATCTCTCAATGCTTACGCATGCGCGCGATCGAGCGGCAGCCACACGCCCGCTGATTCTCTCGGTTGATATTCCCTCCGGTCTCGATGCGGATAACGCAAATCCTATCGGCGCCACCGTGCAAGCTGATCTGACTGTCACCTTTACAGCGCCAAAGCCCGCTAACGTATTGCCACCTGCTTCCTACTGCGGCGGCGAGTTGGTGATTGCCGAGATTGGCTCTCCTGCATCATTAATTGAACACGCTAAACCGTGGCTCTTTGTGACTGAGGCTGACGACGCCCGCCAGTGGCTAGTTAGTACGCGGTATACCAGGGAGTCGTACAAGAACGCCCATGGACATGTGCTGGTCGTAGCAGGTTCACGCGATTACTCAGGGGCGGCGGCACTATGCGGTAATGCGGCGATGAGTTCGGGAACGGGCCTGGTAACTGTAGCAACCCCAGCCTCGGCGCAAACTGCAGTGGCGGGAAGTCTCATGCCGGAAGTCATGACCAGTGCGCTGGCAGAAACTGACCGCGGTGTCGTCAGTGAACGCGCAGTTGATCCCTTTCTGCAACTCGCTGCCAAAGCTACCGCCGTAGTCATCGGTCCCGGTTTGACCTTTGATGACGAACGCTCGCGACGATTCGTGCGGACGGTAGTGGAAAGACTAACAGTGCCGACGGTGATCGATGCCGATGGCCTGAACTGTCTCGCGCCGTGGCCCACAAATCTCTTCGGCTCGGACGAACATCCAATAATTCTGACGCCGCACCCTGGCGAGATGCAGCGACTGATCGGGGCCAACAACAAATCTGCGTTGGCCAGTAAAGTTAGTGTCGCGCGAGAGTTTGCAGCCGCACACAAATTGATCCTGGTGTTGAAGGGATCACGCACGCTAATTGCCGCGCCTGATGGTCGGGTCTTCATCAATCCCACTGGCAACGCCGGCGTAGGCACGGCCGGCGCAGGTGACACACTCGCCGGGATCATCACCGGATTCCTGGCCCAATCGTATGCCACGCTGAAGAGCGATGCCGATCCGTTGGCTGCGACTCTCGCCGCGCTTTATGTTGCCGGACTCGCTGCGGATTTCGCAGCTCGCAAACTCGGCATGCGCGCCATGGTGGCGTCAGATATAAGAGAGCATCTCAGCGCGGCCGTCTGCTCGCTTGATCCCCAGGGCGAATTGCCATGATTGATCTCAGTGCCACCCACCTACCGCTGGGCGAAACGATCAGCAACTCTCCTACGGAAACCTTTAACCTCGGCTTCCAACTAGGTTCGCGGCTGCAAGGTGGAGAGATATTGTTGCTTAGTGGGCCATTGGGTGCCGGAAAGACGCTGTTGGTAAAAGGTGTCTGCGCCGCGCTAGGCCTTGACGAAGAGGACGTCACCAGCCCTTCGTTCACACTGGTTAATCCTTACGACGGACGGCTGCGTTTGTATCACATCGACCTCTATCGGCTCGACGAAGGGGCGAGTGCGGCCCATGCAGTGGATCTCGACGATCTACTAGTAGACGAAGCAGCAGTGATCGTGATTGAGTGGGCCGAGCGGATGGGCAACTACCGCCTGCCGGATAATGTCTGGCGAATTTCTATTGAGGGTGACGGTGACGCCCCGCGAAAGATTCTCGTGAATCGTAAATCGTGAATAGTTTTACGGATCACTAAAGAAACAGACGATTAACGATTCACAATTTTACGATTCACTGATCACGATTTACAATCTCTCTCAACATCTTATTAGGAGAACCGCTTATGCCTTATTCAGAAATATTGATCAAACCAATGCGCGAAGACTTAACCCGGCTTGGAGTTGAAGAATTAAGAACCTCGGATGCGGTAGACAAAACCGTCAATGAAACTCAGGGCACCCTCATGATCGTCGTGAACTCTGTGTGTGGCTGTGCGGCAGGAAAGGCCCGTCCCGG
>Ga0126377_10002635_pt1 | contig 12420 bp, 12 predicted proteins | sample PanSoiMetPlot_22_FD_92647 | JGI IMG/M metagenome (GOLD analysis project Ga0126377, IMG submission 92647) | Tropical forest soil microbial communities from Panama - MetaG Plot_22 | ecosystem: Environmental > Terrestrial > Soil > Tropical forest > Bulk soil | place: Panama | collected 2016-02-17
GAACGACTGCGCCGAGAATGACGAGGAGAGTCGTCAATCGCTTCATCTACCCGCACCTCCTGGTTCCGTTGGAAACGGGAGCGAGCGTACGTCGCGTGATCGAGGCAGAAACCGGTGGTCCCTGATTTCCACGCGGGGCTGGACCCGTTCAGCCGGCAAAAGTCCGGCCGCTACGTGGCCATGACGACTTTCGCCGGATTTGATCTGGTGGCCAGGCGCCGGTGAGCCGCGGCCGCGCATGTCGGCCGCGGCGGCGGAGCAGCTGTCCGGACGGGCATGGTGCGGCTAGCTTCACCGCGACCCGGAGGCTTCCCGTATTCCCCTGTGCGCCTCCCGCTGCGACCTTCGATGTGACAAGCACGACGCGAATGGAGCCATGCCCATGTTCAAGTCGAAAGTCACCACGATCATCGCCGTCGCCGGCCTCGTCATCGCCGTCTTCGGCTCGACTCCGATCGGTCAGGCGGCAAGTGGTCTCGTCCTACGCAAGAACTCGGTCGGCCGGGCGCAGATCAAGAACGGCGCCGTTTCCGGCAAGAAGATCGCGAAGGACGCCGTCACCGGCGTCAACGTCAAAGACGGCTCGCTCATGGCCGCCGACTTCAAGACCGGTCAGATCCCTGCCGGGCCCGCCGGGCCGAAGGGCGACAAGGGCGCCAAGGGCGAGCCAGGGGCGAACGGCACCGCGACCGCCTACGCGCTCGTCAGCGCAAACGGCACAGTCGATCCCGCAACCGCAAAGAACATCACGAGCGCGAACATCACGACGGTCAACGCCGCCTACTGCATCCACGGCCTCAGCTTCACACCGAAGAACGTCATCGCGACGCTCGCGAGTCCCCCGACCAATTCCGACTTGCACATCGAGGCCGGCCTCGGACCAGGGCCCTGCCCACCAGGAGCGCAGCTGCGCATCTTCATACACACCGGTCCCGGCGTGTTCATGGGCTCGGCCTTCTTCCTGAGCTTGAACTGACCTGTCTAGTCGCAGCGGGCCTGTCGCGTCGAGCACAGGCCCGCTCGGACTACAGGATCGCGCGCGGATACGTCTTCGCCGCGACGATCGCCGTGATCGCGAGAAACGAGCCGACGACCAGGAAGTCGAGCCAGAGCGCGCCGCCCGTCGAGATGCCGAGGAGCAGCTCTCGCATCCCGTGCACCTCGTAGCTGAGCGGGTTCACGCGTGCGACTACCTGGAGCCAGGCCGGCATGATCGCGATCGGGTAGAGCGCGCTCGACGCGAAGAAGAGCGGCATCACGACGAGCTGGCCGATGCCCATGAAGCGCTCGCGGGTCCGGACGAGCGAGGCGAGGATCATCGACAGGCAGGCGAAGCCACCCGTTCCGAGCAGGAGCAGGACGAAGACGCCGACGATGTCGAGGACGTTCCAGCGGATCGAGAGCGCGGCGATCGCGACGACGATCAGCAGCACGAGACCCTGGGCGAACGCGCGGATCCCCGCGCCGGTCGCCTTGCCGAGGACGATTCCGAGTCGGGGAATCGGCGTCGCGAGCAGTCGCTGGAGCTGGCCGACGTCGCGCTCCCAGATCACGCCCAACCCGAAGAAGATGGCGACGAAGAGCGCCGCCTGGGCCATGATCCCGGGCACGAGATAGGCGCGGTAATCGGGGAAGCCGCCGCTCAGCGTGCGGTTCCTCTGGAGCGCCGTTCCGAAGATGAAGAGCCAGAGCAACGGCTGGACCGAGCGCGTGAGGATGTCGAGGTGGTCGTGCCGCAGCTTTCGCACCTCGGCCCAACCCATGGCGACCGCACCGTCGCGCAGGCGGCCGGTCCCGACGGCGAGCGGCCTGAGCGTGTGCTCAACCAAGCCTACTCGTACGCTTTCTGCTCGCGCGGACATCGCGGAAGCTCCCTCCTTCCTCCAGCCGGCCGCCGGTCGCCGCCGTGAAGACGTCCTCGAGGGACGCCACGCCGAACTGCTCGCGGAGCCTGCCGGCGGTCCCGAGCGCGGCGATCTCGCCCAGGTCCATGATCGCGATCCGGTCGCACTGCCGCTCGGCCTCCTCCATCTGGTGCGTCGTGACGAGCATCGTCGTGCCGGCCTCCTCGCGCAGCACTTCCAGGCGGTCCCAGACGACCCGGCGCGCGGTCGGGTCGAGGCCGACCGTCGGCTCGTCGAGGAACAGCACCTGCGGGCGCTTCAAGACCGCGGTCGCGATCTCCAGGCGCCGCAGCATCCCGCCCGAGAGCGTGCGGCCGAGCCGGTCCAGGAACGATCCGAGCGCCATCGCCTCCACGGCCTGATCGATCCGCTCGCGGCGCTCGCGTTTCGGCACGCCGGTCACCCGGCCGTAGAACTCGAGGTTCTCGCGCGCGGTGAGCGCGCCGTCGATCGAAATCGCCTGCGGCACGTAGCCGATCGCCTGGCGGACGGCGAGCCCCTCGGCGACCACGTCGTGCCCGGCGACGAACGCGCGCCCCTCGGTCGGCCTCAGCAGAGTCGTCAGCACGCGGATCGCCGTCGTCTTGCCGGCGCCGTTCGGCCCGAGTAGCCCGAAGACCTCGCCCTCGCCGATCGCGAAGGAGATCCCTCCGACCGCCTGGACATCGCCGAAGCGGACGACGAGCTGGTCGACGAGGACCGTCGAGCGCTGCTCTCCGACCGGGGCGAGCCGGGTCATCCGCGCACGAGCTCCTCGCTCCTCGTCCGCAGCGCGACCGCAGCCTTCGCGGTCAGGCGGACGAGCTCCTCCCGCTCGCGCTGGTCCAGCGCCTCGAGGACGTCGCAGAAGAAGAGCTGCCGCTGCGCCGCGATCGCGGTGACGAGCTCCTCGCCGGCCCTGGTCAGCGCGACCGTCGTCGCGCGACGGTCATCGGGCTCCCTCCTGCGCTGGACCAGGCCTGCGTCCTCGAGCCGGTCGACCAGGCGCGTCGCCGTCGCATCGTCGATCCCGACCTGGCCCGCCAGCTCGCCGACCCGCAGGCCGCCCTGGCGAGCGAGCAGGTCGAGCGCCCGCAGCTTGCTCGGGGTCATCTTCCCGGCCAGGCCCGGATGGAGGGACGCGAGAAGCCTGCGGCTTCGGAGCACGGCGCCGAGCTCGTGCCAGCCCTCCGAGAGCTCGCGAGCGAGGGTTTTCAGGTCAGCATCAGAGATATCTGCATCTTACAGAATCTGCATGTTGCAAGTATTTCGCCATCTCGCCGCCGCCCGACCTACCAGGGCGCGATCGTCGTGCCGCCCCACTCCTCGGGCTCGACATCCCGGAGGGTCTGCGTCAGCTCCCAGCGGTGGCCCCCGATGTCCTCGAGGATTCCCGAGCGCTCGCCGTACTCCCACGTCGTGAGGTCCTCGACGACGCGCGCTCCCTGATCACGCGCGCGAGCAAACGCAGCGTCGACGTCCGGCACGCGCACCTTGATCAGGTGCGCCGCTCCGCTGCCGGCCGGCGCCACGCGATCCCCGCCAACCTCGGCGACGACGACGGCGCCGTCGACCCCGACGCGGAGCTGAGCCCGGTGCGAGTCACCGATTCGTACCCGCTCCGTGAAGCCGAACGCCGCCTCCAGCCACGCCACCGCCGCTCGCACGTCGGGGTACACGAGCACCGGTGTCACGGTGGCCGGCGGCGCCGAACGATTCGTCAGCACGGCGAGAGAGTAGAGAAAGCCCGCCCGAGCAGGCGCGATCCGGGATCATTGTGCTTCGCATGCGCCGGACGCTCGGGTTGGCATCACTCGTGGCCCTTGGGCTGGTCGTCGCCTCGGCTCCATCCGCGGGCTCGAGCGCGGCCCCGCTGAGGGCCTGGGCCAAGACCGTCTGGAACGGCGACATCTACGTGGTCAACGCGGACGGCACCGGGAGCAGGCGCCTGACCCGAGATCCCGCCGAGGAGTTCGACCCCGCCTGGTCGCCGGACGGGACGAAGATCGCCTTCTCGCGTTCCGACGGCGACCGCTACCAGATCTTCGTCATGAACGAGGACGGGACGAGCCCCGTGCAGCTGACGCAGGGCGACAGCTCCTCCTCCGACGCGGCCTGGTCGCCCGACGGCAGACGCATCGCCTTCACCCGCTGCAGCGCAGGCTCGTGCCACATCTACGTCATGAGCGCGAATGGGAGCGGCGAGACGAGGCTCACGCAGGGCGATCGGCCGGGCGAGTGGGATCCGAGCTGGTCGCCCGACGGCACACGCATCGTCTTCGCCGAGATCGGGGGCATCGTCGTCATGAACGCCGACGGCCGGGACTGGAAGCAGGTGACGGTCGGCCCGGCCGACGACAACAACCCGGACTGGTCACCAGACGGCTCGCGGATCGCGTTCGACTCCTCGCGGGGCCTCTGGGACGGAGACCTATACGTCGTCGACCCGGGCGGAGGCCCGCTAACCGACCTCACGGACAGCCAGCCGCTGGACTCGAATCCGTCCTGGTCGCCGGACGGCCGGCTGATCGCATTTATGCGCAGGCGGAACCGGCACGTGCAGGCGCGGGTCTTCGTGATGAGCGCCGACGGAAGCTGGCAAACGAATCTCCGCGCGATCGGCGACGTCTACTCCAGGCCGTCGTGGTCGCCGGACGGGTCGAAGCTCGCGTACTCCTGGCTCACGGCGTGCGTGGTCCCGAAGGTGGCGGGGATGAGGCTGGCGGATGCCCGCGAGCGGATCAGGCGCGCCAGCTGCTCGGTCGGCGTCGTCCGCTACGAGGCCTCGCGCGGTCCGCGCGGGGTCGTCGTCTCGCAGCGCCCGCAGGCCCGTGCCGAACGCCGGATCGGCACCAGGGTCAGCCTCGCCGTGAGCCGCCGGCGCTGACGTTCAGTCCCAGCGGACGGCGATCCGGCCCTCGACGCCCGGCAGCGGCAGCCCCGCCGCCTCGGCCTCGACCGCCTCGCGCTTCGCCCGCGGGATCCGCGTCCAGGGCGTGACCGTCAGGTTCGCCTGCGCCCGGCGCCACGTCCCGACGATCTCGCCTTCCACGAGCACCGCGCCCGGCCAGACGCGGGAGGTCCAGAGCGCGGCGCGGCGCTCCGCATCGGGGACGAGCAGTTCGCGATCGACGCCCCGGAGGAGGTAGTACGCGTCGCCGCTCGGCAGGAGCCGCGCCGCGGCGGCCGGCCCGGGTTGCGCGCGGAGCAGAGGCTCGTCGCGGCTCAGGATCCAAGCCTCCCCGAACGGCGTCCGCACCGCGGTCAGGGATCTCCTGAGCCGGTCGAAGGCGACGTCTGCCTCGACCAGCCCGATCCCGGCCCACGTGGCGAACGACGAGGGAGTCGACGGCCCGAGAACATGCAGGTAGCGGCGCGCGAGGTCGCGGCGCGCGTCGAGCGGGTCGACGTCGGGACGGGGAACGCTCCAGATCGTCGGCTGCCGCGCGCCCTCCCAGCGGATGAGAACCGTGCCCGTCGGCGCGGCATACCGGAACGAGTTCGAGTTCACCCCGAGTGCGCGACCCGCCTCGTTGTCGCCCATGCGCCGGCCGGCGAGAAAGGCGTGGAGTCGAGCGGCGACGTCCTCGGCCCGCTGCCGGCCGCGGACGTCGTCGGTCAGCCGCCCCAGCGTGAAGAGCGCGCGATCCCGCTCCGCCACGACGTAGTTGCTGTACCTCGGCCCCCAGAGCTGCACGAGCGACGGGTCCTCCCAGACAGCCGGGTGAGCGCCTTCGACGCGCGCGTGGATCGAGAGCAGCGCAGCGCGCGGCATGCTGTCCTGGAGCCCGGCCCAGGCCGCCTGCCGGAGCGAACGCGCGCCGCGCGGGAGGCGCTCGTCGAGCGCACCGACCCGACGTCGGAAGGCGAGGATCTGTTCCCGCGAGACGTCGAGCGCGGCTCTCGTCACTCAGCCTCGGCGAGTGCTTGCTCGAGGGCGGCTCGATCGTCGGGGCCGCCGTGCGCCGGAAGGACGTGCTCGACCGGGAGCTCGAGCAGAGGCCGGAGCCGGTCCACGACCTCCTCCCGCGTCACTCCCCCGCGCAGCCACTCGTCCTGGATCCGGAGGCCCTGCCCGAAGTCGGCGAGCGTATCGCCGGAGATCACCGCCCGCTTGCTCTCGACCCAGAGCACGACGTCGTTGTGCTCGCGGCCCTGGAACACGTCGATCTCGAACGGCAGCTCGTCGCTCGACAGGTAGAAGCTTCCAGCGCCGGTCCCACGCAGCCACGTGAGGTCTGGACTGCCGTCCCCGGCTTGCTCGGCCGTGATGCCGAACTTGTCGATCAGGTCCTGCGCCGAATCGGGCGGAGGCGCGAACACCGGAAGGCCGTGGCGCTGGACGAGGCTCTGCGCGTCGCGCTCGTGCCAGGGCGCCGTGAGGACGACCGCGACCTCGCGTTCGCCGAAGCGAGCCTCGAGCTCCCCAGGGACCGCCAGCGGGTCGAAGAGCAGCAGCCGCTCGCCGTCGTCGACCGCATACGACGAGACCGTCTCCGCCCACGGCTCGCTCGGCTCCCACCCGGGGTGCGGTGCCGCCCAGTGCCACAGGCCGGGGGCCAGTTCGCGCACGGGCGCGATGCTACTAGAGGTCGGTCGCCGAAAAACGGTGGCAACCTAAGCAAATCTGTGCCACTCTGATGTGGAGGAGCGGTACAGAAATTCGGACCATTGGGGACACTCGAGGGGCGCGTCCAAACGCGCACGCGGAAGCGCCGTCAACGTCACGGAGGAACGGCAGCGCCCAATTCACAGACGACGTCGGGGCCCTCGTCATCGGCGGCGACTACCAGGGGCTCGGCATCGTCCGCAGCCTCGGGCGCCAGGGCATCCCCGTCTGCGTCGTCGACGACGAGTACTCGATCGCGCGGTTCTCGCGCCACACGAAGCACTCGGTGCGCGTGGCCGACCTGAAGGACGAGCAGGAGACGGTCCGCACGCTGCTCGAGGTCGGCGAGCGGCTCGGCCTGCACGGCTGGGTCCTGTACCCGACCCGCGACGAGACCGTCGCCACGCTCTCGCGGCACCGTGACGTGCTCGCCGAGCACTTCCGCGTGCCGACCCCCGCGTGGGACGTCGTCCGCTGGGCCTGGGACAAGCGCAACACGTACCAGCTCGCCGAGGAGCTCGGCATCCCGGCGCCGCGCACGTGGTATCCACGCACGCTCGAGGAGCTGCGCGAGATCGACGCGGAGCCGCCGCTCGTGATCAAGCCGGCGATCAAGGAGCACTTCGTCTACGCGACGAAGGACAAGGCCTGGCAGGCCAACAGCCGCGAGGAGCTCGAGCGCCTGTTCCTCGAGGCAACCGAGATCGTCGAAGAGGGCGGCGAGGTCATGATCCAGGAGCTGATCCCCGGCGACGGCCGCGACCAGTTCGCCTACTGCGCGTTCTTAAAGGACGGCAGCGCGGTCGGTCAGATGGTGGTTCGTCGCGGCCGCCAGCATCCGCCCGACTTCGGCCGCTCGAGCACCTTCGTCGAGACGACCGAGGTCCCCGAGCTCGAGGAGCTCTCCCAGCGCTTCCTCCAGGCGATCGATTACTACGGGCTCGTCGAGCTCGAGTACAAGCGCGGCGCGGACGGCACCTTCAAGCTGCTCGACGTCAACGCGCGCACCTGGGGCTATCACTCGATCGGCCCACGTTCGGGCGTCGACTTCCCGGCGATGCTGTTCGCCGATCAGCTCGGACGGACGGTCCCGAGCGTTCGCGCGCAGACCGGTGTCCGCTGGGTCCGCCTGACCACCGACGTCCCGACCGCGGCCGTGATGCTGTACCAGCGTCGCCTCGGCTGGCGGTCGTACCTGCGCTCCCTGCGCGGAGTCGACGTCGAAGGAACCTTCGCGAAGGACGACCTCGTTCCGGGGCTCGTCGAGCTCGCGCTGATCCCGTACCTCGCAATCAAGAGAGGATTCTGAACGTGCCCGATCTCGAAGTAGCGATTCTCGGCGCGGGGCCCTACGGCCTCGCGGTCGCGTCCCATCTCAGGAACGCCGGCGTGGAGGCTCACGTCTTCGGCCGGCCGATGTCGTTCTGGCAGGAGAACATGCCCGTCGGGATGCTGCTGCGCTCGAACTGGAGCGCGACGAACATCTCGGACCGCCGCGGCGAGCTCTCGCTCGAGGAGTACCAGGCGGACTCGGGCGCCTCGTTCACGACCCCGGTTCCGCTCGACGACTTCGTCCAGTACGGCCTCTGGGTCCAGCGCAAGGCGGTGCCCGACGTCGACACCCGCTTCGTCAAGCGCATCGAGCAGAACGGGGACGGCTTCCACGTCGCCCTCGAGGACGGGCAGTCGATGACCGCCGGCCGCGTCGTCGTCGCCGCCGGAATCAAGTCCTTCGCGTGGATTCCCGAGGTTCTGCGGGAGCTCTCGCCGAGCCTCGTCTCTCACGCGTCCGCACACCGCGACCTCGGGACGTTCGCCGGCAAGCGGGTGCTCGTGGTCGGCGGCGGCCAGAGCGCGCTCGAGTCGGCGGCGCTCATGCACGAGAGCGGCGTGGACGTCGAGGTGCTCGTGCGCGCGGAGCAGGTCGTCTGGCTCCGCGGCGGAACGATCCACAAGAAGCTCCGGCGCGTGAATGCCGTTCCGCTCTTCTACGGCCCGACGGACGTGGGGCCGCTCGGCATGAGCAGGCTGCTCTCCGAAGTCGGGCTGTGCCGACACATCCCGAAGGCCCTGATGGATCCGATGGCGCGGCGTGCGATTCGACCGGCCGGGTCGAAGTGGCTCGTCGACCGCCTCGCGGACGTGCCGATCACGACGGGCCGCTCGGTCGTGAGCGCCGAGGAGGCCGACGGCCGGGTGCGCGTCGAGCTCGACGACGGAACCGAGCGGGTCGCCGACCACGTCCTCTGCGGGACGGGCTACCGCATCGACCTGACGCGCCACGAGTTCCTTCCGGCGGAGCTCGTCCAGAAGGTCGACCGGGCCAACGGCTATCCGCGCCTCGGCAAAGGGCTCGAGTCGTCCGTTCCGGGACTGCACTTCGTCGGAGCGCCCGCCGCCTTCAGCTGGGGGCCGGTCATGCGCTTCGTGTCGGGCACCTGGTTCACGGGTCAGGAGCTCACGAAGGCAGTCGGCTCGCGGAGGCGGGCCGCCGGCTCGAAGACCCCCGCTCAGAAGGCTGCATAGCTCGGTCTAGACGGGCGGCTCGAGGGCCGCGAACGGGCCGTCGTCCTCCCTGCGGATCGTCCCGTAGGACAGGTCGGCGGCCGGATCGCCGGCGTCGCGTTGACGCCACCAGGCGGCGAGGTCGCGCGGGAGCGGCTTCCAGAGCTGCGGCCGCTCCGCCAGGGCATCGAGGAGCTCGGCGTAGATCGCCCGCTTGTCGGGGTCCCCGAGGTAGCCGGGATCCGGATGGCTGAGGCACTGGATGAGGCCGTGCCGGCTCTCGATCGCGTCCGCCTGGGCCAGCCAGTCGTCGACGGTCGTCTTCCCGAGGACGGTGAACAGGGTGTGGTCCTGCGGAAGCGTGTACGGCACCTCGACCAGGTCGCCGATGAAGTACGGCCAGAGGCTGCAGCATCCGCCGGGCATCGGCTCGAGCGGGTCGGAGTGCGGGACCGAGCAGTCGTAGCTCAACGGCAGCTCTCCGAGCCACTCGTGGACGCGGTGCGTCGACGGCGAGCGGAAGCCGACCGCCTCGAAGGCGCGCGCCGCCTCGTCGATCTCGGGCAGCTGGCGCTGGAAGACGTCGTGCGTCGTGAACAGCGAGTGGTCGTGGCGGAGCCCGTGCAGGCCGATCTCGAAGCCGCGCCCTCGCAGCTCGCGCAGAACGCCCTCGTCGACGGGGTACCAGTTTGCGACCACGTTGAACGACGAGCGCAGGCCGCGCTCCTCCTCGAGGTCCGCGAGCTCGGGCGCCAGCCGGAGGCCCTCGGCGCTCTCGACGTCGTGGGTGAGGATCGCCGCCGCCTTGGCCTTGCCGGGCCAGAACCAGCGAAACTCCAGCGCGTCCGTGCCGGCGGCGAGCAGCAGGCAGAACGCGAAGAACCGGACGAGGCGCAGGACGCTCTCGTCGAGCGGCCAGGCGGGGAACTCGGGGAGGCCGATCCGCTTCGTGTAGACGCGTCTCGCCGCGATCTGCAGCCGGCGCGGGATCAGCGGCTTCGCCGCGTAGTAGGCCCGGAGCTTCCAACTCGTGAGCGAGGGCGGCGCGACGCCCTGCCGCCACTCCTCGCTCACGTAGTTCCGGTAGGCCTCGTCGAGGTCGAACGGGATCCACGGGCCGCCCTGCTCGCCGTGGACGGCCGCGACCGAGCTCCCGTCGGGCAGGACGAAGCGCTCGATCTCCTCGCCCGGCGGCGCGCCGGTCAGGCGCGGGCGCGCGTAGATGCGCCAGGCGCCCGAAGCGAGCCAGGAGGCCTCGGCGTCGCCGGGGGAGCTGTCGATGGAGTGCTCTGTCCTCGGCGCGAGAAGACGGTGGAGCTCGGAGCTCTGGGAACGCTGTTCGGTTGTTTCGATCGGGACCTCCACTACGTGTTACGCGGAGCAGCGGAGCCCGGATGAGTCCGCTGGGCGAGCCGAATGGTAACGCTCTACCTTCGGCCAGCTGAAAAGGCGTCGGGCTCCTGAGATACTCGCCCAAGTGCGGTCTGCGGTTCCCGTCCTCGGCCTGCTCGTCGCAGTCGTCGCCGTTGCCGGCCTGCTCGTCCGGTCGCCGGTGAGCTCGGCTGCTCCGGGCCAGACGATCGTGTCGCTCACCTTCGACGACGGCCGGACGACCCAGTACTCGATGCGCGGCCCGCTCGCCGCGCACGGGATGCGAGCGACGTTCTTCGTGAACAGCGGCGACGTTGCCCCCACGCCCGGGGGCTTCTACATGACGTGGGCGCAGATCCACGATCTCGCCGCTGATGGAAACGAGATCACGGGCCACTCGCTCACCCACCCGCACCTCACCCAGCTCCAGCCCGCGGCGCTGCAGCACGAGATCTGCGACGACCGTACGAATCTGCTGAACCAGGGCTTCTCGCCCGTCCTCAGCTTCGCGTACCCGTACGCCGAGTACAACGCTGCGGTCGAGGCGATGGTGAGCCAGTGCGGCTACCTGTCCGCGCGGACGGTCGGCGGGCTCCGATCCGGCAACCAGTGCGGCGGTTGCCCATTCGCCGAGACATTCCCGCCGCTCGACGTGTACGCAACGCGGACGCCGCAGGACATCTCCAGCTCGACGTCCCTCGCGCAGATGGAGGGCTACGTCACGCAGGCCGAGCAGAACGGCGGCGGGTGGGTCCAGCTCGTGATCCACGGCGTCGGCGACCGGGGCGGAGTGCCGCTCAGCCAGATGACCACGTTCCTCGACTGGCTCCAGCCGCGTGCCGCGAGCGGAACGGTCGTGAAGACGGTCTACGACGCAGTCACCGGCGGACAAGAGCCCGGCCCGGACGTGTTTCCTCCGTCGACGACGATCGCCTGCAACGGAGCGGCGTGCTCGGGCTGGTACGGCGGGGCCGTTACGGTCAGCCTGGCTGCGACCGACTTCGGCGGGTCGGGCGTGGCCGTCACGCGCTACACGACCGACGGCACCGACCCGACCGAGTCGAGCGCCGTCTACACGGTCCCGTTCACCGTCCCCGCGACGACGCCCGTCAAATTCCGGTCCTGGGACAACGAAGGCAACATGGAGACGACGAAGACGCAGGTCGTCCAGCTCGATACGACTCCGCCCGCAGTGAGCATCACGGCGCCGACCTCAGGGGCCGTCATCACCGGGCAGAACGTGACGGTCGCCGCGAGTGCGAGCGACGTCGGTTCCGGCACCCGTCAGGTCGCCTTCTTCGCCGACGGGACCACGCTCGGAACGAGCACGAACGCGCCGTACCAGGTTCGCTGGCGGGCTCGCGGGTCGGGCAACGGGCAGCACGTGTTGACGGCCGTCGCGACCGACGCGGCCGGCAACGCGGCGACTTCTGCACCGGTGACCGTCACGGTCAGATAGAGCCGTCCAGGTCCCGCGGAGGGCGTCTACAATCGCGCGATGCCCAAGCGCTGGGCTACCGTGGCCGCGGCCTTCCTCGGTCTCATCGCGCTGGTCATCACATCGACGGCCGGTACGAGCGAGCTTCGCCCGAAGCGCCCGCGGAACGTCTCGAAGCCGCAGATCGCCGGGCTGGCGATGACCGCCCAGGCCCTGACCGCGTACCACGGTTCGTGGACCGGGAGCCCGAAGCGGTATCGCTACAGGTGGCAGCGCTGCAACAAGGCGGGCAAGTCGTGCCGGAGGACCGGGAGGTCGGGCTCGACCTTCCGCGTCACGGCACGCGACGTCGGCGCGCGGATCCGACTCGTCGTCACCGCGTCGAACCGCGGCGGCTCGAGCTCCGCCCATTCGCGCGCGACGGTCGTCGTGACGAGGAGCGCCGCCCCGACGAAAGGGCCGCCTCCGAGCGGCGGCTACTTCGATCTCCAGCCCGTCGGCACCTGGTCGCGGCTGCCCAGCGGCGCCGCCTGCGCCGGGCTGATCCACCGCTCGACCTGGGAGCCGCGCCGCGACAACACGAAGCGGAACCACATCGTCCCCAACCCGAGCGC
>Ga0126377_10002636_pt1 | contig 12419 bp, 8 predicted proteins | sample PanSoiMetPlot_22_FD_92647 | JGI IMG/M metagenome (GOLD analysis project Ga0126377, IMG submission 92647) | Tropical forest soil microbial communities from Panama - MetaG Plot_22 | ecosystem: Environmental > Terrestrial > Soil > Tropical forest > Bulk soil | place: Panama | collected 2016-02-17
CGCCGTGGCGCGCCGTGCTCGACACGGTCCGGGCCGGCTCGGGCGATCCGCTGGCCCCGTTCATCCCCGCGCACGTGACGCTGCTCGGCCCCGCCGAGATCCGCAACGGACAGCTCGACGAGGTCCGGGAGCACCTTGCCGCGGTGGCGGCGCGGCACCGGCCGTACGCGATGCACCTGCGCGGCACCGGCACCTTCCGGCCGGTTACCGAGGTGGTGTTCGTGGCGGTGGCCGACGGGGGAGGCGAGTGCGCGTCGCTCGCCTCCGACGTGCGGGGCGGCCCACTGGCACGGGAGCTGCTGTTCCCGTACCACCCGCACGTGACGGTGGCGCACGACGTGCCGACCGACGCGCTCGACCGGGTCTCCGCGGAACTCGCCGGCTTCGAGGCGCGGTTCACCGTCGACCACTTCACGCTCTACGTGCACGACACCGACGGGCGGTGGCGGCCGCTCGGCGACTTCGCCCTCACCGGGCCGGGCGGGCTCGCCGACGGCGGGCCGTGACGACCGCGTGAACGTCGTCGCGCGGGTCGAAGCGGGCTGGGACGCCTCGATCGCCTGGGCGTGCCGCCGGTCGCGCATCTTCGACCACGCGTGGCGGGCCCGGCTGCGCTACGGCGTGGTGCACGGCGGCCGGTTGGCCGCGGCGATGGCCTACTACAGCTTCTTCGCGGTCTTCGCCCTTGCCCTGGTCGCCTACGCGGTCATCGGGTACGTACTGGCCAACAGCGCCGCCGCGGTGGCGACGGTGGACCGGTTCCTGCACCAGAACGTGCCGTTCCTCAACGCCGGGCAGATCGCCGACGAGCGTACGACGGTCGCCGTGGTCGGCCTGGTCGGCCTGGTCTTCACCAGCGTCGGGTGGATCGAGTCGATGCGCTCCTCGCAGCGCGCGGTCTGGCGCCTCGACCAGCAGCCGGGCAACTTCTTCGTCCGGCGCCTGGTCGACCTGGGCATCATGGTGGCGATCGGCCTGCTGCTGGCGCTGTCGCTGTGGGTGCAGAGCGCCGTCAACGGCGCCGTGCCGCCGCTGCTGCTGCAGCTCACGCCGGAGACCGTTGGCATCGGGTGGCAGCAGGTCATCTCCGCGGTCGTCAGCGTCGTGGGTGTCGTGTCGAGCTTCCTGGTCAACGTGGTCCTCGCGGCCAGCCTGCTGTCCGGGGTCGCCAGGCTGCGGATGCCGCCCCGGCGGCTGCTGCCGGCGGTGGTGCTGGTCGCGGTCGGCCTGAGCGTGCTGAGCAGTGTCGGTCGCCTGTACATCGACTACAGCGCGCACCGGCCGGCGTTCCAGCTGGTCGGCGGTGCGGTCGCGCTGCTGCTGTTCCTCTACCTGTTCCACCAGCTGCTGCTGTTCGGGGCGGCGCTGGCGGCGACGGCCACCGGCGGGAGGGTGGTCGACCTCGCCGGCGGGGCGCCACCGGACGCGGACAGAGCCGACGGAGATGCCGACAAAAGCGCCCCGGCCCCCCGCCGGGAGCGGATGATGGGTCGCGTGGGTGCTCTCGTCACATTGCGGCTCCCGGACGATTCGCCGGTACGGGCGATGCCGTGGATCATCACGTTCGGCCCCCTCGACGACGAGGCGGACTGGGACCCCGTGGTCTGCGGGCCCTACGAGTATCCCCACGCGCTCGCGCTGGCCGAGGAGATCGTCGCCGAGGAAGAGCTGATGGCGGTGATGGAGCCGATGCTCGGCCTGGCCTCGCCGGACGAGATCCGCCGCGAGATCGACCTGGCGAAGGCGACCGCGGATCAGGAGATGGACCTCGACGACGAGCTCGACGAGCTCGACTCCGGCGACGGGTTCGACGCCGACCACGGTCCGGGGGAGGTGGGCGCCGCGGAGCACCCGCCGCTGCCCGCCGCCGACGAGGTACGGGCCGGCATGGCGCGCATCGCGCACCGGCTGGCCCAGCCGGGCTGACCGGGGGCGGTGGGCGCCGCCTCGCGGCGGTGCTCGCCGTGCTGGCACTGGTTGCCACGGGCGCCGTGGCCTGCACAAAGGGGCACGGCCTCAAGAGCGGGCTCGCGTACGCCGTTGGCGGCCCCGGCGACGACGGCTTCAACGACCTCGCGCTGGCCGGGCTCGACCGGGCGGACCGGGACCTGCACGCGGTCTCCTCGGTGAAGGCGCTCACCGCCGGCACCGACGAGACCGAGGACGACAGGTACCGTCGCCTGACCCTGCTGTGCGGGGCCGGCTACGACCCGGTGATCGCGGTCGGGTTCACGTACGCGGGGTCCGACCCGGCCAGCGGGCCGCTGGCCCGGGCCGCCCGGCAGTGCCCGCACACCCACTTCGCCATCGTGGACGACGACACGGTGCGCGAGCCCAACGTCGCCGACCTGGTCTTCGCCGACGAGCAGGGTGCCTACCTGATGGGTGTGGTGGCCGCGAACCGGACCCGCACCGGCATCGTCGGGTTGCTCGGTGCCTGCCCGGCCGGCGTCATCAAGGCCTTCGTCGCCGGCTACACGGCCGGCGCGGACGCGGTGGATCCCCGGATCGCGGTCCGCGTGTCGTACGTGTCGCAGGACGCCTCGCGCTGCGACTTCACCGACCCCGGCCCGGCCCGCGCGGTGGCCGCGGCGCTGTACGCCGCCGGGGCGGACATCGTCTTCCAGGTCGCCGGCGGCGCCGGCCTCGGCGTGTTCCAGGCCGCCGACGCGGCGGGCAGGTCCGCCATCGGCGTGGACGCCGACCAGTACCGCGCGGTCGGGCCGCCGCTCAACCACGTCATCGTCACGTCCATGATCAAGCGGGTCGACGTCGCGGTCTACGACTTCATCCGGGACGTCAGCGCCGGCGACTTCGTCAACGGGACGCACCGCTACGACCTCGCCGACTCGGGCGTCACGTACGCGACGACCGACGGCCAGGTCGCCGACCTGGTCCCGACGCTGGACGCCTACCGCGAGAAGATCGTGGCGGGCCGCATCGTGGTGCCCAGCGGCCCGTAGCCGGCGGACCGCGGAGGCGGCGCCACCGGCCGCCGCCCGCCGGTGTCGACTGTGCAGACGACGGGCGGATGGCCGCCCCGTTCGCGCCGCGCGCCGAACGGTGGGAACTCGTCCGGCGGTCTTGTCGGTGTCCGAGCCGGTGCCGGATATTGATCACTGCGCATCGGTGCGATGCGGCGGCGGACGCCCGGCATGGGAGCACGATGACGACGGGGTTGGTGCTGGGGGCGCGGTACGAGTTGGTGTCCCAGCTCGGCGAGGGCGGCTTCGGCTCGGTCTGGCGCGCCCTCGACACCCGGATGCGACGCGAGGTCGCGGTCAAGCTGCTGCACGTCGTGGGCGCCGACGTTCCACGCTTCGAGCGGGAGGCCCAGGCGCTCGCCCGGCTCAACCATCCCGCCATCGTCACCGCGCACGACTTCGGTGTCGACGGCTCCACGGCGTACCTGGTGCTGGAGCTGATCCGGGGCAGGTCGCTGGCCGACGAGCTGGCTGCGGCCCGCGCGGCCGGCCGGGCGGGGCTGCCGGCGGCCTGGGTCCTGGAGATCGCCGACCAGGTCCTCGACGGCCTGTCCGCGGCGCACGCGGCCGGCTTCGTGCACCGCGACCTCAAGCCCGCCAACGTGATGGTGGTCGCCACCGGTCCCCGCGTGAAGATCGTCGACTTCGGCATCGCGCACGCGGTGGACAAGTCGCGGATGACCGTCGCCGGCGGGATCCTCGGCACCCTGCCGTACATGGCCCCGGAACAGCTCACCGGCGCCGTGCCGGACGGCCGGGCGGACCTGTACTCGCTGGGTTGCATGCTGCACGAGCTGCTCACCGGTGGGTCCGCCTTCCAGGCGACCACGCCGGCTTCGTGGATGCACGCCCACCAGTACCAGGCGCCGGCGCGCCTGGACACCCGGTTGCCGGGCGTGCCCGCTGGCCTGGACGCGTTCGTGCAGCGCCTGCTGGCCAAGGCCCCGGCCGACCGGCCGGCCGACGCCGACGCGGCCCGTGCCGCGATCGCCGCGCTGCGCGCCGCCGCGGCTTCGGCGCCACCCGATCCTCGGCCACGCCCCGATCCTCGGCCGCGCCCCGAGCCGGTGCCGCCCACCGTCGTGCCCCCGCCGGCGCCGCGCGCCCCCGAACCGGCCGCGCAGACCAGCGCCGACCCGGCGGTCACCCGCGCCGCCGAGCCGACCGCCAGGGGCGTCGTGCCGGCACCGCCGCGGCCCAAGGCGGCCGTGCCGCCGCCCACCGCGGCCGCGCCGCCTCATACGGCCGCGCCGCCCACGGCGAGGCGGTCGATCCGGAGGCGGGTCCTGGTGGCGACGGCCGCGGCGGTGGTCGCGGCGACGGGAGTGGTGATCGCCGTCGTGGCGAACGCGTCCGGAAACGCGCGAGCATCGGAGGACCCCGGGGGCACCGGCGGATCGACGCCGAAGCCGACGCTGAGCACGACGTCGCCGGCCGGCCTGGGTGGACCCGTCTCGCCCAAGAAGATCGACGCTTGCATGGTCACCGACACCGCCGGCATCGACGACAAGTCGTTCAACGCGGCCGCCTGGGCCGGCCTACAGGCTGCCCACCAGGCCAACCCGAACATCACCGCGGTGTACACGGAATCGACGAGCCAGGCCTACTTCGAGCCGAACCTGATCCGCTACGCCAGCGGCGGCTGCGACCTGATCGTGGCCGTCGGCGGCCTGATGGGAGCCGCGACGGACAAGGTCGCCGCGTCCCACCCGGGCAGGCAGTTCGCCATCGTCGACTACAAGAGCTCCCGACCCAACGTCTACTCGATGCAGTTCAACGTGGCGCAGGCCAGCTACCTCGCCGGCTACCTGGCCGCCGGCATGACCAAAACCGGCAAGGTGGGTACGTACGGCGGGCTCAAGATCCCGCCGGTGACCCTCTTCATGGACGGCTTCGCCGACGGTGTCGCGCACTACAACCAGGTGCACGGGACCAACGTGCAGGTTCTCGGCTGGGACAGGACGGGCCAGAACGGCCTGTTCGCCAACAACTTCGCTGACCAGGCCCTGGGCCGGTCGCTCGCGCGGCAGCTGGCGAGCCAGGGCGTGGACGTCATCCTGCCGGTCGCCGGTGGCACGGGCCTGGGCACCCTCGCGGAGGCGCAGTCCGCGGGGACGTTCGCGGTGATCTGGGTGGACCAGGACGGCTGCGTCAGCGCGACCCAGTACTGCGGCGTGTTCGCGAGCACGGTCGTCAAGAACGTCTCCGACGCGGTGAAGGACGCGGCGCTCGCGGCCGCGGACCGCAGCCTCATCGGCGGGTACATCGGCACTCTCGCCAACCACGGTGTCGGGCTGGCCCCGTACCACGACTTCGAGGCGAAGATCCCGCAGGCGCTGAAGGACGAGGTGTCGGCGTTGGCCCAGCAGATCGCCGGCGGCCAGATCACGGTCACGTCACCGGCAGCGCCGAAATAACCCGATCTGTCCCATCCGGGGGCTATCGTAGGTTGATCGTCACTGGCCGTTCGGACGTGACGACGACGCCATGAAACGTCAGCCGCGCGTCGGGTGAGCGATGTCGCACCGGCTGACCTGCGGCGCGGTACTCCGTGCTTCGATATAGCAACATGAGGCGATTTTGCTTCGCGGAACGCGTACGCTCAGCGTCCGTCGGGATCATCGCATCGAGGCGATGTTAGGGAAGGGGTACGATCTTGCGCTCCACGCGTGGGATGAAGCTTATGGGGGCGGCCGCTGTCGGCGTGCTCGCCCTGTACACCGCGGCGTGCGGCTCCGCTCCGGCGAAGACGCCGACCGGAGGCGCCACATCGCCGACCGCGGGCGGTCAAACGAGCGCCGCTGGCAAGGCGATCAGCGCCTGCATGGTCACCGACACCGGTGGCATCGACGACAAGTCGTTCAACGCGGCCGCCTGGGCCGGCCTGCAGGCGGCCAACCAGGCCAACCCGCAGATCAGCATCAAGTACGTGCAGTCCAAGACCGAGGCTGACTACGAGCCGAACCTGACCAACTACGCCAACGGCGGCTGCGACCTGATCGTCGCCGTCGGTGGCCTGATGGGTACGGCAACGGACAAGGTCTCCGCGGCGAACCCGAGCAAGAGCTTCGCGATCGTCGACTACAAGAGCGCCAACTCCAACGTGTACTCGATGCAGTTCGACACCGCGCAGGCCGCGTACCTGGCCGGCTACCTGGCCGCCGGGGTGAGCAAGAGCGGCGTGGTCGGCACGTACGGCGGCCTCAAGATCCCGCCGGTCACCATCTTCATGGACGGCTTCGCCGACGGTGTCGCGCACTACAACCAGGTGCACAGCAAGAACGTGAAGGTGCTGGGCTGGGACAAGGCCAAGCAGGACGGCCTGTTCGCCAACACCTTCACCGACCAGGCCAAGGGCAAGGCGCTGGGGCAGCAGCTGCACAGCCAGGGCGCGGACGTCATCCTGCCGGTCGCCGGTGGTACCGGTCTCGGCACCGCCTCGGGCGCGCAGTCCGGCGGCTACAAGGTGATCTGGGTCGACCAGGACGGCTGCGTCAGCGCGGCGCAGTACTGCTCGGTGTTCCTGAGCACGGTCGCCAAGAACATCGCCGACGCCGTCAAGGACGCGGCCATGAAGGCCAGCGCGGGGACGCTGACCGGTGGCGGCTCCATCGGCACGCTTGCCAACAACGGCGTGCAGCTCGCTCCGTACCACGACCTCGATTCGGCGGTGCCCGCGGCCCTGAAGGCCGAGATCGACCAGCTGAAGCAGGACATCATCAGCGGCAAGATCACGGTCACCTCGCCGGCGCAGCCTAAGTAAACCGTTCGGCCCCACGCCATGGGATCATGGCGGTGAGCGGGGCCGATCAGGGGCTAGACGTGAGGGCGTCGGGCCGCCAGACTGGCGATCCGGCGCCCTCACGTATGGGCGGATGGGGCCCCTGTTGCTGCTGTGGCGAACGCGACGGCTTTCGGAGGTGTGCGCTGAGACTCGAACTGCGTGGCATCACCAAGCGTTTCGGCGACCTGGTTGCCAACGACGAGATATCGCTGACCGTCGAGCCGGGTGAGATCCACGCCCTGCTCGGGGAGAACGGCGCCGGCAAGTCGACCCTGATGAACGTGCTGTACGGCCTGCTCCAACCGGACGCCGGCGAGATCCTGGTCGACGACGCGCCGCTGCGCATCCACAGCCCGCGCGACGCGATCGGCGCCGGCATCGGCATGGTGCACCAGCACTTCATGCTCGTCCCGGTGTTCACCGTCGCGGAGAACGTGATGCTGGGCGCCGAACCGACGGTCGGCCCGGTCGGCTCGCTGAACCGGCGAGCGGCCCGGGCCCTGGTCAGCGACGTCTCCAAGCGGTACGGGCTGCCGGTCGACCCGGACGCGACCATCGAGGACCTGCCGATCGGCGTGCAGCAGCGGGTCGAGATCGTCAAGGCGCTCACCCGCGAGGTCGACGTGCTGATCCTCGACGAGCCGACCGCCGTGCTCACCCCGCAGGAGACCGAGGAACTGCTGGCCGTGATGCGTACGCTCAAGGCCGCCGGCAAGTCGATCGTGTTCATCACGCACAAGCTCAAGGAGGTCAAGGCCATCGCCGACCGGATCACCGTGATCCGGCGCGGCAAGGTGGTCGGGGCCACCACCCCCGATGCCAGCGAGGACGAGCTCGCCTCGATGATGGTCGGCCGCTCGGTGAAGCTGCGGGTCGACAAGGAGCCCGCCCGGCCGGGCGCGTCGGCGCTGGCCGTACGCGGTCTGCGGGTCGCCGACGAGCGCGGTTACGTCGCGGTCGACGGGGTCGACTTCGACGTACGCGCCGGTGAGGTGCTGGGCATCGCGGGCGTGCAGGGCAACGGGCAGACCGAGCTGGTCGAGGCGATCATGGGCCTCAGGCCGGTGCTGGCGGGCGAGGTCGAGCTGGCGGGCCGGGGCCTTGCCGGCCGTTCCACCGCCGAGATTCTCGCCTCAGGTGTCGGGTACATCCCCGAGGACCGCAGCACCGACGGCATCATCAAGGACTTCACCGTCGCCGAGAACCTGGTCCTCGACGTGTACCGGGAGGCGCCGTACTCGTCCGGGCTGGCCATGCGGCCGGAGGCGGTCACGGCCAACGCCCGCAAGCTCATCACCGAGTACGACGTGCGCACCTCCTCGCACCAGGCGACGGTCGGCACCCTCTCCGGCGGCAACCAGCAGAAGGTCATCGTCGCCCGGGAGATGTCCCGGCCGCTGAAGCTGCTGATCGCTTCCCAGCCGACCCGCGGCGTCGACGTGGGTTCCACCGAGTTCATCCACGCCCGGGTGATCACCGAGCGGGACAGCGGTGCGGCCGTGCTGCTGGTCTCCAGCGAGCTCGACGAGGTCGTGGCGCTCGCCGACCGCATCGCGGTGATGTACCGCGGCCGGGTGCTCGCCTTCGTCGACCCCGACGTGCCCCGCGAACAGCTCGGCCTGCTGATGGCGGGCGTCACCGAAGGGGAAGGCACAGAGACCGGGGGACGGCACCGCGCCGGGAACGGCGACGACACCCACGGGCCGAGTGACACCGACGGGCCGAGCGACACCGACGAACAGACCGGGACCGCGTGATGACCGACGAGCCCACCAAAGACCGGCCCGACGCGACGGCAACCGAGCCGGCGCCCGAGCCCGAGCCGATCGCCGCCGACATCCTCGACTCGAGCGACCCGGCCGCGGCGCTGACCGAGGTCGGCGCGACGCACGAGCGGCCCGAGTCGCGGTTCCTGCGCGCGGTCTACTGGCTGACCAGCGCCAACACGTTCGTCATCACGGTCCTTTCGATCTTCTCGGCGCTGGTCATCGGCGCCATCCTGATCGTGCTGGCCAACCGCGACGTCATGGCGAAGTTCAGCTACTTCACCGCCCGGCCGAGTGACGCGCTCACCGCCTCGTGGGACCTCATCCGCAGCGCGTACACCGCCCTGTTCCAGGGGGCGATCTACAACCCGGACGCCACCACCTGGCGCCAGGCGCTGTTCCCGATCTCCGAGACGCTCACCAACGCCACCCCGCTGATCTTCACCGGCCTCGCGGTCGCGGTCGCGTTCCGCGGCGGCCTGTTCAACATCGGCGCACAGGGCCAGGCGGTCATGGGTGCGATCGGCGCCGGCATCGTCGGTTTCGAGATGGACCTGCCGATCGTGCTGCACCTGATCCTGGCGCTGCTCGGCGGGATCATCGGCGGCGGCGTCTGGGGCGCCATCCCCGGATACCTCAAGGCGAAGACCGGGGCGCACGAGGTCATCGTCACGATCATGCTCAACTACATAGCGGCGCCCGCCTTCATCAGCTGGCTGATCATCCAGAAGGGCGTGCAGGACCCGAACCGGACCGACGCGATCAGCAAGACCGTGCACAGCCACGCCACCCTGCCGGCGTTCTTCCCGAACACGGAACTGCGGGTCAACCTCGGCCTCGTGGTCGGCCTGCTGTGCGCCGCGCTGATGGCCTGGCTCGTCAACCGGTCGACGCTCGGGTTCGAGATCCGCGCGGTCGGCTCGAACCCGGACGCGGCCCGCACCGCCGGCATGAGCGTCGGGCGTACATACACGCTCCTCATGATCATCTCGGGTGCGCTCGCCGGTCTCGGCGGCGCGGCCCTGGTGCTGGGCACCGCCAACGCGCTGACCACGCAGGTCGCGGGCACGATCGGCTTCGACGGCATCACCGTGGCGCTGCTCGGACGGGGCAAGCCGTGGGGCGTGGTGCTGGCCGCGATCCTGTTCGGCGCGCTCACCGCGGGTGGTAACCGGATGCAGGCCGACGCCGGGGTCACCAACGACATCGTCGCGGTGCTGCAGGCCGTGATCGTCATCTTCATCGCGGCCCCGGCCCTGATCAAGTCCATCTACCGGCTGCGGGCGGCGCGGACCGCCCGGCTTGCCACGAACCTTGCGAAGGGCTGGTAGGCCATGTCCGTGACAACGGCGCCGGAGGCGATCGTCCCCGTCACCGCGGAGCCGACCAAGTTCTGGACCAGTGGCCGGCGGGCCGGCGCGATCTTCGTGGCGCTCGGCGGTCTTGCCCTCATCTTCTGGGGACCGCTGGCCGGCGGCCCGCAGTCCGGCCCGTCGTCGCACGCCCGGTTCAACGCGGGTCAGGACCTGCTCGCCCACCACATCGCGATCCCCTCGCGCCTCGGTGCCATCGTGTTCGCCGCGATCGCCGTGGTGTGCGGGATCGTCCTGCTGTCCCGCGCGGTGGTGCCGTTCCGCCGCACGCTGATCGGCATCGCGCTGGTCTGCCTGGTCATCGCCTTCCTGTGCTGGCAGATCAAGGGCCAGACGATGCCGCTGGGCTACGCGGCGAGCCAGACCGTGTTCTTCGCGCTCCCGCTGGTGTACGGCGCGCTGACCGGAGTCATCGGCGAGCGCAGCGCCGTCATCAACGTGGCCATCGAGGGCCAGCTGCTGATGGGGGCATTCCTCGCGGCGCTGGTCGGCACCATGGCGGCCTCGCCGTGGGCCGGGCTGGTCGCCGCCGGGTTCGGCGGCGTGCTGGTCGCCGCGCTCCTCGCGGTGCTGTCCATCAAGTACCTGGTCGACCAGGTCGTGCTCGGCGTCGTGATCAACCTGCTGGTGCTGGGCATCACCAGCTACATGTACTCGCAGCTGATGCAGCCCCACTCCGAGTCTTTCAACAGCGCGCCGCCGCTGCCGACGTGGAACATCCCGGTGCTCGAGAAGATCCCGATCATCGGGCCGGCGCTGTTCCAGCAGAACATCCTCACGTACCTGATCATCGTGCTGGTCATCGTGGTGCACATCGGCCTGTTCCACACCAGGTGGGGACTGCGCACCCGCGCGGTGGGCGAGCACCCGGCCGCCGCGGACACCGTCGGCATCAAGGTGAACGCCACCCGGTACCGCAACGTGCTGCTCGCCGGCGTCATCGCGGGCGTCGGCGGCGCGTACTTCACCATCGGGTCGGGTGCGAACTTCACCCAGAACATGACGGTCGGCAAGGGCTTCATCGCGCTCGCCGCGGTCATCTTCGGCAGGTGGAGCCCGGTCGGAGCGACGCTGGCCGCGCTGCTGTTCGGGTTCACCACCTACCTGGGCGACTTCCTGCCCACGATCGGCTCGTCGATCCCGTCGGCGTTCCTGTCGATGCTGCCGTACATCGCGACCATCGTCGCGGTGGCCGGTCTGGTCGGCCGGGTACGCGCCCCGGCCGCCGACGGCAAGCCGTACGTTAAGGGGTGACGGCGACCGCCCGGCGGGAGGGCAGGGCATGGAGATCGACTGGTACGGCCTGCGTACGGCCGCGACCGACGCGATGCGCTGCGCGTACGCGCCGTACTCGGACTTCCCGGTCGGTGCCGCCGCGCTCGTGGACGACGGTCGGATCGTACGCGGCTGCAACGTGGAGAACGCCTCCTACGGGCTGACCCTGTGCGCGGAATGCGGCCTGGTCAGCGCCCTGCACGCGAGCGGCGGCGGCCGGCTCGTCGCGTTGAGCTGCGTCGACGGCAACGGCGAGCTGCTGATGCCGTGCGGGCGGTGCCGGCAGCTGCTGTGGGAGCACGGCGGCCGGGAGCTGCTGGTCGACTCCGCCACCGGCCCGATCCCGATGTACGAGCTGCTGCCGTACGCGTTCGACGTGGCCGACCTGTCCCGGGCGTCCCGCCCGACCGCCGAGCCCGCCCCGCACCTGCGCGAGATGCTCGGCAAGGGCACCGTGTTCGTGCACCCGGACAGCGTGGACGGCAGTCGCGTCTGGACCGGCTACTGGGACGGCTCCACCGGCCGGGCCGGCCCCGGGCGCCGGTCGGCGATCCTCGACGAGGCGCCGGCCCGGGCGTCGGCGACCGACGTGATCGCCTGGGGCCTCGCCCGTACCCGCCGGGTCGTGGTGGTGGACGCGGACGGTGAGATGTTCTGGGCGGGTGAGGGCCCGCCACCGGCCGAGGTCGGCCGGGTCTGGCCGGGCTGACGACCGCGGAGGGCTTGTGGTGGCTGAACCTTTCGCGGCCGTTGACGTCATCCGCGTCAAGCGGGACGGCGGCGCGCTCTCCGACGACCAGATCGACTGGGTGATCGACGCCTACACCCGCGGTGCCGTCGCCGACGAGCAGATGTCCGCGCTCGCCATGGCCATCCTGCTGCGCGGCATGACGCGCGGGGAGATCGCCCGGTGGACCGCGGCGATGATCGCCAGCGGCGAGCGGCTCGACCTGTCCGGGGTGCCGCGGCCGACGGTCGACAAGCACTCGACCGGCGGCGTGGGTGACAAGATCACACTGCCGCTGACGCCGCTGGTCGCCGCGTGCGGTGCGGCGGTGCCGCAGCTGTCCGGCCGCGGCCTCGGGCACACCGGCGGCACGCTGGACAAGCTGGAGTCGATACCCGGCTGGCGGGCGCGGTTGTCGAACGCCGAGTTCCTCACCCAGCTCGCCGAGGTCGGCGCGGTGATCTGCGCGGCCGGCTCGGGTCTCGCGCCCGCCGACGGCAAGCTCTACGC
>Ga0126377_10002637_pt1 | contig 12419 bp, 12 predicted proteins | sample PanSoiMetPlot_22_FD_92647 | JGI IMG/M metagenome (GOLD analysis project Ga0126377, IMG submission 92647) | Tropical forest soil microbial communities from Panama - MetaG Plot_22 | ecosystem: Environmental > Terrestrial > Soil > Tropical forest > Bulk soil | place: Panama | collected 2016-02-17
ATGGGTGCTGATCCAACAGGGAACACAGATATTGGACCGATTGTTCAGAGTGCAATCAATTCGTGTCCAGCGGGACAGATTGTATACATCCCGCAGGGAACTTTCAAAATCTCATCCACTGTTACTTGGCAAAACAAAAGCAACTCGACATTGCGTGGTGCTGGGCAGGGCAAAACGGTCATTAAGATCGCCATGACCGCAAACCCGTTCTTCGTGCGTGGTGTTCTGCCTTGGCCACCACCGACCAACTGGCTAGCTATTAGTTCCGGAGCCACCAAGGGTAGCACTCAGATCACTATCGCTGACACCACTGGGTTTAACGTGGACATGCTCTTTTTGATTGGTCCGAATGGGATGCCACAGTGGGGCAAACAGTTAGCTGGTAAACCGGACAGTCAGTTAAGCTGGTCCGGGGGCATGGGTGGCATGTTCAAAGTGCGGAGCAAGACAGCGACAACCATTACATTCGATCCACCGTTGCCGTTTGATTTCACACCGTATGGACCATTGGCGTTAGCCAGTGGCGCACAATCAACGGTACAAGGTGTAGGCATCGAGTCTATGACGTTGGATCAAACTGGTGCCACTGCAAACTTCCCATCAATCCAGTGGGAAAGCGTTTGGGGTTGTTGGATAAAAGATGTTGAGTTCAAGAATAACTTTGGCCGGATTGTCCTTTTGAGTTCAGCAGTGCGTTGTGAAATCAGACAGTGTTTCACCAATGGACCCAATACCGCGCAGCCCAACCACGAAGGTGTGGACTGGGGTGGAAATGATTCGTGGAATCTGGTTGAGGACAATATTTTTGGAACTGGATTTCCCTTAGTTGTATTCGGCGACGGTGGCGGACACTGCATGGGGAATGTGGTAGCATACAACTACGTTAGCACATATCAAGGAAACACATGGGACGTAACTTTCAACCACGGTCCACACAACATGTTTAACCTGTGTGAGGGCAACATCTTTCAAAACTCATTCAAGGATGACGGATACTTTGGTAGTTCCAGTCATAACACGTTGCTCCGTAACTCGATTCCCGATCAAGTGCTTTTGAAACATTTCTCAAATTACTACAACATCATTGGTAACGTGCTTGGTGCGCTGGTTTCCAGTAATCCAAATCTACATCGAGTGTATGAGACTGAGACTGCCGACTATTGGAGTTCTGGACAATATCCAGTCTACGAGTTAGGGTTCCCCAACATTGGAAACGTATCTTACACTGGCACATACGGTCCAACTACTCCACCAGATTATCGCACTTTACCCAATACCCTCGATGGCACTCAGCAACTGGATAAGAACGTGCGCAACACCATTATCCGTCATGGCAACTTTGATTACGCCAACAACGCGATCGTGTGGGACCCAGCAATCAGCGACCGCACTATTCCGAACAGCTTCTATTTGACGGCAAAACCTGCATGGTTTGGCACTTTGGCTTGGCCACCGATCGGACCCGATCTTAATCCGATGGTAGGACAAATTCCAGCACAGTTGCGTTACACTGGCGGCACCACACCAACACCTGCACCGACTACTGCTCCAAGTGCGACACCTGCACCCAGTCCGACAGCAACGCCAAAACCAACAGCCACTGCAACCGCTACAGCTACGGCAACCTCAACACGAACCCCGAGTCCAACAGCCACAGCTACTGCCACAGCTACTGCCACTGCGACTGTTGCGCCTAGTCCAAGTCCAACGCCTGCACCGAGTCCGTCGGCTTCGCCTGTTCAACCAAGCGCTCCTAGTGGTTTGTTGGCTCGCATTGTACAGGGTAAGAAAGTTCAGCTTTCGTGGGACGACAACTCGGACAACGAAATCGCATTTGAGATTGCACGTAGTGAGCAGATCAATGGTTCGTGTGTCAACTATCCGGTTGCGGCCACTGTGCCAACAGACACTACTGCATGGAAAGATGATACCACCCAGAAGAAGTCAATCTATTGTTACCGAGTTCGAGCTATTGGACCCGGTGGGAACAACTATTCCGAATGGAGTAATATGGTAGAAGCAAGACCATAGGCAGGGCATGGTGCTTAGGGAGAACCTGAGACGCACGTCGTTAAGAGGGTGCATGAAACACTCTGCCTGTGGATTTGAATAATTCAAATGGACGGAGAAATAGCAAAAGCATTAAATACTGACTCTAACTTCTACGAGTCGGTTTTGGAGAAAGTGAAGAGTCTGGTGGAGATGTCTAGTGCATACGTTAATAGGTTTTATGACCAGTGGGATGCGAACGACAAGACCATTAGGGGCATCAGGACACCTGATCAGGCTGATGCCAAGGCACAACAGAGGGGTGAACCGACCAAACTTGTGCTGCCGTTTACGTATGCTCAGGCCCAAACTTTTATCGCTTTTATGATGTCCCTCTTTAATCAGAGGTCCAATTTCTACGAGATCGAAGATGCTGGACATGATGGCCCTGACCCGGAGTTGGATGCAGAGAGCTGTCTCGCTCGAGACCTTAGGCGGAACTGTTTCATGCGGGTCCAGTATCAGTGCTATCTTGATTTGTGTAGGTCTTCGTTTTGTGTGGTCAAGCACATGTGGGACGAGGAGACTATGGAAGGCGCTTTTGCTGGAACACCACCAGAGGAGGAACAACCATTACTGTTTGGCGGCACAGTACCTGCCCCGACTCCCATCGAATCCACTCGATTCGTCCGACAAGGTAATAAGGTAGTTGCTGTGTCGCCTTACCATTTCTACCCGGACATTAGGTTGCCACTGTGTCGGTTTCAGGAAGGCGAGTTTTGTGCATCAGAGGACGAGTTCAGTATCGTTCGACTCAAACAGATGCAGAAGGATGGAGCACTTGTCAACGTTGATAAAGTTCAGCCGTTGGGTCTGGAGGCAATGAACACCCGACGGTTGAATTATCTCAACGCCAGCAACGCCGATAACTTTAAGACCATGATGAACACCAGTCAAGGTGGTGGCATGGCAGTGGTTACAGAGAGTCAGGTCTGGATTGTACCAAAGGACTTTAAGGATCAGTATGGCAAGAGTCCGCTGGGAGACTCAGACGACCCACAGCTGTATGTCATTCGGTATGCCAACGATCAGACCATTCTGTCGGCTGAGTTGATGAACTATACGCATAACAAGTTCACCTACGATGTCGGAGAGTATAGTGCTGATCAGATGCGGGTTATCAACGAGTCTTTGGCTGAAATGATCTCACAGTTGCAGGATCATGCTACGTGGTTCATGAACAGCAGGGTTGACAACGTTAGAAAGGTTATTGGAGATAAACTTGTTGTCGACCCCGCTGGCATTGAGATGAAAGACCTTCAAAGTCGCAATCCAGTTATTCGGTTGAAGAGCGGGGTTGCGAGGACTGGAGTGGAAACTTGGATCAAACAACTACAGCTACAAGATGTCACACAAAAACACATCGACGACATCGAAAAGATATGGGGGTTCATCCAGACAACGACAGGCATCAACGATAACGCACTCGGGCAATTTAGTCCAGGACGAAGATCAGCCAGTGAAGCCAGAGTCGTTACTGCAGGAGCAACTAGCAGACTTAAGACCTGTGCTACTGTCCTTTGGGATACACTTTTTAGTCCACTGGGACAAAAACTCCTTTTCAACTATCAGAACCTTGAGCTAGAAGAGTTTAAGCGGATTGTGGGTGACGAGGCTACACAGGATCGTCTCGACGCGATGAAAAAGGCCATAGGTGACGGTATGCCTCTGGAGTTCTTCGATGGAACTGCACCCAGTGAAAAAGGGTATATCGCACAGTCATTACAGGAGCTATTCCTTGGTATGCTAGAGAACCCACAATCCGCGGCAATGATGAGTCAGGAACCGTTTAGAAGTCTGATTGTTGAGATCGCAGACCTTAGGGGAATCAGAAGTCCTGAGAGATTTTTACCACCTACACCAGCACCACCAATGGAATTGAGAGCGTTACCAAATGCACCAGAAGCCCAACCTGTCGGACCTCCTGCCGGAGGACCACCAGCTCCAGCACCTGCCCCAGCTGTCGCAACTCCTTGACAACATATGGTTCAAACATTTTATGGCCACATGTTTGGAGGAGCGCGACAAAGCTCGGAGCGCGGTGTGCGATCTGCCCATTCACGATCTTCAACAACTTATGCTCGCTTTACAAATACGGGGTGAAGCTAAAGCATACAATCGCATGTATAATGACCCGTACGAACTATACGAACAATTAGTAGAGGAGGCTAAAGAAAATGAACGAACAAGCACAAGAGCTAGTGGTTAACGAACCAATTACAGCAACACCAGCAGAAGCTTTCGGTGATGAAGCGCCACCGGAACAGACTGAAGGTGGGCAGCAGGGTCAACAACCCGCACAGGCCGCACCTGCTGCACCACCTCAGCTGACCCCGGAACAGATTAGGGACTCGGTAAGGGCAGGTTTGAAGGAGGGTTTGGAGTCTACACAGCCAGAGAAACAGTATACTCCAGAAGAACTGGATAGTATGTTCAATGTGTGGAAGCCGAGTCCAGAGCTGCTACAGCAGGTATTGGCAGGTGGCGAGGAAGGTCTGAAGGCACTGCTCGCTGTCAGAGATGGACTATCCAAACAGTTTGGAACCCTGTTGCAGTACCAGTTAGAACTACTCAGGCGTGAGATGCGAGGTGAAATGGCACCTGCAGTTAGCTTTGTTTCTGAAGAGTCTGCTCGACGAGACAGGGAAGACTTCTTCAAGCAACATGAGGATTTACGGGAGCACGAAGAGTTGACTCAGATGGTCTTCAACGCTCTGAAAGGTGAGGGTTATCAGGCTCCCGACAAGGCTACGGCCTATAAAGTTTTGGCAGACAGAACACGTGCGTTGCTACCAACAGCGGGCAACGGTTCTGGCTCTTCCCCGACGGGCGGAGCGAGAACAAACAACCAGTCCCAAGGTGGCAGTCGTCCGGCAAGGTTGTCGAGCGGCAGTCAGGCTGGTGGAGGCGGACCTTCTGCACCCGCTGCTCCGTTTCCCGGAGCTGAAGTGTTTATGTAACGCAGACCATCGGCAGGGACAAGAAACTGAAAGTAAATGATACTGGGATTGCTACATACTGAGGCCAGTGGTATTGACCGTCTGAAGAACTTTCGACGGATGGTCTTTTACAACTACCCCAATGGTAGTGCCCCGCTTATCGCGATATTGTCGATGCTGAAGGAGGAGACCACCAACGATCCCGAGTTCAGTATCTATGAGAAGCGGTTGGCGGAGCAACGTACGATCACAGCGCAGGCAAACTCGGCTGGTCCCTTCACTACCACTGGTGGTGATTCGGACAAGACGAACCCGTTTACCATCGCTGCGAACGACACCGCACGTATCAGGGTGGCTGACACCTCTAGATTTAGGGTTGGTCAGATCATCCAGATTACCAATGCCCTTACATCTGGTACTACGATCTACAACTTGAAAGGCATTATCACTAATGCTGCTCCGGTTGCAGGTCAGACGAATCGGTTGGAAGTGCGTTGGTTGGAGGCTTACACGAACGTATCGAATGGTACGAACGCAAACGGCCTTGAAGTGCTGGTTGTTGGTAACGCCGCGTCGGAAGGACAGGTTGGTGCTGCTCTTGCGCCGTATGATACGCCACTGAACATCAAGAATTACACTCAAATCTTTCGCACTCCATTCCAGTTTACTGGAACTGTGTTGAAGACTGGGTTGAAGTACGACCGTACTGGTCCGTACAAAGATAAGGCCAAGGACGCAACTATACAACATGCTATCGAACTGGAGAAAGGTTTCCTTTTCGGAGTGCAACAACTCTATATCGACCCAACAACTGGTCTTCCGACTAGGTTGACGGGTGGAATTGAGTGGTACCTGCGTCAGTGGGAAGCGGGCAGTGTTTATGGAAACACCGCTGCAGTAAACGACTCGGATGATAACAAGCGCATCATTACCAATGCGTCGGGTTCTATGAACCTTGCGACATTCAATGGTTACATGGAGCGTTTGTTCCGCGTTACAAGTGCGCAAGCGCAAGAGAAACTGTGTTTGTGCGGTTCAGGATACCTCGCCAGAGTTAACGACATGTTTGCTGGTAAGTCATTCCTGCAGTTGGACATGGAAGCCAAACAGAAGTTTGGATGGGACGTTGTGAGTCACTTGCTCCCTTGGGGCACGGTGCACTACAAGACGCACCCCTTGTTCAGTCAAAATGCAACCTTGAGGAACTCGGCAATGTATCTGGACGTCTGGAACCTAGTTTATAGGTACATGGACGGACGCGATACAACGTTGCTCAAGATGCGTCAACCGAACAACGCGGACTACCGAGAGGATGAGTGGTTGGGAGAGTGCGGTTTGGAACTACGGTTCCCTGAATCGCATATGTTCATTAAGAACTTCATCTCCGTAACTCCGTAACGTTATGGCTAATCCAACAGTTACAATACTGCCGGCAAGTAGGGTGGGGGAGTTTCCAGCAACAAATCCACGTAAGATCGTTGAAGCCCAAATGGTCTGCGATGGTGTCGCTGGTGACCTCGCGAACTTTATTCCAGCATCAGTGTTTGGTTTAAGGTTTATCGAGTCTTGCAGTCCAGCAGTCAAGAGTGACAACACCTTGGTTGTGGTCTGCAGCCCACTTTACGATGGTTCAGGACTCGTTGGAAAGGCTGCGGCGTCTGCCGCGCTTGCAGCCATACCAGCGGGAACTTATGGGATTACTATAGAGGGCTACTAAGGAAGGAGGTACTATGGCAGATAGTCTAAAAACAGCACACCTTAAGGGAATGCAGGTGGATATAGGCACTGGTAAGATGACTGAAGATACGGACATCTTGGACGGTGCTGCCAAAGACAGTCCCGTAATGGACGAAACCAACGAAACCGTTCAGTACAAGACCGGAGCCATTCCAAAAAATGACTTGGGCGGTCGAAATGATCCGAATGGTTAGTTGACACAAGAGCATCCACGATGGACATTGCAACACTTAAAACTCGTATTGCGGCCTACTTACAGGGGGTTCCTGGAGACTTCGTTGTGAGTGGGTTTGACTTGATCCTTGACGCGATTAACAAATCGCATCAGTGGGCACAACAACAGTATGACTTTGAGCTTGCAAAGGTTAGCGTGGATGCTCTAGTCGACTTACAAAACGGAGTTCCAGTAAGTCCATTGCCACTCCACGGAACTGCGACTATGGTTCCTGTTAAGAAAGTCTACAATGCTTTTATATCGGACGGATATGGTGGAGTGCGACCCATTCCCTTCGTCGACCGAGACTTCCAAGTGCAGGATTCGTTCCAGAGATGGAATGGTATTCCGTATCCGTGGGCACCCGCTATTAGGGACTTGCCCACTTATCCCACGTTTTATCAGGTTTATCTTGTGCAAATGGGTGGACAGTTGATGATCTATCCTGCCGCACAGGTGGTTGTTCCCCAAAACCCACTTCCAGTGTATCTAGATGTGTGGAGATATTTTCCAGATTATACTGGCACTAGTCCAGACAATGCCGACTTCTTGTTACAGTTCGGCGACGACTGGTTGGGTTGGAATAGTATTTGTCGTCTTAACTACCTCCGCAAAGAGTTCGTTCCTCGTCAAGAGGGCAACGTTGCGCCACCAACTGAGGAAAGAGACAAGGCATGGCAAGACCTACTTGCGTGGGATGCCCAAATGGTGGTGACTGCAGATACAGCGTTGAACCTTGACTAATGCCGCTCCTCAATAGACTGACAGACAAAGGTGCTCCACTCACGAGCATCTTCTATGGTGGCGAATCCGACACCATACGCGAGATTCCACCGGAGTTCAGGGCAGTTCTGCCCATGACCGTCATCGAAACTCCGATGCCGTGGGATCAGGGAATTCCGGCACTTTCCGATACTATCCTCGCGTCTAAGGCCGAACAGAAAGTTACGTCGGAGAGAACTCAGCGGGTGACGTATAAACCAGCAGGGATTTACACGCTGGTAGAAAAGTTTACCGACAAGGATAAAGAACTCTGTACTAGAACTAGGAACTTCCGGCCAATCACCGATATGCCGAGCATAGCGGTTCCTACGTTGCTTCGTGATGTAAATACCAAGAATCTTGGCAACTACCACTTTATCGAAGAGATTGAAGACAAGCCCGGACTGTTTAGCGACATCAGTTCTTCTATAGAAACTCCCGATCTACTTCCAGAGATTTTCCGTGCAGTGTTGCCTCTTTACACTAGGGAGGAAACCGTCTCTGGTGCTGTTGTCGATCCACCAGTTCTTGGTGTGGGAGATCAAGCGAAGACTGAATCTCAGTTAGACTTATTCTCCAAGAAAGTTAGGACCAGTGGTCGTGGAGGAGTGAGTTATCCGCAAAGCGTGGTAGCCCTCAAACACATAGGTGGAATGGAGTTTGGTGGTGAGGTAACTCAAATCACGGGGTACTTAGACATTACACAACCACCAGTCGAAACTGGAATTGATGTAGTTAGTAGCGAGGTAAAAAACCTTGGTAATGGCACTTGGTTTCGTCAAACTGAGAAATGGTTTGGAGTGGCTCGTTGGCCAATCTTGGTAGGTACAGAAGTTGATCCACGTACCGGAATCATTATCAACATCACCAAGAAGGTTGTTGATGCAGGAACGCTTGGTGGAATAGATGCCAATGGTTACGTTGATATTAAACCGTTGGACAAGTGGCGTAGTGTTTATATTGCGTCCAAGTTGGATACTAGTAGTTTACCTAGCACACTGATCTGGGAGACGACCGCCGAATACTCATTTCCACATACACTGATCGGTGCTACATGGTTGTGGGGTGCAGCAAGTGCCCCATGTGCTTATGACTATGATGCTTCGTTGGTGTTGGACATGCACCAAGGATACGCCGGACCTTGTAGAGCCAAGGTGACAGAATCATTCAGTAACGGTCCACCAGCAACCACAATCTCTGTAACAACTTTCTTTCCACAGAGTCACATGATTGGTTACGCGTGGGCGTTTGCCTGTGATCCGGGTGGTGATGTTGGTATTGCAAGGGCAGCCGCCAGAACTTTTAACATTCCACCGTCTCTACACGCTGCTATAACTATTGCTGGTAGTGTAACACTGGTCAATGGTGTGTTCACTGACACACTTCCAGCTACTACACCTACTGCTTTACCCGCTTCTGGAAGTCTGATCACCAAGTCTTGTGAAGTCGAACGTTGGCGTTTTGGCGTTTTCTACCGTAGACTAGTCGAACTATACGTACCATGAATGATCTATTCAATATTCCCACAACTCAAGATAACAAACCACCGGACGTTGTCACAGCCTTGTATGCCGTCCGTCCTGATTGGCAACTAGATGGTCACGGCATTGTTGGTCCGCAAAAGACTTTCCGTGAGGAACCTGTTCGACCACACAGAATGGACTTTCAACAGGATACTCCTCCCAAGGTTTTTGATGGGGGTGGTAGGGAGAGTTGTACACCCCCAGATACTCCTGACACTACAAAAGTTTACATAAAGGCAACCAAATATAACTCAACTAGTGGTAAATGGGAGTGTTCTTGGATTGAGACTTGCAGTGCTACTTGTGGTGCATCATGAAAGTTTTACTGGACTCTACTTCTGGAGCGGTTCTACTAGATACCAGTGATCCTAATAAGGTGTTGGCTGAAGAGGGGTGTGCTGAATGTAGCGTTAGCTCAGTTAGACTAGAAGCTACTATTACTGGTTCTGGATCGGATCAGTGCAACGTATCGTTCAGTTGTTATTTTGATGCTACTTGGTATGCTGGAGTGGACTTTGGTACGAATGATCTTTGCACTGGTGGATTTACGATATCGGTTTTACAGAAGACAATGAACACGGTTGGGTGTCAAACTTGCGGAGTATGGGACGCGAGCTGTGCAGGTTGCACCGATGACGTTGCTGCTAGTGGTATTAGTGGTGGGTTCACCATCTACGGCGACCCCGCTTTCTCAATGGAAGTTGGAGTTTCTGGTAATTTTAACTGTCATTGTACAGGAACTGGCATTTGCGATGACTGGTATTGCGGCACTGGTTCAGCTATAAACTCTGGCAACGGTGGTTCAGATACTTGGATAGTTTCCCCCTGTGGTGTACACACATTCTACTTCTCTGATCCAGACTTTGGAGTAACCTTTAACGTAACACTAACTATTGAATGAAAGGAGGAAAAAGTGCAGTTCTTGGTAATCAAACAAATTGCGGTCGAAGCAGACACGCCAGAAGAAGCAGTTGCTAAGGCGTCTGAGGGTGCAACTGTAGCCCTGAGTGCGACTCTTAGAAAAGAAACACCTGCTCCTGTGCGAACTCCAGCGGTGATGCAGCATGGACCACAACAGAGTAAAACTGGGTGATGTTGTCCACGAGGTGGCACAGCCTATTGCCAAGACGATTGATTTCGTCTTTGGTACCAACTTGGAAAATTGTAGTGGATGCCAACACCGCCAACAGATTTTGAACGACTTTAGTGATTCGATTTATGACGTTTTCTGGAACCGCCAATCGAAGAAGCGTGAATGAGCCTTTACAACTGGTATTTAACTCACCCATTTGGTCCAGGACCATCGACCATAGAAGTAATATATCTAAACACCGTTGGTGGAACACGAACCGATCTAGACAGTGAGCCAACTACAGGATCACCAGATGATGGGACCGAACTTAGATTTGTCGTCAGTGGTAATCTCACTCTTATTCCGTATCAGCTTGTTGCTAGCAACCACGCTCATGCTCCACCTGACTGGATCAGACCCCTTGACTATTCGGACACGAACAATGCAAAAGTCTGGAAGCGAATCCAGTGTTACGGAGCAGGAGGAGCTGGTGGAGTTGCTCTCATTGTTGGAGAAACGCCCTCGGGTGCTATTAACGGTTCTAACAAAGACTATACTACTGCTAATGGTTTTCAGATTGAGACGTTGTCTGTGTTCGTTAATGGGTTGCATATGCGGGCAGGTCCAGACTTCACAATTACTGGTACTCAGAACTTTCAGATGGTGCAGGCTTTACTGACTGGAGACAGTCTATCCGTTGATTACGTACTATCATGAGCACAACGCAAATACGCGGTAACACGCAAATAATGGCGGGCACAATCGTGGATGCCCAAATTGGTTCTGCTGCAGCGATTGCACTAACTAAGTTGGCAAAGGTGCCGATTACACCGGATGGTGCAACAGCATTTACTGCTAACCAATCGCTGGGTGGTTTCAAGTTGACTAGTGTTAATGATCCAACCACCGGCACTGACGCGGCTAATAAACAGTATGTGGACAACGTGGCACAAGGTCTCGCACCTAAGCAATCGGTTCGGGTTTTGGCCTCATCCAACATTGCGCTGTCGGGTACGCAAACTATCGATGGAGTTGCGTTGTCCGTTGGTGACACCGTTCTATGCATTGCTCAGACGACTGGTTCACAGAACGGTTCCTACACTGTAGCTTCTGGCGCTTGGACACGTACACCTGACTTCGCCGATGTTAACGATGCTGTTCGCAGTCCGTACTGGTTTGTAGGTGAAGGTACGACCAACGCTGGGAGTGGTTGGGTAATGACCACTTGGCCCTATACAATAGGTTCAACTGCTTTATCATTTACTCAATTTACCGGTGCCGGTGAAATCGTTGCTGGCAATGGTTTGCAGAAGTCAGGCAACACTCTGTCGATCAACACAGCGGTCACTGTAGATTTAAGCACGTCGCAAACGTTAACCAACAAATCTATTGTTGCCACACAATTGACTGGCACTTTACAGGCTGCACAATTTCCCGCGCTCACAGGTGACGTTACCACTACAGCGGGTGCTTTAGGTACAACTATAGCCAACGGTGCAGTCAGTTTGGCTAAGATGGCAAACTTAGCTGCGAACAGCGTCATTGGCAACTCTACTGGTAGCTCGGCTACACCTACAGCTGTGGGCATGACTAGTGCGGCTACTGCCAGCACAGTGGTTCTTCGTGACTCTAACGCTAACACTCGGGCCAACAGCTTTGTTGATAACGCAACTACCATAGCTACTTCGGCTACTACGACTACTATCACGGCTTCCAGTAGTAAGAGTATACAGTTTACAGGTTCTTCTACACAAAGTTTGATTCTGCCCGACGCCACAACCTTGGCACAAGGTCAACAGTACTACGTGATGAACCGCTCTAGTGGTACGGTTTCGGTCTATATGAATGGTGGTGTCTTATTGCAGGCAATGGCCGGAGGCACATTTGCGGTGTTCACTTTGATTAGTGCTGGTACGTCCGCTGGAACTTGGGACACGGCTTACACAGCAGCAGGTGGTGGTGGATCGGTCACAACCGTGTCCGTAGTGAGTGCCAACGGTTTTGCGGGCACGGTGGCCACCCCCACAAGTACACCGGCTATCACGATTAGTACAACTATTACTGGTGTACTTAAGGGCAACGGCACAGCAATTTCTGCTGCAACTGCAGGTACCGACTACATG